>Ga0208297_1000049_pt1 | contig 335098 bp, 256 predicted proteins | sample LMS_cellobiose_e_FD_187367 | JGI IMG/M metagenome (GOLD analysis project Ga0208297, IMG submission 187367) | Rumen-fistulated moose microbial communities from Alaska, USA - LMS_cellobiose_enrichment (SPAdes) (version 2) | ecosystem: Host-associated > Mammals > Digestive system > Stomach >...
CTTCAGTCTCAACATACTGTTGGTCATTTGTCTTTCCGTTTCATCAGAAAGATTATCCAAAGATAATGTATTTTCCCGCAAAATAAATGGGTCTGATTTCAAATCAAGAATATCCAAATCTTCAAACAGAACATGAAATTAAAGCGGTTAACTGTAGTAAATAAAATATTTTCTTCATAATTAATAAATAATAGTTGTCGCTTATTGATTTGAGGTTAGTCTTAATATTATGGCTGGATGGTTCTGGATTGTCATGTTTCCTTTGTCATCGTGTTTGAAATCCGGCAGCGACATCAGCCTCTTGAGCGTAGAATCGTCTATTTCCTGCAATTCTTCGCCAGGGAATAGTCTGGTGCGCTGTATGAGCAATGCTTCGCCTCTCATATCGTAAATGTACCAGGGTTCTGGTTGTGGCCTGCTATTGAAAGCTGATGATTCGTAAATCTCACCTCCCTCGTAGCAGTACCGCCGGTTTTCTAAATGATGTGGAATCATTAAACCGTCATTATCCTGTTCGAATACTCGCCGGCTTGTCCAGTTTCTGTTGTTGTCATAAAGGTACAGATCAAATTTTACAGACTCTACATAAGTCCTTCTTACAGTGTGGAGTAGCAGCGGATCTCCATGGGAGTTATACTCATTCTTATATTCCTTTCCGTCAGGCATAACGGTACGTACCAGTTTGTCATTGCAGTCGTAATACTCAGTTTTGCCTGTTCCGTCATTCACATACCGTATCCTATAGCTCCCGTCGGGTGAGTAACTGTAATAGCATTTTTCTCTTTTGAAGTATGGCGTGACTGCTTCCCAGGAAATGTCTATGCTATTCCTTGACGCATCGGCAGAGTGTGAATATTTGCCCATAACCTCCGTTCCCATGCTGTTGAAGTGTGATACTTCAAGACTGTCAGTTTTGCCATTATGTACATAATATTCAACAATTTCAGTTATTCCTGCCAACCCTGATTCCCCTTTGGATATCCTTTTCCTGATAGTTCCGTCAGAATTGTATTCATAGCTTATATTGCTTATCTGCGATAATTTATTATTGCCATTGGTAGATTGGTTTATCAGTTTTCCGTCCTTATAAGAATACTCTGTCCATTCTGCCGGTGAATCCCAGTTAATACCGCGGCTGAAATTTTCCATTGTCTTTTCAGGTGTAACTTTTGAGACGGGATAGAATGAGGCTGTTGAATTATGGGTCTCTACCCCCATATATGTTTCTCTCTTGAGCGGATTGCCATTCGGGTCCAACAATATGGCAGTCAGAGAGGAGGCACACTCGCATACCAGTGTATCGCCGTTCAGTTTGCGGATTCCCTGTTTATCTCCGGAAACAACAATAAGATTATATGCAGTCTCGTATGATTTTACATTGCCTCTTGGATGCTGTGCCGATGCGTTGAGCATAATTACAGTTAATGATGCCAGTGTTATTATTCTCTCTATCATAAATAAAGGTTGTTAGTATAGTTTGTTTTCGATGTGGAATGCTTTGTCACCGATACGGGCTCTCAATTTGTCTCCATTCACTGTTCCTAATGAAAGGCAGTCGTAGAATGCGCCGTTGCCTATATACTTTACTCTTCTTGGTATCTGTAAAGAGGATAGTCTTATGCAGCGGAAGAAAGCTTCATTGCCGATATGCTCAAGCTTGCGGGGAAGGTTGATCTCTTTAAGGTTGCGACAGTCGGAGAATGCTCCTTCGCCAATGCTCGTCAAGGTAGATGGAAGACGCACTGATTGCAGGCTCCTGCAGTCAAGAAACATACCGTCAGGAAGGCTCCTGAGCCCGTCCCTGATATAAACGGTCTTCAAGTTGATGCACTTGTCGAATATCTTAGGTCCCAAAACGCATACAGTCGATGGTATAGTAACGCTTTCAATAAGGCTGTTCAAGCTGAATGCACTTTCGGCTATCTCAGTTATCCCTTCAGGAATAACCAAATCCCTGATGAGTGCACCCTGAAGCGCTCCTGCTGCAATTACCCTGACATTATATCTCTTCCCTTCGTGAACAATGGATGAAGGTATAGGTTTCAAGGTGTCTTTCTGCAAGTCACAGCCCACGAGTACTGCAACGCTGTTGATTATACTGAATTCGTATCCGTCGGCTTTCTCAACGGATTCAAAATAGGAATTATTCAGTCGGGTTTTGTAATCGGAGGTTATTACGTAGGGGGCATTGAGTCTGTCATATATGGTATTGGACGAAAGAACAATTGCAATGGATGTCAGTACAGGGATATATGCAAGCTTAATCAGTTTCCAAGGTTTTGAATTTGCGCGGTTCATCATAATCACCCTGGTTCTTAGGTTGCTCATCCCGAAACTGTTGACTATGGCAAGATTCTTTTTTTTAGCAGCAATGCTGAACAACTGTTCCTGGTAGTTCCTTTTGTCAATTCCGCTTCTTACGACATCGTCATCAGCCTGGAACTCATGTATGTCAGTAAGGTCACGTCGAAGTAGCCATACCGCAGGATTGAACCATTGAAGTGTTGACAGGATATCGTTGATTATAATGTCAGCGGAATGATGATGCCGTATGTGAGCCAGTTCATGGCATATTACAGTTTTTTGTATTGAGCCATCCTTGTCATCGGTCGCAGGAAGGACTATGTATCTCATCCAGTTGAAAGGACTTATCCCCTCATCAGATATAACCAGCGTATATTCAGTATCTGTTCTGACAATCTTTCCGAAACGGATAATCCTGACAATCTTTAGAATGGACAGAATTCTCCATGAGACCAGAACAACCATACCGGTAAGGTATAAAGCAAAAATCAAGACTGGCAGATTACTCTCCATATTTGAATCAGCCTGTATTATTCTTGTTATACTCCTGTCAACGGGGATGAGTGTTGCTGGTTTTGTCTTTTCCGAAAGGTCTGTTTCAAGTAAAGCCGCCGGTTCATCGGTATCGTCTATTACCGATGTTGCAGGCCTGTGTATGTTTATTATGCATAACGGTAGAATATAGGAAGCTGCCAGAGAGAACAGGAGAACTGCCCTGCCAGTTTTGAAGAAAGTTTCATTCGTGAACAGCAGATGGTACAATAGTACGAATGCAGCAGTCAGTATCGATACCTTTAATATATATATAAGGAAAGTAATCATGACTGTCAGCCTTTTCTGATTAGGTCAATGATAGTTTCAAGTTCTTCTACCGACAATTTCTCATCCTTTACAAAGGACATTACCATTCTTGTATATGAACTGCTGAAGAATTCATCGACAATACTGCTTATTCCCGATTTGCTGTACTCTTCCTTGCTGATAAGGGGATAATACTGGAAATTGGAGCCCCATGCATGATGGCTCATGAACCCGTCGGCCTGGAGTGTGCGGACTTGATTAGAAAGTGTGCTGAAAGTGGGTTTAGGTTCCGGATATCTTTCCTGAAGTTCACGTATAAACATAGGACCGTAAGTCCAGAACAACTCCATGATTACCCTCTCCTTGTTAGTCAGTCTTCTCATATCTTTATTATTTCAAAAACAGATTCTTAAATAATTATCTTTCTATCAGGTAAATGATACACTTTTTTTCGTCTCTTGTCCCAATGTTGACGAAATATTTTCGTTACAAAGGAAACAACAATAATTGAGTCAGCCAAATTTTTTCGCTGAAAAAAGTTATTAAACCACAACTTTGAATGTCTTGATAACCGACTCGTCGTTGAAGGACTCCTCAAGAGCCGGCATAATAGGCTGATTCAAGCTTCATTACGCGGTAAAAGAATGAATAATGACAGAATATCAAAGAATGAAAGTCCCATCAAGAAGTTTCAGATAGGTAGGCAGTGCTTCCTTCAGTTCATTAATAAGTACGAATTCATCGGCTGAATGAGAACGGGATGATTCACCGGGGCCAAGCTTGAATGACGGGAAGTCCAAGACAGCCTGATCAGACAAAGTAGGTGATCCGTATGGTATCATACCTAAACTGAGAGCTTTGATTATTAAAGGATGATGTATATCTATTCCCGATGAATTAAGATTGAAAGAACGCGCTTTTACCTCACACCATTCAGGCAATTGGAAACTGATTATATCAAACACCTCATGATTTGAATAGAGTTCATTGGTGCGTATATCGGCAGTAAAATAACAGGTATCCGGAATAACATTGTGCTGTGTCCCTGCATTTATCATTGTAATGGTGAACTTGACAGGACCGAGCAAGTCCGACACTTTATCAAAACTGATTGTACGCAGTTTCTCAATCAGTTCAGTTGCGCGGTACAAGGCATTGATACCCTCGTTACGGGCTGCATGTCCTGCCTTGCCGTGTACCGTAAAGTCCAATACCATAAGCCCCTTCTCGGCAATGGCCGGCTGCATGCCGGTAGGCTCACCTATCAGTGCCACGTCAATATGAGGCAGTTTCTGCACGGCCAGTTTCATTCCACCCTGACCGTTCACCTCCTCCTCTGCTGTAGCCAGGAAAAGAGGATTATACGGCTGTTCCTTCTTGTCCAGCTCATAAAACGTATAGAGCAATGACACCAGTCCCGCCCCATCATCATTGCTGCCCAGACCGTAAAGTTTTCCCTCCTCCTCCACCGGGGTAAAAGGATCCCTCGTCCATCCGGCCACCGGCTTTACGGTATCCATGTGGCTGTTAAGCAGCAACGTGGGTTTGGAAGCATCATAGTGGTGCGGATAACACAGCAGGTTCAGCCCTATGCACTCCGGCTCATAGCCGTGACACTCCATATCGGCCTTCATTATTGCCGATACCTCATGCTCGCTCCGTGTTACTGACGGAGTGGATATAAGCTTCTTGAGCAATTCAAGCTGTTCCATGTATGACTGTTCCATGCTGCAAAAATAGAGGTTTTATGTAAATTGACCTCTCTCACGGGCGGAAAGTTCCCGAATCATGCCTATTGCGAAAGGCAGAGCCAACGAGAATGTCAGCACATCGGCCGTAGCCATAGTAGCCTCAAGACCTTTAAGCCCCCAGATGGCCGGTAGTATGATGAGTGTGGGATAGAACGCTATCCCATGGCGTGTCATAGCCAGCAATGTGGCCCGTCCGGTCCGGCGGATGTTCTGCAGCAGCATGTTTGTAGGAGTAGTCAGGCCCACCAGCGGGAAAGCCACACACTGCCATCGCAGGACCACCGTCCCAATCCGTATAAGTTCAGGATCCTCATCACGGAAGAAAGCAATTATCTCCGGTGCAAATATCCATCCTGCCGCTGATGTCACAATCAGTATTACCACGCATAACCCTATTGTAAACAGGTAGGACTCCCTTACGCGGCCATATAGACGTGCTCCCCAGTTGAATCCGCATACCGGTTGGAATCCCTGGCCCACACCCAGTATCACCGCCATGGCAGTCTGCATTACGCGCGCCACCACAGTGAAGGCGGCTATTGTGGATGCCTCCTGTCCCTCAAGCGCATAGCTTGCAGCCGCCCAGTTCATGCAGATGGCCGATATGCTGGAAAGTGACTGACGCATCAGTGACGGCAGTCCGCCCGCCCCAATCTCGCGGTAACGCTCCAGTGACGGAGCAAAGTTGCGCAGACTTATATGCACATTACCCGGCAATGTGGTAGCCCACAGCAAAAGACACCATGATATAAACTGACTTACAAGTGTGGCCAGCGATGCGCCACTCACCCCCATTCCCAACCGGTTTATCAGCAGCCAGTCAAAGAATATGTTCAGCACCATTCCCACCGCAATGCCAATCATGGCCAGCATGGCATTGCCCTGCAGACGCAGCTGGTTGTTAAGCGTCATCTGCGATATCAGGAACGGGGTTGCTATCAGTATCCATCTAAGGTAGGCGTTGGAGTAAGGCACCACATCAGGCGTAGCACCTAAAAGCCGTGACAAAGGAGTCACAAACAGCATGCCCAGCACCATGAACACAAGTCCTATAAGGAACGATGACAGGAATCCGGTGGCCGCCATCTTGCCTGCCCCTTCGGCATCACGGGCCCCAAGCGCACGAGACATGTAGTTACCCGATCCGTGCCCGAAGAAAAAGCCCGTAGCCTGGATAAGTGACTGATAGGCGAAAGCCACACCGACACCCGCCGTAGCGACAGTGCTGATGTGGCCCACAAACCATGAATCTACAATATTGTAGATGGCCGATATGGACATACTTATGATGGTGGGCACCGCCAGGCTCAGAACAAGCCGTGGAACCGGTGTCTCGGTGAGTCTGCGGTAACGCGCCTCACTCCTCAGAATGTCACTATTTGTATCCTGCAACTTATATTTTCTTTATATGCGGAAACAAAAATAATACAAGCCTGATTAATTTTAAACCACGAATTTCACGAATTTCGGCAGCATTTTTTTTGCGCCAGCCAATTCGTGAATTTCGTGGTTATTAAAAAAAGTTACCTGTAATATTCCATGCTCTGGGCATTCCAGGTCATGACCACACTGTGGTGACCATCCACCTGTGAGCGTGAATAGTCTATGAACACCTTGAGTGACTTGTCAAACAGATTCGGAGTCTCTATTGAGTCACGCAACAGCAGGGTACTCATAACGCAGTAGGCTGCACTCTCCATCAAGCGGCGGCCGCAAAAATCGTTTACCTCGGTCTCCTTCTGGCCTGTCACATGGGCGGTCATGGCATCCAGTTTCTCAACCATTGCCATGATGGCTGCCTTGCTCTCTGAGTCGGGCAGTGTAGCCAGCATATCCTTAACGTACTGTGAATATACACCGCTGGTTACGTAACGCAGGGCTGCTACCACCTGAAGCTGTGTGGTTCCCTCATAGATGGATGTGATACGGGCATCGCGGTACAGGCGCTCGCAGGTGTAGTCACGCATGAATCCGGAACCTCCGTGAATCTGAATGCTATCGTACGTGTTCTGGTTGGCAAACTCACTGGTCATACCCTTTGATATGGGAGTGAGCGCATCGGCCAGACGGCTGTAACGCTTGCTCTCCTGACGCTCTTCGGGGGTCAGAGTGCGGGTCTTGGCAATCTGGTCAAGTGACTTGTATATGTCAACGTAACGTGATGTCTCGTACAGGAGTGAGCGTGAAGCCTCAACCTTGGCCTTCATCACTGCCAGCATCTGATATACTGCGGGGAATGTATCGATATTACGGCCAAACTGACGGCGCTCTGCAGCGTATGCCACAGCCTCACGCCAGGCGGCATCCTGAATGCCCACGCTCTGGGTGGCAATACCTAAGCGGGCACCGTTCATGAGTGACATAACGTACTTGATAAGTCCTAAGCGACGGTCACCGCAAAGCTCTGCACGGGCGTTATTGAACACCAGCTCACAGGTGGGTGATCCGTGAATACCCATCTTATCCTCTATACGGCGAACGTTCACGCCGCCGTTACGCTTGTCATAGATAAAAAGTGACAGTCCGCGGCCATCGGTGGTACCCTCCTCGCTGCGGGCCAATACCAGATGGATGTCGCTGTCTCCGTTGGTTATGAAGCGCTTTACACCGTTCAGACGCCAGCAGCCGTTCTCCACGTCCTCAGTAGCCTTGAGCATAACGCTCTGCAGGTCACTACCGGCATCAGGCTCGGTCAGGTCCATTGACATGGTGGCACCCTCGCTGGCCATCTTAAGATATTTCTCTTTCTGCTCAGGGCTGCCAAACTCGTTAATGGTATCGGCACATGACTGCAGGCCCCAGACGTTCTGGAACGATGCATCGGCCCTGGAAATCATCTCACAGACGGCGCTGAATACTGTTACAGGCATATTCAGACCGCCGTACTGACGGGGCAGTCCGAATCCTGACAGTCCGGCCTGGCGCATAACCTTGAGGTCCTGCGCAGTACCCTGAGAGTACTGTACGCGGCCACCGCTGCAGTGTGATCCCTCGCGGTCAACAGACTCAGCGTTAGGTGCAATAACCTCATCGCATACGCTGCCGGTCAGCTCCAGCACGCGGCTGTAGTTATCCATAGCATCCTCAAAGTCCTGAGGTGCATAGTCATACTTGCCGGACTCGGCATAGAAGTTCTCCTTAAGCTCCACAATGCGCTCCATAAGGGGGGAGTGCATGCGGGCTTCAAGTTCAGGGGTATCCTTATAGTTGTTCATTTTGAAATCTCCTTGTAGTGACGGATCAGTTTGGGAATCACATCCTCAACGCGGCCGGTAATCACATAGTCGGCAATGGCGTTGATGGGGGCATCGGGATCCTGGTTGATTGACATGATAAGGCTGCTCTCACGCATGCCTGCTATGTGCTGTATCTGGCCAGATATACCGCAGGCAATATAAAGCTTGGGTCTTACGGTGATACCGGTCTGACCTATCTGACGGTCATGATCCACAAAACCGGCATCAACTGCGGCGCGGCTTGCGCCCACCTCGGCATGCAGCGCATCGGCCAGCTTGTACAGCATGTCAAAGCCCTCGCGGCTGCCCATTCCGTAACCACCGGCCACTACTATGCTGGCGCTGTCCAGATGGTGTGAGGGTTTCTGCATGTGGCGGTCAATCACGGTCACGGCCATATCGGCTGCGCTTACGTAATCACTTACCTTGTGGTTCTTTATCTCACCCTTGCCCTTTCCGGCGGGCTCGTTCTTCATCACACCCTGACGTACGGTAGCCATCTGTGGACGGTGGTCGGGATTGACGATTGTTGCTATTATGTTGCCTCCGAATGCGGGACGTATCTGATAGAGCAGGTTCTCATAGACCCGGCCGGTCTTCTTGTCCTCATACTCACCTATCTCCAGGTTGGTGCAGTCGGCAGTAAGTCCGCTGCCAAGGGCCGATGACACACGCGGCCCCAGGTCACGGCCTATCACCGTTGCGCCCATAAGAGCTATCTGCGGCTTCTCCTCTTGAAACAGCTTGACCAGGATTGCTGAATGGGGTGCTGTGGTATAGGGTGCCAGGCTCTTGTCATCGAATATGTGCAGTACATCCACTCCGTACTGGAGTATCTGGTCCTCTATTCCCTTAAGGTCACTGCCTGCGGCTATCGCCTCAAGCTGAACGCCCAGCCGGTTAGCTAATGAACGGCCCTTTGTAAGCAGTTCCTGACTGACCGGAGCCACCTGAGCCCCTTCCAGTTCACAATATACAAATACGCTGTCCATGGATTATCCTATTATGTGGTTAACGGCCAGTTCATCAACAAGAGCGGCTATATCGGCATCGCTGTCGCCATAACGCTTGCTCTCCTTGGCCTGGAATACTATGTTCTCAATCTTCTTTACCTTGGTGGGCGATCCTGACAGTCCGCACTTGTCGGGATCGGCATTGACATCGGCCACGGTCCATGCGGGAACATCATAGTTCTTGCGGCCCATCAGCAGCTTGGCGTTGCGCGGGCGGCAGGGTGCGGCGCTTCCGTTCACGGTGAGCACGCAGGGAAGCGGAGCCTTTACGGTCTCCACACCTCCGGTGATGACGCGCTTTACGGTAACGCTCCTGCTGTCCATCTCCAGCACCTCCTCAACGTATGTTATCTGGTTCAGGCCCAGCTTCTCGGCCACCTGAGGACCCACCTGGGCGGTATCACCGTCAATTGCCTGACGGCCGCCTATTATGATATCGTACTTGCCTATCTTGCGGATTGCGGTTGACAGGGCGTATGATGTGGCCAGGGTATCGGCTCCTGCAAACAGGCGGTCTGTAAGCAGATAACCGCCGTCGGCTCCGCGATATACACCCTCCATCACTATCTCTTTTGCTCTCTCAGGACCCATGGTGAGCATTGTCACTGTGCTGCCGGGAAAACGGTCCTTGATGGCAAGGGCCTGCTCCAGGGCATTGAGGTCCTCCGGGTTGAACACTGCCGGAAGTGCGGCACGGTTAATGGTGCCATCGGCATTCATGGCGTCCTTTCCCACCTGACGGGTATCGGGCACCTGTTTTGCCAAAACTATTATATTGAACTTATCCATAGATGGATGCAAAGATACGGATTAACCGCCCCTTAACCTTTTGGGGGGTCTGACAAAACGGAGCGTTTTGCACAGTCATTCTCATTTTGTAAACTCCGCTGGACATCCAGCTACTGCAAAGAGAAACGGAGGCTCAGTCCTCCAGCATGGATTTCTGGTTCTGACGCTCCAGGTGGTGGAAATCAGAGCCAGTCTTTACCTTGGCGATGATGGCTGTCACGGCGTTGTAGAGCTCGCTGCCCTCACGGTAATCACCCGGGCAGGCAAAGTTTACGCGGCCGCGGTGCACCAGATTGCGGGCCTGTGCGCGGCTGGATTCGCTTCCGGGCTTGTAAATGGCAATGGAGTGGCCTCCCTCGCTCTTTACTATGCGCATGCTGGGTATGTCGGTCTCTCCGTCACCCAGGTAAATCATGTTCTGGAACGGGACGGGACGGCCTTCATCGGGCATGGAGTCATTGATTTGGGCGTTATTCCAGATCTCGTGAATACCCTTGTTTATCATGAATATAAACTGTGTCTTGGAGGTGAAATCCACTGCCACGGCGGGCCAGACAGCCTTGTCATTCTCATACATGAACGAACAGGCGTAAATCTGCTTGAAGTATCCGGCTATCGATGTACCCTCAATGAGTTCCTTAAGGCCCGATGAGATTATGTAGTGCTCCACATTCACTCCCATCCCGGCTCCCTTGCGGTTAATCAGCTCAAACCACTGCTCCACTCCGGGAAAGAATCCAATTCCGCGCCCGAACTCCACGAACTGCTGGCGGCGGATGCTTATGCCGTTCTCCTGGGCCTTATCCACCATCAGCTTCATATAAGCCAGGATGGTGCTGGACTGCTGCCTCTCTGCCAGACCGTGACTCTGCTCCCAGAACTTTTCCTTATCGGTCAGTCCTATGGCATCCATAAAGTCATACTCCTGCATGTATGACGGCGACAATGTTCCGTCAAAATCATACATCAGTGCTACCGTGGGTCTGTCCATATTATTCTGTTTTACTAACTTCTTTACTGTATTCTGTTAAGGAATAAGCAGGGAGGAATCGCCGTAACTGAGAAAACGGAAACCGTGGCTCAGGGCGTAGCGGTAGATGGTTTTCCAGTCGCCGTTTACAAAGGCCGATACCAGCAGTAACAGGGTGCTCTGCGGCTGGTGGAAATTGGTGACCATCATCTTTACAATGTGGTATCTGTAACCCGGCGCAATGATTATCTGAGTGCTTGTCTTAAGCACATCCAAATGATGACGGTCCAGATAATCCAGTATCTGCTGGAGAGCTTGGACCGATGTCATATCCGGCTCCGTCTCATAAGGAGTCCACTGGTTGACATGCATCTCCTCCTCTGTAGCATCAGGATGTGTGCTCAAATAGACACCTATGTAATAGAGGCTCTCCAGAGTGCGGACCGATGTGGTACCCACGGCAATGGTCTCGCCTCCGTGACGTATCAGTTTCTCAATGGTGGAGCGCTTTACCGCAATGAACTCGGTATGCATCTCATGTCCGCTTATCTCCTCCGACTTGACCGGACGGAAAGTTCCCGCACCCACATGCAGCGTCAGCTCCTCGCGGTCAATCCCGTGAGCATCCAGATCACGGAGCACCCGCTCCGTAAAGTGCAGCCCCGCAGTTGGAGCAGCTACACTGCCCTTTATCTTGGAATAAACTGTCTGATAAGTGGTCTTGTCACTCTCCTGTGACTCACGGTTCAGATAAGGAGGAATAGGAATCTCACCCACAGCCTCCAAAAGCTCTGCCCAGCTTACGCCCCCGTCCCAATTGAAGACTATCCTGTGGCTGGTACCATGAACAGACCCACGCTTTGCAGTTAGTGTAACTGTCTTATCACCCACCTGAACGGTTCTGCTCAAAACAGGAGTATCCTCTTTCCAACGCTTAAGGTTACCCACCAGACAGTACCAGCTGCATGATGAGGTCTGCGTGAAAACAACCTGATAGTCTGAAGGTTCAGCCGGCTCCAAAAGAAAAACCTCAATAAGAGCACCTGTTGATTTGGGTCCGCCCGTTGCTTCCTTGTGGAAATGCAGACGAGCCTGAATAACCTTGGTATTATTAAACACCATCATAGCGCCGGCAGGCAGATAGCAGGGAAGATTGCGGAACACATCCTCGCTTATATTCCCACGTCGGTACACCAGCAGCTTGGAACTGTCCCTTTCAGGGAGCGGGTACCTGGCTATCCGCTCATCGGGTAATTCGTAGCTGTACTCACTGATTCTTGTTTGTTTTACGCTCTTCTCCATTTCTGTTCGGGATGCAAAGATAGTGCTTTTGCTCCTAAAACAACCGCCTCACTCCGACATCAGCAGAATATGTAAAAGATTTTTAATAGTAAATATCTCTCATTCCCAACTTTGCGCCTTTACCTGGACCAGGTCTGTTTATAGGCTCTTCAGTTAGGGGAAATTTTTTCCCCTTAAGGGGAGAAAAAAGGCTCCTTAAGAAAATTCCGTAAGAGAAGCCGTTTGAATAATTGGATTTATCAGCATTTTTTACCGTTTCCTCCAGAATATGACAAACATTCCGGAATACCTGCTTTTACAGGATTTTACAGGAAAAGTAGCATAAAATAAACGAATCAAACTATTTTTTATATATCTTTATCAACGCTAATCAAATATACGATATGTCTCAGTGATTATTTCAATTTACACAAAATGATTAATTAGTTAACAGCCAACTGTTTTAACCAAACGAAATTAACCTACATTTATCAACAACACAGATATGGACAATAAATCAAAACAGATTGGACTCACCGGAATTGACATAATGATGGGCAAGCCAATCTCCAAAAAAAGAGTAACATCAATTATCCTGTCACTGATGGCAGGACTCTTCCTGACTACAGGGACCTATGCTCAGGAGTCATCAAAGGAAGCTGAGATGCATAAGAAGGCAGCTGATTTAATATCCCGGATGACCTTGGATGAGAAGATTGGAATGATGATGAACAGCACTCCAGGAGTGGAGAGACTGGGCATCAAGCCATACGATTGGTGGAATGAGGCCCTTCACGGAGTAGCCCGCAGCGGACGTGCTACCGTTTTTCCTGAGCCTATAGGCCTTGGCGCTACATTTGATCCTGAGATAGTCAGGAAGATTGGCGACATCGTTTCCGAAGAGGGACGAGCCAAATTCGACAAAGCACGTGAAATGGAGAACTACAGCCGCTTCACAGGTCTTACCTTCTGGGCCCCGAACGTAAACATTTTCAGGGATCCACGCTGGGGTCGCGGAATGGAGACCTACGGAGAAGACCCCTTCCTCACCGGAACACTTGGTACCGCCTATGTAAAAGGAATACAGGGCGATGATCCGTTTTATCTTAAGGCTGCAGCCTGCGCAAAGCACTTTGCTGTGCATTCTGGTCCTGAATCAGTCCGCCACAGTTTCAATGCAGTACCATCAATGAAGGATCTGTACGAGACATACCTCCCGGCCTTCGAAAAGCTGGTGAAAGATGCTGATGTGGAAGTAGTGATGGGAGCCTACAACCGGGTATTCGGTGAGAGCGCCTCCGGTAGCAAGTTCCTTCTTACAGACCTGCTGCGTGACACATGGGGATTTGACGGACATATTGTGTCTGACTGTGGGGCAATCGATGACATATTCGGTGGACATCAAATAGCAAAGGATGCCGTCGAAGCCAGTGCCATCGCCATCAAAGCAGGTCTGAACCTGGAGTGCGGGAGTTCTTTCCGCAGTCTTAAGACCGCTATCGACCGTGGACTGATCTCGGAGGCTGACATTGACAAGGCACTTGAGCCGTTGTTAATGACTCAGCTAAAATTAGGCATTCTCTTCAACGACCCGGATTGTCCTTATTACGGGATTCCCGCTTCCGTAATCGGAAGTGCTGAGCACTTTGCAGTTGCCCGTCAGGCTGCAGTTGAGTCAATGGTTCTCCTAAAGAACGACAAAGACCTCCTGCCGCTGCGCAAGGACATCCGCAACGTTTACGTGACTGGAACAGCCGCAACTGATACATACTCTATGATGGGAAACTACTATGGCATTTCCGATCACTACAGCACCTATCTGCAGGGTATTGTAAGTAAGGTTAGTGATGGTACCAATGTCAACTACAAACCTGCGTACACCATTGTTCCCACAAAGGATGTAAACCCCGGAAACTACGCTACGGCACAGGCTGCACAAGCAGACTACACCATAATGTTCATGGGCAATAACGGAACCACTGAAGGCGAGGAAAGTGACGCCATAAGTTCTGCAAGCGTGGGAGACCGTCTGAGCATAGACCTTCCCGAAAATCAAATGTCTTTCTTCAGAAGCGTGGTCAGGATGCGCAGAAGCAACAATCACCTCATCGTGGTCCTCACCGGCGGAAGCCCTATTAACCTTCAGGAGATTGCAGCAGGTGCCGATGCTGTGATAATGGCCTGGTATCCCGGACAGGAAGGAGGCGATGCCCTCGCAGAACTGCTCTTCGGTGAGAAGAATTTCAGCGGCAGGTTACCCATCACCTTCCCCATAACATCACAGGAACTCCCTGATTTCAGCGACTATACCATGAAGGGACGAACTTACAAATATATGACCGGCAACACAATGTATCCATTCGGATATGGTCTCTCATACGGTAGCAGTCAGTATGGCGACCTGACTATTCTCACAAAGAAACCCAAGCTTGGTAAACCCATTGATGTTGAAATACCTGTCGCCAATACCGGAAAAGTGGAACGGACAGAAACCGTACAGCTCTATGTGTCAACGCCAAACGCAGGACAAGGTGCTCCTTACAGCCAGCTTGTAGCCTTTGAGAGAGTTACCTTGAAACCAGGTGAGAGCCAAACGGTACACTTTACAGTGACACCGGAACAGATGAAGGAGTTTCAGGAAGACGGAAGCACCAAACTGCTTAAAGGGACATACAAGATCACTGTAGGTGCAGCATCTCCCACCCAAAGGTCTGAAGAGTTGGGTGTTCCGCTAAAGTGCGTTAACATTAAACTATAGTAGTCCGGAAAGGGTTGATGACTTAAATGCCTGATCCCGAAAAAATTCCGATGAAATCATATAAAAAGAGCTTGCCTGTGCAAGCTCTTTTTATATTATAATCACATAGTGATTGCAAGAGTAAATACACTGACTCTGATATCAGGAACACTATCGTTCAAGACCTCTATCAAGGAACATAGCGTTGAACCTGTAGTCACCACATCATCGACCAAAAGTATGTGTTTCCCCTTCAACACCTCCGGATTAATGACCTGGAAAAGGCCCTGGGCATTGGACCAACGCTGGAACAAGCCCAATCCCGCCTGATGAACTCTTTCTTCATGACGTATTACTGCGTTCTCAATAACCGGCAAACCTGTCACTTCCCTAATACCTTCAGCGATATACATACATTGGTTAAATCCCCTTTTCCTCAATCTCTTTCCGGTCAAAGGAAGAGGAACAATATAATCCACTCCTTCAAAAAAGACTGTCTTGCTTAGTCTGTCGGCAGCTATGGATGCCATCCAGGAACCTACATCAGGATGTCCCCAGTACTTGAGATGAAAAAGAATCTTGCGGTATTCGCTCTCCTTGTCATATTGAAGCATTGAAGATGCTCTGATTATATTCCTTTCGTTAATCAGAAGCGTCTCTGTCCTGTTCAATTTCCGGGGATCATACTCTACTGTGGGAAGGCCTATGAAACAGCTGATACACAAATGACTCTCAGACAAACTGAGTCTTCTTCCACAAACCTTGCAATAACGAGGCAGCAGAAAATCCATAACGGATGACAATATTTTCATGGCCTTCAGTCATGACAATCCATACAATCGGATAGCTTGATGTATCTGCGGACAATTGAAGGTTCAAATCCCCGGCTGCAAATACGTTTCATGAGATACATGTTCCGCTCATACTCAGTGCTGCCCTTTAACGAACCCATGAGGGAATCCGCAACCTTGCTGAGTACGACATTGTAATCATCCGGATCTATCGATAAAATAGCCTCTTCTATAATAGGATCAGGAATCTGTTTTTGCCGGAGGGCATAAGATATCTTGATCCGCCCCCATCTGGCAAATAACAGTTTGTCATGAACGAAGGCCATGGAATATCTTTTTTCGTCAATATACTTTTCCTTTTCAAGCAGCTCAATAATATGACAGATTATCGTTTCATCCGCCTGATGTCTCTCTAACATCGCTCTAACCTCACTCCGGCAGCGCTCGGCAACCGTACAGTATCTGTAAGCACGGTTCAATCCTTCTTCTTCAGTCATAAGTATTAGTTTAATATATCAGAATTTACATTTGATAAAACGCCACTTGCCGGATATGTCTTTACGCATTTCCACATTGTTATATCCCTTGTATTTAAACATAGGTACCATTTCATCGGCAAATAACGGATTAATCTCAAAATAAAGCACACCGTTGGGATACAGATGTTCACGGCCAAAATCAGCAATGTTCCTATAAAACAGCAGCGGATCGTCATCCGGTACGAATAATGCAGTATGAGGTTCGTAATCAAGCACAGTATGATCCATCTCCAAACTCTCCGACACGGCAATATAAGGGGGATTACTCACTATAGCATCAAAGAATGTGTCCTTCTTGCATTCATCGTAACCAAGAATATCGGTTTTACTGAAAATCACTCCGGCTCCGTTAATCCGGTTATTGTATTCTGCTACCTCAAGCGCTTCCCCGCTGATATCCCATCCTTCTATAGTCCAATCCCTCAACAGAAGCGATAAGGTTATGGCAATATAACCGCTGCCGGTACCAATATCCACAAGCCTTCCCGCCTTCTCACTCCTCAAATCTGTTTCAACCCATCCAACAAGTTCAGATGTTTCAGGGCGTGGAATAAGAACTCTTTTGTCAACATGGAAAGACAGACCACCCATATATGTAGTTCCCAAGACATACTGAAGAGGTTCACCGGAGGAGAGTCTTTTCAAGGCATCACTCAAACGAAGCTCCATTTCAGGTGTCATCACAACAGATGTACCTGTGTAATACGAAACTTCACTTATTCCCAGGTATTCTGTACATAATGACTTCCTGACATAATCCATCTCCGATGGGCTGAATCTGTCTTTAAGGGCATTGTCAATTTTCTCCCTGATTGTTTTCATGGTACGTCAGTTCTCATTTTGCATTGACGGTTACCGAGCCTTTGAGCGTAGGGTCAACAATACCGGGAATCTCAGAGTAACCGCCCAGCTGATAAGTCATATAACCATCCTTGGTGGGCATACTCATATTAAGAGTCATTCTAAACTGGATGTTATAAGTACCGGCTGATTTTGGAACGAACCTTATGGAAGGAAGAAAATGTTCAGGATCTACAATTGTTACACTCGCATTATTCTTGCTGACAGAAAAATCCCGGTAATAACCGATGGGAATATTTGGTGCCACAAATGATAGCGAGCCTCCGGTTATACTCCAATCACACTTTGCCCTGTAGTAATAACTGCCCAATGACTTTGCTCTCACCTGAAGAGTCAATGTATCTCCAACTGTAGGATTACTGTTTAAACAGACAATAGAATCATAATGGGGAGGCACAGAATATTCCTCCTCCTCACAAGATATGAATACTGTCATTACAGACACAACTGCCAACGTCAACAAATTGTATTTCATAATAAACTAAGCTATTTCAAGTGCAACTTTCATCATGTTGGTAAAACTGCTGCGACGCTCCTCGGCCGATGCATACTTGCGGTGAACCAGCTGATCCGATATAGTACAGATTGTCAGAGCCTTCTTGCCCGATGCAGCAGCATTGATATATAAGCCTGCCGATTCCATCTCAACAGCCTTGACACCGAACTTGCCCCATTTCATCTGCTTGTCTGACTCGTCATAGAAAACATCAGCACTATATATGTTACCCACCTGAAACTGAAAGCCGTTCTCACGGGCCACACGCACTGCACTCTCAAGCAGTCCGAAATCAGCTATCGGGGCAAAACGAGCGGGGAAACCGTACTGATGGCCGTAATCTGAGTCAGTGCAGGCTGCCTGAGCAAAAAGCATATCGCCCAACTGCATCTCTGCACTTAAAGCTCCCGCAGTACCCACTCTGACAATTTGATCCACATCATAGAAATTAAACAGCTCGTATGAATAAATCCCTATTGAAGGTATGCCCATTCCATGCCCCATCACCGATACTCGCTTGCCTCTGTACATACCGGTAAATCCCAGCATTCCACGCACTTCATTGAAAAGCACAGAATCTGTCAGATACTTATCTGCTATGAACTTGGCGCGAAGCGGGTCGCCACACATGATCACTGTCTTGGCAATCTCATCATACTGGGCATGAATATGCGCAGTCGGGGTCTGTTCTCTACTCATAATCCTTTAATATTTCTTCAAGCGCCGGAGATACCAGGCAACCTTCTATGTAGTCAATTTTATTTACTTCATGATTTGCAGGAGCCACATTGACTTTATGTCCGGAAAGCGAGACACGTCCCTCGGAGAACCACTGCAGTGCCTGCGGGAAAATGCGGTGCTCCATACGATGAATCTGCGCCTCCAGTTCATCGACTGAACCTTTTACTGGTACCGCAGCCTGGATAATGACCGGACCGGCGTCCAGTTCCGGAGTGACTAGATGCACAGAACAACCTGTTATCCTTACACCGTGTTCGTAAGCGTCGGCTATGGCTGTGGCACCCTTGAAACTAGGAAGGAGTGCAGGATGCAGATTCAATATCCTACCTTTGAATGCATTCACGAAAACCTCGCTTAGGATTCGCATCCACCCTGCAAGCGCCACTGTATCGACATCATATCTTCTGAGGGTTTCCACAACCAGAGAGTCATATTCAGCGCGGTTCTTATGGCCTTTCGACGGAATTATCTCCACAGGTATGCCGAACTTGCGGACGCGGGCTATAACACCTGCATCCTCCCTGTTGGTCAGCACTACTCTCACATCGGCATCAAGAAGTCCGTCACGCACAGCCTCAATTATAGCCTGCGCATTGGTTCCGTTGGCCGATGCCAATATGGCTAGTCTTATCATTGCTTAGAACTGTTTCAACAACCAATCCATAGCTGAGCCTTCGGAATAATCGTCCAGTAAGGTTACCCAGGAAAAATGGTTAAGCATACCACCAACACCGAACTTCTTCATATATGTATCCGAGTAAATGGTAATCCTGTCATCCTTGGCCCCCAGTCTCTGCCGTGCATCATAATACACGTGTGAACTTATCACCTTGCAGGTCTGGTCATCCTGTGCATGGACAAAATAGAGCGGTGTTGAAAGGAATGCGTCCAGATTGATCTTGGAAGGCACCATCTCTGTCCCGTCCCAACGATACACATCACCCTGGAACGCTTTAGTCACATCGTCAGTGAACTGACCGTCATACTTCTCCGTTGTCATATGGATTGGGACAATGGGATCCATTGCACAACATGGGATTGCGGCCTTGAAACGGTCGGCAAACTGCATCATGAAACGCATGGTGCATCCGCCACCACTGCTTGCTCCTGCGCAGAAAAGCTTGCTTCCATCAACAAGTCCTTGCTCGATAAGAGTATCTATAAACGCCATCTGAAGGGCATTGTTACGGTCAATAAGCTTAATCTTCTCAGGGAACAACGATGCGCTGTATGAGTAGTTTTCATTGGCAAGGGCAAACTCCAGAACCGCACACTTGACACCTCTCTGAGGTAATGCCACAAGACCACGGTTCGCTACTATAGTTTCCAATAGAGGTTTGTTGTACTCACCACCACCAATCTGCCATACCAGTAACGGAACATTCTTCAATGGATTACCATTTTCATCCTTGGGCAGCCATAACATATACTCCCGTGTAAGTCCGGCGTATGTGAAACTACCGGTTATGCAATCATCAATAATGGCAGTGGAACTCTCTGTAATATCTTTCTTTGTTATGGCAATACCTGCCTTCTCACATTTGAGTTCCCAAGGAACTGAACGGAAATTCTGTCCCAAACGGCCTTCATCACGGAACGGACGGAATCTGACCCTGACTCTGTTACGTTTTATTGATATGGATATTTCATCATCAGTATAATCCTGGGCAAAATCTCCGGTGTTCGGGTCATACGGAGTCCCGTAAGTGTTTCCGGTAAGATTAAAGTCTGCGGCAGTCAGACCTTTCAGGACTGATCCGTCAGAAACAGCAATATCAAGGGAGTCAACCATATACCCCCAATCTCCTACACTGAGATAACCTTTAATGCCCGGTTCGAAGTCCGACTGACACGAGACAGCAATAATTGGAGCCAGCGTAACCAATAACAACAATTTCTTCATATCATCCTTTTTTTATAAGTATCTGCGAACTTACAAAAAATCCTCCATACTTACACTGTAAGTAAAAAAAGAAAGATGGTTCCGATAATCCGGAATCATCTTTCCTGATATTACTAGAAGCGCATTACATCATGCCATCCATGCCGCCCATTCCGGGATTCATGGCAGGCATAGGTTTGTCTTCCTTCTTCTCTACGATAACGCACTCAGTAGTCAGGAACATACCTGCTATTGAGGCGGCGTTCTCAAGAGCCACGCGAGCCACCTTGGCGGGATCAACTACCCCGGCCTTCATAAGGTCCTCATAGCGGTCATAACGGGCATTATAACCAAAATCTCCCTTGCCTTCAAGAACCTTTTGGACCACTACTGAGCCCTCCTTACCTGCGTTGAACACAATCTGACGCAGAGGCTCCTCGATGGCACGACGTATGATCTGAATACCGGTTGTTTCATCGGCATTCTCGCCTTTCAGCTTGTCAAGAGCGCTGATGGCGCGGATATAAGCGACACCACCGCCAGCTACTATACCCTCCTCAATGGCTGCACGTGTAGCGCACAGGGCGTCATCCACACGGTCCTTCTTCTCCTTCATCTCTGTCTCGCTGGGAGCACCGACCTTGATTACTGCCACACCACCAGACAGTTTGGCCAGACGTTCCTGAAGTTTCTCCTTGTCATAGTCACTTGTAGTAGTCTTTATCTGAGCCTTGATCTGAGCTACGCGGTCAGCTATCTTGGATTTCTCACCTTTACCATTTACGATAGTGGTGTTATCCTTGGTAATGGTAATCTTTTCTGCTGTACCAAGCATATCCATAGTAGCTTGCTCCAGCTTTACACCACGCTCCTCACTGATTACGAAACCACCTGTCAAAACAGCGATATCCTCGAGCATCTCCTTGCGGCGGTCACCGAATCCGGGTGCCTTGACAGCACAAATCTTAAGACCTGAACGCAGACGGTTCACAACTAGTGTCGTCAGCGCCTCGGAATCAACATCCTCGGCAATGATAAGCAACGGACGGCCAGTCTGTACGGCAGGCTCCAGAATAGGAAGCAGGTCCTTCAAATTTGATATTTTCTTGTCATGGATAAGAACCAGAGGATTCTCCATAACACAGTTCATCTTCTCGGTATCGGTTACAAAATATGATGACAGATAACCGCGATCAAACTGCATACCCTCAACAACATCAATGTATGTTTCACGGCCCTTGGCCTCCTCAATGGTAATGACGCCATCCTTTGAAACCTTCTGCATTGCCTCGGCAATGTGCTTACCTATTTCAGCATCGTTGTTGGCTGACACGGTGGCCACCTGCTCAATCTTGTCAAAGTTGTCACCAACGGTCTTAGACTGCTTTTTAATGTTCTCAACAACAGCTGCAACAGCCTTGTCAATACCACGCTTCAAATCCATAGGATTAGCACCTGCGGTAACATTCTTAAGACCTACGTTCACTATGCTCTGAGCCAGAACGGTAGCTGTTGTAGTACCGTCACCTGCATCCTCGCCTGTCTTGGAGGCAACGCTCTTGACCAACTGGGCACCGGTGTTCTTGAAAGAATCAGCCAGTTCAATCTCCTTGGCTACAGTAACACCATCCTTGGTAATCTGGGGCGCACCGAACTTCTTTTCTATTATAACATTGCGGCCTTTAGGTCCAAGTGTAACCTTTACCGCATTTGCCAACTCGTCAACACCCTGACGCATAAGGTCACGGGCATCGGTATTGAAACGTATCTCTTTTGCTGCCATAATTGTATCTCCTTATTATTATTTTTCAACCACAGCCAGGACATCGCTCTGGCGCATTATCAGATATTTCTCTCCCTCAACTTCGAGCTCAGTGCCGGAATATTTTCCGTAAAGCACCTCATCACCTTTCTTGAGGACCATAGCCTCATCCTTGGTTCCGTTACCTACTGCAATAACTTCACCCTTAAGTGGTTTCTCCTTTGCTGTATCGGGGATGATGATTCCACCGATGGTCTTCTCCTCGGCTGCTGCCGGAAGTATCAGAACTCTGTCTGCTAACGGTTTAATGTTCATAATTCTATTTTTTGAGTTATCAGAATCATTAATTAAGCCCTTATCGGGCATTACAAACAGAGCATAAAATATGCCAAACCGCACTTCAAAGGCAAACTGTCATCTTACTCTGACAGTTTGACATTTCTGGCATATTCATCTGACATGTTCCGAAAGGAATTCCCTTAGTGCCGACGGGTCAAGATCACTCTGAAATGAAGAGTTATGAAAAGCTGTAATCTTTCCTGTCTCTTCAGATACGACCACAGATACAGCATTTGTTCTCTCAGTGATTCCCATCGCGGCACGGTGACGGAGCCCGAAACTCTTTGGAAGTGTTTCCGAAGAAGAGACAGGCAGTATACAAGCGGCAGAATCTATACGTTCACCGATGATGATCATAGCACCGTCATGGAGAGGACTGTTCTTAAAGAAAATATTTTCTATCAACAGTTGGTTCATATCTGCATTAACCCTTTCTCCGGTTTTTCTGATATCTCTAAACTCATCATTACTGCCGATAACTATCAGAGCACCTTCTTTCCTGCGTCCCATTTCCTCACATGCATTGATAAGTGGTGTCCACTTTGATGAATCATCCTTATGTTTACGTCGAGTAAGCCACTCGAACAACCTACGGGTACTCCTGGTTGTACCCAAATCACGGAAGAACTGTCGTATGTCATCGGCAAAAAGAATAATGATAGCCAATACACCCACATCGACCAGTTTGTCCAATATGGCGCCCAACAACTGCATTTTCAACACTTGAGACACTACCATCCAGACAAATGTGAATACTAAGATACCAATGAACATGTTCAGAGAACCTGTCCTCTTCATTATTTTGTAAAAATAGAAAAGGAGCAGTGCTACACATAAAATGTCAATGAGGTCCTTAATCCCGAAACTTACCAGATAATCACTCATGTTTAATTGAGAATTGAAATGAAACCCAGAAACACATATTTACCTGTTGTTATTTAGTGTTTGTATTATCATAATTGCCTGAGCTGCCTCCATTACATCATGTACACGCAGCCAATCAGCTCCCTCCATGAGTGACAGAGTATTCAGAGAAACAGTTGCAGGTAAAGCTTCATCGGGGGTAATACCCAACAGCTTCCATGCCATTGATTTGCGGGAAAGCCCGACCAATATAGGCAGCCCGAACTCCTTCAGTTGACTTTGGTGAGCAAGTACAGTATAGTTCTGTACTAAAGTTTTTCCAAACCCGTAACCCGGATCCAGGATAACCTTCTTTTTCACATCAACACCGGCCATGTCCATCTTCTGCAGACTGTCTGTAAAAAAAGATTTCATCTCCTCTATAGGATCCCTTATGATATCTTCAGCCCAAGTAAGGACATACTGAGCACAGGATGAAGCCACGACATCGTACATTTCACGGCAACCGCCGTAAACGTCATTTATAATGTCTGCCCTCCACTCCCTAATGCACCACTCAGCGATACGCGGACGATAAGTGTCAACTGAAACTATTACATCAGGAAAAAATTCCCTAATGGTCGCCAGTCCCCACTCCAAACGTTTCATTTCCTCCTGTTCCGAAGGTTGGAGACTGCCTGGGCGGGTTGAACAGCCACCTATGTCTATGGCATCCGCACCTTGGGAAATCATTTGCCGGACACGTTCCTTAAGAACGGTCTTGTCCTTCACACGTGACCCGCTCCAAAAAGAGTCAGGAGTCACGTTGATGATTCCCATTATACGTGCCATATCACTTTTTCTCAGCGTCCAGGAATGCCTGAACCTGCTCGGCTATCTTGGTCATACCGGCAGCAGTAGGGTGATTCATACGTTTTTCAATGCCGTCAACTGCAATAACCGGAACACCGTAATGCTTGCAGATTTCCCTCATTGATTCGCCAAGATTATCTGACATTCCGTCATTCAGGATGGAGTATATCTTCATCTTAGGATACAGTTTCTGCAAATTGGCAAGTAAATAAGCCATTGCCGGGCGATATGCATATAGATCCTCTTTGGTCCAATCGGAATATTTGTAGTCACCGAACGGCTCATGCGTCCAGTCGTCATTTGTTCCACCGAATATGAACAGGATATCAGGAGCACCGATGCAATTCAAACGGGTAACGAAAGCCCGGTCCGAATAGTCGTCATGATTATACCCACGGCAACATACGGTACTGCCGGACCATGAATCATTCTTTTCAAGAACCCATCCGTTTTTTTCGATTACCTGAGCCCACCACTGATGATTCTGTTCTGTTACTCCACAGAACTGGTTGGGATAAAATGTGTCATAATACCTGGGCATGGAACCTGTAAATGTTGAATACGAGTCACCCATAATGGAGACCTTTAACTGTGCGGATATCATGCCGCACACCATTACACTTGCAAAAAGAACAGCTAACTTTTTCATAATCGTATTTAATAATATTATTGTTTGTCAATCAACACATTAGAATCGGATCCTTCTGTGTCGTCCCCGTTTTATCCTTATAGCATTCCAAATCATAGAAACATAGAAGGAACTTTTCCTAACGTGCTGAGTCCAATACTATTGGAACCTTTGATAAGAATAGTCCGGCCACTAACAGATTCTGAAATCAAGGCTCTTTTTACAGCCTCCACATCCGGAAACAATCTGAATCCGGAATCTTCAGCAGCTTTTGTGAACTCACTGCCCACAAGCCATACCTGAGCAAATCCTCTCTCCTTGAGTAAACCCACGATATGTTTATGTTCAATCTGAGAAATATCGCCAAGTTCACGCATATCACCCAAAATGACCATCTTGTCCTGAGCCTTTATCTTACAGAAATTATCTATCGCCGCCACCATACTGGTGGGATTTGCATTATATGCATCAACCACAAGATGATTACGTCCAGTCTCTACATACTGTGAGCGGCTGTTCTGCGGCACATATCCGGCCACAGCCAGCGACGCATTATCTTCCGACACGCCAAAATGCAGTCCTACTGTAATGGCTGCCAAAGCATTGTCCAAATTATAGGCCCCTATGAGGTTTGTCTGGACAATATGCCACTCCCTGTTTCCCCTACGCCAGCGGAATTTCACAAAAGGATTGCACTCTATCGCCTCGCCCTCAATGGACAGCCCTTCCTGACCTGGTTTACCATACTCGATAAGCGGCAGACCACAACACATTTGCTGTAAATGCTCATCGTCGCGGTTTACAAACGCTATGCCATTATGTTCATGCAACCAATCGTATAGTTCACCTTTAGTTCGCTTGACACCATCAAATGATCCGAATCCAAGAAGATGAGCTTTACCAACATTTGTTATCAATCCATAATCAGGCTGACATATCTCCACCAGCTCCCTTATATCACCAGGATGGCTTGCACCCATCTCCACTATTGCATACTGATGTTCAGACTTAAGACTTAGGACGGTAAGAGGAACACCTATGGAATTATTCAGATTACCTTGTGTACACATTACATTATAGGTAGTGCTCATCACAGCATTGGTCAGTTCTTTCGTTGTAGTCTTGCCGTTTGTACCTGTAATACCTATGATTGGTGTTCCCAACCTTCTGCGATGGAATAAAGCTACTTCCTGCAAAGCAACAAGAACATTATCAACAAGTATCATACGGCTGTCTGCAGCATTGTAAAGTCTGGCATTGTCCATAACAGCATAAGGGCAGCCTTGCTCCAAAGCGCATTGTACAAAATCATTGCCGTCAAACCGTTCTCCCTTAAGCGCAAAAAACATAAGGCCAGGACTGCAACTGCGGCTGTCAGTAGTCACACCTCTGCACTCAAGGAATCTGCTGTAAATCTCCTCAATTCTCATAGTACCGCAAAAATATAAAAAAAAGGAATAGCATAGCTCCTATCGCCCGTACGAGAAACAGGTGGCTTTTATGCCACCTGTTTCTCGTACGGGCGATAGGACTTGAACCTACACATCGTAAGATACCAGATCCTAAGTCTGGCGCGTCTGCCAATTCCGCCACGCCCGCTTCCAAAGCGCGTTCCATATCAGGAACGCGCTGCAAAAGTAGTTTATTTACTCGTAACCGCCAAACATCACTTGATTTCTATTAAATCCTCCATTCTAAGCATGAAAGATGCTTTCCTTAACTCACGCATCCGGTATAAAGCCGGAAACATTTTAATAAGAGAAGCCGGTGATTCTGCACTGGTAGTCAGATTCTCATCCGGATCATCCAACCCGTTTCCCGAAAGAATCTGCAACAATGTTACATCCTTTGCCATCGGATACTCGCTGATACGGAATTCACCCTTTTCCCATCCCATTTTAGCGGCAGTATAATCTATGGCATCCTGGAGACCGCCCTCACAATCCACCAGTCCGATTCTCAAAGCATCGGTTCCGGACCATACACGGCCCTGGCCTATCGCATCAACACTGTCTTTGGAAATTCCCCTGCCGTTCGATACCAGCCCTGTAAAGTCATCATATATTTTTTCAATCTGTTTCTGCATATACTCCATTTCCGATTCATTCAACATACGCATTCCACTCATCATGTCACTATGTGAAGAAGTGCCCAAAGTCTCAATATTGACCTTCAGGTTTTTACGGATGGCATCCCCTACACTTGGGACCAGACCGAATACGCCTATAGAGCCCGTAATCGTGTTGTTATCTGAGAAAATATAGTCTGATTCTGCCGATATCCAGTACCCGCCCGATGCAGCATAATCACCGAAACTTACTATAACAGGCTTCTCGGCACGGAGCAGCTGTATCTCATGCCTGATAGCCTCTGCTGCTTGTGCACTGCCACCCGGAGAGTTAACACGGAACACAACAGCCTTAATCTTCTTATCTTCACGTACCTTCTTAAGCGTAGCAGCCATCTTGGAACCCACTATATCGGAATTGGAACCGCTGTTCACGATCTCGCCATCTGCAAAGACCACTGCAATCCTGTTCTTGCGGCTGCCTTTCTTTACCTTCGATGCATATTTGTTAATCTTCACGAAGTTCACATCGCTGATTTTCTTCACACCATTCTGCTCACAAAGATAGTTATCAACCTCATCCTTGTACCAAGTCTCGTCTATCAGCCCTCTATCCTTGAAATCATCGGCAGTACAAAGGTCCAGATTCTCCACCCAGTTTTTAAACTGTTCCCGGGTGAATCCTCGAGACTGTGCTATCTGGCTTGACATTGTATTCCAGACAGAGTTGATCAACTCCTCATTTTGAAGGCGGTTTTCAGGACTTGAACTGCTTCGGGTGTACATTTCACCTGCGGACTTGTATTTTCCATGACGTATCAACTGAACATCAACACCCAGTGCATCAAACAAGTCCTTCAGAAATATCATTTGGCTGCCTACACCTGTAAGCATGCTCTCCGATGCAGGGTCAAGTATAATCTTGTCGGCCACAGATGCCATATAATAGGAGCCGTTGTTCAGATTTTCGCAATATGCTACAATCTGTTTGCCTGATTTCTTAAAACGTTCAAGAGCTGTGCGTATTTCCTCCAGTTGCGCAATTCCGGCAGAAATATTATCAGGAGTCATATAAATCATGGATATGTTCTTGTCCTCTGCAGCCGCATCAATGGCCTTGACGTAACTTAAAAGAGTGACCGATCCGGGTGTACCCTGCACTAATGACATCAAATCAAAAGTAGAACCTCCTGCCATTCTTTCCACAATGGGATTCTTGAAATCAATCTTCAGTACTTTCCCTTTCCTGGCAAAGCCACAAACCGGCACCATCAGCATCGCAACCATGAATGCCACACATAAGTAATTCTTTTTTTTCATTATTATTAAGATTTTAGGGATTTAATATCATGTCGTTTATCCATTTCCTGGCAGTTTCAATCAGTGAATCAATACCTTTGGCACGATCGTTTTCCGAAAGGCTTACACTGTAGTCAGGATCTATACCGCCCTCTATATCATTCATGTCGGCGTCAAACATCGGGGCTGAAGAAAATCTTACAGACCAACCGTTAGGGAGTTCAGAGGAGAATGGCAGACCGCCTCCTCCGCCTGTCCTGTCACCAAACAATGCTGTTCCCGGAAGGGCCTTCATCTTAACGGCAAAATCATTTGCACTGCTGAAACATTCTCTGTTTACAAGTACTGCCACAGGCTTTTGCCATCTAAGACGATCCTTTGCCGGTTTTACAAAAACGGGTTCAGGTTTGGAAAAATCATTCCTGCCAGGCCCCTTTTTATATTTAACATACCCGCAGAGAATCTTTTCCTCAGTAAATCTGGAAGCCACTTTTTCAGCTTCCGTCAGAATACCCCCTCCGTTCCCGCGAATATCAATAATCATGCCGTTACATATTGAGAACCAGTTCAGAATAGCATCGAGTTTGGAGTCTGGAATGCTACCGGAAAATGATTCAATCACCAAATATCCTATGTTGTCGGACAATATAGTATAAAAACATCCGGATGCCGCAATATTGTAGTCATCACCCAAATACCTTTCCCGGATTTCGGGCGACAGGTTGGAAGGATAATCCGTTTTCCATGTCCAGTTTCGTCCCACGTCGTACTTGCCGTATAGATTGACATGTCCGTCTTTCAACTCACCGAGCATATTACTCAGCACCTCGAAAAGTGAAAGATCACTCATCTTATCATCAATAAGTGTCTTGTATCTGTCATGGACCTCATCCCAATCAACACCGTAATCACGCTGTTTTAATTCAAAGAAACAATAATGTGTGTCCATGATGTTCCAGAGAGCCTCAAAATTACCTTGCGGAGTGTTGGGATAACAGTCCTTTATAGCCTCCAACTGTTGACATGAACAGAAAGAAAAGCATAGTAACACCGCAACAGCAATCATATTTTTGATTATCGTCTTTCTCATCTTCCGTTGTATTTATGTTCAAAACGGTGTACATAACCAAGGCCGAACAGACAATGACTGATAACCGTAGCGTTACCTCCAAGATTATGAACCGTACAATCCATTGACATTGACAATGACAGTTGGTTCTTCCCTACGGGGAAAAAAAACGCCACATCGTTGTATAGGCATGTTACATTGAAAGGATTCATAAAATGAATAGTCTTACCGTAAAGTCTTTCTTCAAACAGCAGATAATAGGGAAGATTATATTCAGGAACAAAAAAGATGCCGGTAAAGGGCATATTGAATGAAGCGTTAAGCGCAATGGGCAGACGACCCACCTTGAACCTGAACAAATTGTCAAATTCCAAACCGGCCGCAAGCATTCCGTGCACATTGGCCGGGTTGTTAGAGTTTCTCAAATTGTACAACGCATCAATACTGCCACACACTGAAGGCCCAACCAGTAGGTCATAATATTTGTAGTGTAGCAAAGGAGTTTCCCATACATGAACAACACTTCCTGCCACCTCCAACTGGACACCATTGCCAGCTTCATTTTTCATATCACAGAACAATAAAGAAGAACGGTTTTTGGAATAACAGAACATTTTTTTTTCATTACGTCTGCTCATCCTGTCAAGTTTAATACCTATTGAAAAGCCGTTGTATTCATTAGGAGAAAGATACTCATCGGTGGCTGATCCCAGACCCGCCCTGACCGAAAAATCCTCCACCGCCTCTTTTTCTGACGGGAGGATTCCGACCATGGTTACATTCTGGGCATTCACAACTGTTGTAAACAGAACAATCAGAAATATGGATGCCAGCCTTGGTAAGACTTCAAAAAAGCGAGAGTTGTCCGTCTTCCGTTCTATCATTGTCTTCATTGGATTCAGATTCATTATTAATTTCTGTACCATCTGAATCAGATGCCATAAGAGAGTCTTTTCCTGACTCCGGGAAACGCAAAGGTTCCAATTCCTCAACCGTATCAATCTTACACGAAATCACTCTACGACCTTTTGCTTTCAAGCCCTTTACCCCGACAAACTGCTCGGCATCTATCTCCAACGGCTCCCGGAAAGAGTCGTCGCCCCCCATTGTGACAAGAATGCGAGGAAAGTATGTATCAGTAAGCAGCAAAAGCCTGCTGTCCTTATCATCACCCAGGAAATTCAGTCTTTTGGAAGAAGGATCAAGAACAAACCTTTTCATATAGAGGTATCCCTTCTGCGAGGCGTCAAGTAACAATGCTGTCCAGACTTTTCCGCGTTCATATTTCTCGATTCTCATTATTCCGCCGTCAAAATGACAGTTCGAGTCAGGTTCTGTAGTGTAATACTCTCCATTATTAATGATGACAAGGAGCAAATCACTATTATCAAACTCACCTATAAATTCCCCATGGCCGTCGAAATCCAATCGCATGATATCCTTGTCATACCAGACCTTGCGTCCACCTAAAGTCGATGTACCATGTGTCTTTAGTCCTATTTTCTGAACCTCGTTCCTGGTAAGCAGATTTCCCATTGACTGACGACCCTTTATATTGATCTCCCTGAAATCCTTATCGAACACTTGCTTACGTAGTTTAGGATTAGGTTTCAGAGTCACTTTAACGACCTCTGCCTCTCCATTCTGGTTAGCCGAGAAATAAAGAATCTTTGATCCTGACTTTCCTTGAGTCAGGTCATACTCCTTATCACGTGTAAGACCTGTTGCCGCGAATCTTTTTACGAAACAGGCTCCCTTCTTGCCATCCCTGTAGGCAACGTTATAAATAGTGCGTTTATCGTTCTTTTTGAATACATTGACATAAAGGACATTCTGCCCGACAAAAAGTTTATCGGCCACCTTGACCACCTTGTAGCGACCATCCTTGTAAAACAGGATGATATCGTCTATTTCCGAACAGTTGCATACGTACTCATCCTTTTTAAGTTCCGTTCCTATGAAACCGTCGGCACGATTAATAAAGAGTTTAAGATTAGCCTCTATAACCTTTGTAGCCACAATAGTATCAAAATTCTTGATCTCTGTCCTGCGGGGATAAGGTGTGCCGTACTTGTCTTTAAGCATCCTGAACCATTTTATGGTAACACCCACCATATTGGAAAGGTCCTTATTGATTCTTGCTATCTCGGCCCTCATTCTGGCCATATTCTCCTCCGCCTTTTCCTTGTTGAACTTAAGGATACGTGCCATCTTAATATCCATCAGACGAAGGATGTCTTCCTTGGTAACCTCACGTATCATCTTAGGATAATATGGAGTCAGACGATCGTCAATATGTTCGCAGGCGGCATCCATATTCTCAGCCTGCTCGAATTCCTTATCCTTATATATGCGTTCTTCAATGAAAATCTCTTCAAGAGACGCGAAATGCAGCTCTTCCATCAGTTCATTCTTCGCTATCTCAAGTTCCCGACGCAACAAATCCTTAGTATTGTCCACCGATTTTCTGAGCACGTCACTTACCGTCAGGAAGTGGGGTTTGTTGTCATCAATAACACAACAATTAGGCGAAATGCTCACCTCGCAATTAGTGAATGCATACAAAGCATCTATCGTCTTATCCGATGACACCCCGGGTGCAAGCAATACCCGTATCTCCACGTTGTCCGCTGTGAGATTCTCAACCTTCCGGATCTTAATTTTCCCCTTCTCACCGGCTTTTACAATTGACTCACACAATGTCATTACATTCTCCCCAAACGGTATCTCGTTAATCACGAGTGTCTTATTATCCGCCTCTTTGGTTATACGGGCACGGACCTTGACCACACCTCCCCTCTCTCCATCATTATATCGGGAAACGTCTATCATTCCACCTGTCTGAAAATCGGGATAAAGATGGAACTCAGCTCCGTTCAGGTATGAAACGGCAGCATCGCATAGCTCGTTGAAATTATGAGGCAATATCTTACATGAGAGTCCCACTGCTATTCCCTCAGCTCCCTGTGCAAGGAGCAAAGGAAATTTTACAGGAAGTGTGACCGGCTCTTTGTTACGACCGTCATACGAAGCTTTCCAATCAGTTGTCTTGGGATTGAAAAGAGCTTCAAGGGCAAACTTGGACAAACGGGCTTCAATATATCGGGGGGCAGCCGCTTTGTGACCGGTCAAAATATTCCCCCAGTTTCCCTGACACTCTATAAGCAGGTCCTTCTGCCCCATCTGAACAAGTGCGTCACCGATTGAAGCATCACCATGTGGATGAAACTGCATTGTGTGGCCTACAATATTGGCCACCTTATTGAAACGCCCGTCATCAAGACGTTTCATAGAATGAAGGATACGTCTTTGTACAGGCTTGAGTCCATCGACGAAATGAGGTACCGCACGTTCCAGAATAACATATGAGGCATAATCCAAAAACCATCCCTGATACATACCTGACAACTGATGACGTATCATTCCATTGTCGTCTGTCACGGGATGATATGACGAATGCCCCGCGTTCTGTCCTCCATCCTCTGGCATTTCTGCCATCTCGCGAAGCTCCTCATCTGTAGTCTCTGTCTCGTCTCTCATTTTCCATATCAAATTATCAGACGCGAAATTACAGCTTTTTTTAATGAAAAACCCATCCTGAAAGACTCAACTTGCTTTTTTCCTGCCATTGACTTTTCAACAACTTCACATGATACTTTTTTGCGAGTCTCTAATTACCCTTTTTTAAGACTCTTCCCCATAATCATATTAAATAAAAGAGTACCTTTGCGGAAATTTTCGCACAATAGCAAATTATGGCACAAGAAGACGTTTTCAAAAAGATTGTTGCACACTGCAAAGAATACGGTTTTGTATTTCCGTCAAGTGAGATTTATGACGGACTCGGAGCTGTCTACGACTATGGGCAGTTGGGAGTCGAGATGAAAAACAACATCAAGAATTACTGGTGGCAGAGTATGGTCCTGCTGCATGATAACATTGTGGGTATAGACTCTGCAATATTTATGCATCCCACCATTTGGAAGGCATCTGGCCACGTTGATGCATTTAACGACCCCCTGATTGACAATCGCGACTCCAAAAAACGTTATCGTGCCGATGTCCTTATTGAGGACCAGATTGCCAAGTATGACGAGAAGATAGAGAAAGAAGTCGCTAAGGCCCGAAAGCGTTTCGGTGATTCTTTTGATGAGGCTAAATACCGCGCCACAAGTGCCAATGTACTGGAACACATAACCAAGCGTGATGCCCTGCACGACCGCTACAAAAAGGCTATGAACGACGGAAATCTGGATGAACTTAAGCAGATTATTCTGGATGAGGGTATCGTTTGCCCGATAAGCGGTACGCGCAACTGGACTGATGTCCGACAGTTTAACCTGATGTTCCAGACCGAAATGGGTTCCACAGCCGATGGTGCGATGAAAATATATCTGCGTCCTGAAACTGCACAGGGAATATTTGTAAACTATCTGAACGTTCAGAAAACCGGCCGTATGAAGATTCCATTCGGAATTGCCCAGATAGGCAAGGCCTTCCGTAATGAGATTGTAGCCCGTCAGTTCATTTTCCGGATGCGCGAGTTCGAGCAGATGGAGATGCAGTTCTTCATCAAGCCCGGCACTGAGCTTGACTGGTTCGCCAAGTGGAAGGAGACCCGTATGAAATGGCACCAAGCCCTGGGATTTGGGGCTGACCACTACCGTTTCCATGATCATGACAAGCTGGCCCACTACGCCAACGCAGCTACCGACATCGAATTCCTCATGCCATTCGGCTTTAAGGAGGTTGAGGGTATACATAGCCGCACCAACTTTGACCTGTCACAACATGAGAAATACAGTGGTAAAAGCATAAAATACTTCGATCCCGAAACCAACGAGAGCTACACCCCCTTCGTAATTGAGACCTCCATCGGCGTTGACCGTATGTTCCTGAGCGTTATGTGCGCATCTTATGAGGAGCAGACTCTTGAGAACGGTGAGACTCGCGTGGTGCTGCATCTGCCCGCACCTCTAGCACCAGTAAAACTGGCCATTCTGCCTCTGGTGAAGAAAGACGGATTACCCGAACTGGCGCGTTCTATCCAGAACGACCTCAAGTTCCACTTCAATTGTCAGTATGACGAAAAGGATTCCATCGGCAAGCGTTACCGCCGTCAGGATGCCATAGGCACCCCGTTCTGTGTAACCGTGGATCATCAGTCACTTGAGGACAAGACCGTAACCCTGCGCAACCGCGACACCATGGAGCAACAGCGCGTTAATATTGCAGACCTCTGCAATATACTTTCCGACACCGTTTCTATAACAAGCGTGCTCAAAACACTTTAATCATGAGAAGAATCCCGGGAATCTGTCTGACACTCATCCTGATATCCGCATGTTTTAGTTCATGCAAGGAATCGGAAGAGTTTGACGACCATCACAATTGGAAAGAGCGCAATATTGCATACATAAATGATTTGGCTGCAAAATGTGACAACAATCTCACAGAAACTAATGCAAGCCTAAACAGCATATTCAGGATTGCATCATATCGACTTGACCCTAAAGCTGAAAAAGAGGTTACAGACTTCATTTATTGTCAAATTATCTCCAAGGGTGAAGGGAAAGAATCCCCGCTATATACAGACAGTATAAGAATAAACTATCGTCTCCGGCTCATTCCTACGGATAATTATCCCAACGGTCAGGTATTGGACCAGTCCTATACCACCCCGGACCTTGAGCCGGAATTCAACATACCTTCATCATTCGTCACTTCAGGGCTTGTTGATGGTGTGGTAACTGCTCTCCAACATATGCACATAGGTGATCGTTGGAGAATATGCATACCGTACACTCTAGGTTACGGTGATTCTGACGTAAACAAGGTTCCAGGATATTCTACACTTATATTCGACATAAACCTTGTTGAATTCGCAAGAACCGGAAAAAAGTTATCTCCCAAGTAAAAGCAATAGCTATTATATGTACCCGGAACATATAACATACCAAAACAATTAATTATTATCATGGCAAAAATCCAAGGTGCTATTACAGTTGACCGTGAACGCTGCAAAGGCTGCGAGTTGTGTGTTTATACATGCGAAAAAGGGGTTATAGGCATGTCAACGACAGTGAACAGCAAAGGGTATCACTATGCTTGCATGGTGAATCCGGAATCTTGTATTGGCTGCACCAACTGTGGCATTATCTGCCCTGACGGAGTAATATCGGTCTATAGGGTAAAAGTAGAGGAGTAATTATGGAAGAAAGAGAAATGAGACTAATGAAAGGCAATGAGGCCATTGCCGAGGCTGCAATACGCGCTGGCGTCGATGCCTTTTACGGATATCCCATCACCCCGCAGACAGAGGTAATGGAGTATCTCATGGAGACCGATGCCACTGCCCGCACGGGTATGGCTGTACTCCAAGCCGAGAGTGAAGTATCCGCTATCAACATGGTCTATGGTGGCGCATCTACAGGACACAGGGTTATGACATCCTCATCAAGCCCCGGTATCAGCCTTATGAGTGAAGGCATTTCATTCATCGCAGGCGCCGAGCTCCCCTGCCTTCTTATCAACGTATCACGCGGAGGTCCCGGACTGGGAACCATCCAGCCCAGCCAGGCTGACTATTTCCAGACTGTAAAAGGCGGCGGTCACGGTGACTACAAGCTGCTCACACTTGCCCCCTCATCAGTTCAGGAACTGGCCGATTTCATATCGCTCGGTTTTGATCTTGCCTTCAAATACCGCAACCCCACAATGATCCTTGCCGACGGTGCACTTGGACAGATGATGGAAAAAATATATCTGCCCGAACCCCGTCCCCGCATGACCGAATATCCCGACTGGGCCACGAACGGTACCCCCGAGGGTAAGGATCGCCGTTTCATCACCTCCCTGAACCTGCTGCCGCAGGAGCATGAACTGGTAAACATCCGTCTGCAGAAGAAATACCGCGAGATGGAAAAGAATGAGGTACGTTATGAGATGATCCAGTGTGATGACGCCGAATACGTAATAGTAGCATTCGGAATCATTGCCCGCATAGCACAGAAGAGCATTGAGTTGGCACGCGCCAAAGGCCATAAGATTGGTCTTTTCCGCCCTATTACTCTCTATCCTTTCCCATACGTTCAGATTCGTGAATTGTCCGATAACAGCCGCATTAAGGGTTTCATGTCAGTAGAGCTCAGCGCCGGTCAGATGATTGAAGATATCCGTCTGGCAGTTGAGGGACGCAAACCCGTTGGCTTCTTTGGCCGTCTGGGCGGTATGGTTCCCACCCCCGAAGAGATTGAGAACGCTCTCTATGATTACTTTAATATCAAATAAGCACGGCGATGGAAACAAAAGATATAATCAAACCTGAAAATCTGGTCTATCAGAAAAGCCGCCTGATGGCTGAAAAGCAATTCAACTTCTGCCCAGGCTGCGGCCACGGTGTTGTTGTACGCACCATTGCCGAGGTTATTGAGGAGATGGGCATAGAGCATGACGTAATAGGTATATCGCCTGTAGGCTGCTCCGTATTCCTTTATGATTTCTATAAGTTCGATGTGGTTGAGGCCGCTCACGGACGTGCCTGCGCCGTTGCCACCGGAATCAAACGTGTCCAGCCCGATAAGTTCGTGTTCACCTACCAGGGTGACGGTGACCTGGCTGCCATAGGTACCGGCGAGACTATGCATGCCTGCAACCGCGGTGAAAACATAGTGATAGTATTCATCAACAACGGTATCTACGGAATGACCGGCGGTCAGATGGCCCCCACCACTCTGGAGGGGATGAAAACCACCACCTGCCCCCGCGGACGTGATGTCAAGACCATGGGTTACCCGCTTAACATCACCCCTCTGCTGGCTCAGCTGGACGGTGTATGCTATGTGACACGTCATTCAGTACACACTCCCGGCAATGTACGCAAGCTTAAAAAGGCTCTGCGCCAGGCCTTTGAGAACCAGCGTGACAAGAAAGGCACTTCAATAGTTGAGGTTGTATCCAACTGTAATTCCGGTTGGGGACTCTCACCCAAGGCCGCCAATGACTGGATGGTAGAGAACATGTTCAAGAAATATCCTCTGGGCGACATGAAAGTTGACGGCAAGCTTGTCATGGACATGAACGCACCCAGATAAATTAAGGAACAATATCATGACAGAAGAGATAATCATAGCCGGATTCGGAGGACAGGGAGTCCTCTCAATGGGCAAGATAATAGCTTATTCAGGCCTGATGCAAGGCTTGGAAGTATCATGGATGCCGTCATACGGTCCAGAAATCCGCGGCGGCACAGCAAACGTTACGGTTATCCTTAGCGACAGCCGCATAAGTTCACCTATCCTGCAGAAGTTCAGCACTGCAATCATACTGAACCAACAGTCGATGGACAAGTTCGAGCCTATGGTAAAACCAGGTGGAGTACTCATCTACACCCCCAGCACCATCACCCGCAAACCCACTCGTACCAACATAACCATCTACCCCATCAAGGCCATCGAGGAGGCAGCCAAGATCAATGCCACCAAAGTAGCCAATATGTTCCTGCTCGGAGCATTCATGAAGATCCGCCCCATCCTGGATGTGGAGTTCGTTATGGAGGGTATCAAGCACTCCGTATCGGAGCGCAACTGGAAATATCTCCCACTCAACGAAAAAGCCATTAAAGCTGGAATGGAACTTGTCAAGTGATAATCAGTATGAGATTCTTAAGGTTAACATTTGTTCTGACGGCACTGCTATTATCAGGAAACGCTATTGCCGAAACTATCTATTCCAAGTGGAAAACTGATTTCATGAATTACTTCAGTAATATTGAAATCAGTCCGGATCTCAACATATCAGTTGAAACAGGTTCCACAGGTGTTGGTTTTGGAGCGGAATCACGTCTGAACAAAAAGTTAAGATTCCGTACCGGATTCAACTGGGTTCCCCGTTTCCAACTCCCCCTGCATTTCTCGATTCAAGTTGGCGAGGATGGCGATCAGGGATATGATGCTGAAGGCAATTCCCGTTTTGACCGCATGGCCGCTTATCTTGAGGAAATGACCGGATTCAAGATTGACCAGAATGTGGATATGATTGCAGAGCCTTCCTTCCACAATTTCAAGATGCTTGTAGATGTCTTCCCTTTCCAGAACGACCATTGGTATTTTACCACAGGTTTCTACGCTGGAAAATCAGTCATAGGAAAAGCCTACAACAGGACCGAAGAGATGACAACACTCATCTCCGTGTCCATTTACAACAACATATACGAGAAAGTATATGACATTGAGTACAACGACGAAAGTGAGTTGAATGGTGTTTTCATGGGACTGGAATTACCTCCATATGTGAATGAGAAGATTCTTGATGCAGGACGCATGGGAATGCATGTAGGTGATTACAAAGACGGAACGTTCTATATGATGGAGCCTGATGCCAATAATATGGTAAAAGCCCGAATGAAAGTTAATTCATTTCGTCCATATCTTGGGGCAGGATATGATGGCCTATTGGATCCACGTAATGAGCGTATTCATTTCAACGCTTACTGCGGAATGATGTTCTGGGGGGGTACCCCAAGAGTCTATACTCACGACGGAACTGAAATTGTAAAGGGTCTCGATAACGTAATAGGTCAAGTAGGACGTTATGTTGACTTGGTTAAACCATTCAAAGTCTTTCCAGTAGTCAATTTCAGTATATCTTACCGCCTGTTTTAAAAATAGACAGCATAAAAAAAGATGGAGCAGATTCCAAAATGAACTGCTCCATCTTTTTTACATTTACAGCACTTATTTTTCTACAATGTATTTCCTGTTATTTACGATATATATTCCCTCTGGAAGTAAGTTCAGCTGTGTCTTATCCAAATCACCCACCTTACGTCCGGAAATCATATAAACCGAATACAGCTTTTCCATTTCTGCATCCCTGACCGAAGCCTTAATACGTTCCTGAAGTATCACTTCATACTCTTCCTCTGTAACTACAGGTAATTCCTCAGGCATATTCTCACCCACAATAAGATAAGACTGATTGGCCTCAAGATATTGCTTGCCATTCTTACTGTCAGCCTTAACGGTAGACAAGACATAACCTAATTTTCCATCTGATGTAATTCCAAGCACACGCATGGTAGACGGATCAAATTCAGTCCTGGCATTAGAAGACTTGGACCTGTTCGGATTGTTGAAGAAAACGCCATTCAGGAGATTATCCTCCGGCCCTGCATCATATGAATATTTCAAGTCGATCCTGTTGTTGGTAGGATACTTGGACGAACATTCAATAATTACGGGAGTACGGGCAGGAATGACCTCATTATTAAGTTCGCTAATCACAATACAAGCAGTATCGATTTTCGAGATGTACCAAACTTTGACTCCGTCAGAGTAAGGATAGAAACCGAAATCCGCAAAAAAAGGCTGGAAATATCTGCTGCCGTACTTTACAGAAGGATTAATACCAAAGTACTCATCGCTGTCAACAGCTATCATGTCAGAAACCCAACGACGATAATCACCGGTACGGTCCATACCCATGGCACCCTGCTCCCTATCTGTCGTTTCATTGTCACAAAGGTATTTACCCTCAGCATACAGTTGGTAAGTGCCCTTGGATTCATGAAGATATACATAATAGTTAATAATATCATGAACACCGGTACCCTGGCACTGGAGGTCATAATATTTCCCACCGGATGAAACACCCTTATACTGGAGATATATTACCGAAGCCGGATCGGAAATGGTCCTGTCATGGTCCTTCCACAACTGGATGGCACCCATATCGGCATCCATAGCCTGATAGTTTATCTTTCCTGTATTATCAGTGACATAGACATAACGTCCGGTCTTAAGATTATGTACCCTGTAAAAGCCATCACCAGGATCATCAGCATTAACGGCTGTCACAAATAAGAGGGAAAAGAATACAAGAAGTAGATGTTTATTCATAAATAAAAAATCATGCCTGTTGCCTGACGATACAGGTAACAGGCATGATAAAGATTAATCGTTAAAAATTACTTTCCGATGCAGACGCATACACGGTTCAGCTCATAGTTGCTGCCGCTATAGAAGTTAGCGGTATCACCCTTGGCCTCAGTTGAAATGCGTGAGCTGCTGATTCCATACTGCTCGGTAAGCACCTTTGCAACCTCGGCAGCACGCTTCTCAGACAGAGTCTGGTTAATTGACTTTGTACCAGTATTGCTGTCAGCGTGACCAGTAATTGAAACCTTAGCATCTGGATTCTGCTTCAGGAAATCAGCGATGTGACGAACCTTATACTCCTCACTCTTATTGATGTTGTACTTGTTGATTGTGAAGTAGATTTCCTCATAGAGATAAGGAACCTCCTTCTCAACGGTCTTCTCAATGATTCTCTCAACAGGTGCCTGAGGTGTTGTATTCCTGGCAGCTGCAAGAGCAGCAAGAGCATCAGCAAGAGGATCGGTTGCAGGCCTCTTTGAGTAGGTCTGACCAAAGCAGTACTTTACACCACCAAGAAGATTGAAATACCAGTCTGCATTGGCAGCCTTCTTTGAGTTGTAATGATCGTTCACTATGTTGGCATTAGCTTCAAGACCAAGTGACCAGTTATCATTCAGATGATAGTCATAGTAACCGCCAAAACGGAACAATGCAGAGAAGCCTCTCTCCTTTGTAGTTTCCTCCTTCTTAAAAGGATCACTCCATATAAGAGCCAGCTGAACCTCATTGGGAGCAAGACGGTCATAACGTGTTCTAAGTTCCTTGTTGACATCGTATGCCTCATCGTTGTTGAACGGGATGTTGCCACCAATACCACCGAACACACCGATTGAATACTTACGCTCAGGATTGAAGCCACCCAGGAAATGGGTCATATCAAACATAACGTCGATAGAAGGAGCCACATATGTCCACTTCCAATAGACAGGAGCACCTGCATCACCGAGATCGGCCCACTTACCGGCAATACCAGCCTTACTCTGCCATGCATTGACAGCAAAACGGGTTGATACAACAGGAGTGAATTCATAACCTAATGATAACTGAACGTTAGGTGAAAGCAGTTTCTTCATTTCAACCTCACCAAGTGTGTATTGAGCACCACCCTGGAGCTGTATGAACCAATGCGGGTTGAAATCATATTCATATTTCTGACTACCGGCATTCTGAGCCTTGGTAGGCAAAACAGCGCATACAGACATCAGCAGTATGGCCGAGACAAATTTTGATATTCTTTTCATATTGTTCAATTGTTTTTACAAGGTTACTTAACAGTTACAAAGAACCTGCGAGTTGATATCTTTCCGTGATAATCAAGAGCAGAATAAACAATCTCATAGGTGTAACCGATTATCTGCGGATGGAATGTAACTGTAGATTCGCTACCGTCAAGAACTTTGACGAAACCCTTACTGTTGCTGTTTGTGTTGTTCATAACACTCTTTGCCACAGTGTTACCACCCTTTGCACTTATTGTGGGATCATCAGTCTTAAAGACGTTCACCACAGCAATGTACTTCTTGAATGCGGGAGCAAGGATATCAGCATTGTAAGATGTCAGATAGACGTCAAAGTCACCCACGCCGTCAAACAATGTAGGAATAGCAGCGTTAGAACTCAGTGAATGTATAGCATCGTCAGCACCCTTATATAATAAGGTAATGTCAAACAAGTTATCGATACCGCCCTTCAGTCTGCCCAAGAGAGAGTTAATTCTCTTAACCATACCGTTGGAACCAATCTGATCAACAATACCGTCAACCATATCATCAACTTCGTCCTTAACCTTACCCTCAATCTCAGCAATCAGATTGTTCACCTTTGTCTGGATTTCTGTGATCACACCGTCTATTTCATCGTTGAAATCATCCATTTTACCATTAAGGTCATTGACAAGAGCTGTCATTTCATTACGCACCTGGGAATAATCAATATCACCCTCTATAGGATTGCCATTAAGGTCAAGAAGAGGAGTACCGACACCGTCTGTGAGTGCGAAATGAATTGTCGGAGCACCTGCAGGACTGTAACTTACTGCTGTAAAGTTCAGTGTTCCGGTACTGAGAGTAATAGGAGTAATATCCAGATCGATTGAAGAAACATTCAGTGAAGCAAGCAGGTCACCGATAGGATCGCTTGGGATGCGTGAGCTGATAGCGCCAAGTGAAGTGTGGAATGAGAGAGGCTTGACAGCTGCCACAGCCAAGTCATAACCTGACTTAACCTTGTGATCACCAAGACTGTCAGTCCATGTCACCTGAATAGCGTTTGCATCAAGCAGACCGTCCAGAGAATTCAGGACAGACTTTGTTACAGAACTTAATGACTTCTCATTCTTTGCGGTCTTAGCAATAGTCTTGAGGTCTTCAACATCAATGCTGGGCTTGAGGGCATCAACATCCTCAGCGTTGATCTTTACATCAGCCTCATAGAAGCCGTTTTCAGTATCAGCTGCATCAACTGTAGCTCTGGTGTAACCAAATGTGAGCTTGTCGGTTGAAGGCCTCAGATTGCCAAGGACAGCCTTGCTTTCAGTACCGTTGCTGTTCACAAGAGTGAAGGTGTATGAATCGTCAAGAGCAACATTGTTGGGATTGACTGTCAAATAGAGTTTGCCAGCGTTATTGGCGGCAGTATCTACAATCACTCCGCTTTCATAGTTCTGGACAATCTTTGAGAATCTCAGGGTTGATGCCTCATCCTCAGAGAACTGGTCAGCAACATTACCCACGAAGTTTGCGGTAGCAGTGGTTGGGAATTCAATCGCACCACCGAACTCACCATAATAAGCCAACAGGATATTGGACCTGATACCTATCGGAAGTGAGAATGAGCCGAAGGCAGGAGTCTTGACACCCTGAACCAACAGACTGGTGATACGTTTTTCCTCTGCATTCATCAACTTTTCCACATCCTTGATTTTCTTCTCAAGACTGTCAACTCTATCGGTAAGAGCTGCAATGTCTTCAATATTCTTATTAACTTTCTTCTCAAGTTCAGTCAGGAAGTCCCTGATAGGCTGAAGTTTTTCCTCAATAAGGTCCTTAAGTTCCTTCTTGGCATCCTTGATCATCTTCTTATACTCCTTGGTCATAGCCTTCAACACATCACCGAGTGAATCAGCCAGGGCATCTGTATAGCCCTTAGCCTCGGCAAGATTCTTCTGGGCAATTGCAAGGACTGTATCGATTGTAGCGAAGTTGCCCAGGGTATCCTCAAGAGCGTCAATCCTGATGGAATCCTTTTGGGCAAGAGCCAGTGCATAGTTTGCATTGGTGTAAGCATCAGAAATCTTATCATCCCAGCCGACTATTGCACCACGGATGCTGTCTGCCAAAGCCCAAGCTGAATCAGCAGTAGCCTTTACGTTAGCCGAAGCTGCAGCCACCTTCTGGTTGAATCTGTTGATGAGAGCTGCAAGAGTATCCTTAACTTCATCAATGCTGTCGTTTGACTGCTCAAGTGCTTCTTCAAGAGTCTTATTTGCAGCATCCAAATTGCGGATAGCGGTCCAAAGCAGGTTGGTATCTGCCTTGTGAGCTGCCTCAAGAGTATTGATCTTGGCATTGAGAGCAGTAACAATAGCAAGTGAATCAGCCTTCTCCTTACCCGCAAGGGCTGCAAGCTCGTTCCTCACCTTGATTGAATCAGCCTTGTACCTGCTGTCCAATTTATTAATCTTGCTCTGAAGATCATTGTAATTGTTCTTGATTGTGGTCCTGATGGCCTTCAAGCTATCCTTGAAGTCCCTGGTTTCCTTGTCCTGTGAAAGCTCCAGGTCACGCACCATGTCATCTGCATAGTCCTTGCAGGAGCCGACCAGACCTATGCTCACTATTGCACAGGCCAGAATCAGAAAACTGACAAATTTCTTTTTCATTTGTTGTTCAATTAGTTAATATAAAGATTAAAAACACTTTCAGTTTTGGAATGCACTTCGCACCTGACTTCCATTTCATTCATATCCATAAGAACCAAAACAATATAGAATAGGATAGTACAATCCAGCTCGCAAATTTATCACCTTTTTTGATACGCGCGCACATTTTTTCAAAAAAAAAGCATAAAAAAGTTGTTTTTAGGGCATTTAGCTCATTTTTTTCAAAAAAACAAGGTGTTATTTCAAACATGATATCACTTTTTGGCAAAAGAATTTCCAAATGGCAACAAACAGAATGAGACCACTTTGTCAAGCAGCCTTTCAACCGTTATCATGGTTTGTCACTTTGACGCATCCCTGTCACGAATCTCGACGCGTCTTATCTTGCCGCTTATAGTCTTGGGAAGTTCATCTACGAATTCAATCACTCTAGGGTACTTGTATGGAGCTGACACCTTTTTAACATGATTCTGAATTTCCTTTATCAGGACATCCTTGTCAGGATAGTCACGATACTCCCTGGAAAGGATTATGGTAGCCTTCACTATCTGTCCCCTGACTTCATCCGGAACTCCGGTAACGGCACACTCCACCACAGCAGGATGAGTCATGAGCGCACTCTCCACCTCAAAGGGGCCTATCCTGTATCCGGAGCTCTTGATTACATCATCCGTGCGGCCGACAAACCAGAAATATCCGTCGCTGTCGCGCCATGCCACATCTCCGGTATGATATATCCCATTATTGTGAACAGTCCTGGTCAACTCAGGATCGTGATAATATTCTTCAAAAAGGCCGAGTGGTCTGCGAACATCAGTATGTAAAATTATTTCACCACTCTCACCATCCTCGGCAGGACGCCCGTCATTAGTGAGAAGATCCATATCATAGGCCGGATTAGGAACCCCGAGAGAGCCCGGTTTGGGATTCATCCAAGGGAAAGTGCCTATAGTCATCGTTGTCTCAGTCTGCCCGAACCCCTCATGAATGTCAAGTCCGGTATGCTTCTTCCAATATTCAAAGACACTCGGGTTCAGAGGTTCTCCGGCAGTTGTGCAATACTTCAGTGCACTCAGGTCATACTTGGAGAGATCCTCCCGAATAAGATAACGGTAAATGGTGGGGGGCGCACAGAATGACGTAACGCCATATTTTGACATCGCCTCAAGTATGTCTGACGGCGTAAACTTCTCATGGTCGTAAACGAATACCGCTGCACCACATAGCCACTGCCCGTAAAGCTTACCCCAAACAGCCTTACCCCACCCTGTGTCGGCCACAGTCAGGTGAAGACTTCTTTCATTCAGGTTATGCCAGTATTTTGCCGTCACGATATGCCCCAAGGGATATAGAAAATTGTGCGCCACCATCTTGGGATTCCCAGAAGAACCGGAAGTGAAGTAGAGTAACGATATGTCCCTGTTGGTACTTACCTCGGATGGCCTCACGAATTCAGGAGCCGAGGCAATACCCTCATCCATACTCAGCCATCTGTCATCACTATATGAGCCCGTTGCCACAAGAAACCTTACTGTCGGAGTTTTGGGAAGTGCCTCGTTAACATGTTGAAGCATAACCGGTTCACTTGCACAAACAATCATTTTGATTTTAGCGGAATTGGCCCTGTATATGATGTCCTTGGCTGTTAGAAGATGAGTTGCAGGAATAGCCACTGCACCTATCTTGTGAAGGGCTATGATTGAAAACCAAAACTCAATACGACGCTTTAGCATCATCATTACCGTATCCCCTCTGCCTACTCCTAAAGAGAGAAAGAACGAGGCCACACGGTCAGACATACGTTTCATGTCGGAAAAAGTATAACGGTATTCTTCTCCTTGGTCATTAGTCCATAACAATGCCAGCTTATCCGGGTCTGAAGCGGCCCATTCATCAACCACATCGTACCCGAAATTAAAATTTTCAGGAACAATTATATTAAAGTTATTTTGGAAGTCTTCAAGGGAGTCAAACTCTACCTTTTGTAAGAATTTTTCTAACATTAATCATCAAATTATAATTGCCAGGAACCGCGCTGGTTCACCATTGAGAGCCTTCATCCCGTGAGGCTGTGCAGAATCAAAATAGATACTGTCGCCAGGGTTGAGGATCAGTTCCTTGCCAGCTATACTCAAAAGCAATGTCCCCTTCAAGACCAGATTAAATTCCTGGCCTTCATGAGTATTCAGATGCATATCCTTCTCCATCTTAGGATCCACCGTAACTATGAAAGGTGACGCTTTTGCATGTTTGAATCCCATGGCAAGCGCTTGATATTTATAGGCTTTCTGGCGCTCAATTACCGGCCCCTTTCCCTTTCTGACAAGCCAATAACTGCTCATGTTTGGAGCATCACCGGAGAACAATTCCAGCGGTTCCACACCAAGCACATTAGCCGCATTACATAGAAAATTCATCGGAATGTCTGAATCACCTGACTCGTAACGTTCCAACTCTTCCGGAGTTATACCACAACGTACAGCCACCTCTTCAATAGTCATTTCCAAGTCCTCACGCAATCCGTGAAGACGCATGGCCATTTGTTTTATCTGTTCATTAATTTCCATATCAGATCACTTCAATTCCCTGTTCCTCACAAAGCTTCAGGCTAAGCTCACGAAGTTTGAATTTCTGTATCTTACCGCTGCCTGTAAGCGGGTATTCCTTAACAAAGAACACATACTTCGGTATTTTGTATCGGGCTATCTTCCCGCGGCACCAATCACGAACCTCTTCCTCAGTAAGGTTTGAACCATCATCCAGAATAATGAACGCGCCAACCTCTTCTCCATACTTTTTGGAGGGAACTCCTGCAACCTGTACGTCGCGTACCCCGGGCAGGTGGTAGAGGAACTCCTCTATCTCACGTGGGTAGATGTTCTCACCCCCACGAATAATCATATCCTTGATTCGACCGGTTATCCGATAATTACCATTCTCATCCATGACACCCAAATCACCGGAGTGCAGATAACCGTTCTCATCTATTACCTCAGCCGTAGCTTGCGGATTCTTGTAGTAACCTTTCATTACGTTGAATCCTTTGCAGCACATCTCACCCTGAGTACCCACAGGAACTTCCCTGTTAGTTTCCGGATCAAGAACCTTTACATCCACGAACTCATAGTCACGGCCGACAGTGGTATAACGAACCTCTTCCGGATCGTCTATTCTGGTCTGGCTCATTCCTGGTGATGACTCTGTAAGGCCATACACACTCGTCACATGCAGATACATCTTCTCTTCAACCTTACGCATAAGTTCAATTGGACAGAGAGAACCCGCCATAATGCCGGTACGCAGACAAGAAAGGTCAAACATATCGAACATGGGATGGTTCAACTCAGCAATAAACATGGTTGGCACTCCATAAAGCGCGGTACAACGCTCTTTATGAACCGACGCCAGAGTCACTAGCGGGTCAAATCTTTCAACGACAACCTCCGTACATCCGTGAGTAAGACAATTCATAGTTGCAAGGACCACACCAAAGCAGTGAAACAGAGGCACACATACACAGAGTTTGTCATCCTGCGTGAACTTCATGTGCTCCCCTGTCAGGAAACCGTCATTTGCTATATTGTAGTGGGTAAGCATCACCCCCTTGGGAAATCCGGTAGTTCCCGATGTGTATTGCATGTTAACTACGTCATGGCAGGAAACCGATTTGCGTAAGCGCAGGAATTCTTCATCGTCGGTATTCTCACCCAACAGAAGAATCTCTGCCGTATTGTACATACCGCGGTATTTCTCCTGACCGATATATACCACATTCTTGAGCATGGGAAAGCGTTTACTTTCCAGATGTCCACGCTGACACTCACGAAGCTCAGGCAGCATAGCGTAAGTCATATCCACATAGTTACTCTCCCAAGTGCCGTCTGTCAGACATAAGGTGTGCATATCGGAGTCCTTGCACAGATACTCCAGTTCGTTCTGCTTGTAGTTAGTGTTCACCGTTATGCAAACTGCGCCTATCTTTGCACATGCATAAAGGAAAGTTAGCCAGTCAGGAACATTCTGGGCCCACAATCCCACATGTGTACCCTTAGTCACACCTATTGCTATCAGTCCACGTGCCATATCATCGACCCTCTCATTGAACTGTTTCCATGTAAAGCGAAGATCACGGTCCGAATAGACTATATATTCGCGGTCAGGAGAGACTTGCGCCCAATGTTCCAGCCAGTCTCCAAGTGTTCTTTCCGATAACTGGTACATACTTATCAAATGGGAGTGTAAACCACAGCAAGAATACGTGCATTATGCCCATTATAACCATGCACGTGATGCTTTACAATTGAGTCATAATATATGCTGTCACCCTTTTCAAGAACATAGGTATTCTTGCCGTAATTAACCTCTACCTGACCATCAAGCACATAGATAAATTCCTCTCCTTCGTGGGTAGACAGGTCAAATCTATTATTACGGTCAGGAAGAATGTCAATAACGAACGGCTCCAGGTGGCGATTATCCTTACCTTCTGATAAAGAGTGATAAATCATATTTTCATGACCTTCAGAACCATGATTGGAAAAACGTACGCTTTCACGCTCATCCTCATGGCGACTAACCACTGCGCCCACACTCTGTTGGTCATCAAGAAACGTTCCAAGCCGCACTCCAAGCACACGCGCTATTTTGATAAGAGGTGCCAAACCCGGCAGAGGACCGTCATTCTCAATGGCCTTTACCTGTTCCAAAGGTAACTGTGCACGCTCGGCCAATACCTCAACATCCATCATTTTTGACTCTCTCAGGGAACGGATTTTCTTCCCTACAGAAACATTGGTATCCATAATGATTGCATAAAAATACAGGAACAGTGCTTGTTCCAGCGCAAAATTACAAAAAAATGTATTAATACGTACGAAACAGTCAGAACAATAGTTTTTTTATTATAAAACCATTTTTTAAATAATGTGGTAAACTATTATTTATTATCTTTGCATGTAATCTTCCGGATGTTCCGGAACTAAAACCAGACTATTTCCATAAGTACAATGAACAACGAAACCATTAACGGTTCAGGCAACTATTCTGCACAAAACATTCAGGTCCTTGAAGGTCTTGAAGCCGTTCGCAAGCGCCCCGCGATGTATATCGGTGATATAAGTGAAAAGGGACTTCACCATCTGGTATATGAGGTGGTTGACAACTCTATAGACGAATCAATGGCAGGATTCTGCACTCACATTGAGGTTAGCATAAACAAAGATGGCTCCATAACTGTACAGGATAACGGCCGAGGCATACCGGTCGACATACACCCTAAGGAACACAAATCGGCTCTTGAAGTCGTCATGACAGTACTCCATGCAGGCGGAAAGTTTGACAAGGGATCTTACAAGGTCTCTGGTGGTCTACACGGTGTAGGTGTATCATGCGTAAACGCTCTTTCCACCAAGATGGTGACTGAAGTATTCCGTGATGGCAAAGTCTATCGTCAAGAGTATTCCTGCGGAAAGCCTGTAACTGGTGTTGAATGTATAGGCACTACCGATATAAATGGAACCCGACAGACATTCTGGCCGGACAAGACCATTTTCACCACTACCGAATACAAATATGACATACTTGCCGCCAGGCTTCATGAACTCTCTTTTCTTAATGCCGGCCTGAAGATTTCCCTGACAGACTATCGCATCATTGAAGATGGACAACCCAAGAAAGACGTCTATCTGTCACATGAAGGATTGAAAGAGTTTGTCAAATACATTGATGAAAATCGCATACATCTCATTCAGGAACCCATCTATCTTAACACGGAGAAGCAGGGAGTACCCATTGAGGTGGCCATTCTTTACAACACAGAATATAAGGAAACTATACGTTCTTTTGTCAATAACATCAACACCATAGAAGGTGGAACTCATCTTGTTGGATTTCGTACTGCATTAACCCGTACCCTCAAGAAATATGCCGATGATAACAAGTTCTTGGAAAAAGCCAAGGTTGAGATAGAGGGTGAAGATTTCCGTGAAGGTCTGTCAGCAGTTATTTCGGTCAAAGTATCTGAACCTCAATTCGAAGGACAGACCAAAACCAAATTGGGAAACAGCGAGGTTGCAGGAGCCGTGCAGCAGGCTGTAGGTGAAGCACTCACATTTTATCTTGAAGAACATCCCAAAGAGGCAAAACTCATCGTGGAGAAAGTTATCCTGGCCGCCCAGGCACGTGTAGCCGCACGTAAGGCACGCGAAAGTGTGCAACGCAAAAGTCCACTCAGCGGAAGCGGACTTCCAGGTAAGCTTGCAGACTGCTCCGACAAGGATCCTGCCAACTGCGAACTATTCATTGTGGAGGGAGATTCAGCTGGAGGAAGTGCCAAACAGGGGCGTGACCGCCACACCCAGGCAATATTACCTATACGTGGTAAAATATTCAATGTAGAACGTGTTATGTGGCATAAGGCCTTTGATCACGAAGAGGTCAACAACATCATTCAGGCCCTGGGCGTTCGCTTCGGTCTGAACCCTGAAGACTCCAAGGCTGCAAATTATGATAAACTCCGTTATTACAAGGTAATTATAATGACAGATGCCGATGTTGACGGATCTCATATCGACACCTTAATCATGACTCTGTTCTTCCGATATATGCCAGAGTTGATTGAGAATGGTCATTTATATATAGCAACCCCACCGCTATACCTCTGTACAAAAGGAAAAGTAAAGGAATATTGCTACGATGACGTTCAGCGTCAGCGGTTTATTGACCAGTATGGTGGCGGTTTAGAGCAGAACATAACCACCCAGCGCTACAAAGGTCTCGGTGAAATGAACCCGGAACAGCTTTGGGACACCACAATGAATCCCGAAAACCGACTCCTCAAACAAGTACATATACAAGATGCCGCCGAAGCAGACCATATATTCTCCATGCTGATGGGTGAGGATGTCGGTACTCGCAGGGAATTCATTGAGCGTAATGCCACATACGCAAATATCGATGCGTAAAACAATACAGGAAAAAACAGGATTCCTTTAGAAGTGCGATATGAAATAAAAAGGTCCGGATAATAATCTGGACCTTTTTTTTCAAATCACAAAATTAAGCAACACAAAAAGGACTTGGACTGTCCTCTTTATATTATGAAAGTTTTGCGATATGAGCGCAGAGCTTAGACTTAAGATTTGAAGCCTTGTTCTTGTGTATAAGCTTGGTTTTGGCAAGCTTGTCCAGAAGTTTCTGAACCTTCGGATAAGTAGCAAGGGCTTCTTCCTTATCAGTCATAGCACGAAGATTACGTACAGCATTACGCATGGTTTTAGCGTAGTAACGGTTGTGCAGTCTTCTCTTCTCGCTCTTTCTGATAGCTTTTAATGCTGATTTGTGGTTTGCCATTATCATCAATTATTAATTGTTCAACTTGTAGCGCGTATGAGAGTCGAACTCATCTTGCAAGAATGAAAATCTTGAGTACTAGCCGATATACGAACGCGCCATCATTCCTGATTAAATTCAGGACACTGCCTTTAAAGCGGATGCAAAAGTAGCTACAATTTCCCAAACAGCAAAAATAAAACCTAAATTTTTTATAACTTCGCACAGCACAAGCATCATTAACGTCAAGATGTGGCAATCCGAAAAAGGAATAGTGACTGGAACCGTGCGGCATAATGACGGAACCTGCATCGTGAGAATCTTTACTGAATCACACGGAATGGTACCATTTATATTCTATCTCTCAAAAAAAGGAAAAAAAACATCCCGGAACACTCTCTTGCAACCGCTCACCCAGATTGAATTCCAAACTGACTATATCCCTACGGAGGCACTAATGCACATCAGGGAGCCCAAAAACATATTTCCATATAAGGACATCCCCTTTAATCCTATAAAAAGTGCAATATCACTGTTCGTAGGAGAGTTCCTGACCCATTCATTAAGACAAGAGCAGTCAAACATAGGCCTATACAATTATATAATCCAATCTATCAGATGGTTGGATGGTGCGAATATAGAGGATTGCACCAATTTCCACCTCCTATTCGCCCTAAAGTCAGCATCTTTTACTGGAATCTGTCCTAATGTAGATGGATTCACCCCCGGATACTTTCTTGATTTAAGAGAGGGTATCTTCATTCCACTTCCGCCTAAGCATCAGGATTTCGTTGATGCTCAGTTATCATTTAAGATAGCCTCTCTCCTGAAGTGTGATTTAAACAACATGTCCACAGTTCCACTTACAAGAACAGAGAGAATTGCTATCCTTAACCATCTGAATCTCTACTTCAGACTACACATACCCGAATTTACACAATTAAAATCGATTGAAATTCTTCAAATGCTGTTCGGATAACACGAATGGTCAGACAGCCCTCAAAGCCTTAATTGCTGACAGATCCTCCCTTGTCCTCTGACATGCAGGCGAGGACTCAATTGCATCAATAAGCCTGTCATTGTCCAAATCCTCATCGGCAAGTTCAAATAGACAGAAGAATTTCTTATCAACTCCCTCTCCATATATTTTTTGGATGACACTATCCGTATTTTCATCGGAATCATCATCCATCATAGGGACACTCTCCATTCCGAACCCGGTAGCAAGAACCGTAATCTTAACCTCATCCTCCAAAGCATCGTCATTAGCGAGCCCCCAAATAACCTCAATATTCTTATCCTCAAATTTATCCATGAAATGACGGATTTCATTCATCTCATCAAGGATAAGCTGTTTCTCGGGTTTGGAACTTTGATAGATATTAAAAAGAAGTTTCTTGGACTTATATATATCATTATTATAGAGTAATGGAGAATTTAAAGCCGATTCGAAAGCCTTGTTCACACGATTTTCACCTGTTGCTGTACCGGTACTCATTATAGCTACTCCGCCGTTACTCAATATTTTTTTAACATCGCGGAAGTCAAGATTGATTATACCTCGGCATGTAATTAGTTCCGCAATACTCTTGGTTGCTGTTGTAAGTGTCTCATCTGCTCTCTTGAAACCTGCAGATACATTCCAATCCGGATAAATCTCAAGCAGTTTCTCGTTGCTGATAACAAGTAATGCATCTACATATTGGGACATCTCGCGTACTCCCTTCAGTGCCTGCTTTATCTTTGGACGCATTTCGAACTTAAAAGGAATAGTTACAATACCTACCGTGAGCATCCCCATCTCCTTTGCACAACGTGCTATCACAGGAGCGGCACCAGTACCTGTTCCACCGCCCATACCGGCAGTAATGAAAACCATCTGGGTATCGTCTTTAAACTGCGCCTTAATCTCCTCAATACTCTCCTCTGCAGCTTTACGGGCCACTTCCGGATCATTCCCCGCCCCTAAACCATTTGTAGTCTGACGCCCAAGTTGCAGCTTAATGGGAATGTCTGAATTGACTAAAGCCTGCTGGTCCGTATTGGCTATCACAAAAACAACATCATGAATACCCTCGCGATACATGTTTTTGACAGCATTTCCACCGCCGCCACCTACACCTATGACTTTAATTATTTTCCTTGACTCTGTCGGAAACTCAAAAGGAAGGACCTCGGTCTCTTCAAATGCTCTTATCTCATCGTTCATAGTTTCGTGGATTTAAAGTTAAGACTTGAACTCTTGATCACTGTCAAAGAACTTCTCGCCAGTATTCATTATATTATCAATAATCCTCTTGAAGTAACTCTTACGTTTCTTACCACCGGACTCTGCCTCGGTATCCGATGCAGAGTCAGCGTTCTCATGTTTAATGGAATCCTGCGACTCTTTCCTGATGAGTTCCTCCCTGTCCCTGTCTTCCTGTGCACTCTCGCCTTCAGAGTTAAAAAGCGGATTCATTCCCACCTTGTCCAAGTCGGAAGGAGCCACATTATCTATCTCATCCATCTTGGGTAACTCACAGCAGTTCTCTGTACCCTTGGCCATAACTGAAAGCAAAGAGACCTGTGATCCGTCACCTTTCTTCCATAGAGGTTCATTCCATAACACCCCACATGAAGGTTCAACCACAAAACGGGGTGTTCTCAAATCCGGCATGACAGAATAGAACACTTGGTCAAGCTGACGAAGTTTTGAGCCACCGCCGGTTACAATCAGTCCAGAATATAGTACATCATAATAACCTGATGCTTTTATAATAGCTGCCACATTCTTGACAATTTCCTCGTTACGGGCCTCAATGATACCGCCTATCTCTCTAAGAGTAACCTTATTACCGCCCACCGTTATAGTTTCCTCCATATCTTGGCCACCTATCAGAGTGCACAGTCCGTACGTACACTTCAGTTTCTCAGCTTGTTCCTCGTCTATCTTTAGAACCGTAGCCAGATCCCTTGTAATCAATGTACTGCCAAGTGGAATCACACGAAGATAACGTAACAGACCATTTTTATATACTGAAACTGTTGTGGTATCAGCACCATAGTCAACAAAAGCACATCCCTGCTGTTTCTCCTCATCGGTAAGAATGGCATCTGCCTCTACCACAGGTGTCACAAAACCATCAAGAATCGTTATTCCTGCCATTGAGAAACACTGAGCCATATAATCCGAAATCTGTTTCTTAAGCAGTATGCTCAGATAGTTGCCTTTCAGAGAAGTGCAAGCCACTCCCATAGGATCCGTCTCTGTGCCTCTTTTGTTATCTACCACATATTCGAGTGATTCCTGAAGCAGGATCTGATAACCGGAATGTTCCATGAGCTCACACTCTGAAAACATACTGTCAATGATTTCCTGACTGACAACTGTCTCAACTGCAAAAGATCTCTCCACAGAATTGATTTCAGAACGCAAGCTCTTGCTATTGTACCCTATATAGACTTTGTTGATCTTGGCGGACAGCATTGAATCCAGACGGCTGATAACCTCGGCAATAGCATTGGCAGTTTTGTCGAGGTTATAGACTGCACCATGCCTGATGCATGATGAAGAAGGAGTAAAGGCATAAGCCATTACCTTAAGCGTGCCGTCATAAAGGATCTGTCCGGCCACGCCTGAAATCTTGGATGATCCAAGTTCAATTGCTACAATGAGTTTTTCGGTTTCCATATATCATTATCGTTTCTTACATACTACCTGATTCTCGTAAGCCACGCTTACCGAGCTGTATTTGTTCCAACCTATTCGGGAAATACCTGTTTCATAAAATGAGTATAACCTATCAAGCTTGTCCGTCACATTCTCTGCCGATCCCAAAATCAGCAAATGCCCGCCCACACGTGGTACCAGTTCAATCTGACGGTCCTTGTTAACATTAATCTGGACAATCTGTGCCCTCCAGAATTCAGAACGGTCAATTGCCATTACAACCCTTCTGAGATCATCAGCAGCAAATTTGCGGTCTATATATCCTGTGGCTACCGGGAGATGAAGGGATAGCATCCTATGGTTCAAAATCTCTCCCTTACTGTCCACATAATAGTCATCACCGCCATTACTGCGCACCCTTAACAGAGGAATCTTACTATAAACCACTATCTTAACCTTGTTACCCGAAGTTTTGAAACATTGGGCCGTTTCTATCAGCGGATAATGCGACAACATTTCCTCCATAGCCTGCGTATTTACCGATGCCAAAGGTTTCCCCACAGGATCCATACCCTCGGAACCAATCAGAGAGTGTATCATCTCACAATCTACCAACGAGATATCAGAGCTGTCCCTGACAACGACCTCTACTCCTTTGCACAGTCTGGTTTCTTCGTGACTTTCTGACATGAATAACATGGAGAATACCAGATAACATGTCAGCATTAAAACTGATAATATGGATAATAACTTCTTTATCACTTTGACCTCAGTATTTCAGTAATTTTGTCTGCATAATCCTCCAGGTCCCCGGCACCAACTGTCACAAGAACCTGGATTTCATCCTTAATGGAACGGACAAGTCCCTCAACATCATCCTTAAAAATGATACCCTTGCACACTCCCGGTTTCATGTTGTCTGCAATAATACTGCTGGATACGCCTGGAATAGGTTCCTCACGTGCCGGGTAAATCTCAGTAAGCCAAACTTCATCAAAAAGTGAAAGACTCTCCGCGAACTCATTGTAGAAATCTTTTGTCCTGGAATATAGATGAGGTTGGAAAATTGCTGTTATTTTACGGTTCTCGTAAAGCTTACGTAATGAAAGGGCGCATTGTCTGAGTTCTGCCGGATGGTGTGCATAATCCGTCAGGTAAACCTTATCACCCTTGAGTCTGAAGTCGAACCTCCGGTCACATCCCCTGAAACTTTTCATGGCTTCACGGATTACATTCCTGTCGGCACCACTCAACTGTGCCAATGCTATTGCGGCCACAGCATTTTCCACATTTATTGGAATAGGTATACCAAGTTCTATGTCCGTTATACTCTCTACAGGTGAAATAAGGTCAAACTTGAGTTCCCCATCCTTAATAACAACACTTGAAGCATGGAAATCACCTTTTTCTACACCATAAGTGTAAAGAGATACACCCTCTTGCAGGTCGGGTTTGAAACTTTCTTCAAGCTTGCTGTTCAAGATAAGTGCACCACCAGGTTTTATCAGTGATGTGTATTTGCGGAAACCCTCCACGTAGTTATCATAATTACCGTAAATATCAAGATGATCCGCGTCAATAGCTGTAATCACACTCCTCAAAGGACGCAGGTGGTGGAAAGAACGGTCATATTCATCGGCTTCGATAACCACGTACCTACTGTCAGGGCTCGTCAAAAGATTACTGTTGTAATTCTTGAGGATACCTCCAAGGAAAGCATTGCAACCTTCCGGCATACCGTGTAGGATATGGGCTGTCATTGATGAAGTAGTAGTCTTACCATGTGTTCCCGCAACACATAGTCCGTCCAAGCTACGGGTAAGTGTACCAAGCACCTGTGCACGCTTCTGTACATCAAATCCGTTACTATGGAACCATCTTAGCTCACTGTTGTCCGTTATCTTTATAGCTGGAGTATAGACTACAAGAGTTGAATCCCTATCCTTGAATTCATCAGGAATAAGGTGCTGGTCATCCTCAAAATGGATCTGTACACCCTCAGCTATTAGCTCTGATGTCAGTTCCGAAGAGGTTCGGTCATAACCGGCAACTTCACAGCCGCGTGAAAGGAAATAACGCTCTAACGCACTCATCCCTATTCCGCCGGCACCCACAAAATAAACAGCCTTTATATCTTTCAGCGCCACCTTCCCCACATTAAAACCAGCCAATGCAAGTACTTCACGGGCAATTGTGACAGCCGAATCATCTATTCCCAGTTTTATGATATTTTCGCTGAGTGATTTCAGTCTCTCTTTATCTTGCACTACGTCCACTGCAGTCGGAATAAGTTCCTTCCTGGAAACCGCATCCGCAATATGAATTGCAGCATTCTTATCAGACAGGGCCATTGCATTCTTTGTCTGATGATCTTCTGCCACATTGGGCGATGGCACAAGAATCACTGGTTTTCCGAGCAGACATAACTCCGATATCGTTCCGGCTCCTGCACGTGAAATCACTACGTCAGCAGCCGCATAAGCCAAATCCATATCCTGAACAAAGTCTGCAGGAAACAGATTAGGAACAGGATCAGTCTCGGACAACCTCCGTTTCATCTCATCAAAATAAAACTTACCCGTCTGCCATAAGAACTGTATATCACCAGACATACGAATCAGCTCCAAACTACTCATCACGCTCTCGTTCAGAGTACGGGCGCCCAAACTACCTCCTATGATTAGTATGATTTTCTTATCAGGATCAAGTCCCATCATACGGGCAGCCTGATCCCTTCCCGTCAAATTATCAGTCAGACTCGGACGTACCGGATTCCCTGTAAGCATAATCTTGTCCGCAGGAAAAAAACGGTCCATTCCATCGTATGCAACACATATCCTAGATGCTTTTTTTGCCAGAATCTTGTTTGTTACCCCGGCATACGAATTCTGCTCCTGGAGCAACGTAGGCACCCCCTTTCGCCCCGCCATTCTCAAAGTCGGGCCACTGGCATATCCCCCTACTCCCACAGCAACCATGGGTCTGAACTCCTTAATTATTTTGCGTGCCATTCTCTGGCTTCTTATTATCTTGAAAATGACCGCAATGTTTTTCAGGGGATTTTTCCTGTCAAAACCGCATATTGGTAGCCCCTTTATCTCGAATCCGGCTTCAGGGACACGCTGCATTTCCATTCTGCCTTCAGCTCCCACAAATAGGATTTCGGCATCAGGGCAGAGCGATTTCACGGCTAATGCTATTGATACCGCAGGGAAGATGTGTCCGCCTGTACCTCCTCCACTGATTATTACGCGTGGCTTCTTTTCGTTCTCCATACCCTCTATTAATTTGGATTACAACTCTTCAATCTCTTCATCCGCGTCAACAGCAGGAACTGATACCCCGCCCGTTGCCTGGCGCTTTGCAGCCAAATCCCTGTCAAGAGTATTACTGATTCCTATCAACATTCCTATTGAAAAACTTGCCATCAGGACTGATGTGCCGCCTTTGCTGATCAACGGCAAAGGTTGACCGGTAACAGGAAACAGACCGACTGCAACTGACATGTTTATAAATGCCTGCAAACCCAGCATCATTCCGAGTCCCATCGCCAGATAAGCAGGATATTTATCCGTACATCTCATGGCTATCTTTCCAATCCTGAACAATAGGACAATATAGACAATCAGGACGAATATCGCGCCAACCATTCCGAGTTCCTCAATTATGATGGCATATATAAAGTCACAGCTTGCCTCTTGAAGATAGTCGCGCTCATAGGAGTTACCCGGTCCCTTACCCAGGAAATGGCTTGATGCTATGGCAATGTTAGCATGAGTCTCCTGCGGTTTTTCAGGGGCGGTATTCCTTGCGTATTCATAAGCTGATTCTTTTGATTCGGAACCGGAATTAGTAAAATCCAGAATTCTGGCTTGCCATGTCAAAGCTCTCTCAGGGATAAATTTGGAATCACTTAGTGTCTTTGGAGGAACCAGCACGAAAACCAACACCGCCGTCAGTCCTATAGCAAGTATCACGCCCGTCAGACCCAGCATTTTTTTCCAGGACACTCCTCCCAAAATCATCATTATATAGACCACAGCACCGAGCAATATGGCGGTGGAAAGGTTTTCCGTGAATATCAATAGGCAGAAAGCACCTGTCACCATCAGTATTTTCAGAAAAACAGCAGACTGACTCTGTTCATCGTCTGGCTTAAGTTTTGCCAGCAACGAAGCTACTGTCATCACAACTGCCACCTTACCGAGTTCAGATGGCTGAAGCTTGAAGAACCCAAGATCAACCCAACGCTCAGCACCTGCCGACTGCTTGCTCAGGAAAGAAAGATAGGCCAGAAGAGCCAGCGAAAGAGGTACAAGCAATACAGGAAAAAGCTTATACCATTTATAATGGATAAGATGGAGCACATACATAACGACAATACCCATTGCCAGATGAATAACATGTGAAAGGATGGGGGTCAGGTAACTGTCCTTGCCGAATGTAAGTCTGCTACTTGCACTGAACACCTCGACAAGAGAGATACTGCAGAGCAGAAGCACAGCTATCCATATATATATGTCTCCCCTGAACAGTGGCCCTTTCTTCTTATCGTTTGCTGTTTCCATAATCTGTTTTTCTCATTAAAGAGCCTTTACACACGCCTTGAACTGATCGCCACGATCCTCATAACTTTTGAAAAGATCAAAACTGGCACAGCAGGGACTTAACAGCACAATCTGGCCGGAGTGCGCCATCCTGTAAGCGGAATTCACGGCATCTTTCATAGACTGTACATCAGCGACAGGTAAGCCAAACCCGTCAAAAAAACCGTGAAGTTTCTCATTATGCAGACCGAGATAAACCAAACCGCAGCACTTCTCCCGAACCAGTTCCGCAATCTCATTATAATCATTACCCTTGTCCTTTCCACCTATAATAAGGACACATTTGACCGACATACTCTGTAGGGCATACCAGCAACTGTTAACATTCGTAGCCTTGGAATCATTGATAAAATCTATCCCGTTCACCCTTGCCACACGCTCCAACCTGTGCTCCACGCCTTGGAATGTCTGCAGAGCCTTGCGTATGGTCTCACTCTTGATACCCGCAATATTGGCCGATATACCCGCTGCCATGGAATTATAAAGGTTATGCTTGCCCGTAAGCGCAAGTGACTCCTGCTCCATATTGAAGGCATAAGGCTTGTTGAAGTAAAGGGTTCCGTCCTCAACGTAAGCCGCCAGATCCTCACGCTTGGCATCGGCAAAAGGATAGAGCGTAGCTTTGAGCCCGTATCTCTTAAGCTCACGGGTAATAATGGGGTCGTCACTCCAGTAAACGAACGCATCATCCTTGGTCTGGTTGCGGATAACCCTCATCTTGGCATCCACATAGTTCTGCATCTCATAGTCATAACGGTCCAGATGATCCGGGGTTATGTTCATCAGGATGGCGATATCTGCCTTGAAGTCATACATGTTGTCCAGCTGGAAACTGCTCAGCTCAATCACGTAGTAGTCAAAGTTCTTTTCGGCCACCTGCCAGGCCAGGCTGCTTCCTATGTTTCCTGCCAGTCCCACGTTCATGCCTGCCATCCTGAAAATGTGGTAGATAAGTGAAGTGGTTGTGGTCTTGCCGTTTGATCCGGTAATGCATATCATCTTGGCATTGGTATAACGCCCTGCAAACTCAATCTCCGATATGATGGGAGTACCTTGAGCCATAAGCTTCTGTATGATGGGAGCCTCCTTGGGAATACCCGGACTCTTTATCACCTCATCGGCCGCAAGGATACGCTCCTCAGTATGCTTTTTCTGCTCCCACTCTATACCACGGGCATCTAACTGGAAACGATAATAATCCTTTATCTCCGAAAGGTCTGATACAAACACATCAAACCCCTTGGCCTTTGCCAGTATAGCAGCACCTGTACCGCTTTCACCAGCCCCTAACACCACAATTTTCTTCTGTTCCATAGTAATCATCTGATTTTCAAGGTCAATATGGTAAGCGCTGCAAGACCAATACTGATAATCCATGTCCTGAGCGTTATCTTGGTCTCAAACTGAAGTCTGCTATCATTGCCGGCAAACTTTACCGTACTACCAGGGTCACATTTCTGCACCTGCTCCATGCTGGTACGAAAATGGTCATGTATTGGAGTTCTCTTCCATATCCTACGGTGTACCCCTTTCTTCTTGCCGCTTTTGTAGTATATTCTCTGGCATATAACCGAAAGACTCTCTACAAGGAATACCCCGCAAAGCATGGGAAGCAACAGCTCCTTGTGAATACAGAGTGCCGCCACAGCTATTATTCCCCCTATAGTAAGACTTCCGGTATCACCCATAAATATCTGTGCCGGATAAGAATTATACCACAGGAAACCCACCAAAGCTCCCACAAAGGCACTCAAATAAACAACAATCTCCTGACTACCAGGAATATACATAAGGTCAAAATGGCTCGCGGTAACCACATTACTGGACACGTAAGCCAGAATACCCAATGTTACACCTATTATTGCAGAGTTTCCGGCTGCCATACCATCCATTCCGTCGTTAAGATTTGATCCATTGGAAACAGCCGTAACTATGAACAAGGTAAGCAGGACGAAAAAAATCCATCCGGCCTTGTACTTACCGTTTTCACCCAACCATCCGAAAGCATCGGCATAATTCAGATTATGGTTCTTAAAGAAAGGTATGGTTGTACGGGTTGACTTAACATCAGGAGTCTTTATCACCACCTCGGTATTGTTCTCTATCCTTACATCCACCTTTTCGTTTATCATAACCTGAGGGCTGTAGCGCAATGTCAGTCCCACTATCAAGCCCAGTGCAAGCTGCCCGACCACCTTGACCCATCCGTTCAAGCCATCCTTGTTTCCCCTGAAAGTCTTTATAAAGTCATCAGCAAATCCTATAATACCCAAGATAAGTGTAGTGATAAGCATAAGTATCAGATACACGTTACCCAAATCGCCGATAAGCAGGCAGGGAATGAGAATCGCTACGATTATTATGACTCCTCCCATTGTCGGCACACCTTTCTTTTCCACTCCGAACGGATCCAGCTTAGGATCACGTTGTGTCTCGGAAATGTTCCTTTTCTTGAGTATATCTATGAAATGGCTACCAAACCAACTTGCCACTATTATTGACACTACAAGAGCGAATATCGACCTGAAAGTAACATACTGGAACATGCCTCCTCCGGGAATATCTATTCCCCTGTTCCGCATATATTCAATTATACCGTATATCATCCCTATACACCTCAAAAAGAATCCCTAACCACTTCATGGTCATCAAAATGGTATTTTACTCCCTTAATCTCCTGGTAATCCTCATGCCCTTTCCCGGCAATGAGAACAACATCCGCCTCAACCGCCATCATGCATGCTGTACGGATAGCTTCACGTCGATCCTCAATCGTTATCACCTTATGCATATCATCACTTGTAAGACCTGTCAGCATGTCATTAATAATGTCACGGGGCTCCTCAAACCTCGGATTATCTGATGTAATTATCACCTTATCACTGTACTTGACACACTCCTTTGCCATAAGGGGGCGCTTTCCTTTATCACGGTTACCCCCAGCACCTACCACAGTAATTATTTGTCCCTTGCCTCCCATTACATCCACAATGGTAGTAAGCACATTTGTCAGGGCATCAGGAGTATGTGCATAATCCACAATGGCAGTAAAACCCTTAGGTGAACGGATGGCATCAAAACGTCCGTTTACGGGAGTAAGAGAACTCATTTCAGTGAGTATCTCCATCGGATCACGCCCCAGCATGCATGCTGTCCCAAAAACAGCCAGCAAGTTACTCGCATTGAATTTCCCTATGAAACGGAAAAATGCCTCACGTCCGTTTATCTCTAACAGCATCCCGTCAAAACCGGATTCAAGGAGCCTGCCTTTGAAATCACTCATACTCCTGAGCGAATAGGTAACCACCTTGGCCTTGGTGTTCTGAGCCATCACAAGTCCGTTGCGGTCATCCAGATTCGTCACCATAAAAGAATCCTTTCCAAGAGAATCAAAGAACATCTTCTTGGCCTTAAGATAATTCTCGAAAGTCTTATGATAATCCATATGGTCACGGGTAAGATTGGTAAAAACACCTCCTGCATATTTCAACCCGCCTATGCGTTTCTGGACTATAGCATGTGAACTGCACTCCATGAACACATATTTACAACCCTCATCCGCCATGCGTCCCAGAAGCCTGTTGAGTGTCACAGCATCAGGAGTAGTATGGTCAGCAGACACGGACTCATCGTCTATATAATTGCATACTGTTGAAATTAGTCCGCACTTGTACCCCATCTTGCGGAACATATTATACAAAAGGGTGGCAATTGTGGTTTTGCCATTGGTTCCCGTAACTCCAACCAGTCGCACCTTATCCGTCGGATTCCCAAAAAAGCGTGTAGAAACAGGTCCCACAGCATCCTCACAGTCAGGTACCTGGATAAAGGTAACCTTCTCTGCCAACTCCTCCGGCAGCGTCTCACACAAAACTGCCACCGCACCGGCATCTATTGCCTTTTGTATAAACTGATGTCCGTCAACGACAGTCCCTCTCATAGCCACGAACAGACAGCCTTTAGCAACCCTCCGTGAGTCAAGTTGGATGTCTGTTATCCAAACATCGGCATCACCAATCACTCTGACGCCATTCAAGTCCGGAATAAGTTCATCTAATCTCATCATAAACGTCACATTGACAATGATAAATATATTCTGTCCCCCTTGCGGAAGGGAGCCCTTCCCGGCAGACTCTGACTTCTAACCCGGCCAACACCCTGTAATTCTACCCTCAAGCCGGCACTTTCAAGTATATACAAGGCATCCTGGGCACCCATTCCTATCACATTTGGAACCAAGTTCTCCTGTTCAATAATCCGGGTCATGCAGTATGCAGTAGAATCCAGCTCATATGATCCCCATACAACGGAATCTTTTTCCTTCCAGTTCACATTCATGCCAAGCTCCCTGAGCACCGTTCGGGTACTGTTTATATCACCTGATAGCACTCTCGGCATAAAATCATGGATAGTATCGGCAGCCTCCTCCACACTTCGCCGATTCCGGCTCGCCATAACCTTCTCGGATATCTCATGAAATACCGGAGCCGCCATAGTTCCTCCACCGGCAGCACCTCCCGAAGTCCTGATTGACACAATACATGTATATTGCGGGTCATCCGCAGGAAAATAACCGCAGAATGATACCATATGGGTTCTCGTACCATTCCTATAGCCGGCTGCACCCTGTGACAACTGGGCTGTTCCTGTCTTACCCGCCACCTTGAAGTGAGTTGAAGCCGCTCTTCGACCAGAGCCTCCATCGACCACTCCCTCAAGCATGAACTTAATCTCCTCAAGAGTCTTGGGTTTGCACATCTGCTCCCTGACAACATCCACAGGGAATCTTTTTACTATCTCTCCCTCATGCCGTACCTCGGTCACCAGTCTTGGTGCCACCATCTTTCCACCATTTGCTATACCATTGTAAAAAGCAAGGGTATTTATTACAGGAAGTTGGGTATTATATCCTATCGACATCCAAGGCAGACGTGTTGCATCCCAGTACCCTTCTCTCCTGATTACAGGAGCTCCCGTGCCTATGAGCTGCATATCAAAATGGGTGTTTATCCCGGTCCTGTAAATCCCGTCTACAAATGACTGAGGATCATTCTTATAAGCCGCATTTATCAGTTTAGAAGTGCCTATATTGCAAGAATTCTTTATTATTCCGGGTACATCGAGCCATCCGTAACCACGCCCGGCATCGGTCATTACCGCACCTCCACCGAACCCTGTGTACCTGCCCCACTCACAGAATACACTGTCTGTAAGTGAAATCTTACCGTCATCGAGAGCCACCATCATAGACACAGGCTTGAATGTAGAGCCCGGTTCGAATATATCCTTGACCGCATTGTTCTGCACCTCCTGATACCCGTTATCCGTCTTACTCATGCTGGCTATTGCCTTGATGTCTCCAGTCCTAACCTCCATCAGAACTGCGATTCCGGATACCGCATTCACCTGTTCCAGTTCCTTACGCAAGGCCACTTCGGTGAAATCCTGCATATCAACATTGATTGTTGTAATTATGTCACATCCATCAATCTGGGGGACATCAGCTACCACTCGGGAGACATTCTGAACTTTCTCAATATGGCCCACTCCAGGAGTTCCTCTCAGCAAGGAGTCAAATGATAATTCCAGTCCGTAACGGGCAGAATCCTTTCCGGCAAACATGTCCCCCAGGGTACGGGAAGCCAGAGCCCCAAAAGGTTTCTGCCTGGAAATCTTGGATTCGGCACTATAAAACCAGCCCTCATTCCTTGGTCTGAGCCAGACATATCCCACCAATGACTTGTACTGGTTGTATGAGATAGGATACGAGTTTCGTGAAACTCCGGGCAAAAGTGGCCATGAGTGTCTGGTCCTGGATGTCTTTCCGCTCATATAATGTTGCCTTAGCTGTGAAACGGAATACTGAGGAAACAGTTCATGTATCTGCTGGCAGAATTCGTCTATGTGCCTGTCAAAAAGGGTGTCTTTTCTGTATTGGTCAGACTGGGCGCGTTTCTCGTTCTTCTCGTATGTGGCAAAATCCAGAAATATCCTGTACTGTTTCATGCTACTTGCCAGCAGAAAACCCTCATCGCTTAGGATATTGCCTCGTCTTGGGTCAATGACCCGGTTAGCAGGAACCAGATGCTCTTTGACATCATTCCAGTATGTCCGCTCACCGAACATGACAATTGCCATCTTGACGATTATCAGGATACCCCAGAACATCACAAACAGGAACATGGTGAGATACCTGCGTGATACCCTTTTCTTTTCTGAGCTTTTTTCCCTGCCTCTGGCGGACATATTCCTACTCTCCCAAATCAAATGCCGGTTCGGTTGCTATGACCAGCCCCGAACCGTTGGTTGTAACTATCTTCTCTATGTATGACGGCTTGCTCTTGGCAGATACGTCACTCGTAGTATTCAATGTCTGATACTCCAGATCCACAAGTTCCCTACGTAATCTCTCTGCCATGACCTGATCACGCTGATAAGCGTATCTGTTGCCAATATATACCACTATGCATAACAGTATCTCCGCCACCAAAAGCAGATTTCTCCTCACGAAATCCGATATCCTTTCACTTGTAAGTGAATCCAGGTGTTTACCCCTATCCTCTTTTTTCTCTTCACTCATCACACCTTCTCCGCTATTCTGAGTTTAGCACTTCGGGAGCGGGGATTCGCAGTCTGCTCTTCCGCACTGGGCTGTACAGGTTTTCCCATACTGCGCAGTGGCATTTCCCTGTTGCCGTAAAAGTCAGTTTTGACCTCACCATCTATGTTACCGCATTTCATCAGGTTCTTGACCATACGATCCTCAATTGAATGATAGGTTATCACTACAAGTCTCCCGCCCCTGTCCAACAGTTTCACTGCCGAACAGAGCATTTCTTTCAGAGCATCCACCTCATGGTTAACCTCCATCCTGATTGCCTGGAACACTTTGGCCAGTTCCTTTTTCTCACGCTCACGCCCTATCTCCGGACGCACAGCCTCCACAAGTTCAGTGACCGTCTCTATGCGTCTGTTCAAACGGTATTTCACCAATGCCTTAGCCAACTGGCGGCCGTTATGGAGTTCTCCGTAGAGCCAGAACAGCTGAGCCAGCTTTTCTTCAGTATATTCATTGAGTACATCAGCTGCCCTCAATCCCTCCTTCTGGTTCATGCGCATATCCGCAGGACCGTCAAAACGGAAAGAAAAGCCACGTGAACTATCGTCGAAATGGTGCCAAGACACCCCAAGGTCAGCCATTATTCCTGTCAGGCGCTCATGACCGTACCAGCGCATGAAATTACGCATATAACGGAAATTACCCCAAATGAATGTGAATCGGGAATCCTGTGGAACGTTATTCCGCGCATCGGCATCCTGGTCAAACCCATACAGGAGCCCTTTGGAACTCAAACGTGACAATATTTCGCGGGAATGGCCGCCACCGCCAAACGTAGCATCGGCATAGATCCCATCAGGATCTGAAACGAGTCCGTCTACACTCTGTTTAAGAAGGACCGGTACGTGATATGTCCCTTCAATGTCCAAAATTCCCGTATGTATTTTGATAGTGTCACTCTGTCATGAACTGTTTAAGACTCTCGGCAAACTCTTCATCATTCAGGAACACCTGGCAACCTTCCTGTCCTACCGTCTTCATAGACCATATCTCTATGTTCTGTTCCATACCCACGAACAAGACATCCTGATCTATCCCCACTCTTTCCAGCATTTGTTTGGGTAGCAACAAACGCCCGTTACTGTCAAGTTGAACTTCCTGAGCCTCTGATACCAGTTTCCTATAGACCATCTGCTGGTTCCCGTCAAAACGGTTCAGACGGGCCCGCACCCTGGCAATCTCTTCCTCCCATCGGGAAGCGGGATATATCACAAGACAGTCCTCAAAAAAATCTTTGCGGACCACCAGTGTCTGCTGACCGGACTGCTGTAAAATACGGCGGAACCCAGCTGGCATAAACACCCTGTTTTTAGAATCCAGACGTGCCGGAAACTGGCCTATGAAACTCATTTTATGCCGATAATCAATAATCGGTTCCAAAGTTATAGAAAAATAACCCACTTTAACCCACTTTCCACCACTTTTTGCTCAAAAAAGTTTTTAACATGCTGTTAATAACTCAGCACATTAAATATCAGAAAGTTGAAATGAATGTGTTAAAGCCCAAGTTTACCTAAGGATAATTAACTGTTGATAAAATGAGATTTAATGTTTTTCATTTATCAATTATTTCCTGAGCACGCTGCAGAGCAATATTGATGTGACTGCAAATATTCTCCCTTCCCACAATTTCATCCATTCCCGCATCCTTTATAACTTTCATAACCTGAGGATTGACACCTGAGAGGACCACTTTGACACCCATCTGCGAGCACATACGGCACATATTAGAGAGGTTGTGAACACCGGTCGAATCAATGAACGGCACCTTACGCATACGGATTATACGCACTCTTGCGCGACCGCCCATATCACCCATCATCTCTTCGAACTTGTTGCCTATTCCAAAGAAATAGGGACCGTTTATCTCATACACCTTAACTCCTTCCGGAATAGTCAGATGTTCCAGATTTCCCTGCACATCGGTATCGGCAGTAGGATCTATCTCATCACTAAGCACAGACACATTGGTGGTCTCAGCCATGCGCCTCATGCAGAGCAGGCAGGCTATCAGGACACCAACCTCTATAGCTACAGTAAGGTCAAATATGACGGTAAGAAAGAATGTAACCAGCAGTACGGTGATATCGGACTTAGGGTTTTTAAGTATTGCCCTGAAACTGCGCCACTCACTCATGTTGTATGACACCACGACCAGTATTCCCGCCAGACAGGCCATAGGAATGAACTTGACCAAAGGCATAAGGAACAGGTATATGAGAGCCAGGACTATAGCATGCGCAATACCAGCCACAGGAGTACGTCCACCGTTATTGATATTCGTCATGGTGCGGGCAATAGCACCGGTGGCCGGGATGCCTCCTATCAAGGGCGATACCATATTGGCAATACCCTGAGCGACAAGCTCCTGATTACTGTCATGACGGTCACCTATCACACCGTCGGCCACTGCAGCAGACAAAAGCGATTCTATTGCCCCAAGCATTGCTATTACCATAGCTGGCTGCGCCAGATGTGCAATGCTTTCCCAACTGATTCTTGGCACTTCGGCCTGCGGCAGTTCACTACTGATGGAGAAACGGTCACCTATGGTCTCTATTTCTCCCACTCCGACATTACGCAGTATAAGGCACAGAACTGTCATCAGAATGATAGCCACCAGTGAACCGGGCAGTTTGCGGCTTATCTTAGGCGTGAGCACGATTATCATAATACTGCCAATGCCCACCAGAAGCGAACACCAGTTTATAGCACTAAAATGCTGGAAATACACCACCCACTTGTCAATGAATCCTGCTGGAACATTTTCTATGCTGAGCCCGAAAAGATCCTTTATCTGAGTGGCGAAGATAGTCAATGCAATACCGCTGGTAAAGCCCACCACAATCGGATATGGTATATATTTTATGATTGTTCCCAAATGCAGCACGCCCATAAGTATAAGGAAAGCACCAGCCATGAAAGTGGCAATGCACAATCCACTCATACCGTATTCCTGGATAATTCCATACACTATAACAATAAACGCGCCCGTGGGGCCGCCTATCTGAACCTTACTTCCGCCAAAGAATGATATTATGAAACCTGCCACAATAGCAGTGAGAATGCCCGCTTCCGGAGTGGCTCCCGACGCGATACCAAACGCTATGGCAAGCGGCAGAGCCACAATGCCTACAATTACACCTGCAAGCAGGTCCTGAACAAAAGTCTGTTTGTCATAACCGTTCTTCAGAGTTGAGAACAGTTTAGGCTGGAAAACCCCGGGATTCATAATGTCAACATCTTTTTTGCCGGCCATTTACCGGCACTGTTCCTATAATTTCCTTTTCCGACCGCAAAAATACAGAATTTCTGGCTTCATTGTGACACTGTCAAGTCAAAACAGATTCCGACCGGAAACCGTTAACGTAAGTTAAATAATAAAGGAACAAATTAGACTGGAAATCTTCTGGCAGAAAGGAGCAATGACCGTCAATGAACTGCGTAAACTATTACCCAACCCTAACCTACATCAGAATACAGTCTCCACCCAGGTGCGCATGCTTGAGTCAAACGGATTCCTGGCTCACGAGAAAGAGGGAATGGGATACAGATACCACGCAGCTATCAGCCAGGATGAATACAGCAACAACGCCATTGGCAGAATAGTAATGCATTGTTTTGAGAGGTCATACTTCTGCCCCGCTCTTTCATGGGTTACGCAGGCAGTGACTTTGTCCTCACTCTTCATGACGGACAGGAAAAAAAAGCTATATGTTCGGTGATAATCCGCCGGCCATCTTCACTATGGAGCAGAGGGCCAGACTCCTTCACAGGCTTTCCATTCATGAAAAGGACCTGGAAAGGTTTATCTCAGCCCAGGGTTATATAATCATCTGCAAGCACCGGAACGTTTACATCTCAGACAAGGAACATGCCATAACCGATACGGGTGGTTATCAGTTCATGCGGAATGCCGGAGGGATTATAGTTCCGGATAATCCCTATGAATACCTCAGAACGAAACCATTCATTACTGTTGACGATGAGGGCAACTGGTACGTTTACGGCAGGGAAGCCGTATTGTGGGAAATCAACTGATAAAGTTCCGGAGCGGAAATAAGAGAGCCGCAACCTTAAAAGGTATGCGGCTCTCATATTATTATCTGATAATATCAACCGTTATCTCCCGGCCTTGGCGCGCTGGGCGTTCAGGAAGTCAACCATCTTCTTGAGGTTCTCCTCGGTGTACATGGCACCGCCGCCGTGACTTCCCTCGGGTACGCGTACTATGTAGCTCTCAACGCCTGCCTTCTGCATCTCGTCATAGAGGTACTGGCTAACGCATGATGCCACAATGGGATCTGAATCACCGTGGAAAATGTAACCGGCCACATCTTTCTTATCCAGAAAACCAGTGGCACTCAGCAGCATGAACTTGTCCTCATTGCCCTCCTTAGGTGAGCCGATGAGCTGCTCCTCGGGGGTGTTGCCGGGACCGCCAAATATCATGGCGTTGCCGCAGTCCATGTGCAGAAGCTCCGTGGGACCGGACCAGTCGCAAAATGCGTTGACCATGCTTGACTCCTTGGTATAGGGGCCTACGTTACCTTCGATGTCATACTCGGCTGTGCCGCGCTTGGCAACCTTCACGCCGTTTGAAAGGGCTGTAACGGCACTCAGGTGACCGCCCGATGAGAAACCGGAGGTTGCGATGAATGAAGTATCGAACTTGTACTTGGCGGCGTTGGCACGGATAAAGCGGATAACGGCCTTGATGTCGTTAACCTGAGCTGGCCACTTGCCGTCGGCTATTGAACGGTGGTTAGGGCAAACCACTGCATAACCGGCATTGAGAAGAGCCTGACCTATTGTGTTTACATCAGCCATACCCTTTGAGCTGTTGCTGCCCCATGCGCTGCCGTAAATATGAACAACTACGGGGTATTTATCCTTAACCTCCTTGGGCAGATAGATGTCGAGCATATGATATACCTGACCGTCATCGCCGGCATAGTTGATATCCGTGAATTTCTCGGAGCACTCAACCTGTGCGCCGCCCTGAGGACCACCGAATCCTCCAAATCCTCCGAATCCGCCGCCACCACCCATAGGAGGCATACCGCCACCGGGGAAACCACCACCTGGAAATCCACCACCGCCCGGGAACTGGGCAAAACATGTCAGCGACATCATGACAGCCGCTGCAAGAAGTAAATTCTTTCTCATTTCAGTATTTTTTTGTTTTTAATGTTTATAAACACAATCTTGTATAATATTTCTTCAAGAGGGCAAAGTTAAAAGCGAGAACACCGTATAACAACCTTTTTGTCTGTTTTTCAGAAAATAATGTAGAACATCATGGTGATAGTTGTTATGAGTTTGATTCCTGTACCGGCCATCACTCCGGCGAATGCACCTAAAGCCGACTTGAACGAAGGCCCAACCTCTTTCTTTCCGAAAGCCAGCTCACCTATGAGCGCACCGAGGAAACATCCCGCAATCATACCTACAGCCTGGAATATAACGCCTGCCAGCAGACCAATCATCGCTCCCCAGCTACCTGCTTTCGAACCTCCGGCCAGACGTGTGAACCTGGCAGGAATCACGTAATCCAAAATAGTCACCGCTATAGTAATGACCAACCATACCATCAGGCAGGTAAGAGTAATCTCATTGTCGCTCTCTCCTATCCTACGACCGAAGAAAGCCAGCAACAGGCCCACCCAACTGATGGGAGGACCCGGTAATCCGGGAACTATACTGCCAATAATTCCCACTATTCCCAGTATTATGGCGAATACTATGAATGCCGTTGACATAGCAGAACTGTTTTTGCTCCGCTAAGATAGACAAAAATGATTATTTTTGCACTCTGAAAGAGTCATGATTGTAGTCTATGGTTCAGATTCAGGATACTATAGTATCATTTGACGTAATAACCAAGGAGTTCTGCTGTGACCTCAATAAATGTCACGGAGCATGCTGTGTGGAAGGCGATGCCGGCGCTCCCGTCACCCCAGACGAGATTGCCCGGATAGAGAAACTGTTACCTGTTATCAGAGATATGCTTACTGCCGATGCACTCAAGGCTATAGAGGAGAGAGGAATAGCATATCCTGACCCTGAGGGAGAGCTTGTAACCCAAATCGTAAACGGCAGGGATTGTGTCTTCACCTGCCATGATGAGAAAGGGTGTTGTTTCTGTGCCATCGAGAAAGCATACCGTGAAGGCAAAGTAAGCTTCATGAAACCGATATCATGTCACCTCTATCCTATTCGTGTCAGGAAGATCGGTGAGTACTGGGGACTCAATTATGACCGCTGGGATGTGTGCAGTGCTGCCCGGATTAAGGGGCAGCGTGAACACACTCCGGTTTACCGTCACCTCAAAGAACCTCTTATACGCCGTTTCGGTAAGGAATGGTATGATGAACTTGAGCTTACAGTGGAGGAGATGAAAAGACAAAACATTATTTAAGACCACACAATTTAGGTATGAAAAAATATATTTTACATGTCATTCTGCTCTCAGTGACGATATTAGGATGTACTCCGAAAAAATATCATGAGCCACCCTTCGGTGGACTTAAAGGGCAGGTGGAGAGTGTCAAGACCTGGTATCTGATGCCTGAAGTCTGGCGTTCAGGGACCAACAAGTCACAGATAGAATATATAACAGTGGCGGCATATGACCCTTCGGGGCATGAAATATGCTCAGCCTTGCTTGACAGCCTTGAAAACATACAATCTGAGGCCGTGAACATATTCGACAATGAACTGTGCATACGCAGCACCGAAAAATCATACGGCCTGCTCGTCGGAGAACTCTCCATTGTCTCAGCTAAAGGCAGTGTGCTTGAGTATGACTATTCGGCCGCCAACAAGGTAACCCGTTTGAAAATACAGGAAAGATACAGGTTTAACCGAAGCCGTACCATAATCAGTGAGAACGGACTTAAGGTTACTGAACGTCTTGTACGCACAGACAGTGACGGCTATCCTTTAGAGATAAAGACCAGGAATCTGAGAAATGGGACCGAAACATGCGACAGGAACACCTATGATGAGAATCACAACATAATTGAAAAACACTCCATTACCCCTGACGGTGAGGAAGTGCTATTCACCTCCTATACCAAATTTGATGAAAAAGGAAACTGGACCCAGGCTACTGTAGTTAACAAATATAATCTTCCGGTTAATGTTATCCTTCGTGAAATCAAATACTGGTAAAAGAGATTTTATATATCAAAAATTAGTTGTACCTTCGCATCCGCGTTAGAAAAGGACACAGCGGGTTTCGTTAGCTCAGCCGGTTCAGAGCGCTTGCTTCACACGCAAGAGGTCCGCGGTTCGAATCCGCGACGAAACACATTCATGATCCTTTAGCTCAGTTGGTTTAGAGCGCTTGCTTGACAGGCAAGAGGTCAGCAGTTCAAATCTGCTAAGGATCACTCCCCATATAAGTCTTGACGGATTATATGATAAAAAAAGCGGCCTTAAACGGCCGCTTTTTTTTCTGTTTTCCATAATCATGAAACCAGTACATGTCCCGTCATTTCCTCAGGTATGGGCAGCCCCATGAGAGTCAATATAGATGGAGCCACATCGGCCAGAATACCGGACTTCACCTGAGCATCCTTACGCGGAGTCACATAGATGACCGGAACAGGATTCAGAGAGTGAGCGGTATTAGGGGTCCCGTCAGGATTGACGGCATTGTCGGCATTGCCGTGATCGGCAATTATGATAGCTTCATAATCGTGTGCCTTGGCGGCCTCTATCACATCATGCACACATGCATCAACAGCCACAACAGCCTTCTCTATTGCCTCATACACTCCGGTATGCCCCACCATATCGCCATTTGCAAAGTTCACCACAATGAAATCATACTTATCCGTACCAATAGCCTCCACCAGACGGTCGCGTACGATGTAAGCGCTCATCTCAGGCTGAAGATCATATGTGGCCACCTTCGGTGAAGGAACCAGGATACGGTCCTCTCCCTCGAACGGAAGCTCGCGTCCACCGTTCAGGAAGAATGTCACGTGAGCATATTTCTCTGTCTCGGCTATATGAAGTTGCTTCAGTCCCTTGGAAGAGATATATTCACCAAGAGTATTGTTCACATTTTCCTTGTCAAACAGGATATGAACACCGGAGAATGAAGCATCATAAGGAGTGAGGCAGTAATACTGCAAACCGGGAATGGTATGCATACCATCGGAATCCATATCCTTCTGTGTGAGGACAATGGTCAACTCCTTGGCCCGGTCATTACGGAAGTTGAAGAAAATCACGACATCACCCTCCTCTATACGGCTGTCGTACGCCTCATTGACTATCGGTTTCATGAACTCGTCAGTCACGCCCTCTGAGTAAGATTCCTCCACGGCCTTAACCATATCAGAGACTTTACGGCCCTCCCCTTTCACGAGCTGGTCGTATGCTATCTTGACGCGTTCCCAACGCTTGTCACGGTCCATCGCATAGTAACGACCTATAATTGTGGCCACCTTGTCACCGCGTTTAACGAGCTGGTCTATAAAACCCTTACCGCTTTTGGGGTCAGTATCGCGTCCGTCCATAAAACAGTGTACGTATGCATCGTCAATACCGTACTCACGAGCTATGTCGGTAAGACAGAACAGATGTTCCAATGAACTGTGAACACCGCCATCTGAAACCAGCCCCATAAGATGCAACTTCTTGCCGCTCTGCTTGGCATAGCTGAATGCCGATACCACCTCCTTGTTCCGGCGGATACTGCCATCAGCAATAGCACGATTTACCTTGACCAAGTCCTGATACACCACACGACCGGCACCTATATTGAGATGACCCACCTCAGAGTTACCCATCTGACCATCAGGTAAACCCACATTTTCACCTGATGCCAGCAGCTGTGCATGCGGATAACTGGCATTCAGATAATCCAAGTAGGGAGTGGGCGTGTTATATATCACATCAGCTTTGGAACGGTTACCTATCCCCCAGCCGTCAAGAATCATCAGAAGTGCTTTCTTTCTCATTTCCATCTTTTCCTTTCAAACAGCAAAATCAGTTATTCACCAAAGATTGCAACATACCAATAATAGGAAGCACCTTCTGGAGGATGACAGCAAATGATTCGTTGACCTTATCAGTAAGGAAGAAATCCCTCAAAGGCATCGATTCCTCTGATTTGGGATCACATGATTCCACGAATAGTTCCATTGAGCCCCCGTCTGTAGCCTTTGCTACCACCTTTGACTGTGCGGGACTATAATCCTTGAAATAGATACCGTTATTCAGATAGGGCATTATCTGGTTGATGAGTCTCAATCTCAGTTCCTCAGGCATATCCTCTTCACTATCCATGTAACGCATATACTCAGCACGGTCCTTAGCAGGAATACCGTCGAAAGGATTGTCAAGAGTCACCTTGAATGATGTTTCCTCTGAAAGGAGTGAAACGTCGGCCCACAGCTTACGGAAGCTCTTGGTATCCATTATCCAAGCCATGAGTTCAGACTCATCAAGCCTCATTTCCTTTTTAAGAGTACCGTCAAGTCCGGCATTCACCTTGAGCAGCTCCAACTTGGAAGCAATGTCAGAAAGGATAGCGGAAACCTTGAGACCGGAATCCGATGAATACTGGAATGAGGCATTAAGCGCATACTGAACCACATTCAGTGTTACATTAAGATTCAAACGTCCGCAATCAATTGTATAGTATGATTCATTCCCGTCGTATGAATCGAGGGATTCATAAACCTCATGATAAGTAATCTTGAGATCAGTATCTGTATTCAAGGTTGCACCCAACATGCTTGAACCGTCACAATCCAGACCCAGAATGATAGTATTGGGGACGGAAATATCATGACTCTCTTCTTCATCGGAATACTGCACTGTGGTCATGTTTCCCTCACCCTTCAGCCACAGTGAAAGCAAATGACCTTCATGGTCCATATCTATCTGGAAACGGTCATGATTGGAACTGAGCAGCTCAAAAACCGGAGTCACGGCAACGGTACCCGTTGCGCCCACCCCTTGAGGAACAAAATTCAGTTTGAACCGATATTTCAGCTTAGAAAGGTCCAAAACCACATTGCCGTCGGTACTTTCCATTTCCTCAAACTGGTCAATGATCTGTCCGAATACACGATCCTTCCTGGCAGCCTCAGCAATCTGGTCAAAAGGCAGCTCCTCAAGTCCGGAGAGCATAGCGAGAGCATCCTGGACTGGTGTTAAGTCAATCTTCTCAGCCAACTGCTGTGACAGACTGCCAATCTTTTCCTGCTGTTCTACAAGAGTCAGATATTTATCCGCCCCCTCCTTCCTGTTGTCATCCTTCTTGTCATCCTTGTCGCATGACAATATAGCGAATGTGCAGAACACAAGCGCCAAAACGCTAAATAGACTTTTCTTCATAACAAATATATTAATTAAACGATTTACCTAAAGACGGTGCAAAAATAAGCATTTTTCGGATATGATGTTCAGAACATGCCTATAACGCGCTCCAACCCGCTCACCAGAGTGTCAATATCAGAAAATGTGTTGTAGAATGCAAACGACGCCCGTACCGTTCCAGGGATACCAAGTCTGTCCATCAATGGTTCAGCACAGTGGTGTCCTGTGCGCACGGCTATGCCCAACCTGTCCAGAAGAGTCCCTATGTCCGACGGATGGATATCTCTCACCATAAACGACACCACACCGCAACGTTTAGGTGCATTGCCTATAAAACTAATCCCCTGAATCTCGCCAAGACGCCTGACGGCGTATGAACAAAGCTCCGATTCATATCCTGCTATCTTATCCAAACCTATTCTCCTGACATAATCCAAAGCTGAAGAAAGCGCTATAGAACCAATGTAGTCAGGAGTTCCCGCCTCAAACTTGAAGGGTAGGTCATTGTATGTGGTCCCTTCAAAAGTGACACGTCTTATCATCTCGCCTCCACCCTGATAAGGAGGCATCTTTTCAAGCATTTCCTTACGTCCGTACAGCACTCCTATTCCCGTCGGACCATAAATCTTATGCCCGCTGAAAGCATAGAAATCAGCTCCCAGTTCCCTTACGTCCACACTGATGTGAGGAACGGACTGTGCTCCGTCAACAGCAACCGGAATTCCCTTTGAATGAGCCTCCCTGATAATCTCTGACATAGGATTTACAGTGCCCAATACATTTGAAACGTGAGTAATGCTGACAAGCCGTGTCCTGACATTCAAAAGTGAATGGAAAGCATTCATATCAAGCTCTCCCATGTCAGTTACGGGAACCACCTTTATTCTGAAACCATATCTACGGGCCTGAATCTGCCATGGGACGATATTACTGTGATGCTCCATTCCCGATATGAGCACCTCATCACCCTCTTTTAGGAACGCAGCCGAGAATGAGCTTGCCAGCAGGTTGATACTCTCTGTGGTTCCACGGGTGAAAATAATCTCCTCTGTACTACCTGCACCTATGAAACTGCGCACATTCTCACGGGCGGCCTCCATCATGTCCGTAGCCTCCTGTGAAAGGAAATGTATTCCGCGATGCACATTGGCATTAACGTTACGGTAGGCATCACTGATACAGTCAATGACACACTGAGGCTTCTGGGTAGTGGCGGCATTGTCCAGATATACAAGCGGCTTTCCATATACCTCACGTCCAAGAATTGGAAAATCCCTGCGTATATTATCAACGTCAATCATAAAACTATTCATCATCTGCATACGCGGCAACCCTCGCATTTTGACAGTTCGCCACGGAAACGTTTCTCCACCAGACGGTTCAGACGGTCCCGAAGCGGTTCAAGGGCCACACGTCCTATAACCTCACCCACAAACGCTTGCATAAGCATCATGCGGGCCTCCTTTTCCGGGATACCCCGCTGACTCATATAGAACATCGCTTTCTCATCCAACTGGCCCACGGTTGCACCGTGACTGCACTTCACGTCATCAGCATATATCTCCAACTGCGGTTGTGTGAACATGCGTGCCTGTCTTGTAAGGCATATATTGCGGTTTGTCTGCTCTGATGATGTATGCTGAGCATCCTGACGGACCAGCACCTTACCGGCAAATGCACCTGTAGCACTCTCATCCAGCACATACTTGAACAGCTCATTGCTGGAACAGTCTGACACCCTATGGTCCACAAAAGTCATATTGTCCAGATGCTGATTCCTGTCAATAGTGCCTATTCCGTTAAGTGAAAGCCGTGAACCACGGCCTTCCAGTGTCACGAACACCGAATTTCTGGTTTGTCCGTTATTAAGCGTCACATAGTCCGTCTCAACCTGACTGTCATTGTCCTGACTGATATACAGTTCGGAAATCCGCAGGTTCGCGTTGTGGGTTTCCTCCAGATCATATAGTTCCAGGTTCGATTCCGGACCTGCAAAAACCTCAATCACCTGCGTAGTCAGGAATCCGCCCGTATTCAAGGTATGGTCGCATAACAGGAGTTTGAGCTGTGCACCGCGTCCCAGCACTACCAGGATTCTGCGGTTCACCATAATATCCACAGGAGAATACAGGAGTGTGACAAGCTGCAGAGGTCTGTCTATCACCACCCCGTCCGGCACATAAACCACCATACCATCCTGAGCGAACATAGCGTTCAGCGCGGCTATTCCCGGACGCTCCATATCAGCCAGTCGTCCGTAATAAGGTTCCACTATCTCAGGCCGGCATCCGGCAGCTTCACGCAGACTGCCTATAAAAACACCCTCGGGAAGGGAAGTCTTTGCAGCTGTCTGAGAGAATGTGAATTCATCATTGGCCAGATAATAGAGTAAGGTACTAAGATTAGGAACATTACATCTGAAAGCCTGCGCCTTATCCACATGCATGTCAATACGTCCCAGATTCATACCCCAATCGGCTGAGAACCATTCCCTCACGTCAGTATGCAGATACTCCTCAAGTCCCTTATGAGGTAACCCGAAAACATTAAAGCACTCTAAAGCCCTGTCGCGCAAACCGTTCAAGGCTCCTGCCGAACCCCGGTCTATCAGTGCCCTGTTGGCATTGAACAACTCTATGTAATTCTGTTCAGGCCTCATCCTACTGAATCCTCAAACTCCCTGATAACCCAGTCATACCCACGTTCTTCAAGTTCAAGAGCCAGTTCCGGACCGGCGGTCTTGATTATACGTCCATGGTACAGCACATGTACCACATCCGGCTTGATATAGTCCAGCAAACGCTGATAATGAGTAATCACAATCACTGATGTATCGGCATTCTTGAGGCGGTTCACGCCGTCGGCCACAATACGCAGTGCATCTATGTCAAGACCAGAATCTGTCTCATCAAGTATGCTGAGTGACGGCTCCAGCATAGCCATCTGAAAAATCTCGTTACGCTTTTTCTCGCCACCGCTGAAACCCTCATTAACCGAGCGGTTCATGAACTTTGCATCCAGTTTGACCAGATCACGTTTTTCCCTCACCATCTTAAGGAAATCTGCCGGTGAAAGAGGCGTTTTTCCCAATGCCTTGCGTTTTTCGTTTATGGCAGTACGCATGAAATTTGTCATGCTGACACCAGGAATCTCCACCGGATACTGGAATGACATGAACAACCCTTCATGACTCCTTTCCTCGGCACTCATTGCCAAAAGGTCCTTACCTTTAAATGTCACCTTGCCTTCAGTCACGCTGTATGCGGGGTGCCCCACAAGCACATTGCTCATGGTACTCTTTCCAGATCCGTTAGGTCCCATTATGGCATGCACCTCACCGGCATTCACCTCAAGGTCTATGCCCTTCAGTATCTCTTTGCCGTCTATTCCGGCATGAAGGTTTTCTATTTTGAGCATCATAATCATTAACCTACTGTATTCTCCAATGACACTGCCAGGAGCCGCTGTGCCTCTACAGCAAACTCCATAGGAAGCTTGTTCAGCACCTCCTTGGCATAACCGTTCACAATCAGCCCTATGGCCTGTTCCATAGGTATTCCGCGCTGGTTGCAGTAAAACAGCTGGTCCTCCGAAATCTTAGAAGTTGTAGCCTCATGTTCCACAATAGCCGTCTCATTCTTCACATCCATATAAGGGAAAGTGTGAGCACCGCACCTGTCACCCAGCAGCAGAGAATCACACTGGCTGTAGTTTCGTGCACCGTCAGCATGTTCGCCCACCTTTATCAGTCCGCGATACGAATTCTGACTATGCCCTGCCGATATACCCTTGCTTATTACAGTACTCCTCGTGTTTCGTCCCAGATGTATCATCTTGGTTCCGGTATCAGCCTGTTGCCGGTTGTTTGTAAGAGCCACAGAATAAAACTCTCCCTGTGACCCGTCACCCTGGAGCACACAGCTGGGATATTTCCATGTAATGGCGGAGCCTGTCTCCACCTGAGTCCATGAGAGCTTGGCATCCACGCCCTTCACCAACCCGCGTTTTGTCACAAAGTTATATACACCGCCCCTTCCGTTCTCATCACCCGGATACCAGTTCTGAACAGTGCTGTACTTTACTTCAGCGCGATCCAGCACCACAATCTCCACTATCGCGGCATGCAGCTGGTTCTCATCACGCATAGGAGCAGTACAACCTTCCAGATAAGATACATAGCTGTCATCATCGGCCACAATGAGCGTGCGCTCAAACTGACCGGTTCCGGCAGCGTTTATACGGAAATAAGTGGATAGCTCCATCGGACAGCGGACACCCTTGGGTATATATACGAACGAACCATCGCTGAAAACGGCACTGTTCAATGCGGCAAAGAAATTGTCCCGGTAGTTAACCACACTGCCCAAATACTGTCTTACCAGATCAGGATGATTACGTACAGCCTCACCCATGGAACAAAAAATAATACCCTTCCCGGCCAGAGTCTGCTTGAACGTAGTCTTGACTGATACCGAATCCATCACAGCATCCACGGCCACACCTCCGCTCAATGCCAGACGCTCCTCAAGGGGAATACCCAACTTATCAAAAGTCTTCATCACCTGAGGGTCTATTTCATCGATGGATTTGGGTCCCTCCTTCTTCCTTGCTGTCGGGTCAGCATAGTATGATATGTTCTGATAATCTATCTCAGGAATCTCCAGATGAGCCCAGTCAGGCATCTCCATCGTCAGCCAGTGACGGAAGGCTTTCAGGCGGAAATCCAACATCCAGTCAGGTTCGCCCTTACGCTCGGAAATAAGCTTTACGGTATCCTCTGTCAGACCTCGGTCTATTATCTCAGTATGGACATCGGTTGTGAACCCATACTTATATTTTTCAGCCGAAATCTCCCTTACCAGATCGTTGCCGGAACTATAATCCTTCACCTTCAGAATACCTTTGTATCGTCGTTCACCTCTTTTTCCGTCTCTTGGAAATCAGGCATGGGAACATTGTCCCTTACCTTATTCCAAACCCAACTAAGGCAGAAATCGGATCCGTCACGGACAGCCGGATAGAATCCCTTTTCCTGATCTTCCCGGTTCCTCATAACCTTCTCCGTAAGACCGGTTATGTCCATCAACTGAAATATCAGTCCCAAAAGGACGAACCATTTCAACGTACCGAACACTCCTCCCAACAGTCTGTCCACGAAACCCAGGTCAGCCACATGAACCAGTTTGGAAATCATCCTGCCCACCAGCCCGAATAGGACAGGAACCACCACCAGAATGACTATGAAAGACAGCACCTCAGCCACCTTCTCCGTCATCTTCAGCCCGGTCAGCAGAAATCCGGCCAGCGGTTTGTAAAGAAATGCTCCACACACCACGCCTACAATCACACCACCGAAACTGAAAGCCTGCCTTATCAGTCCTCTGATAAGACCTGCCAGAAAACCCAAAGCCAGGACAATAACTATAATCCAGTCAATCGTTTCCATATCAATGTGATTATGATTATCCCGTCAGGATTACAATGTCTGCTTGACCTCAATCTGGGTGAAAGTCTCAATCATATCACCCTCTTTTATATCGTTGTATGACACCAGACTTATACCGCACTCCATTCCGGTCTGAACCTCCTTGACATCATCTTTGAAACGCTTGAGAGCCTGGATATCACCAGTATGTATGACAATACCGTCACGTATCACGCGGGCTTTGTCATTTCGTGACACCTTCCCCTCACGAACACGGCATCCGGCCACCATACCCACCTTTGATATATGGAACACCTCCATAACCTCAACGGTCGATGTAACCTCCTCCTTGACCTTAGGTGCAAGCAGGCCTTCCATAGCAGACTTGACCTCGTCAATAGCATCATATATGATAGAATAGATGCGAATATCTACATCATTCTGTTCAGCCAGACGTTTGGCGGCACCTGACGGACGGACATCAAAACCTATGATGATGGCGTTCGATGCGGCAGCCAGACTCACATCGCTCTCTGATATGGCACCCACAGCCTTGTGAATCACATTGACCTGAATGTTAGGAGTAGAGAGCTTGATGAGTGAGTCACTCAGGGCCTCTACGGATCCGTCCACATCGGCCTTCACTATCAGGTTCAGCTCATGGAAATCGCCCATCTTGATACGGCGGCCCAGCTCATCCAGAGTAAGCGTCTGTGCCGTACGCACACCCTGTTCACGCTGCAGCTGTTCACGCTTGCCGGTAATTTCACGGGCTTCACGCTCGCTTTCCACCACATGGAAGCTCACACCTGCCTGCGGAGCTCCGTTCAGACCCAGGATCAGCACTGGCTCTGCGGGAGCGGCCTGTTTCATTTTCTGGTTACGTTCATTGAACATAGCCTTCACCTTGCCCCATGACGTTCCGGCAATCACGATATCCCCCATTTTAAGGGTACCGTTGGAAACAAGTACCGTTGCCACGTAACCGCGACCCTTGTCCAGAGAAGACTCTATTATCGTACCTGTAGCCTTACGGTTCGGATTAGCCTTGAGGTCAAGCATCTCGGCCTCAAGCAGTACCTTCTCCATAAGCTCGTTCACACCTATGCCTTTCTTGGCCGATATATCCTGACTCTGGTATTTGCCTCCCCAGTCCTCTACCAGGAAGTTCATCTGTGCCAGTTCCTGCTTGATGCGTTCGGGATCAGCAGCCGGTTTATCCACCTTGTTTATTGCGAATACTATAGGAACACCGGCTGCTGTGGCGTGTGCTATAGCCTCCTTGGTCTGGGGCATCACATTGTCATCTGCGGCCACTATGATGATAGCGATATCCGTTACCTGGGCGCCACGGGCACGCATGGCAGTAAATGCCTCATGACCCGGAGTATCCAGGAACGTTATGTGACGTCCGTCCTCCAGCTTCACGTTGTAGGCACCTATGTGCTGCGTAATACCTCCGGCCTCGCCGGCAATCACGTTTGACTTTCGTATATAGTCAAGCAGAGATGTCTTACCGTGATCCACATGACCCATAACCGTTACGATAGGTGCACGCGGTACCAGATCCTCCTCTTTGTCGGCCTCCTCCGTTATCTGCTGAGCCACCTCCGCGCTTACAAAGTCAGTTGTGAAACCATATTCATCGGCCACGATATTGATAGTCTCAGCATCCAGGCGCTGGTTTATTGAAACCATTATACCCACACTCATACAGGTGGCTATAACCTTGGTCACAGGTATGTTCATCATCGTGGCCAGCTCATTGGCTGTCACGAATTCAGTCAGTTTAAGCACCTTGCTCTCAGCCATTTCCTGTTCCATAGCCTCCTGCTGGCGCATCTGGACCTGCTCGCGCTTATCCTTGCGGTATTTGGATGATTTGGTCTTACCCTTCTGGAAGGAAGAGAACGTATCCCTTATCTGACGGTTCACATCCTCATTGGAGAACTCGTTCTTCTCATTCTTGTTATGACGACGGTCCTTGTTATTACGGCCGTTTCCGCCCTTTTGGGAATCCTTTCCCCTATTGTCTGGTGAGCCGTGTCCCTGATTGTAGTTCTCAGCCTTGGTGAGATCCACCTTCTCGCCTCCTATCCGGATACGGTTCTTCTTTCTGGGGCCACCGTCTTTTTCTCCCATCTTTTCACCACCGCTTACAGCAGGCTTTATCTCCTTCATGAGTGAATCCTTGAACTGCTGGCGCTGTTTCTGGCGCTGCTGTTCCTTCTCCTCACGCTCCTTGCGTTTCTCCTCCTTGGACTTCTTCTTGGGACGTGTTGACTGATTGATGGCAGTCAAGTCAATTTTTCCCACGGTCTTAAGCTTCAGACCACCATCCTTCGGTGCATCCAGTTTGAAGATGGACTCCTGTTCAGGTTTCTCCTCTTCCCCGGCAGGTTTCTCGGGTTCAGGCTCCGGTTCAACGGCAGTTGCAGGCTGGGATGCAGGCATCTCAGGCTCTGTCTCCCTGACGGGGACAGGTTCAGGCTGTACCTCCTCCTTCGGTTCTGTCTTCTCCGGCTCCACAGCTTTAGGAGACTCTTCAGGCTCCGGTTCATCCTTAGGCTTGCTCTCAGGAGCAGGAACATCAGCCTTTACAGGTTCAGTTTCCACCTTCTCCACAACCACAGGCTCGGGTTTGATGACAGGCTCCACAGACACAGCTTTCTTTGGAGTCGCCGCAGCCTTTGCAGGCTTGGATGCGCTCTTTACGGCCGCCTTTGCAGGCTTATCCAAATCTATCTTGCCCACAGTCTTGAATCTGGGAACCATATCGGAGGGAATCTCCGTCTCAACAGTCTCCACAGACTTGACGGTTTCAGCAGGAGCAACTCTCTCCTCCTTCTCCTCCGTCTTGGGGCGCTTTGAAAGACGATCCTGCAAGAAAAGGTTTGCCGCCTCCCTCAGGGACTTATCACGACTGAACTCTGCCACAAGCAGATTGTACTGCTCATCCGTGAGTTTCTCGTTGAGGTCATCATTCACTTCGGGAAAGCCTTTCTTGTGCAGGAACTCCACCAGTGTGGTGGAACCCACATTCAACTCCCTTGTAACTTTGCTTATTCTTATCGCCATCTATAAAAATGCTTTGGATTCTTTATCCTCTATTTTCTTTTTCCGCCTCGACAAAGTGACGAATTCTCTTCCTTCAGTCTGGCCGAATCTGAATAAAAAACTTATCTTGCCGCTCTTATTTCAGGAATCTGCGGAACTCCTCCTCATCCTGGAATTCAAGAGCCAGAATATTCAAAATGTCATCAACCTGCTCCTCCTCAAGGTCAACAGTCTCCACCAGCACCGAACGGTCGGCACGCAGGACAGACTTGGCAGTCTCGAAACCGGCATCATGCAGGGCATCGATCACCCAATCCTCTATGTCGCCACGGAAATCATCCAGATAGATATCCTCCTCGGCTGTCTCAGTCTCCAGTTCACGATAAACGTCAATCGTGAATTCAGTCAGCATACTTGCCAGTTTGATATTAAGTCCGCTCTTACCTATTGCAAGTGACACCTGATCCTGCTTCAGATAAACCTCAGCACGGTGTGCCTCTAAATCAAGCTTGAGCTCCGACACCTTTGCAGGGCTGAGTGCACGCTTTATGAAAAGTTCAGTGTTGGATGTATAGTTTATCACATCAATGTTCTCGTTTCTCAACTCTCTCACTATACCGTGTATGCGTGAACCTTTAACACCCACGCAAGCACCCACCGGGTCAATACGGTCATCGTATGACTCCACAGCAATCTTGGCCCTTTCACCGGGAATTCGGGCTATCTTCTTTATTGTAATAAGGCCATCACCTATTTCCGGAACCTCCTGCTCAAACAGACGCTGCAGGAACACCGGCGATGTACGGCTCAGGATTATCCTCGGATTGTTCACATTTTCCACGCGGTCCACCACGGCCCTCACGCTTTCACCCTTGCGGAAGAAGTCGCTTGGGATCTGCTCTGTCTTGGGGAGCAGCAGCTCATTGCCATCCTCATCAAGCAGCAGGATCTCCTTCTTCCATATCTGATAGACCTCAGCTGTGACAACCGTCCCCACCATACCCATGTACTTGTTGTAGAGACTGTCCTTCTCCAGCTCAAGGATCTTGGAAGCAAGCGTCTGACGCAGGTTAAGTATGGCGCGTCGGCCGAACTTGGAGAAATCCACCATCTCGGACACCTCCTCGCCCACTTCGAAATCCTCGTCTATCTGACGTGCTTCAGAGAGCGAAATCTGCGTGTTGGCATCCTCTACCTCGCTGTCATCGACAACTGTCCTGAAGCGCTGTATCTCACAGTCGCCCTTGTCCGGGTTTACTATCACCGAGTAATTCTCGTCCGTTCCGAACATCTTTGAAATAACACTGCGGAAGCTCTCCTCCAGGACGCTTACAAGCGTCATGCGGTCTATGTTCTTGAGCTCCTTGAACTCCTGAAAGGTATCGATCAATGAGATCGTTTCTTCTTTCCTGGTTGCCATTTTACTTTAAACTTATTACGTATTTTACATATTTCACTTCATCATAGCCGAACGGAATCTCCACCTCGACTTTCTTAGGACGCTTGCTGCCCTCCGTCTGCTGCTTCTGCTCTGTCTTGAGAACAAAGCCCTTTTCATCGGCCGATACAAGTATTCCCTTAAGTTTGGAGCCGCTTTTGGGAAGCACCTCCACATCATGTCCTATATGACTGATATACTGTTGCAGCACCTTGAAAGGCTGTCCTATTCCTGCGGAACCCACCTCAAGTTCATAATCCTCCACATCACGGTCCAATGAGGACTCTATGAAACGGCTCAAATCCACGCAGTCGTCTATCCAGACACCCTCTGCCTGATCAATCTCAATCACAATGCGGTTGTCCGGAGTAACATCCACATCAACCAGATAATAGCCATCCTTAGTTTCAAGCCATTTCTCAGTAATACCAATAACTTGCTGTTTGTCAATCATATACTGAATAAAATATTATTGATAGGCGATGTATATCACAAAAAAAGAGGCCTCTCAGCCCCTCCACACATCATCATATCTGGCGCAAAGATAGAGTTATTTGTCCAGACGACAAAATAATTAATTGAAAAATGAGAGTTGAGAATTGAGAATTACGAGTACCTTCTCTCAATTCTCAATTCTCAACTCTCAATTTATCAATAACCCAGGTATCCTAACATACGTGCAGCATAGCGACGTCCGAACTCACGGAGACCCTTGCAGTTGAAATGCAGATGATCGCGTCCGGCCTCGCATCCGTAAGCGGGAACCACCATAGCCTGCGGCAGTGTCTCGGGCAATTTTGCCATAACCTCGTTGTGAGCAGCGCACACGCCACGTTGATCGGCAGGAACCACCTCACCGGAGAGCAGAGGAACAGAACCGGCCTCCAGACCAAGGTCAGCCAGAATATCATCATATACCTTCTTCACATTAGCCGGCCACTGCGGGTCATTTGTGTTAGTCTCACCCTGATGCAGCAGGATACCTTTTATCACGCCGTCCTTCTGTGCCTTCTTACATAGTTCTATAAGACGGTTATAGGGATTACCGCCGTACGCGGTGCATATATTCTTCATCCAGTCAGCCTGCTTGGGGATATACTCCTCACACTTGTCCTTATCAAACAAATCAATCGAGCAACCTGCCACAGCCACCATCACAACACCTATCTTGACATTCTCAGGCATATTCTGAACCATCGTGCGGCCAAAATAGTCCGCAGGAGTAAGACCAGTGTTAGGACGCGCCAACGGCGGAACGGCAGTACGCCACTCACCCATCTTGCTGTCAGGAAAATCCACAGCGTTCATAGTCACGAAACGTGGACTCACATTCTCCTTGTCTATCTGCTCAGGACGTGGATTACCCTCCATATTTGACTGACCTATACAGATGTAGATGTGGAAATTGGGGTCAGGCTGAGCCATAACCCTCATAACCGGAGCCAGCAGGAAAGCTGCCAGCATAACAAATGAAATCCTTTTCATAATCTTAACTGGTTTTGTATTATGGTACAATTTTCGGAAATAATCATGAAAACAACAAGAAAAAAGGATAGCTTTGCATAAAAAAACAGGATATGGGCAAGAAAACAGCAAGAGCCAACAACAATTTCCTATTAGGGTCACTGGTGCTTATCGTCCTTGTGATGGTGACAGTAGTGATCTTCCTCTTCTGGGCTTTCCGCCTTGACCTGAAGAAGGACAACGGCTTCAGCGGCCGGTATGAAATCGTTCTTGACCGCACCACCTCCGGTGCCCCGCTCTCGGTATATGTCAATGACAGCCTTCTCTTCAGCGGCACCCCGGGAGCACAACTCACGCTAAGCGTAAACCGGTTCGCTGAGGAATCGAGCCTGCTTGTTGTCGATGGAACCACTGACCTGGTCACAGTCCATGAACTTCCAGTAGAATCATCCAGAGTCACCGTCAGCAGGAATAAGGAAGGATTCGCCTTTGAAACTGAGGCGCAATAGCCGCCGGAGTCACTTACCCGGTCCCTGCAGCAGCGATACGTAACGTTTCCCGTCATCCAGTATCCTGACCGCCTCCGCAAGCGGCTTGTCACCTTTCATACTCTGTATCACCGCACCCTTCTGATAGTAATATCTGGAAGCTATCTCCATGCCTACCAGTCTTTTTATGTCATCCCTGAACAGATCCAGGTCATGCTTTAAGTCATATTGCAATTTTGCTTCCAGAGCATCGAACTCACCGGCAGCCTTCTGTGCCAACCCTTCAGTCCGGGCAATCTTCTTAAGTGCCTTCAGCGCCTTGCTGCTGTTGGATGTGAACACAAAACTGGAGTTGGAGACATAATCCATGAACTCACTGTAATCTGAATCAGTGAACTCATACTCCTCCATAGGTTTGATTGACGCATGCTTGAGGCAGAACTCATTGGCATAATCAAACAGCACCACATCCTGGGAAATGCTATAAAGAATATCAGGCATGGTGTCCGGATTACATATCACATCCGGAGTAATCCCGCCTCCATCCTTTACCGGTCTTCCCGACGCCGTATGGAACAGGTGGACCAGACTGTCCGGAATATGCTCGGCCTGCCCCTTCTCATCACGCTTGGAATAGTCTATCTCCTGGATGCAACGCCCGCTTGGGATATAGTATTTGGCCGTCGTCACCTTGAGCACACCGTTGTACGGAAGCGGCCTGGTACTCTGCACCAGTCCCTTGCCGAAAGTACGGGCGCCCACAATCACCGCACGGTCCAGATCCTGGAAAGCTCCTGAAACTATCTCTGATGCCGAAGCTGACTGTCCGTCCGTCAGCACCACAAGCGGTATATCAGCATCAAAAGGATTACGCGCAGTCACAAAAGACTTCTCAGACTGCGGAACCTTGCCCCGCGTCTCAAGAACTTTGGTACCTTTGGGCACAAACATACCCACAATATCTATAGCCTCGTTCAGCAATCCTCCGCCGTTACCCCTCAAATCCAGGATAATACCCTTGGCCCCCTTCTCCTTGAGGCTCACCAGAGCCGCCAGGACCTCCTTGGAGCAGTTCTCAGTGAACTGATCCAGCAGGATGTAGCCATAGCCGTTCCACATACCATAGTAAGGAACCGCCGGCAGAGCTATCACACTGCGTACAATCTCCACATCCACAGAGTCCTCCACTCCAGGGCGGCGCACCGTCACCGTCAGTTTGGTGTCAGTCTCACCTCTCAGTTTGTCACTCACGTATGAGGAAGCCTTGCCCTTCATACTCTCCCCGTCTATCCTCAGTATCTGGTCGCCGGCACGCAGGCCGTACCTCGCAGCCGGCATATTCTCATAAGGTTCCTCAATACAAATCCAGTCCCTACCGTTATACTGGCGTATTATGGCACCTATCCCGGCATATTTCCCGGTAGTCATCATCTTAAGGTCATTCTGTTCATCATCGGGATAATACTGGGTGTAGGGATCTATTCCGCTCAGCATAGCGTCAATCCCCCTGCCTATCAGTTTCTGTGGATTAATAGTATCCACATAGAACAAATCCAGTTCCCTCACTATGTCATGAAACGTCTCCATATTCCTGGAGAGCTCAAAATCATGTCCCTGGGCCAGCATCTGCATCCGGCCTCCGGCAAGCATAGCCGATATGATAATAAAACCTTGAACAACTCTTTTCATACTGCAATCCGGTTCGAAAAACTATGAACAAGCGCGAAGATAGAACAAAAATTGCCTGTCACCATGTTTTTTTTCCTTAAAGGAGTTGGATATTTCAAAAAAGGCGGTAAATTTGCACCGCATTTGGGAACAATATTATTCCTGATGTGGTAAAAAGCTTCTTTAGCTCAGTTGGTTAGAGCATCTGACTGTTAATCAGGGGGTCCTAGGTTCAAGTCCTAGAAGGAGCGCAAGAGAGGAGTTTCGCAAGAAACTCCTCTCTCTTTCTTATCGGCTCATATATATTTCTCCCCGTACTTGAGCATGGAATCGTTGATATACTTCTTGAAATCCGTCTCCTTGTCACGTCTGCATATCACCAGCACATCCTCCGTATCCACCACAAGGAAATCTGACAGATCGTCAATCACCACCAGTTTCTTCTCATTGTTACACAGGAACATACTGTTATGGCAGTTGTATATCTGGGATTTATACATACCCAGCACATTGCCGTTCCCATCCTTGGAGCAATAGTCGTATAGCAGGTCCCAGCTCTCAATATCATTCCATTTGAACGAGCCGGGAGCCATAAACACCTTGTCCGTCTTCTCCAGAATTCCGTAATCGACCGATATCTTGGGAAGAGCCTCATACACCGCATAAAGAAGGCTACGCCTCGAATCACGGTTATGAAGCGTATCATAAATCCTGTCAAACTGAACCGAGATCTCAGGCAGGCAAGAGTGCATAACATCTATGAACGAGTTCACGTTCCACATCAGCACACCTGAATTCCAGTAGAACTCCCCGCTCTCCACAAACAGCTTGGCGAATGAGTCCTCCGGCTTTTCCGTAAAAGTACGGACCCCGTACATCCCGTCAATCACCTTTTCATCGTCAACCTGAATATATCCGAAACGGGTCTCGGGACGCGTAGGCTTAATTCCCACCGTCAGAATCCCCTCATGGGACTTCACGAATTCCAGTCCGCGCCCTATCACCTCAGCAAAAGGCTCAGGCTCCATTATTATCAGATCCGAAGGTACCACCACCACACAGGCATCAGGGTTCAAGTCACGTATATGATAAGCGGACAGAGCCAGACTGGGTGCCGTTCCCTTCATGGCAGGTTCACGCAGCACCTGTCTAGGATTCAGCTCAGGCAGCTGCTTGCATACATCCTCATAAAAATCAAGATTCGTGGACACAATTATATTCTCTTGCGGCACAATGTCCTTCATTATCCCCACCGTCTTGGAAAGAAGCGTGGAACCATCATTATTGAAATCAAGGAACTGTTTGGGCATCCCTTTTCTGCTCAAGGGCCACAGGCGTGTGCCGAAACCTCCGGCCAACACCACGCAATAGATTTCATTTCCAGCCATAGCTTAATATATATGGGGACGAAGTTAACCAATCATTTCATACTTACAAATCCCTGACGGTTTTTTTAACCAAAATCGAAAAAATAGCATGTAATAACAAAGAATATCACCAAAAAACAGTACCTTCGCGGCGGTTTTGAGCCAAGCCCAGATGGCGGAATCGGTAGACGCGCTGGTCTCAAACACCAGTGGGGTGACCCGTGCCGGTTCGACCCCGGCTCTGGGTACTTATGGCACCTTGTAAATCAATGACTTACAAGGTGCTTCCTTTTTCATGGGGTCTCAAAAGGATTTTGATTTTGAACATATAACAGAAAGTTGAACAAAGAAACGAAAATAGGGATCGTGGTCATACCAGCTAAGCTGGTGGGCCATAGGCATCTTTGAACAGATTCTTATTCTGCTTTCACCAGAACGGTGAAGTTTGCTGGCGAAAGGAAAATATTGATTACTTTTGTAAAAAGGAATAGTGTTATGTCACAGAGCAAGATGGCAACACTGGCCAAGGATACGGCCATATACGGGATTAGCAGCATTGCAGGCAGGTTCCTAAACTACCTGCTGGTGCCGCTGCACACCAGGTTCATCAATCCGGCCAGCGGCGGCTACGGCATTGTTACCGAGATGTACGCCTGGGCTGCGTTGCTGTTTGTGCTGCTCACCTTTGGTATGGAGACCACATTCTTCCGCTTTGCCGGCAAGGAGGGCGAGAACGAGCAGATGGTCTATAGCACCGCCCTGCGTCTGGTAGGATCGGTAGCGCTGTTTTTCATTGCGCTGGTCCTGCTGTTCCTGGACCCCATATCCGGATTCCTGGGTTATCCTGACCACAAGGAGTATGTAGTCTGCTTTGCCATCATAGCCGGGCTGGATGCTTTCCAGGCCATATTGTTCAGCCGCCTGCGCCAGCAGCACCGCCCCATCAAGTTCATGACACTCAAAATGGCGTTCATCATCCCTAATGTGCTGCTCAACGTATTCGTGTTCTGGCTCATGCCCAAGATGTTCGGGTTCATGCCGGCCCTTGAAACCATATATATAAAGTATAATTATGGTGTGGGCCTGATATTCATTGTCAATCTTATATGCACGTTTTGTGTCACATTCGGGTTCATCAAGGAACTTAAGGGTATCAGCTACGGGTTTGACGGCAAGCTGGCCCGCCGGATGCTGGCCTACGCATGGCCCATACTGCTGCTGGGACTGGTGGGCATACTTAACCAGGTGTTTGACAAGATTGCGTTCAAGCACATTGTGGCCGATAAGACTTACGGAGAGGTTCAGCTGGGCATTTACGGTGCCTGCTGCAAGATTGCCATGCTGCTTGCCCTGCTCACCCAGGCCTTCCGATATGCCTACGAGCCGTTTGTCTTTGGCGGCAGCAAGGACAAGGACAGTGCCGAAACGCTGGCCCAGGGAATGAAGTTTTTCATCATATTCGGCATCCTGGCATTCCTTGGCGTCATGTTCTATATGCCCATATTCCGGTACCTAGTAACCAATCACGATTACTGGGTTGGACTTAAGGTGGTGCCCATTGTTATGCTGGCTGAGCTGTTCATGGGAATCTACTTTAACCTGTCATTCTGGTACAAGCTTATTGACAAGACCTGGTGGGGAGCCGTGATGAGCGGCATCGGTGCTGCCGTGATGATATGCATCAACTGGATATTCGTGCCCCGTTACGGTTATATGGCCTGCGCCTGGGGCGGATTTGCCGGCTACGGCACCTGCATGCTGCTGTCCTACTTCATCGGCCAGAAAAAGAGTCCAATAAACTATCCGCTTAAGGATATATTCAAATATGTACTGCTGGCTGCCCTGCTCTATGTGGTTTACTGGTTCTGCAAGGACTTGCCCATGTGGATAAGCCTCATCATCAACACTGCCCTCATAGGCATCTATCTGGGCTACCTCTTCAGGAAAGACCTTCCTCTCTACAGCCTCCCGGTCATCGGCAAATATTTCAAAAAGCGACAGTTTAATCTATGACACAATATGTAAGACGCAAGGTTTTTTTCTATGCAATTACAATAATATTTATTATTGGTGCTGTATTGGATCTCGTCATCAATCGTGATGCCTCCCTGTTAATCCTGCTTGGAGTGGCAGTGTTCCTGCTTGCTTTTGATTTTGTGTTCCTGGGAAAGTGGCAGCGCTTTTTCAGAAAAATGATGAACGCTCTGCCCGCTGACCACAAGTTGATTTCAACCAACCTGTCCGTCATGGAAATTGGATATTACCGTTTTATATATAGAGTATATGAGAAAAGTATAGCCGGTAAATCCAAGAGCAAGACACACATATCAATGATGGTAGGCATACCTTTCCCTTCAATCGATGATAGCGCTGATCATAGTTCAGACACCGAATCCATTAAACTTGAATTACAGGGTATCATTGACAGCTTACAGAAAGACGAGCTGCTGACATGGTTCTATCCCATTGTCAGTGATAGCCATGAAAGTGATGATGGGAATGAGGAGGATGAGGATAAGGAACAAACCACCTGGTTAGAACAGCTGTTTTATCTGGAATTTCCACTCAGGAAAGTAACCTCATCACTGTTGACTGATATTCAGAATAAAATTCTGGCTTTGACAGGAAAGTACGGGATTCAGGATATCACCTGGTGTACGGTTACTGATTACAACAATGAAGCTGACAAATACAAATTATACAGAGGAAATATACTTCAGAGTACAGTCATAGTAAAAAACAAATACCACAATTTCCGTTTTGACTACAAACAGAACAGTCAGTTCAAGATAAACAGCCTTGAATCCAGATGCAGTATCGACGATTACATGCTACATTATAATACAGCTCAGCCATGTCATCAGATAGACAGTCATATCAGCCTGAAGAATTTGGAGAGGACCATAAAACAGGTATTTGAAGGAAAGCATGATTGCCAGGTTCAGATAAACGATACCCGTTTAAGCTTTAATGTCCATATCACCGTTCCCGAACTTCGTAAGGCAAGCATTTACCACCTTATCGCTTCCGATGGCTATTGGTGGTTCTTTGCAGAAGGTCTTCTGGATAATATCGATCCCTGCACATTTGACGATGAATCCACGGCTTGCAGTTATTTCCTCAGCCTATTGACAAAATACGCCCTGTAGGTGAAAAAGCGGAAGCACCTCTTTTTCACCTTTTTTCAGAGCGCAGCGCGGATATCGTCTGCAATCTGCTGAAATTCCTCAGGAGTGAGTTTGAGCTTGGGATTGCTGAAGAGCATGTCCTTTTCACTCTGCATAGGGATGAGGTGGATATGGGCGTGGGGCACCTCAAGACCCAGCACGGCCTCTCCCACCTTGATGCAGTTAAACACCTTCTTCTGGGCTACGGCAATCTTCCTGGCAAATAGCTGCAGGTCACACAGTTCCTGGTCCGTAAGGTCAAACAGATAATCCACCTCACGTTTGGGGATGCACAGGACGTGCCCCTTTACCAGCGGGTTGATGTCCAGGAACGCAAAACAGTTCTCTGTCTCGGCTATCTTGTAGCAGGGAATCTCACCTGCTATAATCCGGCTGAAAATAGTCATACGCGAACCCTATTAGAGAGATATCTCCAGAATCTCAAAACCTATCTTACCGCTGGGAATCTGAATCTCTACGGTCTCACCCACCTTGTGGCCCAGCAGGCCCTTGGCTATCGGGGTGCTGCTTGAAATCTTGCCGGCCTTGAGGTCAGCCTCGCTCTCAGGTACTATGGCATAGGTCACCACAGCATTGTTCCTGGTGTTTTTAAGCTTCACTCTGGTCAGGATCTGAACCACTGATGTGTCTATCTTGCTCGCGTCAATCAGCTTGGCGTCGGCCATCTGAGCCTTCAGCTGGGCAATCTTGGCCTCCAGCATACCCTGAGCCTCCTTTGCGGCATCATACTCGGCGTTCTCACTGAGGTCACCCTTATCACGTGCCTCCGCAATCTGCTGAATAATCTCCGGACGGCGTACTCCCTCCAGATACTGTAATTCGGCTACCAGTTTCTTATAGCCTTCCTCTGACATATATGCCATAATATCAATTTTTTATCCGTTAAACATTCATGTTTAGGCATAAGCAAAAAAGAATTCCAACATATCACTTACGGATGTTGGAACACTTCTTCCCTTATGTATCTTCACTGCAAAGATAGGATTATTTGCTTACCTACCCAACAATTGACACATTTTTTTATTCAGCCAGCAGTCTGGCCACCTTCTCATCCAGACTCTTCTGGTCATCAGGCCTTTCGGTAATGTTACCCTCACGGTCTATCAGGAACACCGCCGGGATGGAAGTCACATTGTACATCTTCAGATACTGTGAGTTGAGGCTGTTCTCATCATGAACGCAAACCCACGGCAGGCTCATGGCTGAATTCACCCAGAAACTCTCGTCATTGTCCACTGACACCTGATAGATCTGGAAGCCCTTGCCCGCGTACTTGTTATAGAGCTCACGCATGGACAGGTTGTAGTTAGGTGACCACTCCGTCTTGTATGCCGTGAAATCCAGCAGCACCACGCTCCCTTTCAGACTGCTCAGGCTCCGTATCTTTCCCCTCACGTCGGGCAGTTCTATATCTATCAGTCCTGTCTCACTCACCAGACTGTTGAAAAGCTCCATCGTCTCTTCCGATGCCGGTTTGGACTTGGGCTGCGTCCTGGCCATACCCTTCAGCGCCAGGTTATGCAGATGCACAGTCCTTATCGCATCAGGATGCTTCATGTCCATCTGAGTGGCCACAGCTGCAAAAATACGCGCATCCTGACGGTCCGCCTGCGGATTGAACAGCATCTGCCCGTTCGCGCTTATGAACAGCACATAATAGGCATACGGAGTACCCGGGTCAGGATAAATATAACCGTTGGCCAGGTCGCTCTTGAACACATCCGCCAGTTCCTGCACACGCTCCCGCAGCACGCCTGTCTCCAGTCCCGTAAACTCATCGTATGTACGGCGCAGGTCACGCATGAACTGCATCTGCCGGAGCATTATCTCCTTCAGCTTGGCGCAGTTCTCTGAACCCTCCACCGTATAACCTGTCTGCATGGAGGGAAGGCTGGCCTTCACAGTCACCGTCTCGGTCGAGTCAATCACCAGGTTCAGGTACTGGTTCTCCACCCTGAGCTGATAGAAATCGAAACAGTCCTCAGGAGCCGGCTGGCTGAAACTGAACGAACCGTCGGCCCCCAGCCTGACTGAATCCACCGTCTCCACCCTGTCTATGGCCACATGGTCCAGATAGAGCATCTTACCCTCGGCTCCGGTGATACCGCCATTCACAGCAAACCTGTCAACTGCGGGTTGACAGGCTGCACACAATATCGATATTGCCAGAACGGCAATGTCAATTCTCTTCATTATTGTTACGGTCATCGTTGCTCCGTCTGTTCCTTCTGTCACCACCGAAAAGACGACGTCCGCGCTCCTGACGCTCGCCACGCTCCTGACGCTCGCCTCGCTCGGGCCTATCCTGACGCGGAGCCCTTGCGGGACGCTCCTCATAACCCTCGGGCTTCTCAAGCATCACCCTGCGTGACAGCTTGAACTTACCGGTCTTGGGATCTATGTCAATCAGCTTGACCTGAATCTTGTCACCCTCCTTGATGCCGGTCTCCTCAATTGTCTCATAACGCTTCCAGTCTATCTCGCTGATGTGCAGCAGGCCGTCCTTGCCCGGCAGGAACTCCACGAACAGACCGTAAGGCATCACTGAACGCACGGTACCTTCATAGACCTCGCCCACCTCGGGTATAGCCACTATAGCACGTATCTTGGCCAGAGCTGCATCTATGCTGTCGCGGTTTGAAGCAGCCACCTCAATCTTACCTACGCCGTCCACCTCATCAATGCTGATAGTGGCGCCGGTCTCCTCCTGCATACCCTGTATGATCTTTCCGCCCGGGCCAATTACTGCGCCAATGAACTCCTTGGGAATGGTAAGTGTCTCTATACGCGGTGCATGAGGCTTGAGGTCGGCACGAGGCTCAGCAATAGTCTCGGTAATCTTACCCAGTATATACTCACGTCCGGCCTTGGCCTGAGCCAGAGCCTTCTCCAGAATCTCGTATGACAGGCCGTCGCACTTGATATCCATCTGTGTGGCGGTCAGACCATTTACCGTACCTGTTGTCTTGAAGTCCATATCTCCCAGATGATCCTCATCACCAAGTATATCGGAAAGGACAGCATACTTGTCCTCGCCCGGGTTCTTGATAAGACCCATTGCTATACCTGACACGGGGTTCTTTATCTTTACGCCGGCATCCATCAGAGCCAGAGTACCTGCGCACACTGTAGCCATTGATGAAGAACCGTTGGACTCCAGGATATCGGACACCACTCGTACGCAGTAAGGATAATCCTCAGGTATCTGGCCCTTGAGAGCTCGCCATGCCAGATGTCCGTGACCTATCTCACGACGTCCGGTGCTGCGCTGAGCCTTAGCCTCACCTGTGCAGAAGGGCGGGAAGTTGTAATGGAGCAGGAAACGCTCGTCGTGCTGGTCCAGCACATCATCCACCATCTTCTCATCCTCCTTGGTACCCAGTGTCACAGAGCAGAGAGCCTGTGTCTCACCACGGGTGAATATTGATGATCCGTGAGGTCCGGGCAGATAACCCACCTCGCACCAGATAGGACGGATATCGGTTGTCTTACGGCCGTCCAGACGCTTACCCTCATCCAGCACGCAGCGACGCATCGCATCGCGCTCCACATCGTGGTAGTAACGGTCTATCAGGGCATCCTTCTCAGCCAGCTCATCCTCTGAAAGTTCAGAGTGAGCTGCATGATACTGCTCCTTGAACTCATCGCGGACAGCCTCAAAGTTAGCCTCGCGGGAATGCTTGTCGGTGTTACCCTCGGCAGCCAGGTCGTATGACTTCTGGTAGCAGGCATCCTTCACGGCCTGACGGAGCTCCTCATCGTTCACCTCGTGGCAGTACTCGCGCTTCACGGTCTTACCCACCTCCTCGGTCAGCTCCATCTGTATCTTACAGTGCTTCTTTATCTCGTCATGAGCGGCCTTCATGGCACCCAGCAGGTCAGCCTCTGAAACCTCCTTCATCTCGCCTTCCACCATCATGATGTTGTCATATGTGGCGGCCACCATCACATCCATATCGGCCTCCTCGAGCTGCTTGAATGTGGGGTCTATCACGTACTCGCCGTTTATGCGGGCCACACGTACCTCCGATATCGGACCCTGGAAAGGTATATCCGATACGGCCAGTGCAGCTGATGCGGCCAGACCTGCCAGGGCATCGGGCATATCTACACCGTCAGCCGAGAACAGTATGATGTTTACAAAAACTTCAGCATGGTAGTTGTCAGGAAACAAAGGACGCAGTGCACGGTCCACCAGACGGCATGTAAGAATCTCATAATCTGAGGGACGACCCTCACGTTTGGTAAAGCCGCCGGGATAACGTCCCACTGACGCATACTTCTCTCTGTACTCTACCTGCAGCGGCATGAAATCAGTTCCGGGAACTGCATCTTTGGCGGCACAAACAGTGGCCAGGAGCATAGTCTTGCCACATGTCAGCATCACGGCTCCATCGGCTTGCTTTGCCAGTTTCCCGGTCTCCAGCTTGATGGTTCTTCCATCGGGCAGCTGGAACTCTTTTGTTACAATCTTCATCTTAAAAATATTAGTAAAACCTCTTATAAATAGTTACCATACAAGTAAATTGCGGCAAATGTACTAAAAAAACGCGACAATACGACATATACATACCGCGCATTTTTACCGAGTCGTGGTTTTTATCCGGGTTTTAGTTAATCCGGAATATTTTGTATATTTGCGAATTCAAATTTAGTGAACCTTCATTGAGCAAAAGCAATGATTGAATCAATTAAAGACATCGTGGAAAGGGAGGCCCATGCTATTCTGAACATTCCCATAGGCGATGAATATGAGAAAGCCGTGGAACTGATTGTACAACATGTCCATGTGCTTAACGGAAAACTCATTACAAGCGGTATGGGAAAGGCCGGTCAGATAGCCATGAACATGGCTACCACCTTCAGCTCCACCGGTACACCCTCTATCTTCCTGCACCCCAGTGAGGCTCAGCACGGTGATCTGGGAATCCTACAGAAAAACGACCTCTTCCTGCTTGTCTCCAACTCGGGCAAGACGCGTGAGATACTTGAGCTGGCTGACCTCAGCCGCAAGCTTGACCCCACGCTCAAATACATAGTACTCACAGGCAACACCGACAGTCCGCTGGCCCGTGTGGCCGATGTGGTTCTGGCCACCGGTAGCCCTGAAGAGGTGTGCGCGCTTGGACTGGCTCCCACCACAAGCACCACCGTCATGAACGTGATAGGCGATGCTCTTGTGGTAGAGACCATGAAAAAGATAGGCTTCACCGTGGAGGACTACAATAAACGCCACCACGGAGGTTATCTGGGACAACGTTCAAGCAAGCTGTTATGAGACGCATCTTCGGCATAGGCGAGACTGTTTACGACATACTCTTCCGTAACGGACAGCCCATAGCCGCAGTCCCTGGCGGATCCGTCTTCAACGGACTCATCTCGCTCGGCAGGACCGGGATGCACTGTTCCTTCATATCCGAGGTGGGCGATGACAGGGTAGGCCATCATATTCTGGATTTCATCAGGCAGAACGGCATCAGCACAGACTGCATCTCATGTTATAAAGGAAAGAAAACCGCCGTTTCACTGGCATTTCTGAATCAGGACAATGATGCCGAGTACAGTTTCTACAAGGACTATCCCAACAACCGTCTTGAGTTTGAGACACCCGTCATCAGCAAGGATGACATCGTGATGCTCGGATCATATTTCGTGCTGAATCCCGTGCTCCGAAACAATGTGGCTCCCTTTCTGGAATATGCTCATGAAATGGGAGCCATCCTTTATTATGACCTCAACTTCCGCTCCAACCACTGCTGGGAAGTGGAAGCGCTCCGTGACACATTCATAAGCAACTACCGTCTGGCCCATATCATCCGCGGAAGCCATGAGGACTTCATCAACCTGTACGGACAGGATGACATCCACCGCATCTATGACGAGCGCATCTCCCCATACTGCACCCATCTCATCTACACTATGGGTGGCTCAGGAGTCACAGTAATAGACGGTGGGAAAGAGTATTCCTATGAATCCAGGCACATCACACCCGTAAGCACCATCGGTGCCGGTGACAACTTCAATGCAGGTATTGTTTACGGACTCATCCGTGAGGATATACATCGTGAGGACCTGGACCACATCACCCCCGAGACATGGAGCAGGCTCACAGGATACGGAATAGAATTCGGTACGGAAGCCTGCCTCAGCACATCCAACTACATAAGCACGGAATTTGCGGAAAAATACAAAAACTGGCGTTGAAATGGCCCCAAAAACACCACGCCCGTTAATGACGACCCCCTTCGTCGTGATGATAAGGAACATTATCGTCATCTACATCGCGTTCCTCATCTGCCATCCGGTCTTCATCCTCTATAACCGGAACGCCCTCCAGGGCACTATGGACGGTCTCTTCTGGCCCATGCTCAAGGGCTCCCTCATCTTTGACACAGCCGGCATCATGTATCTGTGCGCGCTGTACATAGTGCTCCTCATGTTCCCTCTCCATCTCAAGGAGAAGATGTGGTTCTACCGGCTCACCCGCATCATCCTCATACTCCTTGCATCAGTAGGGCTGATGGCCAATCTCGCCGACACCGTCTATTTCCCCTACACCGGCTGCCGGAGCACTCTCCAGGTGCTGCGGGAGTTCAGCCATGAAGGCGGCGGACAGATAGGCTCCATCCTCCTGAGCTCGCTCATAGACAACTGGTATCTGGTGCTGCTGTACGGAGTTATGGTATGGCTCCTGTTCCGTTTCATCAGGACACCCGCCATCCTCCACTACAACAGGACATACATCTACTACATAATCCGCACCTGCTGCCTTACGCTCAGCGCCCTCTGCATTGTGGCCGGGATACGCGGAGGACTGGCTCATAACATAAGACCCATCACCATGAGCAACGCCTACCGTTATGTCCGCACTCCCGCTCAGGCCGCAGCCATACTCAACACCCCGTTCTGCATAATCCGTACTCTCGGCAATGAGGATATGGAAGTACCCGCATATTTTGATGAGCAGGAGCTGGAGAGCATCTACTCACCGGTCATAATCCCTGATTCCACCGCCACTTTCACCCCCAGGAACGTGATAGTGTTCATACTGGAGAGTTTCGGGTCAGAGTATGTGGGAGCCATGAATCCCGGCACAGCAGGAATACATGACTGCACCCCGTTCCTGGACTCGCTCATAGAGCACTCCCTCACCTTTGAGGTCTCGGTAGCCAACGGCCGCAAGAGCATTGACGCCATGCCCTCCGTACTCTCCGGACTCCCCATGCTCAAGGACCACCTCTTCCTCACACCTACCATCATGTCCAGACCGATAACCGGACTGGCCGGTGAATTGGGCAAGAAAGGATATTACTCAGCCTTCTTCCACGGTGCGGACAACGGCTCCATGGGCTTCCAGTCATTCTCACGTGTAACGGGTTATGATGACTATTTCGGGATGGAGGATTTCGTAAAGAAACCCCAGTACGGCGGGAACTCCGTATTTGACGGTTACTGGGCCATCTGGGACGAGGAGTTCCTACAGTATATGTGTGACATGATAGGAACCTTCCCCCAGCCCTTCACCGCAGCCGCCTTCACCGCCTCCTCCCATCATCCATATAACGTCCCTGAGCGTTATCAGGACACTTATCCTGTTGAAGGAAATCTCCCCATCTATCGGGGAATCCGCTATTCGGACCACTCCCTGGAGCTCTTCTTCCGCAAGGCCTCCGCCCAGCCCTGGTACCGGAACACCCTGTTCGTACTCACTGCGGACCACACCAATCTGTCCGAGCATCCTGACTACAGCTCTGACTACGGAAACTTCCGCGTACCCATCATATTCCACTGCCCGTCGGACAGCACCCTCAGCGGCCGCAGGAATGCCATAGCGCAGCAGTCGGACATCTATCCCTCCATACTGGGTTACCTGGGTTATGACAAACCCGTCATCAGTTTCGGGCAGAACCTCTTCCGCACACCTGACCATGAAACATGGGCCGCCAATTACCAGAACGGCATGTATATGTACTATAAGGGAGAATGGCTCCTCAAGTTTGACGGAGAGCAGGTCACCGGTCTCTACTCCTACCGCACTGATCCCGCCCTGAGGAACAACCAGCAGGGGGAACACCCTGAAACTGAAAAACAGATGGAAACGGAGCTCAAAGCCCTCATTCAGCAATACATGGAACACATGACCTCAAAGGAACTGGTCATCAGTCCGGATCAGGACCAATCTTGATGTGAGTGCTTCCGGTCACAGCAGCCTTATTACCGCCACCGTACACATTACCCACAATATCAGCTCCGGCCACATCCACCTCCTTAGGCACTTCCTCCGTTGACGGATCACCGTCATCATCCACAAGGATAGTCTGCATCAGAACCTTGGATAAAGTGCCTATATACACATAAGTGTCACCATCCACCTCAGCCGCATTACCACCTCCATAAACAACACCTATCACACCCATAGCGCCGTTCTCATCGGCAGCACGACTGGGAGGAGTAATACTGGTGCCGTCTAGAAGATTCAGCTCAGTTCCGGTAAACGCCTGTTTGGAATGCCCCTTATCAGTGGGCAGGATAGCCGACGTTATGATAGCCTCGTTTATGTACACGTGAACATCACCCTTTATGTAGGCGCTCTCACCCAGTCCGCCGCCATACACCTCACCTATGCTGGTGAATGACTTTATATTTACGGTGGGACCTTTCTTACCCTCAGGTGTTATATATGCAGCCTCATTGCCGCCGCCGTACAGCTGTCCTATCACCAGGGGCTTACATCCCGTCTCCTCAATGTTCACCGTAATGGTACCGTGAATCAAACCTCCCCTGTTGTTACCTCCGAACACACGTCCGTACGTACCGCTCTGAATGTTAAGCACCACATCGTTGAACAGCTCAGCATCATACGCACCGCCATATATCTCATCCAGATAATCCACGCAGCCCATATCCACCTTGACCTTACCGTCCATATCCGCCTCATTGCCGGCACCTATCACCTCATCTGTCACTAACGCACAGTCACCCGCCTTATCCAGGAAAACCCCCGCTTCCACCCTGACATTACCCAGAGTGTTACTTCCACCGAAAGTCTTATGAATCTTTCCACCGAACAGCCTCACCGTCGTCGTACCCTTACCATATGCTGCTGCCGCCTTTATTTCGGCCTTCTCCTCAGCCGTAGAGCCGTCAGGAATAACATAAGCGTGATATCCCACGTTGGCACCGGGATTATCAGAGCCGTTGGACAGCTTGTCCCTACCGTTACCGCCGCCAAACAGCCAGCCTATCTCATAACAGCTGTTAACCGTCACATCGGTAGCCGGCACTGATGCCGCATTACCGCCGCCGTACACATACTCTATGCTCGTATCATCACATCCGTTAATAATCACCACCGTCTTGGCATCCGCCAGGCTGTACGGCAGATATTCCGCCTCGTTTCCACCGCCATATACGGCAGCCACCTCATATATGCCACTCCCCAGCTCAGGCTTGCCGCCCGCACTCACGGTCCTTTCCACAGTCACCGTCACCGTACCCTTGGGAGTGCCGTTAACATTATTGCACCCGAACAGACGTCCGGACACAGCCCTGCGGTTAGCGCCCTCACCCACATACTGCACATTGAAGGCCGCACCGTCCAGCAGGACCGCCACATCGCCGTACACCATAGCCGCATGACCGGCATCACCCAGTCCACCGCCGTAAACATTACCCACCGTTCCGCCTGTAAGGTTCACCGCCGTAGTATTAGTGGATGTGGAGGCAATACTCTCATCGGCAGCACCGTAGTTAGTGGCATTGTTTATGTTCGTGTTGGCCAGAGCGCCGCCGCCATACACTTCGGACGCACTTGCGCCACCAGAAATGTTCACAGTCACGCTTCCGCCCACATCAGCCATGTTTCCACCGCCAAAAACCACATTATCAACCATTGCACTGCCACTTACGTTTACAGTCGTGCTGCCTCCCACGGGACCGGAGTCACCGCCGCCGTACACACTGCCGTCCACTGACGTAGCGCCGTTTATGGTAAGGCTCACATCACCCACGACCGTACCCAGCGAGGTAAGGTCCTCAGTAGTGCGCAGTTTTCTGTTAACATTGTCAATGGCATTATTAGCATCCACGGACTCCGCATGCTCCCATTCGTATGGAGTTGTTCCCGGGAACACACCTGCCGAATATATACCGGCATCAACATCATAAAAAGGTTCCGTCTGGAAACCCACCGGGTTCATAACATCCACATTAGGCAATGTGGCCGAATAGCCTGCACCGAAAACGCAGCCCATCATGGTACAGTCCGTCAGAGTGGAAGTCACACTGCCGTTAACCTTTCCCAGGTTACCGCCACCGAAGAAATCTCCTGTAACCGTACAACCGGTGAGAGTCGATTTGACATTATGGGTAGTAGCCAGTGAGAATGACACATAGTTCACAAACAGTCGGGCCACATTATTGCCCAAACCGCCCGACATCGGTATGAATTCATAATCAAACTCGGTGGAGATTCCGTTCTTGTCAGCCGCATCACTATACTCAAATTTGTATAGTGAATTAACCCAAGTGTTCCAATCATAGTTAGTAGCATTAGTTTTGTTCGTCGGTGAATATCGGTTGTAGGAGTTTCCACCGAAACCTGCACCGTAGAAAGTGCCGAAAGTGCAGTCAGTAGCCTTCGTTGTCACAGTACGCCCCTCCTGCATATCACCGAACTTGGGACCACCGCAGAACAGCGTAACGTTGCTGTTGCTTATCTCGGTATAAATATTTCCCTGAATGGGTTTGGCGGCATTCAGACCGCCGCCGTAGAACTCATCTATATCCGCACGGTCTATCAGCCATGTTATGTTGCCGTTGGTATGATTGGTGGCATCCCCTATCCCTTCCAGTCCGGCACCTGTCACCACCCCTAACTTTCCGCCGTGGATATAGCACTCGGCATTATCATTAAAATTGGCAGCATCGGCACGATAAGTACCGGTAAGGTGGAACTCACTGTATTCACCGCCTGTAACTGACACAGGCACATGTTGTGTAGCAAAATTCTTATCCTGATGGATACCCACCATGAAGTTCGCAAACCACACATTACTGCCCACATGAATATACTGGGTATGATTTATATCAGTTTTTGAAGTATCATTGTTTGACACTATCTGTTCTATAACCCCTCCGTGCAGGATGAGAGGTGCAGCCACCTTATACATGTTATCATACTCAAACTGACCCAGGATTATAGTTGCCGTATTAGTTATCTCAAACCAACCTTTAGGCTTGAAAATACCCACGTTAGGCATTGTTGTGGCACCAGTGCTCTTCTGCGCCATACCCAGACCGGGAATATTAATGAAATCAAACCGGATGGGTGCAGTATTCTGACGGCTCGAGAACTGCAATATAAACGAGTAATCCGGCTCATTATCCTTATCCAGGTCCGCTGACATGACTGTAAATGGTTTGCTGCCATTATTGATTGAAGCATTACTCTTGCGCAGATGATAGTTGCCCACAAGCACCACGGCATAGTCATACACGCTGTGAGCGGCATTGGGGGCAAGACCGTTGTTAACCGCATTGTCCAGTGAGTTATACACCTTCTGCATGCTGCCCGCTATATTGTAGGATTTGTTATTGTCATAATGCATACCCATAGCCTCCACATTGTATGCCGTAGCGTGTCCCACGTCATATACCACATTCCAGTACTTGTCAGCCAGGAAAGCTGACTTACCCCAGTAAGGCTCAATAGTAATGGAAGTCACTCCGTCAGGCACATCCCAGTAGGCACCCTGTGAGAACACACGTCCGCTCGTACCGTAAAGGTCCTTCCCCTTGCTCTTGCGGTCCGCAAAATTATATGGTGTAGCGGTTATGTCACCGCCTGCGTCAGTCGTCACATCGGAACCGGTGGTGAAGCTACCCGCTGTTCCTCCGATAATATTCACAATCTTCCAGCCTGTCACCACGCGTCCTGAAGTATAGTTCCCCGTTCCCACATCATTGTAATAGGGCAGCTGCACCTTGCCGTAGTTATAGTTGAAATGGTCATAATCCTTGTCCGTTATGTTCAGCGTGAGGCTTGAAGTGGAGATGCTTGCTCCAGTAGGCGGTTCAAACTGAGCACCGCCGCTGCCCATCTGTATATTCACAGTCAGTTCACCCAGTTTCCCACCCTTGTTCATATCGGCCGTAACGGTAGCATTCTCTGCATCGTAGTTCACCACTGACGGATATTTACCCTGCGGTGCCAGCACCGGGAAAGGATGATCAGTACCCATATTCTCAGGCAGCAGCACCCATTTGCACATCTTTGAACGGTTCTCAGTAGAGCCCGTCGCATACCATGCAGCCAGTTCGCCGTTGGAATTAAGCAGACGACGGTATAACTCAAAACGTGTCAGATACTTCTCATCGGCAGCAAGAGCACAATTATAAGTATCAATTCCTCCCGTGAAAGTACAGCCTGACCAGTAAAAGTTGTAGTTAGCCAGACCTTTATTTCCCGCGTTGCTTATGATAGACCCGTTGTAGATGGGAGCTTTGTCCGTTCCGCCGCTGATGTCGCCGTAGAACATACAGTTCATCACCATAGTCCGGATATCATCATTTGCGGAAGCATAGTTGTTATAACCCACTATACCGCCCACCTTGTCACCTCCGGTAATATCGGCATAGCTGTAACAGTTTATGACGCGGGAATAATCTTTAATAACGCCCACCAGACCGCCCACATAACCGCTTCCGCTCACACTTCCGCCCAGAACACCGCAGTTATAGATACGGGAATTACCTGATGCATTGTTACATATAGCTCCCGCACTGATACCTCCGCTGACATTTGTTTCCCTAATGATTACATTCTTTATAGTGGCATCCTCAATATACTCAAATATCGGACCGTTCATGGAAATGACAGTCACCATCCGCCCGTCCAGATTACCCTTGAAAGGCTTTTCAAAGGAACCTATAACCTCCCCGCCCGGAGTTTGAGGCGTCCCGGCACCTGTAAAGTAAGTGCTCAGGATGTAATCACCGTTCGGGTCAGTAATATCACTCCATGAGTCAATCTCAATAGCAGTATTGACTTCAAACCTGGAGACAAGACTGCCACACGGGACACCGCCAACAGTTATAACAGCAATAGCCTTTATCACATTCCTTTTACCGTAGGTCAACATTATTGGAGAACCCTCTGAATACGGAGTTCCCGTAATGTTGCCGGCACCGATAACCACAGGGGCATCAGGCTCACTTGTAACATCTTCATAATCATACACCCCCTTTGTGTAATAGACTATCGCTCCTGTCTGGCCGGATGAAATGGTCACATAACTGATGTCAGGACTCACCGCAAAAGCCGGCTTGAAGTCCGGCAGCGAGTCTGCCGGCACAAAATGCCAGGCGGAATTTGTTGTTTTTTCCCTCCAAAAACCCAGGATACCGCCTGTATTACCGTTATCACTGGTGGCATTGGGATAATCTAAGTTAGCCTTTGACGGATTCAAATACTTATTGTCGCCGTCATTTTTCGTTTTGGATGAGATGTAATAAGTATCTCCGCCGTCATCAGTCTGGATTTTGAACAGACAGTCATCCCCCGGATTGCTTACCGGCCCCAGATTCACTCTTCGACGGTTTTTTGCAGGAGCAGTATTGTCATTCGCCATAAGGTATTTACCGCTTTCCAGATGCCTGATATAGAAATAACCCGCATCATCACCTGTAGCAGCCTGGATTTGCCAGATAGCGTAAGTATAACTTATATTATTGGAACTGAAACTCTTTAAAGTGGTGATAAGCGGTTTTTCAGCATCCCCTCCAAGATAGTTATTCGCATTTACCGTAGAGGAAACAGCCGGGATCATGTAGAAGTTACTCTCAAAACTGGCAGCGTCATATTTCGGTACACTGTTGTTACCCGCCTCATTACCCAGGAAAAACAATCCGTCCGGACCGCTATAATCTTCAGTGGCACCAAAAACCTGAGCCGGAAAGAAGACTGTCGTCATCAGTATCAGGAGCAGGAGGATACGACCGCCAATGCGTCTCAACAACTGTAAGAATACTATGTCTGACACTTTTATCATTAGTCCTACCATTAACAATCTGCCTCAGCAGTATTCCTAAATACAAATATACTATAAAACCATATATATATATTGTTAATATTAGTAAGATTTTTTTTAATTGTAAGGAGTTATTTCAGCCTTTCAGGATGAAAATGAAAAAAAGGCCCGTTTTCATCGTAGGATTCAACAGTTCCGCCATCTGTTCGGGTATGAGTCCTGTAAGTTCTGAAAAAAGCTTTAAGCTGCTTCCAGGCAGCAATCACTCTGCTTCCAGGCTGCTTATAGGCATAGTCTTGACATAGTCTAGACATAGTCTAGGCATAGTCGGGGGTATGGCTACCCTATGGCTACCCTATGGAAACCCTATGGCAACCCTATGGGTAGAGCGAAAGTAATGACCGGGGTCCCTCTTTCAAGTCTTGATTTTCAAAACCTGAAAGAGGGACCCTCCACTATATCATCTTCACCAGCGCATCACTCGGGGCCGATGGTGACGTTGGTTTTACCGGTCACGTCAGCCTGGTTACCGCCTCCGTAGATATTATAACGGATGTCGGCACCAAGAACAGTCCGGCCTTCAGCACTCACTGCGTCACTCGTGTATTTGACTGTCGCTTCAGTACCGATATTCACCTCTGTATTACCATCAACCTTAGCGGCATTACCACCACCGAACACATTACCTATGGCTCCTATTTCACCTTTAGAATGAGCGGGCACAGTCACGGGTGACGTCTGGAATTCTACCGTCCATTCTTTGAAATTACCGTCAGTATCAAAGTGTCCCTCAGTTGCGTCGGTATCGTAATTATAAGTACCATCCGGAACGTCGCCATTATTTTTTTCACCCTTAATCACATTGATGTTCACCACCGGGTTACCTTTCACTGTTGCCGAAGCGCCAAATCCGCCTCCAAAGATCTGCCCTATACTGGTGAAAGACTTAACGTTGAGGGTCGGGTCGTCTTTGCCGTCAGGAGTGGTATATGATGCCTGGTTTCCACAGCCATACAATTCACCTATAACTATGGGATGACAGCCAGTCTCTTCTATATTCACCGTGATTGAACCATTGATCGTACCGCCCAGGTTATTTCCGCCAAACACACGTTCAAACCGTCCGCTGGTGATGGTGAGTACAATGTCACCACCCACATTGGCATGTTTGGCTCCACCGTATATCTCCTTCAGATAGGAGATACAGCCAAGATTTACCTGTGAGCTACCATCCATGGGAGCCTCATTGCCGCCGCCATAAACCTCGTCAATATTCAACGGACAAGTGGGATCACTTTCATCAAGATAGGCTATTGATTCTTCACGCACATTACCTAATGTGTTAGAACCACCGAAAGCATGATGAATCGTACCGCCCAGAAGACTTAGTTCGGATTTACCTGTTCCGTACGTATCACTACCCTTATAGCCCACATCAGCACCATTGTTGGCATTCCATGTGGCACCGCCATCCAAAGTGTATTTATCCTTACCGTTACCGCCACCAAAAGCATTGCCTATCTCGAAGGCACCCAGTATCAGCACATCCGTTGAAGGAGTGGGAGCCGCATTACCGCCACCATAGACATATTCTATGCTCACTTCCTGGCAGCCATTAATAACCACCTGGAGCGGTTTATTAGTGCGAGTAGAACCGTCGGGGTACTGTCCTGTCGCGTTCGGGTTCGTCGGGTCATAGGCCGCCAGATTACCGCCGCCATAGACTGCAGCCATCTCGTATGTGCCCTTGGTGTGTGAACCGCCACCCACGGGAGCGGTCGCGCTCACCAGCACAAGCACCGTACCCTTAGGCGAACCATTCAGGTTGTTGCAACCGAATATACGGCCTGCGGTAACCACAGTATGGCTTTCATCATCCGTAGTAGTGGCCTTGCCAAAAGCCACACCGTTTTGTGTCACCTTGACGTTACCTTTCACAAGTGCTGCTATAGCTGGTACATAACCCGGATCTCCTACAGTTCCTACAGCCAGTTGACCAAGTCCGCCGCCATAGACATCACCATAAATAGTACCTGCCGTCAGCGTAACGTGAGTGTAGTCCTCGGTGTCGCTGTTTACATTACCAAGAGCCGAGCCGCCATAAACATCACCATATATGGTGGGAGAATGTGAAGCATCGCCTATGTTCACATCCACATTACCATCAGTTCCGGTGTCCTTACCGAATCCGCCACCGAATATACCGCTTGTCAGCGGAACACTGGAAGTGCCGAGCGTGCCGCCATTGATGTTGACCGTAATATTACCTGTCACCGTACCGCTGGTGTTGCAACCGCCATAGATACCATCCACTACGCCGCCACCATTGATGTTCACTAAGGAACCGCCCACGCCGGCCTCGTTACCGCCGCCATAGACACTGTGGCTGACCGTACCGTTGGTGAGTGTAACTGTAGGAGAGCCTGAATATGCAGCCAGGTTACCGCCGCCAAATACGTTACCCACATACCAGTCGTGGCTATCAGTCTTGTTTATAGTTACCGCAATGTCACCAGTAACGTTTCCGTCGATATTATTACCGCCAAATACGCGGTTGATGATACCACTTGTGATGTTGAGAGCCGTGTAACCCGTATTGTTGGCCTTACGCGAGCCACCATACAGGTCACCTATACCCTCCAGCGTCTTCCCTATAAACTCGGGGCCAGTAGAGTGGTTCCCTGTGAGCGTACCAGTACTGCCTATGGTAAGTGAAGCCAATTTACCCGGAGCCTCGTTTCCTCCACGATATACTTCGGCAATTCGCATATAATCACAACCGCTGCCGGACGCTTTGCTCTTGTCTATATCAATAGAACTACTTACACGTATCACACCATGAGCGTTTGATCCGCCAAACACCTGGTTAATAGTTCCACCATATATATTAACCGATGCGGTTCCAGGTTCATAATCATCCCCAGGATTATCTCCTTCATTAGTGTTTTTATGTCCCACATTTGCAGGAGTGCCACTTACGCCGTTACCGCCTGCAAATACGCGGTCTATGTATCCGCCATTAACCGTCACATTGGTATAAGGTACAGCCGCAGCATTACCACCACCAAATACATCCTTGATGCTGGTTAAATCACAACCGTTTATGGTCACCGTAGGATAATTACCCGTTGTAGAAGGATCAGGATCATAATGAGCCTGATTACCACCGCCATAGACACCATCAATGGCATACACGGCAGCCGTCTTCACATCACCCACCTTCTTACCATCGGGAAGAGTCTCACCTTTCTGATAATAGGTTGCCGCCACATGGGCATCCGTACCGTTCACAGTCACCGTCACCGTGCTCTTGGGAGAGCCGTTGATGTTGTTACAGCCATACACGGCACCTGAGCCGTTGGCTGTGGTCGTATTGACGGTACCGCCATTCACCGTTACCGTGACAGGGCCATAGACGTTGGCAGCGGTACTATTATCACCCAGTCCACCACCATAGAGCGAACCGTTGATTATACCTTTGTTCAAGGTAACGTTAGTATTATAATTAGTGGTTACTGCTGTACCGTTCACATAGCCCAGTGCAGAACCGCCATAGACATCGCCATAAATTGTAGCACCTGGCGTAGTTTGTCCATTTGAACCGATGCTTACATTCACATTACGACTAACACGAGTATTTGCGCCGTAACCACCGCCAAAGACATAGCCCGGATTGTTCACATCTGTTCCCACCTGGCCACCAAGAATAAGCACCTCAGTGTTCTGAGTAACCGTACCTTCTGCATCGTTTCCACCATAGATACCTTCCTTTACCAAACCGCCATACATACGCACATGTGTATCCTTGGCCTGCCAGGTTTCATTGGTGGAGGTCGGTTCAAACGAGCCGCCAAACACCTTTTTACCTACAGTTCCACCTAAAATATACACATAACCGTATTGAGAAACACCATGACAGGAGCCTCCATAAACATTTTGTTCCACATAGGAATCATCAGCCACAACAACATAAGAGTTTGTTGCCGAACCGGAATAAGAGCCCGGAGCACCCATACCACGGCCGCCACCAAAGATCTGACCGCCCTCGATATAATTCACCAAACCCCAGGCGTTATTATAAACACCGTCACTGTTGTGGGAGCGTATCTGTGCATTGCCTCCCGCATAGATATAGATTGTGCCGTTTGTGGCACCTGCACCTGCACTTATATCCGTACCGTTGCAACCGCCACCTATCCAACTATTCACTTCGCCACCAGTAATAACAATCTTGCTACTTCCACTACAGTCTGTTGCTGAAGCACCTCCGTAGAGGGCACCTTTCACCCAGCCGCCTGTCATACGGAAATCAAAACGAATAAAATCTTCAGGAGTTGTAGTACCTCCACCGTTGATGGACGATAATTCTCCACCTTCAATACGCAAATAGTTCTTTCCACCTTTTCCACCGCCACGGGTAGGACCTACGTAAAATGACATCGTATTTTGGGGAGGTTTTGTCCCATACGTATAGGTTCTCATCACCCCATTCTCATCAGGAACGACATAGTTGTCGCTAAAGTTATCCGAATTGCCGCCAATGCCTAATCCCCAACCATCATTTTTGTTTGTTTGCCACGAGGTGAAGTCGGATGTGAAGCCATAATAGCCACTCTTGACAGTAATATTTTGAAGATCATCGGTGTTATTATTGGCGTGACCGCCACTACTATTCAATGAGGTGAAAACAACAATCCTTAATTTGCTGTTATCACCATAAGGCTGGGCAGTGGTAACCTGAGCTCGATCATAGTCGCAACCGAACACAAAATTGCCTCGGTTGGCGGCATTGTCACCCAAGCCCTGCATGGGATGGACAAATGAGTAAGTCCCGCTCTCTAAGCGAATGTTTTTGACACGATTTGCATTAGTACCCGTTACTTCATTTACAGTTCCCGTACAGCCTCGTCCCACGATCAGTGGACCTGATGCCTCAGTAAAGGTCCCTGATATATTGGCGAACTCAATCTTAGTGCCATCGGCAGCAGAGGTACAGCCATTCACTGTACCATTGCCTCCAGCTGTGCCGTCAGGGTAACGGTTGCTGATAGTAACACGTCCGGTACCACTCACGGTATGGTTCGTATTGTCTGTGATGACTATGAAGTTGGTCTCATAGGTAGTGCCCGTGAGGGAGGCGGGGCGTGAAGTGATATTACCCGAACCTTGGGTTGCGACGTATGCCTGCACCCAAGTGGCCTGCAACTCAATGGTAGCTGATGTACAATTCTTTGTGTAGCCAGCATCAAGCCCAGTAAGCGTCAGCGTTTCTTCTAATAAAAGTACATCGTTGTTGTTATGTCCGTTGATATATTCTCCACCACTGATAATCTTCCATCCGCCAAAACCACGCCAACGGTTATTACCCGTTCCTACAGTGGGTCGCTTACTGAATGGGTTAGGAATTACCTTATAGGTATAGGTGCCATTGATTTTTTCAATAGTCTTATAATAGACAAACTTATTCTCCGACTCATTGTAACTCACCTCACCTCCGTTTCCATCGTAAATGATTTTCACATTACGCGGATCGGGGGAATTCAAGACATCGGGATAATCCGTATCCGGCTTGTCACTGTAGTAACTCCAGTTATGGTCCTCATAGTCGAACAAGGTAACAGTGCCGCCAGAGACTCCTGATGGAATTGTTACTGAAGTTGATACTACGGAGGAGTTGTTCCAACCGTCCTTCATAGCAATGGCTTTGATGGTCGTCATTGTTGCAAGACCCGAAAGGCTGCTTGAATACAGACTGCTGGAGGTTGTTGGTGTGCTGCCGTCAGTTGTATAATAAATGGTTGCACCAGAAGTAGCACTGATAGTTGCTGTTCCTGCAGTGCCATCAACTGTAATGACTGGGTCAGGAAGGGTCAGTGTTGCCTCTTGTGTTGTGACAGCAGACGCATTTCCATTGCGAACAGTGACGGCCTTGATGGTAACAGGTGAATTCGTACTGCTGCTGAGATCGATTTCACCGCTATATACGGTGCCGCTCGTTTCTGTCGGGTCTGTGCCGTCAAGGGTATAGCGAATCGACGTCGTGCCTGCTGCTTCAGTGCTCAAGGTCACATTCGTTCCGCTGACATTGATAATTGGTGCAGAGGGGGTCGTTCCCTGAATAGTGATTTCCTTGGTGCCTGTCAGGGTTGTGCCTGCAGGAGCAGCGGGTGTACCGCCAGTAGCCGTAGTAGTAGCAGTGAGTGTCAGTGTGACATCACTTTCAGGCAGACTGCTGACTGTAACTACGCCTGAATTGTTGACAGTGGCATAGGCGTTGTCTGTCAGAGTCCATGTGTATGTTCCAATAGTAGCATTGGCAGGAGTGATGGCAGTATTATTATAGAAATAATAATCATCACTATTGAAACTATAGTTTATATAACCTCCTGCACTATAGGCTGCACCAGTAGCTGTGTAATTAGAAGTTCCTGTTGCAGTTAATACGTCTGCTCCATTGATGGTAGGATTAGTAGAGGTAGAAATAACAGAAGTGACAGTAACAGCTCGCAGAGTACCACGATAGGAGTTGGTGTTTGTTACTTCCCACGTAGTTCCATTTAAACGAAGATACCTATTATTATAATATGGCTGTCCTCCATCAGATAATCCATTCCAAGCAGCATAGTTGGTGCTTGTGTTCGTGTTAAGCGAATAAGTATAATTACCACTTCTTGGTCTTAAATAAAAATTACCCAATACTACTCCATTGCTATTCACGGGACGCAAGTAATTACCAGAAATAGTCCAAAAACAGGTGGTGGGGTCAAATGTGGTTACACGAGTTGTAATTACCGCACCAGTCGTTGCGTTATGACTTAGAATGTTGGTCCCATTATGAATCACATACAAGTCCTGTCCCCACGCGCCCACGCTACCAAGTAGCATCAGCAAGCCGACCAGGAGGGCGCGGAGGGGGAGATTGAAGTGGGAAAAGACACTCAATATGCCCGCACTGTGGGGTGCGGAGGATTTGTTTATGTTGGTTAGATATGCAGACTCTTTCATAAGACTTTTCTGTTAAATTGTAATCTTACTATAATCTTATTACCATCTGGATTTCATCACTTTGTAACGGCAATCTTCTGGCGGTTGACAATATAAATACCACGGTTGTTCACCGGAACAGTCTCTTTGGTGCCGGGCTGGACGGTGAGGCGCTTCAGGAGGGTTCCGCCTGTGGTGAACACGTTCACTTCGGCCGGCTCCTCAAGAGTGCTCTCTATGCAGATGTTCATGCCCTCACTGTAGATATACAGGCCGTGGTTGGTCACCATGTCAATGATAGGATCACCTTCCACATCGCCGGCATAACCTATGTACAGTACATCGGCACGTGTTCCGGCACGCTTGGGTGCGGGTGAGGATGTCTGTTTAGGAGCAAAATACGGACGGAACGGAACGGTCACCGCACCGGCAGTGTTCTGGACGAACTTGCTGCTTGGCTGATCAGCTGCTGTTGAGTTGAGCAGATATCCGTCACCGGCTGCTGCCAGCGTATTGGCCTGATATGAGGTCCTGAAGGTATAGTCACCTGCTGTTGAACCACCTGAACCGGCAGTACCGTTGTTGGCTGAATATTCAGTGTCCGAAACACCTATCACAGCACCGTTGACCGATACGAATGATATGGTCTGTTTGTTCAGCTTGCCTATGGCCTCTGCACCGGTACCGGCATAAATGTTCTTAGGCTGGAACTTACCGCTCAGGTCAAACTCATAATAGGTCTCACCCGGGAATCCTATCAGGTAAGGTGTACCTGCTGTGAACAGCGGATAATTAGCATATTCACGGCTGGAATGATAATAATCCTTGCTGGCATCATCAGTGCCGTTATAGTGCTTGTACAGATCCTCATTCTTGTCCTTGCGGTCATTCTTGCTGTAGTAGTAATCCCACAGGAACTTGTTGGTCACAGTCTTAGTGGCTATTCCTGATGCAGCAGGGCTGTTGAACACGCCTGTCACTATATTAGTGGCATCGTCCTTGGATACGCTTCCAAACTCACGCAGCCAGTACTCATGACCAGTGTTGCTGCCGGCATAGAAGTGTGTTATCTCACCCTTCTGCTGAGTGCTTACCAGATCAGCCGTGAACGGCAGGCTGATAGTCTGCCAGCCCCAGTTCTTAAGCTCACCGCTCACAAGTCCTGCCTTGATGTAACGGTCCACGGGGTTGGCCACCTCAGGAGTGGAGAACTCATCCGGAGTACGCTGGTACCACATATAGAACTTGTCACCGTTCTCATCATAATAGTACCGGTAGCTTATAGGAGCGTTGAAGTCCTGCTTGTCCACCAGGAAGTGGTTGCGGTGTGAAGTGTAATCTGTCTGGCCGGCCGATGATACCAGATGTCCTGACACTCTGGCACGATCCGTTGCACTTACCACACCCACAATTCCGTAACCGTTACTGTCATCAATCACCAGCTCCGGCTCGAACAGCGCGTTGTCCAGTACCTCATGTGAACTGAGGTCATTGACAGAGTCAGCATATACCAGCAGGTTCTGAGTGATATTCCTGGTCATGAATGAGGTCAGTCCGTCATAGTCAAGAACAGGAGTATAGAACTTGTCAATGTTCTTGTTGCCTGAGAATGCATCAGGATAAGGATCATCATTGTAACCGGTAAAGTCAACTGCTGTCAGTCCGTTGCCCTCATCTGAAACATGTATGTCAATGTCAGTACCAGTACCGTCATAACTCCTGGTGAACCTTGCGTCCTTGTTGAAATGTACCACATCCAGCTGTGAATTACCATAGTAACCGGGAGCACGGAACACGCGGTTAGCGTCTGACAGGAGCCTGTCACCCGATGTACGTGCCACAGGTCCGGGATAATCCTGATGTGCAGCGTCATGATTACCTATATTATATGTCAGTGTCTGGCCGAAGAATATGTAGTCATCAGGATAAACCGGATAGAACTCCTTATCCTCTATGCTCAGCTGACGTATGTTACGGTTCTCAGGAATGTTTCCGCCTGCGTAGATGAAGTCAACATTACCGTAACGGCCCTCCACATACTTATCATAACCGTCAGGATACTGTGCTGTGGAGAGGACGCGTGAGGCGTCAGTAGCCACAACCTTGTCATGCTCCCAGTAGGAATAGGCAGTGCCTGTGGGAACCTTCTCGTCATAATACCTCTTGTTCAGGTAATGACCGTTCAGGTTATATGCCACCGTACCGTTCAGGAACTCCTTCATATCCATCTTGTAGGTCTCATGACCGGTTACTGCGGCCGGGTTGTAATCGTTATAGTAGTAGCTGTTCACCACTATACCGCCGCCATCGCCTACGATAGGATTGACTGAAGTCAAATCATCAGTAGAGGTTGTATATATCCATGTGTTGACCACATTACCGTCAGCATGGTTGGCTATACCTGCAGTGTTGAATGAGCCAGTCACACCCAGGTTATATACGTCACCGCACAGATAGTCGAACAGAGAATTGTCAAGTCCGCCAATGGTATGTCCGTCACCATGGAAAGTACCCTCAAAACATTTACCAGCTTCACCTATAGGAGTCCATGGGAAATACTGGGTGGTTGTCGAGCCGGGATTGCTTGGATCTTCAACTTCCTTTGTTCCATTGTAGTTGAAGTCCCTGTCCACTATAAAGTCAATGTTTCTACCATTAACGATATTCTCGTTCCCTGCAGGAAGAGCGGCATCAGTACCCTTAATTATATCATAGAATGCCTGCAACTGAACAAGTTCATCTGAACTGCCTATATAAACCTTAGGATTACGGCGGTCTGTTGACTTGGCCATATTCAGGTACATATAATCCGGCACATCAGTGTAAGTCCTTGTTATAACATGGGTGTCAGGATCTTCCTCCTCAGTCACAACCTCGTGCGTACTGGTCATCACATCCGCCATACGGTGATAGTTAGCCACAGAGAGTCTTACCGGGTTGGAGTATGACTTACCCAGATATGACATTGAGTAGTAAGCTATCCATGCGCTGTCCTGATACCAGTATAGGGGAGTATTGTTCACTATGAACTCAGAACCGCGCTTGTGTGACAGGGCGTCATCCTCATTATGGAATATCTCCCATCCACCACCCAGCGGCTCGAATGCGCCACGGGTCACCTCAGGAGTCCTAATGCTTAATTTGGAACCCGGCAATATGGTGGGCGGAGTGTTCAGCTCACCTATCATGGGCAGACCGCTCTCAAACTTGACGCGTATGTTCACGATATGACGCTCGCGTATGGTCTCGTAAGCCGTTCCGCTCTCATCGCTCTCTATATAGTCATACACATAAACCAGGGTCACAATCTTGTCCTCTGACAGTTTCTTGATATCTGTCTCACGTGATACGAACAGAGTAGATGTGGCAGTCGGTACCTTACCGTCAATACTGAAATTCTTCTGCTGGTTCATGAACGTAGAATACTCACTTGAAACAATGATTGTACCCTGAGGAACAGTGACTCCCGCAGCATGCGTTTCACTGGTTATATCAGTAAATCCTGTCAGAGCTTCATATGGCTTTGAGCAGAAATAATATATCTTCTTTTCATCACCTGTAGGAAGATCCGGTAAGCTGCTCCTTGGAACATCTATGAATTTATCATGTGGAAGACCGAGGTACTTGTCATCGCTTACCACCTGTCCTAATGCGAAGTAGTCATTACCCACATTGAAATATTCCTTGGCCACATGATAGACCTTTGCTGTGGGATCATTTCCGGAAACAACAATAGGCGTATAATTGTACTGCTCATTTATCAGATGATCCTCATACTCAGTGTTGATAAGCACGTCATTCTTTATGATGCGGTTGGCATCTGTAGGAGAGGCGGAATAGCTGAGGGTTATCTCCGTGCCGCCACGGTTTACCGTCACAGTCTGTCCGGATTGAAGTGCCAGAGGAGTGTCGGAGTTATATGTGGCACTATAGTCTATGGCACACTGATCAGCAAACGGTATCTGTATATTCGGGTCTATGACAGGATTGCCGTTAACGTTCTTGTTACCCTGATAGTTCAGGAGGTCAGCACTTTCAGCTTCCGGTTCAAAGTCCTCGGACAGGACATCGAGAGCATCATAGTTATAAGTGAAGTGTGCTCTCTCTGAAGCGGTCAGGTTACTGTATTTGAGTGCAGGATAATTATGACCACTCTGGAACTCACTTCCTCCCCATGGACCGGGAGTCGTGCAGATATAGACATAACTGAATGAACTCTCTATCAGGTCTATCATATCCTGGTCAGAACCTGCAGCCGTTATCAGCGCTTGATAATCAGAGACAGGATAGGTCAATCCGTTCAGGTATCTCTCCTGTGAGCTGACCTCATAAGTGCTTATACAGAGTTTGGCGTCAGTCAGCTTGGTTGTATATCCAAGTCCGCACAATGTGTTATACTCATCCTCATCAATAAGTGCACCCTCGGCATATTCATGTTTCCTGCTTTCGCCGTCAATATAACTGAACTCCTCGGAAACCATGTATGCCTTCTTGAATTCGGCCTGTGCCGGAGCATTGTATGCTGACAGCACGGCAGCTCCCGGCTGGCTGCTGTAAGTCTCTTCATCAATAAGATCCTCACGTGAGTAATCACGCTGGCCGTAAAGACCGGATTCGGTGCACAGGAATGTGGGGCTCAATACATAACCTGCCACCTCAACGTCACTGCGTATAACCTGATTACCGGAAGGAGCAGGAGTTACATCACGCTGGTAGTGGGTGCTCCATACATCAGGATTGTCCCAATCAAACGTAAGCAGGAAGCCGTTGTCATGGTTGACAGCATTGGTGGGATCGAATGCACGGGCAAACTTGTTCTTGTTAACTCTGGTCAGATTGTTATATTCTGCTTCAGTTATTACGTCGCCCTCTACATGACTGTTGTCCTCAAAATCCTGAACACATACATACAGTTCCAGAGCATCAGGACGTGGAAGTGCAGTCAGGATATCACCGGCATGATAAGTCTTATTGTTCAGCGTCACGTCACTGGAGCATACATAAGTTTGATCCGCTATGAAGAACTGCTTCTCCTCATCAGTGAGCAGAGTATATTCCCAGTAGGAGATAGGATCATTCTTATGATAGAGCTTATTGCTGATAACTATGGCGTCAGGATCAGTTGTGCTCTGATATTTGGGCAGCACATCACCGTCCCAATAAGCGGTATAGTTATCCTCAACCGCATTGAGCACCAGTTTACCGCGTGACTCAGGAGTAATGGTAAGAGGTATGCTTATCATTTCAGGATATGCTATAGCGGATCCTGTGTAAGCCGATATGGTCTGCTCATAAACATAATACTCACCTCTTATATACCAGTAATGAGCGGGAGCCGCGTCAGCTCCTGAATATGCACCGCTTATGGGATAGCAGTCATCCACGATTCTCTTTACTGAATTCACAAAGTTACCGGTAGTCTGCATCGGGATAGTATCAGCTGAATCATCAAATACCAGCTGCTTGTATGACACGGCATTCCTGTTGGTTTCAGAGATTATCTTCGTTCTGAAAACATCGTTAGCTCGGGTTGCAGCCCAGTCAACCGGCTTGTGGTCGTTACGGGCATAGACATAACCGCCACCCTCACCAGTGGCCACACTGATAAGGTCCAGTTCCACCACACCGGTTATGGGACCGTATGTCTTACTGTCCTTATGCTGCTCTGTCTCCTTGTCTATTATCTCAAGCCATACACCGGATGCAAGAGCCACCTGGTTGCGGCTTGTTCCGTTATTGCGCTTGCGTGCAGTAAGATTGGCCAGCTTCCAGTTGTAATACGTGGCGTTATCTGAACCGTATGCATAAGTATTACCATTCAGACTGATATCGGTATAATAGTCATTACCCTCACTGTTAGTTATACGTTTCTCGTAGAATCCCATATCACTTGTAAGAGCTCCCAGATAATTGACCACGCTGTAAATACCGAAATAATTACCCTGAGGATCTGATCCTGTCTGATATGAAGTGTTGAGTGAAACCTCATCAACACGGTTTATAGTATAGTCAGTATAGTCAGCCAGATCCGTTGCACGGTCCAGAGCTCCGCGCATTACTATACGGCTGCCGAACACACCGCAGAAATCAGCTCTCTGTATGGTGTTCATCATGCGTCCCAGATAGAGTGTGCAGAAACCATACAGATCCCAGTACTGCTGCTCATCCGTATCCATGAGGTCATATTCATTCTCTGTTATCTGATCGCTCCACCTGTATGTCTTGCTGCCGTTCCTCCACAGTAATTTTTCATCATCATCCTGGTCTATCTTATACTCAGCATATTGGGCTGCTGTGATTTTCTGTCCCCTGCGGAACAGGAGAGTCACCTCATTGTTATCGGCATCAGTATAAGTATATGAATGAAGGGATGTGGATTCTATATAATTACTGTATGAATGTGTCGTATTGTCATCAATATGGAGTTGACTATCCTTAAGCTTGTACTTCAATTCATAATAGGCTTTCTGGCGCTTGTTCAGGTTCTGATATTTTTCATAAGTCAAGTCTTTCTCCAGATGATGATAATCAGTTCCGTAATTGGTGATATTCAACTCACGATATCCATCCACGAGAGTGAGGTTACCGTCACCGTACAGACCTCCTATACCGTCATCACCAATGGCTATGAAATCCATTGCAAAAATATCCATCACGGATGCTGTGGCATTACCGAATACGGTAGGAGTGTTGGCATAGATACGGTCTGAACCACGTGATACATTTCCACCGGCAAATACTGCATTGCCTATAGCGATACCGGCGTGGTCAATATTATCCCAGACACTACTTTCATACGGAAGAGTATTCATATAAGCAGCATCCACACGGTCACCTACAGAGTAACTGTCAAATGCAGTAAGAACCAGGCACTTGGGTTCAACCACGACCTTACAGTCCTCAGAAAGGGTTGTTGTGGGGTCACCGTTTGAATCCTTTTCATAATAGTAACCGTCAGTTCCTTTTACACAATCACCATAGACATAACCCAGGTTACCGCCTCCGAACACGTTGCCGTCACCCTTGGCCACAGTGGCATCCTCACCAACCTGACCTCCATAAACATACACCCTGGTCTTACCGAACACATATCCTCTTGAGGAAAGGTCCATCCATTTCTTCTCATCTTCGGTCATATAACCGTCACCGCCCCAGTTGTCCTCACCTCGGCCGCCGCCAAACACGTTACCCAGCACCTTTCCGTCATACAGATATACATTGGTCTGTCCGTATTTGGTAACCTCAGGAGTGGAACCGTTCATTCTGCCGCGTCCTATGGTGGCTATCTCACCGCCGCCGTACAGTCCGGAACGGATCTGGCCGCCGTACATCCTGACATTGGAGATATCAACGGAGCTGTTGGCCACATAACCGCCTCCGAATGCGTTGCCGCTGGTCTCCAGAAGCTTGTCACCCACAGCCGCATCATCAAGCTCAGGAACGTATACACCTGTCTCACTGTTATACCTGTAGCCTATATGGCCGTTGTTGATTGTCAGGTTGGTGGTTCCGTAAATCTGGCCGCCTTCACCTCCGCCATATACATTACGGGTAATGGACGGGTCACCTTCCGTATAAGTGGTTCCATCCAGTTTACCTATAGTGACGTTTGATATTCCAAGGATATCATCAGTCAGGCCGTTGGTGGCGGTCTTCAGATAACCTACGCTACCGCGCCATCCGCCGCCATACACATTACGGACTGTTCCGCCCTCAATATAAGCGTAGGTCTGGGCAATAGGATTGCTCTCAGTTCCCACCTTATAGTAATCCAGGACGCTGCCGCTTGTTCCGCCGGCATATATGTCCTTGGCCACAACACCACCGTGCAGACCTATATAGGTTGTTCCGGATATGGATCCGCATTTGATATCGTTCTGGTCTCCAAGGCCGCCTGCGTAAGCGTAACCTCCGCTGAGTGAACCGTTATACATATAACCGCTCACCTTAGCACCGGAGTTGATGTTTACGTTTGTATTAGTCGTTACACCAAGTTTGTTTACCTTGGCCAATGTGTTAGCACCTGTAAGTCCGGGATTGGTATAACCGTCCAGCTCCAACGGAAGATTAACCGCTCCCAGCTCTGTCTGCCATGCGTCAACGGAAGCAACGTTCAGGACTCGTCCCAGCTTACCTCCGCCATACACCTCATACAGTTTGTCTGCGCCATTGTTAAGGTTTATCTCTGTATATTCACACCATGTGTCCAAACCGAAACCGGCACCATATACCGTGGCGAACTGCTCAGTGACATTACCCTGCGGATGTACGGAATAGACCGGTGAATTGATGTTGACTATGGCATACAGCGTACGGCGGCTGTTATTGTTACCTCCGTATATACCGTCCTGATACCATCCCACTGTTGCATCTTCACTGCTCCAGTTGACAGTGGACTCGTATGTGTCACAGGGAGCATTAAGTCCCCTGCCGTAACCGCCACCGAATATCCTGTCCATCCATGCAGTGGAACCGGCCGGTACATTAACGACAGTCCTGCGGGTTATGCCTTCATTATAACTTGCTCCATATACGTCACGGACCCTTCCGCTCATCATGTCAACCACAGCTGAATAGTTGTCACTTGCGGCATTGTCACGTCCAAGTGACGCGGCAGCGGTGAACATACCCAATCCGCTGGCCTCACCGGAACCGAACACGTCAGTAGCGGTGAAATTGGTCATGCCGGATGGAATGTTGACAAGTACATAACTGCGGTCCTGCATCTTGTCCTTCTCAGTACCGGTTACATAACCGTCCACGCCCTGGCTTGCTCCGAATATACGGGTCACCTTATTGTAGAGACTGGCACCGGCCGTTGGTCTGAAATTGACGAATGAACTTACCACGTATGGCTTGTCACTCTGTGTGGTGTAAGTATAATTACCGCAACTGCCACCGAAAATGTTACCCTGCACATTACCCAGTCTGTACTCAACGTAAGCCGATGACTGAAGTACTGCCGCAGTTTGGGCTCCGGCATCATACTTATATATCATGGACTTGTCAGTCAGGTTGATGTTAACATCGGCAAGTGTTGTATTGCTGCCGATTATATTACCACCGTAATCGTTTCCGCCATATACATTCTCTGCAACGGTTGTCAATCCCGGTGTACCGTTGTTTCCGGCACCTGAACCAAGGAACATCTGTGCGTAACCTCCTATATCGGCATTACATGCACCACCGAATGCGTCAATCACGTTACCTCCGTCCAGATTAACGCGTGTATTCCCGTTAATGTTACCTTCAAATCCGCCACCGTAAATCTTTCCCACATTGCCGTCAGCCAGATTTATGGTGGTGCTTCCATCCACAACACCCTTCAGGCCGCCTCCGAACACTTTCAGGATATTGCCTGAATACATATTGATTCTGGTATCACCGTTAATAGTGGTGTTTTCACCGAAACCACCGCCATAAGCGCTCAGTGCTTTACTGAACACATACAGCTGGTCCTCCTTTTCAACACCTGACTTGGATGCTCCGAAAATATCATCGTCACTGAAGAAGTTGGTCCTCAGGTTTATCTCCACACCGCCGTTTACAATTCCGCTGGTGTAACATCCGCCGTAGATATTGGCGCCCTCAAGATATGTGTTGCTGTTTATCTCTTCAGTGCTCCATGTATCCAGTGAATATACTCCGGCGGTTTCCGTAAGTACCCTGGGCAACAAACGTATGCCTCCGTTATCGCCTTCATTGAAGTTTATTATGATCTTAGGAGTTCCTGAAGCGGTTGCGGCCAACAGACCGCCGTTATGTGTATATGTGCCGCCGTTCGTAAAAGTGACTTTAGCGTCATTGCTTCCGCCTACTACACGTTTATATATGGTGACCGGCTGGTTGAAATTCATGGTTATGGTACCCGGTACTGACATACTGCCGGCATTACCTCCCACATGGAAAGCACCTATGAAGGTGGAATATTCCGCACCTTCCATATCATCAAACAGGATAGTGGGCATGATTGACACATCGGCACCCTCCATATATTTGGCCAGCTTTGAGTCAGAATCCAATACCACACTGCTGAAAGTATTGTCCTTATAGTGGTTCATCATGGTAGCTTCCTTCATGTTGATACCGTTACTGCCCAGGAACATATTGTCCGCAGTTACGTAGGCACCTATTATAAGTGTTGCCTCAGCACCGGTCTTGTCTGATTTCAGGGTTGCACTGTTTCCGCCCACATAAAGCTCACCACCTATATATGTCTGTTTTGTACTTGTTCCGGCCACATGAAGCCTCACGCTCTCAGCATTGGGGCGGAAGTCATTCATGGCATCAATTGGATCCTCACCCGTCCCTACCGTAAACAGATAATCGACATAATCAGGATGCTCAGTGAAAGAATCAGTTTTATCAGTGTAGGGATAATTTCCGTTTCCACCGCCATATACATTGCCGTTGATGGTACTCAGGATCTCCAGGGCGTTACCTCCGTAAACCTTACCGGAAACATCATTACCGCCATAGACATTCTGGATGGTACCTTTCTTTACAAGGACCCTGGCTGAATAGTTGGCGGGAAACACTATCCCGTCAAATGTCTCAGCATCAAATGTGGCATCCAATCCTGCGTTAAGGGGTCTTACATCGGCCTTGCGGCAACCGCCATATACGTTGTTCACAGTAAGGTCATCACTGTTCAGTTCCAGGATTATACCGCCTTTCTTATATCCTTCCACCTCCTCATAGTAGATCATTCTGCCGGCGTTACCACCGGAGTAGAGGTTGTTGATGGATGCCTTGTTCAGATACCAGTCAGGACGTATTGCCATATCGGCACGGTCATTTCCTCCAAACACGCCGTCAAACTGATTGTTGGCGGTATATACACCACCGCTCTCTGTAAATGCCGTCTTACTGATACCGGTGGCATTAACCTGCTCCTCAGTCAGCTGAACCGGGTCTGACTCATTGTTTATATAGATGTCTGTGCTCTGAAGGACGGTAGCGTTGTTACCACCTCCCAGCAGGTATCCGAAATTTCCTCCTTCAATCTGCAGGTACACCTTGTCTATGACAGGCAGTGTCTTACCTGCGTAAAGACCTCCGGCATCATACTCAGTGCCGTAATCACCGTTTCCACCGCCATAAAGCTTACCGATGAAAATGTTCTTAACCGGACTGTCACTGTTCTTGGTGGAGCGTATAAACGCATTCCATGTCTTATCCACAGTACCGGAGGCATTCATGGTACCTGCAGTGCTGATAGTGAAAGGAACCGTCAGATTCTCACTTTTTGCCCATGCCCAGTTGTCAATAGTGCTGGAAGTTATCCGGCCTGATATATCATTACCACCGTAGATGTTCTTGATGATCAGGTCATTTTTGGCATTGGCACCGTCAATATCAACATAGGTATAACCGTATATGTCGGCTATACGTGAACCGCCATACACATCCTCCTTTATGGTTCCACCCTGGAGAATCACTTTTGTGGTACCTATGAGGTCAGCCTCGTTACCACCGCCGTAAACGTTATTGTTGATTGTTCCGTTCTTGATAAGAACCTGGTCATGACCGAATACTACTGCTCCGGAACCGTCACCGGCACCGAAAACCATATTCATCTCACCGCCGTTAACCGTTACGGATGTACCACCGTATGCACGGCCGTTCATTCCGCCACCGAAAATCTTACCGTTTGTGCTGCCATCTTTTATTGTACCGGCATTGACAACCACTTCAGTAACTTTGACCGGAGTGCCGCTGTTGTCAGTAATAGTCACTTCCTCTTTAGGAGTCTCTTTTGTTGTGGTTGATGAGGTATGGCTTGTGCCTACGGCACCGTCCTTTCCGCCACCGTACACGTTGCCGCCTATCTTGATGGTTACATCGGCAAACATGTCCGTTACAAAGGCCGAAGAAAGCAGCATACCGGCCAGCAGCACTCTGACAAGTTGTCTGTTTAAGATTCGGGTGGATATATTCATAACGTAAGCTCTCCTATTTATTCAATAACTATTTCCAGATCAGTATCCCCATCCCCTAACTGGTAGAGATATGTGGGGTTTACACGGACGGTTATAATATAATTGTTTCCTGCAGCAAGACCTTGGGCTGCTGTAGGCACATTCTGAAGCAGGTTGCCGTTGGTGACCTCCTGGTCAGCACGAATCAGATTACCCTTCTTGTCATACACGTCATACTTTACAGCCAGTGTAAGAGAGGGTTTTTGTTTGGGCAGGAAGCAGAACCAACCGAACGGTTTGGGCGTACTGCTCAGTGTAATTGTCTCAAGCGGATCCCCGGAAACAGGATCAGTATCAAAAAGATCATCCGGAGCAGTGGGATCCTGAAGCAGATTTACTGATGCGGCAGGAGTGCTGTAAGCATCGGTGCTCCAAGCTATGGTACCCTGCAGATTGGTTGAGTTAGCGTATGTATAGGTGGATGTGCCGGTCAGCGTGCCGCTGGCAGCCTTAACCTTGACCTCCTTGACCTTAATGGTACGAATCAGGTCGTATGCTGGATCAACCACGAACTTTATGGATGCCTTGGCATACAGATGTCGCATCCCAAGCCAAACCCTGGTTCTCTCTTCATCAGTAACCTCAGCAACCTGAGCCACTCCTATGTTGTGACTGCCTTCCGTAAAGGAAGTGATTCTGGTAGGAGTACCACCGGGAGCATTTCCGCCGGCTGCAGCCACACTGGCCATGGGGTCACATGAGGTTATCACCTTCAGGTCAGTCATCTGGAGCTGCGCGCTCAGTCCGTCAGAACTTGTGAGTGTCACACTGGCGGCGGGGATAGTGTCAGGCGAGTAAGCAAACAGCGTATATTCAAAATTATGTGATCCCTCAAGGGTGGAACTCCACTTGTTGTTCTTGTAGCTGAACACACCGTTATGATCATTTTCAGTATTTGACTCACGTGTATGTGTATCCTTATTGAACGCAAATATGTACGCCTTGATACTCATTACGGAATCCAGCTTGCTGTATCCGTTGGGGGTTGTGATGTCAGCACGTGTTTCAATGACAGTCTGCACACCTTCATTCAATCCGGCCAGACCGATAATGCCTCGTGGAGCCTGTTCCTTTTCATCCACGCATGAAGCAAGGATCAGGAAAGGGGCAGCCATTAAGGTCATAAGCCCTATCCTGTACAATCTGCTGAGTGATTGGATGTATGCTGTCATATAGCCTCTGTTTTGATTTGATCTTACCAGTTATATACCTCCTTGTTTACGCTTGTGTCAGTCCAGTCTTTTACCCACAGTTCAGCCAGATCTATCTGGTTGGTCTTGGTGTTTATCTTGAGTCTGAGTATGTATTTCTTACCTGACTCTATATCAGGACCTAATGTTGTTGTGACCGTGACCGGATCCATGGTACTGTCGCCTATCTTATAGCTGACAGTCAGCGGTATGTCAGCCTGAGAGAAAGGAACCACTAACCATGTGCACACCACATCAGGCACAGGAGTGACTCCGGGGGTTATCTCCTTCAGGTCTTCTATTCTTCCGTTATCCTCATCTGTAGAGAAAGCCACCAGAGCTGTAGTGTTTGATGTGAGTATAGCCTTCTGATCATCTTTCGTCACAGTGCCCCATGATGCGGCAGGTGTGGCGGAGTAATTCTGCTGGAATGTGGCTGTTCCGGACTCGCTGGGAACCTGATGAGTGTTATCACCAAGCTCAAGGCCGGTTATGATTGCATGCTTATTTTCATCGCCGTAGTACCAGGCCTGCACCTCAATCTGAGCCAGCAGATGACTGAAAGTGAAATAAACCGTTCCGTCAACGAACATAGCTCTGTTGAAATAGCTGATTGCCTCTCCGGCACTTGTGGCTATAAGCCAGTCATCACCGGTTGCAGCAGGCTGCCAGTTGGGAATACCGGACAGAGTAAGTATATGTGTATCCTCATTATGTGAGGCACCGGACCCTGTTGCACGGTACGGCCAGTAAGCCACATAACGGTAATAGGCACTCATATCCCAGTACTTGAGCGGAGTGTAGCTCCAGGTGTAATTGTCCGTGGTACCTGATGCCGTCACATCCTGATTCGTGAAAATCTGGGTATAGACGTCACTCTTGGTCTTATATCCGTACACTCCGAATCCGGTTCCGTCCGTTACACTCTGAGAACCCATATCATTGGCATCGTTCACCAGTGCACGTGTTCCCGCCCGGAATGCACTAATACCAATGACATTCTCCACAAGAACCCCATCATGCTTATTGCATGAGACAGGCAGCATCAACACCACCGCCGCTGCTGCCGTCAGGACAGCCGTACGGAAGTGAAACTTCAATCTTATGTCAGTCGTCATTCTCATGAAAAATGTCATTAGTCACTCAATTCTGGTTATTCATGAACTTATAAGTAGCATCATACTCGTCATCCCACTCGTTCACGCGGGCTGAGAAGTCTATTGCGGAGGGCTCTATCTCGGGTTCGGGAAGCGGGGTTACGTTTACCTTGCGCTCCAGCTCGGTATCGGCCACTCCGTCACCGTCGGTGTCCACCATGATCACGTCATAATCACAGGGGTTACCCTTGTAGTCCACACCGTCGTTGTCATAGCTGTCGGCCGGGGTCAGGATGCCGTCGCCGTCGCGGTCAGCTATACCTTCCAGATTGCCGTCGCCGTCTATGTCCTTCCAGAGGATCTTTATGTCACCTGTGCCGTCACCGTCGGTGTCTATCCACAGTTCACCGTCCTCGTCCTCCACCAGATAACCGGAGGGAGCCAGATAGTCATCCACTCCACCGTTGTAGTCAATGAAGGGTGAGTCAGGATAGTTCGGGTCATCCGGATCAGTGGTTACGTCAGGACCGTTGTCCACCTCGCGCTCCAGCTCGGTATCCACCTCACCGTCGCTGTCAGTGTCAATCCATACCACATCGGGATTGCCGTCGCCGTCAGTATCATCGGGGATGCCATCGCCGTCGCGGTCAGGGATAGCCTCTTCCTTGCCGTCACCGTCAATATCCTCCCATATAACGGGATAGTCCGGGTTGCCGTCCAGGTCATCATCAATCCAGTACTCGTCAGGAATACCGTCACCGTTATCGTCTATGGGGACAATGTTCACGTTAGGTGTGGTGTCGGGGTCCGTTCCCTGGAAATCATCCTGGTCATTGTCATCCTTGGCGTTGGGGACTATGACCTTCTTGGAGGGGTCTATTGACACTATGTAGTTATAGCGGTAGTTGGCTTCCCATGAGTTGAGGATCCTGGACTTGCTGCCATTGGAACCCACAATCTTGTTGAGCTTGGCGCTCTTGGTGAATGTGGTTGAGGTCCCGTCCTCATAGATAAGCCTATAGACTATCTCTATGACTGCGTTGCTGTTGATGGTCTGCGGGAGCAGCATGTGGTCACGCGCCAGAATCTGGGCGTTCTCGTCGCCCACGCTGTAGGTGACATCCGTCACGGTGGGCATATCATAGAGCGATGACTCATCAGTGGTCCACTGACCCACGAATCCGTTGTTGTTGCCGCTCCATCCGGTCTGGGTGAAGGAACCTTTTCCGTAAATACCCTTCACGTCAAACTTGAGCACCTGGACGGCAGTGATGCCGTCAGTGTCAAACTGCTTGGAGGTCTTCACGAAGAAACTCACGTTAGAGAGCATGTGGTTGAACACGAAATTCACCACATTGTTAGCGCTGGCGTCCAGGATACGCTGTGCTATCATGAGGTCAGTCTGTGAGTCAGCCTCAGGAGAGACAGTGTAATCAGTCACCTTGAAGAGCCTGGTGTCAGCGTCAAAGCTGTTACGCTCCTGTGAGTAAGGGAATATGGCGTAGAACTCATACTCTGAACCCACGTTCCAGAATTTCTTGGGGTTATAGTCCCATATCACGTCACCTGTGTTATAGACAGCCTGCTTGTTGAACAGGTTATCCACTATGTCACCGGTCTTCATGTATCCGTACACCTCAATGGAGTCATTCAGCTGGAAAGAGCTGCCTGATGTCCTTGACGCACGGGTCATTCCGCCTATATAGTTACTGAACTCTATGGACTCCGTACGGCCCTGTGTTACCCTGGTCTCATACTCATACGCCAGTTCATTCTGCTGGCATGATGCAAGAGCCGCCATGATACCCGCGGTCAGGATCACACCGCGCCTCAGTCCCTTAAGTTTCACGCTTTTCATTTTAATTCCTGTATTAGATGGTTATTCGTTATTTGAGCTTATTGCTATGGCAGCGTCATAGTCATCATACCACTCGGAAACCTCGGCTGAGAACTCTATACTTGTCTCCACCACGGGGATGACAGGTATTGAAGGAGCATCTTTCTCAAGCTCCACCCACTGGATGTCACCGTTTTCGTCCTTCACTATGTAAAGCACTGCATCATAGTCATTGTCATTGCCACGGTAGTCCTTACCGTCACCGTCGAAGTTATCCTCAGGAGTGAGCTCGCCGTCGTTGTTCTTATCCACGATACCCTCCAGCTTGTCATCATCATCAATATTCTTCCACAGGATATGATAGTCAGGCACGTCATCACCGTTGATGTCAATCCAGTACTCGCCGTCGGCATCCTTGGTCAGGTTAGCGGTTGCGGTCTTGTAACCGTCTATCTTACCATCATAGTCAGCGTTGCGGGAATCAACATCGGGAAGATCCGGACCGTCAGGCATAGCCTCTTTCTCCAGCTCCTTCCACACAAGCTCACCGCCTTCTGTCACCTGATAGAGGACCACATCATAGTCATTAGGATTACCCTTGTAGTCCACACCATCATTATCATAGTTATCAGCTTCTGTAGCCACACCATCCTGAACCTTATCGGCAATACCCTCCAGCATGTCATCATCATCGATGTTCTTCCATACTATATGGATGTCACCCTTGCCGTCGCCGTCCTCATCAATCCAGTACTCACCATCATCGTCCTTAACCAGATATGTGGTGGGGTTCTTGTAACCGTCCACTGCACCGTCATGGTCAGCGTTGGGAACGTCAGTGTCAGGAACATCGGGACCGGGGGTGCTGCTGTCAGGACGCTCCAGCTCCTTCCATTCCATTTCACCGGTGGATTCGTTCTCCACCAGGTAAAGCACTACATCATAATCATTGTTATTACCCAGATAGTCCTTGCCATCGTTATCATAGCTGTCGGCATCAGTGAGCAGGCCGTCACCATTCTTATCGGCAATACCTTCCAGCAGGCCGTCACCGTCAATGTCCTTCCAGAGGATATGGATATCACCGTTACCGTCACCGTCCAGGTCAATCCAGTACTCACCCTGGTCATCGGTCATAAGGTAAGAGTCGGCATACATATAATCATCGATTCCACCGTTGTAATCGGCAAACGGAGTCTTGGCGGGAGTATCGGGGATGTCAGGACCTGAAGGAGTAACGGGACGCTCCAGCTCAGTATCCACAATACCGTCACCGTCAGTATCCATCCATATCACGTCAGGATTACCGTCACCGTCGGAATCATCGGGCTGTCCGTCAGAGTCGCGGTCAGGCATAGCCTCTTCCTTGCCGTCACCGTCAATATCAGCCCATACCAACGGGTAGTCGGGTGTGCCGTCCATATCCTCATCAACCCAGTAGTCATCATTAACACCGTCACCGTCAGTATCCACGGGCAGGAGATCCACTGTGGGAGGATAAACGCCGGGATTGTCCTGATGATCCTGCTGGTCATGATCAGGATCAGCAATAGGCAGATGATGACCGCCCTGATCAGTCACAGACGGGTCAATTGATATGATATAGTTGTAACGATAGTTGGCATCCCATGATGCTATGACCAGAGTGTCAGTGTTGGCTGTGCGCTTCACGCCCAGGATACGGTTCAGGCTCACTGAACGACGGAACACTGACTCGTCACCGTTCTCATAGTTGAGCTTATAGGTCACGTTCACCATAGCATCATCACTGATGTTCTGAGGCAGGAGTAAGAGATCCTCAACAAGTGATGACTTGGCGGCGCCAATCACATAATTCACGTTCTTGACCTCAGGAAGGTCATATACGGATGTGTTGTCGGCAGTCCATGTACCCACAGGCTCTGAGCCTTTCCAGGAAGTCTGGGTGTATGAACCCTCACCGTAAAGGCCGGTGATGTCAAAGTTCAGCACAGTGACTGAGGTGATACCGTCAGCGTCAAACTCCTCCGATGTCTTAACGTAGAAATTCACGTTGGACAGGATATGGTTGAACACGAAATTCACCTTGTTGAACGGACGGGCGTTAATGACGCTCTGAGCTATCATCAGGTCAGTCTGCTCATCGGCCTCACTTTTCACAGTGAAGTTCTTCACATTGAAGAGACGTGCATCACTGTCAAAAGCGTAATTGGTAGCGCTGTAGGGATAGATAGCGTAGAAATCATACGTGGAACCGCCGTCCCAGTATTTCTTGGGCTCGTATGTCCAGAGGTTGGGGTCAGCAGCAGTGCTCGCGTTGGTCACCAGCTGGTTGTTGAACAGGAATGAGAGGTTCTCATCCATGGTCTGGAAACCAAAGACACCCATAGCGTCGCCTGCCACGAATGTGGCGCCGGAGGACTTGGAGGCACGTGTAATGCCGCTCACATAATCATTGAACTCAATGAAAGCACTGGGGTCCGCGTTCTGAGAGTCATACTCAAACATGACCTTGCTCTCCTGGCAGGCACCGAACAGCATCAGCGCTGCACCAACAAATAGAAATTTACTCCTTTTCATCATTAAAACTTTTTCTTTTTTTCCTTTTTCCCAATCAATAAATGTATCCCACAGCGTCAGCACCCTGTGTCCACTGCTCACAGCCGGTATCGAACGTGATCACGTCCGGACCTATGATAAGCGTGAGCGTATAGTTACATCCTGATATGAATCTGTCAAACATATCAAGAGGCATAATGCTGGTGAACCGCTCTGCACGGCCGCCGCCAGTACTCATGGTATAGCACACCTTGATGAACTGGTCAGCTCTGGTGACCTGAGGAATCACGAGTGACTCAATGACGTACATACCCTTGCCGTCCACTGCCACACCCTCCGCACTGCGGATGGAGTAGCTGCTGCCCGCAGCATTGAGGCTCCACTCTACCATGGTCTGGTCCAGAGCGTTGTCAGGGTTAGGTGAATGGTCCAGACGCTGAACGAAATCAGCCTGTCCCCTGAACTCCCCTATTATGATGCTGTCCACGGTGATGGTCGTGCCTGCATCGGAGGAGATGGCTCCGTTGGTCTTGACCAGCACGTTGAACTTGGAGAGTATGTGCTGCATGTTGAATACCACCCTCTGGGCGCGATAGCCGCTTATTCCGGTCTTACCGGCACGGTCTATCATCCAGTCCACATCCGTCACACCGCTGAAGCTGCCCAGCAGAGCGCGTGAACCGCCATCGGCCACAGCATTACCTCCGGTAAGCTCCACACCGTTGATGGTGAACACACCGGTGGAACTGTCTATGCTTACCTCAGCACCATCCACTGAACGGCTGTGCGGAGCGTACGCATAGAAACGGTATGTGCTCTTGGAATCCCAGTAACGCTTGTTCCTGTAAGTCCAGTTGTCAATACTGTCGCTATAAAACACATACTCGTTGTTGAAGAGAGTGAACTCATCATCATCAAGTGCCTGCCAGCCCCATACGCCCATGCTGGTGGTATGATCTGACAGACGGGTCACCGCACGTGTGCTAACAGGATTATCTATCAGGCCGTTGCCGAAGTCAATGGCTGAGAAGAGATCCGCCTGGCTCTGCTCACGAACCTCAGTCAGCAGTTCGGACTGGCACCCCGTCACGGTGAGAGTCACCGCAGCCATCAGCATCAGTATCCTGTTATACAACTTCATATAGTTTACTCTCACTCTTTTCTTACTTATTCATGTTCAGGACGTCCACTGCCTTGGTCTCATTCAGCTTACGCCTGTAAATAATGTCATAACTCAGTGTTATACCGGCACCTGTGGGACCAAACCAGCGGAACCTCCAGTTACGCGGAACAAGATCATTAGGGTTCTGGTACCAGCGGTAGTAGTACTTACCGTGGAAGGGAACACCTGCATCATACTTGTCATAATGTGACTCATAGTAACCGGCCTTCACAAAGAACTCCAGTTTCCATGTGTGCTTCCTGTTGAGCGGCAGTACATAACCGTAACCCAGACCGCCGTGAACGCCCTCACCCTGATAACCGTTGCCCAGATTACTGTCAAAACAGATATCATAGAGGTTATAACCGCCATACAGGCTCAGGTAATGACCGGTGTGCCATCTTCCGCTCTTCAGATAGTAACGCATCTCCTGCTGCCAGTTGAGCATCTGCAGGTACTGATGCTTGCTCTCATCGGACCACCACGGGAACTCATACTCACCCACTGTGGACCAGTGACCGTTCTCAGTAAAGTAATACTCATACTCCACGTTCAGGATGGGGGCGTAACCCAGATCCGGTGTGAAGAAAGCATCGTATGCCAGATTAGTCTTGAGAGCCAGCTTGGGGAAGCGGCGGTGAGTGGGTTGCACCGGAATGACCGGAACCACCTCAGTATGGTCAGGCTCCACAAGGGGCTCAGTCTTGACCACAACCTGACGCTCCACCAGCTCTACGGTATCCTTATAGAGGTCTATGGTCAGACCCGAGAAACGGATCCTGGGATAGTACGTCCTATAGAGATACTTGTATATATTGCCCACGTTGGCATCAGAGCCAAGCGCGTTCTCCATTCTCCATTTTTTAGTGCCGATGTTGACATCGGAATCAATCACATCAATAACCTTGTTGACTGAGACCTTCTCCATGCGCGTGTCCTTTGAGACATAGTCACGCAGCATCTGCCAGGACTCACCGTCAGGCGATGTGCTCATTATTCCTGAAAGCTCGGGGTAGTTCTCATTCATGAAGCGGCCCATGGTCTCTGAACGACGCTCGGACAGCCAGATGTTATGCTCATAAACACCCTCGGGCGATGACTGGCTCAGGATTTCCAGTTTTGTGATGTTCTCAATCCCTATGGAATCAAGAATCCTGTCAAGCTGGCGCAGAATGGTGTTGTTATCCATATAATTCATGTCCAGCTCATAACGGTCAAACCTGAAATTGAACTCCAGATAGACAGTATTCAGTGTGCGTGTGTGTACGGTATCATATTCTATGCGGATCTCATCGGATGACTCAGCACTCAGGTCAGCGCTTTCAATGGCTATAAAGGTGGAACCACCGGGAAGATCCTTCTCCCAGGCCGGCTGAGTCTCAGCGTCGGTATCGTCATACCCGAACGCAGCCGCCATAGCAGCATCATTATATGAAGCGGCTATCTCACTGTAAGCAGCACCAGTGGAGGAAACAGCATCATGACGGACTGAACCATCAATGGCCCATGCCACTGACCAAACATTTAGCAAGGTCAATGCTGCTGTTCCTATTATGCGGTTAAGTCTAATCATTTCTCTTTTAGTTTTATTTTCCGTAAGGAAGCTGTCCCTGACAGAGTTGTTGTTATTACTTATTGTTGTTTTAATTTGTTTTGTTGTTTTGTTCCTGTTTTGGTTTCACCCACTCTTTTCTTTTCTTCTACCTTTCTTCTACCTTACTACTACCTTACTACTACCTTACCACTACCTTACTACTACCTTCCTTCTTCGGGTTTTGGTTTTGGTTCTTTAGGTTTCTTTGGTCTGGTTCCTTTTGTTCCTTCACCGCTCCTCCTCGTGGTGACCGGAAGGGGGGTCAGCCCCGTCCGGCCTATTTAAAGAAAAGAGTTTTTTGATGAATTAGTTAGCTATCAAATCTGTAGCATCATGATTGGTCCATGCGGTAACCTCAGTTGTGAAATAAATGGGTGTCGGACCTACATTAATGGTAAGCGTATACTCATTACCTCCCAAGAAATCATAAGTAGTTTCTGCACCAGTTCCAATGAACAGATTTGCAAGAGCGTAATGGCCTTTATAGGTCTGGTCACCTATAGTGTACTCTACATATACGCAGGCTTGAGTCATATCAGCTAACTGATCAGCTTTTGCAGTATTCTTTTCAATAGTCTGCGGGATCATCAAGCGCTCCATCACGTAATAACCACTGAATTTATCAGTACCGGCTGTTGTACCATTCATCTTGTATCCGGTTTCAGCACCACTTACACCCTTTACAGTATAAGCCAATTCATCAACAGGAGTCTTCCAGCCTGTAAGATAACCAGTTGCACTTTCATTGGAACTGTCATAATAACTGGTTCCTTTGAGATGCTTAATGCTTACTTCCTTAACTATAACATCTTGAGGAGTCGTGACTGAAGTATTCAGGACAAGCTTGACATTGATTTTTGACAATTCATGACTGAATACAAGGTTAACTGCACTTGTTTTTACATTACTTTTTGCTGTCATGTAATCCTTCAGGAAACCAGTATATGCCAATGCAGTATTAGGAGCAGCCATCAAGTTCGTATTATCTACGGTTACTTTACTTCCATCAGTACCGATGAGTATTTTTCCATCAGGAGTGCAAGTAACCTCAGCAGATGCAGTTATAGGAGTATAAGCCGAGAACTGATAATTGGTAGCATACTTATCCCAATAGCGAATGTTCTCATAATACCAACCCGGGAAAGCACTTGGACTTTGAATGGTACCCCACTCAGTTGACACAGGATCACCTGTTGCATATACAACTGTACCATTGCCATCTGCAGCAAAATATTCATTTGTTACATTGTTAAATACAGGGTTTGTAGTCTCCCATGTAGTACCATTATCAAATGACTTCCATCCGTAAACATTGAATGTTGTATAGAAATCATTAAGACTTGTACTGTTAGCCTTAGTAGCCTTATTGGAGAAAGCATTGAAGGTGAAAGGAATGTTACCTGAATTCTCGTTTAACTCAAGCTTGAGCTCGCTGTCATTCTGGCAAGAAACTATTGCCAAAGCTGCGATTATTATAATACCCTTTTTCATAATCTTCATGTTAAGAATTAATTTTCGGTAAAACCAATCAGTTGATTGTAACGTCTGTATTAACAGCGGGTGCCCAATCAGTAACTGCATCAACAGCAAAGTAAATCTGGTCAAGTCCTATAGTCACATTAATGTTATAAACATAGTTCTGAACCATTGATGTAAAGGCTGTTGTTGCAACTGCCGGATTAACGCCTGCTGCCGTAAGTGCAGATAAGTCAACTCTACGAGTGAATGGATCAGATGTACCATCAACATAGTTAATTGTGTAAGCTATATTGAGGTAATATTTGTCATGATCCGTTCCTGTCGGTGTGTTAGGAGCAACAAAATAGTGGAAATTCTGGTTAATATAAGTTGTTGGGGCAACAATTGGACTACCTGATGCACCACCATCAAGAATATACAATGGACCTGCTGTCGTTGCATTAGTTCCGCCAATTATATTGAGGTTTGTGGTATAATTAGCTGGAGTGAAAGTACCAAGAGCACCATCAGCGTTAGTTTGAGTATAAGTAACGCTTGATGATACGTTAGGCAGATTCTCAATAAAGAGACTGCTCACCTGAATATCACTTACGCCCTTATACTGATGACCTGTTGCCTCGTTCTTAGCCTGAACATTTACATTCAGTTTTGAAAGAATGTGGTTAAATGTAAAACCAACAGTCTTTTCATGACCAGTGTAAACAGATTGATTTGTTGCTGCATACTTTTGACCAGGAACACAACCTGCAATCAGATAATCAACAACACCTGTTTCATCTGCTGCATCATACTTTGTCCTACTATTTGAACCTACAGTTACAGTGGTGGTTGAATTTGTTGACTGAAGTGAAGCAACGTCTGTGCGTGTAAACTTACCAGTGGTTTTAGTTAACGATACAGTTGAAGGTGAAGCATTGTTGTAAGGAGCATATGCAAAGAATGTATAGTACTTATACTTGTCCCAATACTTAGGTACCTCATAAGTGAATTCCTTAGTCTCAGCACCGGCTGAGTACCAAACCTTTACGTTGTCGAAAACCGTATTTGCAGCACTCACATCAATACTACCGGATGAAACGGTTTTGTTATCAGTGTGATTAAAACCAAATACGCCAAAACCACCATTAGCATCTGTTAGGTTTGCAGCTGTATTAACAGCGGCTTTCGTTGCTTTCTCGTGGAAAGTTTCAAAACCGATCAGAACGGCCTCATTTTCATCAACGATTTCCTTGACGTAATCGTTGTTTGAGCAAGCTGCAAAGGTCAGTACTGCAGCTGCGATCATCAAATAACTCTTTTTCATAATTCTCTTTTCTTTAATGTTATTGTTAATCTTTCGTTTTTTCTATCAATCACTGTGTTAATCTATGGTCTGGTTAATTGCAGCCTGATTATCCCAAGTGGATACGGTAGCATCAAACTTAATCACGTCAGGATCAATTGTAAAGTTCAGTGTATAGTTGTAACCGTCATAGAACTTACGAAGGGCAGCTATATCATAAAGGTCAAGCTTGTAGTTGTAATTCTCACTGTAAGTTCCGGAGGTGGAGGTGATTGTATAGTTTGCAACTAAAGTAACCTGTCCATCGACTATTTCCTGCGGCATGACCAGTGACTCAATGAAGAAGTATGGTTTGTTGGCTGTGGAAGGATTCAGAACCTGACCACCTGCTGCATTGTAATTCAGAGCGTATGTGGTAGCATCACTGGATGATGTCCATCCGCTTACCTTAGGAGTGGCGGTTGCATCATAATCACTCTCTGCATAATCACCGCTGTCATCAAGACCTGATATTGTAACTGTGTTGATTGTTACAGTTGCATTATCAAGTTTGCTGGACTTGGCAAATGTCACGTTCAGCTTGGACAGGATGTGACGGAACACAAGATTCACGTACTCGTCATGAGTTTTACCTGTCTGTGCGTTGGAATTTGAAATCATCAGGTCAAGGTCACCGGCAGCCTCAACTGTGAAGCCCTTTACCTTCTCAGCCTCAGTAGCTGTAGCCTGAAGGTTGGTACCTGCAAGTGTATAGGTGCTTGTGGTCTTGAACTCGTTACCTACATCAGCCACCTGAGCATTTGTTGCGCTGTAGTTGTAGCGGATGGGGTTGTTGGCCGATACCGGAGCGTAGGCTATGAAATCATATGTGGCCTGCTTGTCCCAGTAACGGGGATCAGTGTATTTCCAATCACCAAGAACTGGATCAGCAGTTGTTGCCTGGTATGTGCAGGTAACACCGTCCTGAGTTCCGGCAGCTGTTGCCTTGCCACCGAATACATACTGGATATCAGTAGCGTCATTAACTGACTGCTTGGTTCCGTACACTGCGAAAGTGTTGTGGTAGTACTCAAGGTTAGTGTTGATTGAAGCATCACCACGAGTAATCTTCTCTGAGTAGGAGGAGAACCCGATTGCCTTGGGGGCATCGGTCGGAATCTGGGCCTCGTCACGGAGGACCTCATCGTTAGAGCAAGCTGCAAACATGGCTGCAACTGCGGCTACGGAAAGCCATTTGACTCTCTTGTCCATTTTGTTAGCAAATTGTTTCATATTCATTTGTTTTTGTTTTTTTCTTGTTTGTTAGTAACTCAATTAATTCTCACATTTTAGATGGTCACCTCAGCTTCCACCTCGTTCTGCCAGTCCTCCACCTTGGCGTTGAATCCGCCGCCGCCGGGCTGGGGTTTGGGTTCCAGTTCACTCTTGGGGATTGCTCCGCCGTCAAGTATTATGGTTATGACACCACCGGTGGGATGATTGTGCATCTGCTCGGTGACATCGCGCGTGAAAACATGGGTGTTACCGTTCCTGAGGGTTACGCCCACACCTACATAGTTGTTATCCAAAACCTCCACAGGTCCACCCTTTTGAAGTTCTTCCAGAGGATTGATTCCGGGAAGTCCCCATGTGAGCATACGGCACACGAAAATGTCGCCCTCATATGAGGCAGTGTCGCCGGGAAGCTGTATGTCAGTATGTGTCTGGAGAGGCTTGATGTCCTCACTTGAAATAGAGATCGTGTTGGTGAATGTCTTACGGGTGAAGAGGTCCACTCCCTGTGCCAGTCCGGTGGCGGTCATACCGCGTGCTCCGGTGATGATTTGTCCGTTTTCATCGTAATTATTCTTTACAATGAACTGGAAAACGTAGATGAAAGTGTACGGGTCAAGGACGGCGTTTACCTTATATAGATAAACAACTGTTCCGTCAGGTTCCACGATTCTCTCGTATTCATCCGGATCTTCGCTTACATACAGGTCCTGCACCTGACAACCGAACAGGACATCCGGCTGGTTGTAATCGATGTAATGCTTGATGGTGTCCGGCATCTCGCTGTCCGAATCCTCACTCCTGGTGGTTATCCATGACGGCTGTGAACTGGAGCGCGTGGTGGCGTTATAGAACTCAAAGTTCTCATCCTGCTGGAACAGGGTCCACTCTGTGCCGAAGTTGTAGAACAGCATGTCATAGCTGGTTCCGGTGGTCAGGCTGACACGGCCGCCCTTGGAACTGAAGATGTTGAAGAACGAGCTGATCTTTTTCTTGCTGATGGAATCCAGGGTATAGACTGTACCTCTAACGAGTTCAGGCTCCTCAGGATAACCCAGATAACCGTACTCAGCCAGCCACTCGTAATTCAGCTCAGTGCTCCAGGTGGCTGACCACAGGAGTTCAAGCTGGATGTCATAAATGGCGATGCTCACCTCAACCTGGTCAACACGCAGATAAAGGTCCTTACGCTCACAAGCCACATTCGCAGCAAGGATTGCTGTCACGAATGCAAGCCAGAGTGTCTTGACTAGTTTGTTCATTTTACCTGCAATTGCCATGTTTTTTTATTTTTACTTTTATATTACGCGCTCGTATGAGTGGTGTAAAGTGGGACAAAGATACGGCCTTTTTTTATAATGAACGCATAATTTACCTTTTTTTTCACGAATTTTTGTACTTGTATTCAAAAAGAGATATTTATTCGTCCAATAGTTACTTTTTTATTTCGAATTTGTAAATTCAAAAAAAACGGTTCAAAATTGTTCAATTGAAAAGGAATTACCTCTAAAACGTTCGAAATAGAGTAAAATGCACATAATTTAAATACATTTTCAAAATCACAGATTTTAAAATCATCAACCGCCAATGGACGATTTTAAAATCACACCTATTATTATATATAGGCAGGAACGGAAGGTTAAATGGAAAAATAAAGAGTTTTACCATGTTTATGGGACGAACTTCCGAACATTATTCGTTAACCGGTGTTAAACACCTTAGAGGGCTGTTTTTCCGTATGTTGATAACTTCCGCGCGTTTAATTTTGCCGGATAACAGCAAGTGCGTAGTTTTGCCCTATATATATTATATAATATGGTAAAGATAGGAACACCGCTCACCAAGGTGGCCAAGAAGGCCCTTTTGTGCGGATCAGGAGAACTGGGAAAGGAAGTGGCCATAGAGCTGCAGCGTTACGGAGTGGAGGTGATAGCGCTGGACCGTTATGAGAACGCTCCGGCCATGCAGATAGCCCACCGCAGTTACGTACTCTCCATGCTGGACGGAGACCGTCTGCGTGAGATAATAGAGAAAGAGCGTCCGGACATGATTATCCCTGAGGTGGAGGCAATAGCTACCCCCACCCTGATAGCTCTTGAGAAGGAGGGGTATAACGTCATCCCGACGGCTAACGCCACCTTCCTCACCATGAACCGCAAGGGAATACGCCAGCTGGCTCATGAGACACTGGGCCTCCCCACATCCAACTACCGTTTTGCCGCCACCCGCGAGGAGTTTGACGCCGCCATACGTGAGGTGGGTACGCCCTGCGTGGTGAAACCCATCATGAGCTCATCCGGTCACGGACAGAGCGTGTGCAAGCGCCCGGAGGATGCGGACAACTCCTGGAAGATAGCGCAGGAAGGCGGACGCGCAGGCGGCGGTGAGGTCATAGTGGAGGGTTTCGTGAAGTTTGATTACGAGATTACGCTCCTGACAGTCCGTCACTCAGGCGGAACAACGTTCCTAAACCCTATAGGACATCACCAGGTGGATGGTGACTACCGTGAATCATGGCAGGCTCAGCCCATGAGCGGAAAAGCTCTGAGGCAAGCTCAGGATATCGCCCGCAAAATAACCGATTCTCTTGGTGGATACGGCATTTTTGGAGTGGAGATGTTCGTGTGCGGGGATGATGTTCTGTTCAGCGAGGTGTCACCTAGACCGCATGACACCGGCATGGTTACCATGATATCCCAGGATCTTTCAGAATTTGCGCTTCACGCACGCGCAGTATTGGGCCTTCCCATCCCGAATATCACGTTCTACGGCCCAAGCGCATCAAAGGCCATAGTGGTGGAGGGCGATACCACAATGGTGGAGTTTGAGAATCTGGATGAGGTGCTGTCCGAGGAGAACGTGCAGATACGTCTGTTCGGCAAGCCCTTCATAAAGGGTCACCGCCGCATGGGTGTTCTGCTGGCCCGCGATGAAACCGTGGAGAAAGCTCTGGCCAAAGTGGAACGTGCATACGCCAAGCTCCGCATCCGCGTGTACTGACAAATGCACAACTCAAAGCTGCTGCATGTCATGCAGACGCTTGTAATAGCCGTTCAACGCTATCAGCTCGTCATGGGTGCCGCGTTCCACAATGCGGCCTTCATGGAGGACACAAATCTCATCCGCATTACGGATAGTACTGAGCCTGTGGGCTATAGCTATGGTGGTGCGGTCCTTCATAAGGCGTTCAAGAGCCTCCTGGACCATCCGCTCGGATTCAGTGTCAAGAGCGCTTGTGGCCTCATCCAGAATAAGTATGGGCGGGTTCTTCAGAATGGCACGGGCTATGCTGATACGCTGCCGCTGACCGCCTGAAAGCAGACAGCCCCGGTCTCCTATCAAAGTATCGTACCCATGCTCCGTTTCCATGATGAAATCGTGGGCATTGGCTATTCTGGCTGCTTCCACAACCTGCTCACGGGTGGCATTCTTCACACCGAAAGTTATATTATTGTAGAACGTGTCATTGAAAAGTATTGCCTCCTGGTTGACATTACCCATCAGGCAGCGGAGTGAGTGCAGGGAGATTTTGCGTATGTCCGTCCCGTCTATGCTTATGGAGCCGCCCATAACATCATAGAATCTGGGCAGCAGGTCCACCATTGTGGATTTTCCTGAACCGGACTGGCCCACAAGCGCTATTGTACGGCCGCGCGGTATGGTTATGTCTATGTCAGTGAGCACGTTCCTGCCGGACTCATAGGCGAATGTGACGTTATTATAGCGGATTTCACCGTTGAATTCACGGATTTCCACCGCATCCGGGGCATCGGTAATGTTGTTGTGGGCAAGCAGGATCTTGTCTATCCTCTCCACCGAAGCCAGTCCCTTGGGAATGGCGTATCCGGCCTTGGAGAAGTCCTTGATGGGGTTTATGACGCTGTAGAGGATGGTCATGTACCAGATGAAGGTGGAGGCGTCAATGCTGGCCCTGTCATCCAGTATGAGTGTTCCCCCGAACCACAGCACCACCACTATGAGCGCAGTTCCCATGAACTCACTCACGGGATGGGCCAGAGCCTGACGCATGTGGACGCGGTTGGAGGCCTTCCTGAGAGACTCGCTGCTGCGTCCGAAACGGTCACTCATCTTACGCTCCGCCAGGAAGGCCTTGATGACGCGCAGCCCGCCCAGCGTCTCCTCCAGCTCTGACATGGTCTCGCTCCAGTATGACTGCACCAGCAGGGATTTGGCCTTGAGCTTACGTCCTATGCTTCCCATTACCCATATTATGATAGGGCCTATGATGACGGTGAAGATGGTCATCTGCCAGCTGATGGCAATGAGGGTGCCCAGATAGACTATTATGAGGATGGGGTTCTTGATAAGCATATCCAGGGACTGTGCAATGGAGTTCTCTATCTCAGACACATCGCCGCTCATGCGGGTTATGATATCGCCCTTGCGCTCCTTGCTGAAGAATCCCATGGGGAGGCTCAGTATCTTGTCATAAATCTGTACGCGTATGTCACGCACCACACCGTTACGCAGCGGGACCATGACTGCCGACGCCCCGAAATAACAGGCGGTCTTGAGCAGCGTCATGAATATAAGCACCAGACCGAGCAGCAGCAGCGTGCGGGATTCCCCGTAAGCATCGATGAAATCAGTCACCTGACAGAAGAAATCAGCCTTGAGAGCCTGCACCATCTCCTTCACGCCGTGGGTGGAGGAGAGGGGGATATACTGGTACTCCTCCGTGGAAATCTTGAAGAGTATGCGCAGTATGGGGACTATAAGGGCGAACGAGAAGACGTTCAGTATGGCCGAAAGAAGATTATATACCACGCTTCCCAGCAGATTCCTGCGGTAGGGCCTGACGAAGCGTGAGAGAAAAGCGAACAGTTCCTTCATTCAGTGAAATATGGGTTTGCATCCGCGAAGATATAAGAATCTGTTCAAATTTGTTCCTTGAAGATGATTACGGACCGTTTTTTTCTCTGATTTTATCTATTTGTGGGGATAATAGAGGTCCATTTTGGCTGAGAGACGATGAAATATTGATAACTTTGTAAACAATTTACCTTTTTATTGGCTGATGAAACTCCGGACAAGAATTATCCTCACAGCGGCTGCGGCACTGGTGTGCTGCGGTGCGGCTGGACAGGATTCAGGGTGGAGAATAAGGTTTGACGGCCTGTTTGACAACCGTGAATACAAGAACGACATGCTGCCCCAGACCATTTACGGGATGAGGCTTATGCCGGAGGTGAGCACGGGCAGGGGCATAAGCACCCTGAGTGCCGGATTCTCCATGATAAGCGAGTTCGGTGCGCGGGATGAGGACCCGCTGACGGACCTCATTCTCTATTACACCGCGCGAAAGGGCGGCTGGACGGCACATTTCGGCAATATCCCGCGTTATCACCTCCAGCAGCAGCTTCCTGATGCCTTCCTCTATGACTCCATAGCTTTCTTTGAGCCTGTGATAAGCGGCACACTGTTCCAGTACAGGAGCCGCAGGCTGAGCTCTGAGCTGTACTGCAACTGGACGGGACGCCAGAGTAAGACGCGCAGGGAGGCTTTCCGTATAGTGTGGGACGGTTACACAGGGATATTGGGCGGACTGGGCGCCGGCTGGTTCGCTGCCATGACGCACTGGGCCAAACCCAAGGAGCCGGGACATTTCATCTATGAGAAGATGCAGTTCAACCCATACGTGAGAGCCGGTTTCAGTGACGGCGGGCTGAGCATGAGTGCTGAGGCGGGTATCCTCTACTCCATGGTGCGCTGCCGCAGGGATGAGAGCTGGCACACTCCCATGGGGTTCTTGGGTAATGTGAACGCGGGATGGTGGCTACTGAACGTGAGCAGCACGGTATATGCGGGTGACAGTCAGCAGCCTTTCCTGGATGACCCGGAGGCCGGGCTGGCCTTTCACCGCAGCGACCCGTTCTATAACCATACGTTCTACAACAGGACTGGAATAGGCGTGACCCTGTTCACGGACAGTCATGTGGACCTGAGCTTCCGGTGGAACCTGCATTTCACTCCTGACACTCCCGTACACAACCAGCAGCTCATTACGTTAAGGTTCATGACTGCATCCGCAAGACGCCCCCGAAGGATATAAAATGAGCAGCTTCCGCACCATATTTCCCATCCTGTTGCTCTGCACCCTGAGGCTGAGTGCCGAAGGACTCCCTGCGACAGTTCCCACAAGCGGGGATTCGGCCGTTTTCATCGGCAGATACATACCCACACTGAGAGCTACGGCACTGCCTGCGGCCATGTTCATTACGGGAGCGGCGTACAGGGATAATGTCACTGAGCGTCCCGTGACAAGGGAGTTCCGGGCGGCGGAGCGTTCCGCGGCAGACTACCTGCAGTTCTCCCCGGCCGTCCTGATGCTGGGGCTGAAGGCCTGCGGGGTGGAGGGAAGGAGTGACTGGCAGCGTATGCTGGTGACCGATGCCATATCCGTGGTGGCTATGGCGGGAGCCACAGGCGGACTGAAATACACCGTGCGCAGGGAACGTCCGGACAGGAGCAGCCACACGTCATTCCCCTCAGGACATACGGCAAGGGCTTTCATGACGGCCACCATGCTGCACAAGGAGTACGGTGAGACCATGAGTCCCTGGCTGAGTGTGGCGGGATACGGGGCAGCCGCCGCAACAGGACTGTTGCGGGTGAAGGAAAACAACCATTGGGTATCGGATATGCTGGCGGGCGCAGGTATAGGCATATACTCGGTGGAGCTGGCCTATACGCTGGGGGAGCTGCTGTACGGAGATTCACGGATAGGCAGACCGCCGCTGCAGGAGCCTTCAGGAAGGGATAACCGCTGGAGGTTCTCACTCTGCACGGATTTCTATATGAGCATCATGTCTGTGAATGACGGTTACGGGCATGAACATCTGAAACCGGCCTATTCAACGGGAATCGAGGCTTCATATATGCCCTGGTATCTGGGTGCTGCGGTCTATGCCGGATTCACACGGCTCAAATGGACCGGCCCTCATGATATAATCCCCCGGGACGGAAAGCCGCTTCCGGAGATGCTTTCCGTCTGCGCGGGAGTGGCGGGACGTATCCCGATAGGGAACAGGCTCACTATAGACGGCCGCCTGATGGGAGGAAAATATATGGAGAGCAGGCACGCTTTCACAACTGCCGGAAAGGATGTGGAGGTAAGGCTTCCTGAAGGCAGGAGGATAATGACCGGACTGGGTTTCTCAATCCGCACCGACGCCCGCTCAGAGCTCTCCGTAATGGCGGGAACTGAAATGTATGAGATCACATGGGGTGCATTCACTTTAGGAACAAGATATAACATAACTTTCTGAACTGATGACTAAAATCTTGACATGGATACTCTTCGGGCTGGCCTGGCTGCTGTCGCTGCTGCCGCTCAGGGTGCTCTATCTGTTTTCCGATATCATGTGGCTTGTGAACTTCCTGCTCCCCCCTCTTAGATACCGCCGCAGGATAGTACGCAAGAACCTGCGCAACTCATTCCCTGAGAAATCCGAGGATGACCTGAAAGCCATAGAGCGCCGTTTCTACAGGAATTTCTTCGACATGATGATGGAGATGCTCAAGCTGTGCTCCATATCCTCCCGTCAGATTTCCAGGCGCATAACCATAGTTAATGAACAGGTATTCAGGGATGTGATAACCTCCGGAAAGTCCGCGGTGGTCTATATGGGGCACACCGGTAACTGGGAATGGATGACCTCCCTTCCGCTCAAGTTCATGGACATGGGCGACAGGCGTCCGCAGTTCTGCCAGATATATCACCGGCTGGAGAATCCGGTGGCGGACAAACTCATGTACAGGATAAGAGGCAGGTTCCAGTCAGAGAGCATCCCTATGGAGAGGACCCTGCGCCGTTTCATGGAGTACCGCAGGGAGGGGCGTTCATTCGCGGTGGCCATGCTGGGTGACCAGGTCCCGCTATGGAGGAACATACACTACTGGACTGATTTCCTGAACCAATACACCCCCGTGTTCACCGGCGCCGAGCGCATAATACGCAAGATGGACCTTGTCCCGCTGTATGCAAGCATACGCCGCACCCGACGCGGTCATTACAGTTTTGAGCTCAAGCCGATGCTGGATTCCATCGATGGATTGGAGGATTACGCCATAACGGAGACATTCATGCGGATGCTGGAGCAGGACATAAGGAGGCAGCCGGACTCATGGCTCTGGACCCATAACCGCTGGAAACGCACATGGAAGGGATATCAGGAGTGGCTGGCGTCACGCTAACGGGAGGCCAGGTCATCATAGAGAGTCTGCAGGATGGCCTTCCCGCGGTCCAGACGCAGCTGTGAGGCGGGCGATGCGTCATCGGCATCGGACCCTTCCACGGGGATGCACCGGTCAGCGGCCGCATCATAGAGGGTGGTTCCCGTGTCATCCATGAAACAGAACCCGTTGTTGAAGGTGTAAAAAGCGAAAGGATAGCTGTAGGAGGAAGAGAGCACATTGCGGCTGAAAAGGAAGTCACTGTGGTCTATCCCGAGCTGTCCCAACAGTGTGGCGGCCATATCGGACTGCTTCATGATGCAGTCCACCACCTTAGGGCCTTTAACGGCACCTCCGGTCCAGATGACCGGGATACGGTGTACATGGGGAGCCTGGAAGAACCCCTCCTTAGGATAACGGAACCCGTGGTCAGGTATGATGACCATAAGCAGGTTATCCCACAGCGGATGGCTGCGGAGCTCATCCACCAGACGGCCCACACAGCTGTCCGTATAGGCGAATGAGTTAGGTATGGGGTCCTCAAACTTACTGAAAGGGACCTCAAACGGTTCATGGCTGCTGAGACTGAGCAGAGCAGCATGCCAGGGATGTTTTTCAGCATTTTTCAGCATCCCGGCCAGACGTGAGAAAGTCACCTCGTCATTCACGCCCCATGCGTTGGCCCTGCGCTCAGAGGCGGTGAAATCCACATCGGAGGTTATATGGGTGTAGCCGTGGCTCATGAGCCAGCTCTTCATGTTGGTGAAATTGATGTCACCCCCGTACATGAAGGAATTGGTGTATCCCTGCTCCTTCAGCTTACCGGATATGGAGGGCAGGGCGGCGCTTTTCACCGGGATTTTCATGATGGATGTGACAGGCAGCGCGGGATGTCCGTTCATGAGGCTTACCATCCCCCTGTCAGTGCGGTAGCTGTCCGCGTAACAGCGGCTGAAATATACTCCGTGCGCCGCTATGGAGTCTATATGGGGCGATACTCCCTCCATTCCCCCAAGTGAATGGACGAAATCACCCCCGTAACCCTCCAGCACCAGGATGAGTATGTCCGGACGGTCAGTACGGAGCAGTTCCTCAGTGAGATAGTCATCTGTGGGAAAGAGGTCCCGCATGAGTCTTTCCCTATGGTCCTCATCCATAAAATCATAATAGGATGACCAGTCACTGCTCTTCCCCATGGAGCTGAACATACTGAATGCCGGATTGACAGCAGAATGGTTAAGGTACTGGTCCTCACTGAAATAGGCATGGCCCACGTTCATGGTGGACTCCTTCACCCCACCCCTTATGGCCAGCAGCAGCGGAGCTGTGAACAGCAGCAGCAGGGTCGATACCGTCCCCCTCATGAGCAGACGTATGAAAGGCTGGTCAAGCGGCCTTATCACCGCCACCGTATAACGGTAGTACAGATGCGCCAATACCAGGACCGCCAGGATGCCCAGCAGGGTGAACAGGAACGACACGCTTGCGAAGGCCTCTCCCGGACTCCTCAGGTAGAAGAACACCGATGCGTCCAGCTTGTAGCCCCAGAACGGGTAGAGCGCGGCATCGGCCACGAAAACAAGGGCCAGCAGCAGGGCCATAAGCACGTCATATACCTGCCATATACGCTTGATGAGCCTGCTGTCCGTCCAGACAGTGACCAGGCACAGCATGAGAGGCAGCACGGTCAGATAAGCGGCCACCGAGAGGTCCACGGGAATCCCGTGCCACATGACCCTGAGCCAGTCACGGAAGGGGTATCCGTCAGAGATGGCTCCGGTATAGAGCATGAAGAGTGGTTTCTGGAGGATAAATATGAGCAGCAGCCTTAAATAGTGGCCGGCCAGTGCCCTTATGCGGAGGCTGAAAAGCAGGGTATGTTTGCGTTCTGAAGGTCTCATGATCATTTTCGTCCGAAATCAGCGGGAATCTCACCCCATTCAGAGGTGTTCCATTTCAATATCGGGTTACGGAAGGTGTTCTCCCTGAGCCATCTCTCGGCACTGTCTATCCGCTGGAAGACAGGCTCCGTCTCAGCTGTCCGCTCCAGTCTGGTACGGCACCTGCCGGCCTTGACCCAGAGTATGGCGTTACGGGAATCACTGTAGAGCGGCCAGTCAAGCCCGCGGCTCTTGTAGAGCGCCAGCGCGTGTACTATGGCCAGAAACTCACCTATGTTGTTGGTGCCTAAAATGGGGCCGAAACGGAATTTCTCCTCCATATCACCCAGATAGACAGCCCGGTACTCCATCTGTCCGGGATTACCGCTGCAGGCGGCATCCACAGCTAAAGCCTGACGGCATACCTCCGGTGGAATGGGCTTTTCCTTTTTCTTCCGGCCTCCCTTGCGTTCAGGGGATTTCTTCTCTATGTAGTTCTCCGGAGGCTGGTTTATGGCCTCCTCCGCCTCCTCCCGGGTATCGAATCCCTTATATACGGCACCCTTCCAGCCCTCTACCTGCTGTCTGCATCCCTCCCAGGAGTCATATACCCCCGGATTGACACCAATCCAGACAACATAGAACTTTCTCTGTGCCATATCCCTTATTCCTGATTCAGGTCACATTCTCTCCGGCATCTCTATCCCAAGCAGTCCCATACCGGTACGCAGCACCTTACCCACAGTGGCGGCCAGCACTATACGGAAATGCTTGAGTTTCAGGTCCGGCTCATGCATGATGCTGTAGTCATGATAGAACTGGTTGAACTCGCGGGCCAGTTCATAGCAGTAGTTGGCTATGACTGACGGGTTGAAGTCATCGGCAGCCTGACGGACGGTTCCCGCAAACTCCGAGAGCAGCTGTATGAGGCCGGTCTCCTTGGCGGATACGGCGGCATCAGTTTCGGCATGAAGCACATCGATGCCCTCCTCCGCAGCCTTACGCATGATGGAGCGTATGCGGGCGTAGGTATATTGGATGAACGGACCGGTATTGCCGTTGAAATCAATGGATTCCTTGGGGTTGAAGGTCATGTTCTTACGGGCGTCCACCTTCAGGATGAAGTACTTGAGCGCTCCCATCCCCACTATCCGCATTATCTCGTCCTGCTCCTCACCGGTCAGGCCGTCCAGCTTGCCCAGCTCAGCCGATGTGGCGCGGGCGGTCTCTATCATCTCATCCATGAGGTCATCGGCATCCACCACGGTGCCCTCACGGCTCTTCATCTTGCCCTCAGGCAGCTCCACCATACCGTATGAGAAATGCACCAGGTCCCTGCCCCACTTGAACCCCAGACGGTCCAGCAGGATGGAGAGCACCTGGAAATGGTAGTTCTGCTCATTGCCCACCACATATATCATGCGGTCAATGGGATAATCCCTGAAACGCAGCTGTGCCGTACCTATGTCCTGTGTCATATAGACCGATGTGCCGTCACTCCTGAGCAGCAGCTTGCGGTCCAGACCGTTATCCGTAAGGTCTGCCCATACGGAGCCGTCCTCCTTACGGAAGAAGAGTCCTTTCTCCAGTCCCTCCAACACTGTTTTCTTACCCTCTAAATAGGTCTGGGACTCATAGTATATCTTGTCAAAGCTCACCCCAAGACGGCGGTAGGTCTCATCAAATCCCGCATAGACCCAGCTGTTCATACGCTCCCAGAGGGCGCGTACCTCAGGGTCACCGGCCTCCCACTTCACCAGCATGGCATGCGCCTCCTGCATGAGCGGGGACTCCTTCTCGGCCTTGGCCTTGGCCTCCTCCTGAGCCTTCTCATCCAGCTCCGCGTAGTTGGCGGGAAGCAGGCTCTTTACCTCGGCACGGAAATGCCTGTCAAACTCCACATAGTAGTCACCTATCAGATGATCCCCTTTTTTACCGGTGGATTCAGGTGTGGCGCCGTTACCCCACTTGAGCCAGGCCAGCATGGACTTGCATATATGTATGCCCCTGTCATTGACTATATTGGTCTTGACCACACGGTTTCCCACTGCGGCCATGATGTTGGAGAGCGCACCTCCCAGCAGGTTGTTACGCACATGCCCCAGATGAAGCGGCTTGTTGGTGTTGGGGCTGGAGTACTCAATCATAACCAGCGGGGAGTCCGCTGTGGCCGGCGTTATGCCGTAGGAGCTGTCTGAGCTCATGTCATTGAGCATTCCCGTCCATACGGATGCCGATACGGTGAGGTTCAGGAATCCCTTCACCGCATTGAAGGCACTCACGGCATCGGAATGGGAGCAGATCCACTCTCCCATCTCGGCTGCGGTCTGTTCCGGCCCCTTGTGTGAACTCTTCAGATAAGGGAACACCACTACTGTGAGATGTCCCTCAAACTCCTTCCTGGTTTTCTGTACCTGGACCTGTCCGGGCTCAGTGTCCAGTCCGTAAAGAGCCTTGACCGCATCCACGGTCATTCCGGCTATAAGCGATTCTATGTTCATATATTGCGTTTGAGTTGGCAAAGTTACTGAAAAAAAGGCTAATTTTGCAGCCCCATACATGTTTATCTGTAGAGTATGAACAAACTACCACCCATAACCAAGAATCTGCTCATCATCAACGTCCTGTGCTGGATGGGCACCATGGCATTGGCCAAATACGGAATTGACCTGCACGAGCTGTTCGGACTGCATTTTTTCCTGGCGCCCGGATTCAGGATATGGCAGCTCGGCACCTATATGTTCCTTCATGAGGGTTTCCAGCACATATTCTTCAATATGTTCGCAGTGTGGATGTTCGGACGCGTGATGGAGATGGAGTGGGGTTCCAGGCGGTTCCTCTGGTTCTATCTTATATGCGGGATAGGTGCCGGACTCACGCAGGAGCTCTGCCAGTATGTACACTATCTGCTGGTCTATTCAAACTATGAGGTGGTGGCGATAGGCAACGGCATAACCATTCCCATGATACAGTACCTGGACAGGATCCTGACAGTGGGTGCGTCGGGTGCGGTATATGGCATCCTGCTGGGCTACGGAATGACTTACCCCAACAACCAGCTCTTCATCATTCCCATACCTGTCCCCATTAAGGCCAAATGGCTTGTCACAGGATACGTGATACTGGAGCTGGTTCTCGGGTTACGCAACAGCGCTGCCGACAATGTGGCCCATTTCGCCCATCTGGGAGGTATGCTGGCCGGACTGCTGGTGATACTCTACTGGAGGCACAAGGAGAAAAAGAACAGAGACAATCATATTAATTTCACCTGGTAATGTCCATTTTTGACGAGATCAAGAACAGATACTTGAACGGCGACGTACTCAAACGTCTGCTGATAGTGAACTGCGGGATGTTCGTGCTGATACTGCTCACGGACATAACGCTCACACTGATAGGCGTGGGTGACAAGGGTTATGCGGCCATGCTGTTCCAGTTCCCGTGGAACACTATGGCGCTGCTCGTAAGGCCCTGGACTCCCGTCACCGCACTGTTCACCAGTTACGGACTATGGCATTTCATATTCAACATGCTGGTCCTCTACTGGATGGGAGGTATCTTCCAGCGTTATTTCACCAACACCCACCTGCGGGGGCTCTATATCATAGGCGGACTGGCGGGTATGGTGGGTTATACATGCACCATGCTGGTTCCGGTGTTCCAGCTCAAGGACTGGAACGGCACCATGCCTATGGCATCGGCCTGCATACTGGCAATCGCCGTGGCGCTGGCTTTCCGGGTGCCGGACCATCAGGAGACCTTTCCGGTACTGGGTCAGGTCAAGATCAAGTATATAGTGATTGCGCTGGCTCTGATTGACCTGGCGCTCTTCCCCCGGACCAATCCCGCCACTGACCTGGCTCATGCGGCAGCTGCCGCAACAGGTTTCCTGTTTGTCAGGATGCTCTCCAAAGGGCGTGACATAACCAGGCCGGTCACCGCGTTCTTTGTCTGGATAAACAGGATCTTCAAGAGGAAGAGACTGGAGGATAAAGGTTGATTATACTGTCAGGTACAGTTCAGATGAAGCTGGTCGGAAAACTGTTGACTTATCCCATTTTAGCGGTGAATTGGGTCATTTCGCTGCTTATGGTGTTCAGTTGCTACGCCTCACTTGCGGCTCCGGTGGGCAAGTGGCCTTTCGCATCGCTCTCCGGTCTGGCCTTCCCGTATCTGTTCACCGCCAACTTCCTGTTCCTGCTTTTCTGGACGGTTTTCTGGCGCAAGGGGGCGCTGCTTCCGCTCTTCACCCTGATAATATGCATGGGGCCCGCCCTAAACTGGTGGCCCGTACATCCGCTTGCGGAGCGTCATCTGACAGGGGATGAGCTGACTGTCGTCACTTACAACACTGAGGGGTTCGGCACTGATGACAACAAGGACTGGAGTATGGACAATCCGGTGCTTAACTACGCCGTGGGATTAGGTGCCGATATTCTGCTCATGCAGGAGACATCGGCCTCCATGATGAATTCCGTCAGGAAGGACAGGAGGTTCACGGACATATATCCGTACATAGCCTCCACCGGCTCACCCACAGGTGAGTCATGTATGTCCAGATACCCCATAATTCACAATGAACGCATCAGTTTTGATAAAAGCGGCAACTCCTGCCTCTACCTGCGTATCCTGATGCCGGGAGGCGACACGCTGGCCGTCTATAACTGCCATCTGCAATCCAACATGCTGAATGTGAATGAGCTGGAGGAGTATCAGAAATTCATAGGGAACCCCAAGGACACTACTCACTACAAGGCCTCCAAGCAGGTGCTCAAGAAACTGCTGGCCTCCACCTCACAGCGTGCCGGACAGGCAGGTATGATAGCCGGAAGGGCCCGGAGCGAGAGCGCCCGTTACCTTATAGTGTGCGGCGATTTCAACGATACGCAGCTCTCCCACTCCCACCGTCTGTTCAACCGCTTCATGTACGACACCTATTCCAGGTCAGGAAACGGTCCGGGACTCACCTATCATGAGCACGGACTCCACTACCGGATAGACCATATACTGTGCAGCCGCAACATGACACCGGTACATTCCCGCGTGGACCGCACCCAGAAAGAGAGTGACCACTATCCCGTGATAAGCCGGATAAGGCTGGAATAAAACGTCTACTCCAGTCTTATCTCAAAGCTCAGGCTGTGAGGCTCCCTGGCCGACGGTATGTACTGAGGCTCCGTCCTGGCGCCCCATGCGTCATTGCCTCCCACGCCTATTATCTCCTTGTCTATGTTGATGTTCAGGTAATCCCGCTCAGGCAGTTCATATCCGTGACGCGCACTCTCCAGGTCCTCCTCGGAGTAGTTCCATATCCTCAGGTTGAAAGGCTCGGACGAGTGGACGGTCAGCCTGCGGGGAGCGGCTGATCCGCCCGGGTTTGCAGGCAGGGCGGACGGCACCAGACTGAAGCTGTAGCAGTCACTGCGGTTGGAGTTGTCCTGGGGATAGACATAATCGACCATATACTCGCTCACCGGCAGGGTGTATCTGCCGAACAAAGCGCCGTTTTTGCGGTCCGGATAATTCTCCCACGGCCCGCGGCCGCTCCAGCTGACAGAGTCATACTGTGCAGGGACCTTCATCCTCATACCGAACCTGGGCATGGACTGCACCTCAACCCCTGCGGGTTCATAACCGAGTGACACCCTGACTCCGGACCCGCTGAATTCATAGCAGAGAGTGAGCATGGCCCCCACTGGGGTCCTGTAGTCATAACGGAGCCGGGTGAATATCTTTCCGGACCTTTTTACAGTACGGATATCGCTGGCCACAACCTTCCTTTCCGCTCCCGCATTATTCCAGACACCCATTGTACGGGCATAGTCATTACGCATCTGGTTGTCATTGGCAGGCTTCCGGAAATCAGGCTCCAGAGGCCCCTCCAGATACTCCCTCCCCTTCCGCTTTATGGAAGTCAGGGCGCCTATGGAGTCCACGCAGTAGGTGTACTCGCCGCACCGGACCGTGTAACCGCCTTCAGGAGCGGATTCAACACCCCTGTTCCTCCGCTTCAGGATACGGCCGGAGTCCAGGTTGTCCCAGTCAAGGGCCGGCACGGAGGGATTCCATCCCGGGAACTGCTCATAAGCCACTATATATCCGGCATCAGCCCACAGTGCAGGTTCCCTGAGTCTGGCAAAGATTATGAGTACCGCATCCTTTAGGTAAGGAGTCCTGATAACGCCGTTTTCATCGGGAATCAGCCCCTTGGGAGAGCGGTCCCCTGTCTGATCCGGGACACGTCCGTCTTCACATATTATTCTTGCCTCATAGTCATACTCGTCCGTTCCTGTAAACCAGTCCAGGCTGCTTACCCTGACAAATGCGTGGCTCTTATCCTCATCCACACTCACCAGTTCAAACTTTAAAGGCTGATATACGTGCTTGAGCTCGTAGTAGTGCGGATGCGGGGTGCGGTCCGGGGCCAGCAGGCCGTTTATCACGAAGTTACCGTCATTGGGCTGGTCACCGAAATCACCTCCGTAGGCCCAGAACTCACCCTCACCCAGTTTCAGGCCGCTGCCCCTGTAACGGAGCGGCGAGCCGTCTATGGGTTTGGCTATACCCTGGTCCACCCAGTCCCATACGGCGGCTCCGGCTATGCTGGAGTCAGCGTATATGACATCCCAGTACTCAGTGAGGTTACCGCCGGAGTTACCCATCATGTGAGCGTACTCACGCATCAGGAACGGACGGTCCGTAACCCGCTCAGCCGCCTGTCTGAGGCGGGCCGGCGGCAGATAGCTGTCATCATACAGGTCTGACACGGAGCGGTCACTGTCCGAAAACACCAGACGTGTGGAGTCCAGCTCATCCACCGTCTGCCTCATGGCCCTGAAATTGATGCCGGAGCCGCCCTCGTTGCCGAGTGACCAGAACACCACGGAGGGATGGTTATAATCCCTCATCACCACAGCACGGGCGCGGTCCGTATGGGCAAGGGTCCACTCCGGGCTGTTGCCCAGCTGACGATTGCCTATGCCGTATCCGTGTGACTCCTGGTTAGCCTCATCCATCACGTATATCCCGTAACGGTCACACAGCTCATACAGGTAAGGAGAGTCCGGATAGTGCGATGTACGCAGCATATTCACATTGGCCTGTTTCATAAGCCTTATGTCAAGCTCAGTGGTGGCGGCATCCACATAATGGCCGGTACGCGGATGGTGGTCATGACGGTTCACTCCCCGCATCTTGACCGGGCAGCCGTTGATGAGCAGCACCTCACCGCGCGTCTCTATCCTGCGCACGCCGGTTATCTGGCTGAATGTCTCTATCACCCGTCCTGAACCGTCCAGCAGCTCCAGCTTGCAGTCATAGAGATGGGGTTTCTCAGCGGACCAGAGCAACGGCTTCAGGATGGTGCTCTCCAGTGTCACGCTTACCGTGTCATAAGGGGTGAAAGAGCGGCTTCCGGAGGGCGTTACATCTTGTAACAACACATCATGAACGGCCATTCCATCGGTATTTCTGCCGTCTATGGTGAATCTTACGGAGAGGTTTCCGTCAAAGGGGCTGCCGGAGGCGTTGACCACCTGCACGGTGGCGTTGACGCGGGCCCGGCTGAACTCCCGGTCAGGGACAGCGGTGATATGATAGTCCGATATGTGCTGCAGCGGACGTTTCCACAGGTTGACGGGACGGAATATTCCGCTCAGCCGCCAGAAATCCTGGTCCTCCAGATAAGAGCCGTCACTCCATCGGTACACCTCCACCGCCAGCCGGTTGCTTCCCTCCCTTACGTAAGGGGTTATGTCAAACTCCGCTGGACAGAAACTGTTCTGGCTGTAACCCGCCATCCGGCCGTTCACCCAGACATAGAAGGCTGATCCTGCACCCTCAAACTCCAGTATCCAGTTGTGGCCCTCCACACCTGACGCATTGAAGGAGGTCACGTAACTGCCCACCGGATTGCGGTTCCCGTACGCGGTCCAACGGGGGTTAGGCGTCCCCGTCACACGGGGTGCGTCACGTACGAACGGATAGTTTATGTTGGTGTAGATGGGGGTGCCGTAACCCTGCATCTGCCAGTCAGCAGGGACATGTATGTCATCCCATGAGCTTACGTCATAACCGTCCGTATGGAAATCCGCGGGACGGCTGTCAGGGTCCGGGGACCAGCGGAACTTCCAGGTGCCGTTCAGGGAGGTCACCTCAGGGCAGTCCCTTACGGAGGACGGGTTGCCTAACGTGACATGATACGGAAGCTTGTTCCTTCCTGTTACCGAGGGGTTCTCCCAGTCAGGCTGTGCCTGCATGGGGAGAGTGACACACAAGAGTGTCAGAATAGGGACAAAAAGGGTTTTCATATCCGCAAATTTAAACATATTCTCAATCAATTTACCGTTTATGGTCACAAAACATCACCGCAAAGTAGGTCGGATTGAAAAAATGCCTATATTTGCACCCTTGAAATTTTATGCACACGCGTAATATAAATTCAATAACATAATAAAAGTATGCAAAACAAAGGATTCGTAAAGATTTTTGCGATAGCGCTGACACTGGTCTGTCTGTTCTATCTCTCCTTTACATTCAAGACCCGCAGCATTGAGAAGAAAGCTGCCCAGAGTCAGGATGAACAGGCCTATCTTGACTCTGTCATGAACAAAAAGGTCTGGTTGGGTATTTATTCATACAAGGAGTGCCGTGAAAACCAGATAGGTTTAGGTCTGGACCTCAAGGGCGGTATGAACGTCATACTGGAGGTTTCCATCCCCGACGTGGTGAAAGTTCTCGCCAACAACTCCACCGATCCCGCATTCACACGTGCCCTGGACGCAGCCCGCAAGCGCGCTGTCAGCAGTCAGGACAACTTTGTGGATATCTTCGCCCAGGAGTTCAAGGCACTCAACCCCGGCATGAACCTGAGCCAGTTCTTCGCCACATCCGCACTTAAGGAGCGTATCCACGTGCAGAGCACTGACGAGGAGGTTATGACAGTCCTCAAGGACGAGGTCAATTCCGCAGTGGCTAACTCGTTCAACGTCCTGCGTACACGTATAGACCGTTTCGGTGTGGCCCAGCCCAACATACAGGAGCTGGCCGGAAAGCAGGGCCGCATAATGATAGAGCTTCCCGGTATCAAGGAGCCTGAGCGCGTGAGGAAACTCCTCCAGGGCTCAGCCAACCTGGAGTTCTGGGAGTGCTACAAATATGAGGAGATAGCCGACATCCTGAGCACAGCCGACAGGCGTCTGAGCACAGCAATGGCCGGTGAGGAGCCTGCAGCCTCTGATGAGACGGCACAGGCCGCGCAGGCTGACAGCACAAACCGCGCAGGACAGATACTGGCCGGTGAGGATGCCGCAAAGGATGAAGGCCTGACCAACTCACAGCAGATGGAAGCCCTGCGCAAGAGCAATCCCCTGCTGGCCCGCCTCACACCTCCCCCATATCAGGGTACAAGCGTAATAGGTCTTTCACGCGGCAACGATACCGCTGAGGTGAACCGTATGCTGGCCATGCCTGAGGTAAAGACCCTGCTCCCGCGTGACCTCAAGCTCTTCTGGGGCGTGAAGTCATACGATGAAGGCGGCCTGTGGTATGAGCTGCACGCCATCAAGGTTACTGAAAAGAACAATCAGGCTTCACTGAGCGGTGAGGCCGTATCGGATTCCAAGGCTGATTTCGACCAGTACGGCAATCCCTGCGTAAGCATGAACATGAACACCGAGGGCGCACGCCGCTGGGCCAACCTGACCAAGCAGAACGTGAACCGTCCCATAGCCATCGTGCTTGACGGCTATGTATATAGTGCTCCCAACGTAATCCAGGAGATTACCGGAGGTCACTCACAGATAACCGGTAACTTCACCGTGGAGGATACCCAGGACCTGGCCAACGTGCTCAAGTCCGGTAAGATGCCGGCTCCCGCCAAGATAGTCCAGGAGGATATCGTAGGTCCTTCACTCGGTCAGGAGTCCATCCGCAAGGGATTCATCTCCTTCATAATAGCTTTCGTCATACTGATGATATATATGTGCGCCATGTACGGATTCGTTCCGGGCATGATTGCCAACGGCGCCCTGCTGCTCAACTTCTTCTTCACTCTGGGTATTCTGGCATCGTTCCAGGCCGCCCTGACCATGTCCGGTATTGCGGGTATAGTGCTCACCCTGGGTATGGCAGTGGACGCCAACGTGCTTATCTATGAGCGCACCAAGGAGGAGCTGCGCGGAGGAAAGAGCGTGCAGGCGGCACTCACCGACGGTTACAAGAACGCCTTCTCGGCCATCTTTGACTCTAACTTCACGTCAATCATAACCGGTATCATCCTGTTCAACTTCGGTACAGGCCCCATCCGCGGATTCGCCACCACGCTCATCATAGGTATCATAAGCTCGTTCTTCACGGCCGTGTTCCTGACACGTATCGTATATGAGCACTTCCTGGGCAAGGGCAAGCTGCAGAATCTCACATTCGTGACTCCTCTCTCCAGGAACCTCATGCAGAACACCAAGGTGAAGTTCATGGAGAACGCCAGAAAGTCCTTCACCGTTTTCGGTGCAATGGCCATCATCTGCATAGGGTTCCTTGCCATACGCGGACTGAGCAAGAGTATCGATTTCACCGGTGGCCGTAACTTCGTGGTGCAGTTCGAGAACCCCGTTGAGCCTGAGGAGGTACGTTCCATACTCTCTGACGTGATTACTGAGGACAATGTCCAGGCTATCGCCCTGGGTACTGACCACAAGACAATCCGTATCTCCACCAACTACCGCATAGAGGAGGATTCGGAGAACATAGACTCTGAGATTGAGGAGTTCCTCTTCACATCACTCAAGAATGCCGGCAAGCTCAGCCCCAACCTGACACTGGCCACATTCATTGACCGTGAGAACCGTGACGGCGGCTCCATCATCAGCTCACAGAAGGTAGGTCCTTCAATAGCCGAGGATATCACACGCGGAGCCATAATCTCCGTCATCCTGGCCCTGATTGCCATCTTCCTGTATATCCTGATACGCTTCCGCAACGTGGCTTACTCAGTGGGTGCCATATTCGCCCTATTCTTTGATACGCTTATTATAATAGGTATGTATTCAATATGCTGGGGATGGATGCCGTTCTCACTTGAGATTGACCAGACATTCATAGGCGCCGTGCTGACCGCCATAGGTTACTCCATCAACGATAAGGTGGTCATATTCGACCGTATCCGTGAGTTCACCCACCTCTATCCCAAGCGTAACCGCAAGCAGCTGTTTGACGATGCCCTCAACACCACTCTGGCACGTACCATCAACACCTCAGTGAGTACGCTGATAGTGCTGCTGGCCATATTCTTCCTGGGCGGTGACAGTATCCGCAGCTTCGCGTTCGCAATGATACTGGGTGTCGTGTTCGGCACATGCTCATCACTGTTCGTGGCCGCTCCCACAGCATACGTCGTAATGAAGAAGACCAGAAAGGAGAAAGAGCAGCTTGCTGCAGAGAAAGTCAAGGCATAACTAAAGACAATATTGAGAGAACTGGACGGGGCCTGCTTGCGAAAGCGGGTCCCGTTATTTTTGGCCGGCAGTTATGACTTTTCATGATAATTACGATATTTGTACTGACAAAAGACTATGATTTATGAGAAAACTGTTATCCGCTACCGCCCTGTTCATGATTCTGGCCCCATCGGCTTACTCCCAGACAAACTATGAGGACTCCGTCAGGAACGAGATGAACAAGATTGAGCTCCTGAACGGCTCCATGAAACAGACTATAGACAAGTACAAGAAAGCCGTAATAAAAGGCGATGCCGAATCCATGGCCCTGCTCGGTGTGGAGTGCATGAACGGCAAGAACGTGAAGTCCAACATAACCATAGGCCTGAACCTGCTGGAGTCAGCCGCCCTTATGGACAATGTGGAGGGCCAGTACAACCTGGGGTATTACTTCTTCCTTTTCTGGGCACAGAAACCGGACAACGCCTCATATTTCAGGACCGGCACACGCTGGCTCAAGAAGGCCGCCGGAGCCGGTGACCAGAGGGCGCTCACATATCTGGCGCGCTTCTATATGGAGTACGGCAAGTACAACAAGGAGATAGCGTATGTGGACGGAGCCATCAAGCTCATAGAGGATATGGAGTCCGTGGATAAGGTGGATGACAAGAACACCACCATACTGGACGCACAGGCCATACTCGGAACGGCCAACCTCTACAAATGGCACACCGACAATGACACAGCTGCGCTGCGTGAATCCAAGAGATGGTACAGGACCCTGCTCACCTCCAAGCTGGAATACCCTAATTACAACACCTATATAGACTCCCTGAAATATGTCATGAGCCAGGGCATCCCCCTGAGAATTGACCCTATGCCCGATGCCGAGACCATTGAGAAGTCACGTTCCGGAGGCGGAGGATTCGGAGGATTCGGAGGCGGCTTTCCAGGCGGTGGATTCCCCGGTGGTGGAGGAGGTGGATTCCCCGGTGGCGGTAACCCGCAGGGAGGAGCTCCCGGACCGCAGACACTGCAGGCCGTATTCCCCGGTGGAATGATGTCAATGCAGTCATTTATACGCAACAACACCAACTACCCCAAGGATCTGGAGGATAACCGTGTAAGGGGTAACGCATCGGTATCCTTCACCATAGCCACGGACGGCTCCATAATGAATCCCACAGTCACCCGCGAGAGCGATGTGCACCTCATCAACCAGGAAGCCCTCCGCACCATCATGGTCATGCCGGACTGGATCCCTGCCGAGCGTGAGGGTCAGCCGGTGGAGGGCCGCAGCCAGGCCTCCGTCAACTTCGGTGGCGGCGGTGGCGGCGGCATGGGCGGATTCGGTTTCTAAAGCGGAATGCTATCTATTTTTGTAAATGATTTTTATTAAATCTGAATAATCCGGCACTGTCAACCTTACCGGTTCTTCCGCAATTTAGTTGAAAAGACTGCCTTTAAGCTGCTTCCAGGCAGTGATTACTTAGCTTCCAGGCTGCTTTGTGCCATACTCAATGGGTATGGCTAACCTATGGCTACCCTATGGCTACCCTATGGCAACCCTATGGCTACCCTATGGGTAGAGTATGGGTAAAGCGGTAAAAATCCGGTTAAATATAACTTGTTACACCGTTGCACTGTTACAGTAAATGTCTTTTCCTGATTTTGCATAACAACTGTATATTTTACTGCATATATACCGCATCCTTATTAATTATGCTCGTTTTGAGGCAAAACCGAGTGAAAAGAGTATAACGGATGGAATAAACTTGTATTTTTGCAGCGTTTTGATATGCAAAAGCAATAAATTCTATACAAAAGTTATGACAGTGAAAGAATTGGATCAGGTTGTTGTGCGGTTTTCGGGCGATTCCGGTGACGGGATGCAGCTGGCAGGCAACATCTTCTCCACGGTTTCCGCAACAGTAGGAAACAGCATCAGTACTTTCCCGGATTATCCGGCCGATATCCGTGCCCCGCAAGGCTCACTCACAGGCGTATCGGGATTTCAGGTTCACATAGGTGCAGGTAAGGTTTATACTCCCGGTGACCTGTGTGATGTGTTGGTGGCCATGAACGCTGCGGCTCTCAAGACACAGCTCAAGTATGCCAAGCCAGATGCCACCATTATAATAGATACGGACGCTTTCAGGAAATCAGACCTTGAGAAGGCCGCATTCCAGACCGATGACCCGCTTGCTGAGCTGGGTGTGGATCCGGACCGCGTGATAGCATGTCCCCTTACACAGATGGTGAAGGACGCTCTTGCCGATACCGGTATGGATGCCAAGGCTGTCCTCAAGTGCCGCAATATGTTTGCTCTGGGTCTGGTGTGCTGGCTCTTCAGCCGTGACCTGGAGATTGCTTTCAGCTACCTGCGTGACAAGTTTGCCAGAAAGCCGGAACTGGCAAGGGCCAACATCAAGGTTATCCAGGCCGGTTATGACTACGGTCACAACACTCACAGCAGCGCCATGAATGTGTATCGCATTGAGTCCAGACAGAAGGAGCCCGGACGTTACATGGATATTACCGGTAACAAGGCCACCGCTTACGGTTTCATAGCCGCTGCCGAGAAGGCCGGCCTGAAGCTCTACTTAGGTTCATATCCCATCACCCCCGCCACTGACGTGCTGCATGAGCTCTCCAAGCACAAGTCACTGGGCGTGACTACCGTGCAGTGCGAGGATGAGATTGCGGGCTGCTCATCGGCAGTAGGCGCATCATTTGCCGGTGCTCTGGCTGTCACTTCAACTTCCGGTCCCGGTATCTGCCTCAAGTCCGAAGCCATGAACCTGGCTGTCATCATGGAGCTGCCGCTGGTGGTGCTGGATGTGCAGCGCGGCGGTCCCGCCACAGGTCTTCCCACCAAGTCAGAGCAGACTGACCTGCTGCAGGTGCTATTCGGCCGTAACGGTGAGAGCCCCATGCCGGTAATTGCAGCCACATCGCCGGTAGATTGCTTTGATGCCGCATATCAGGCCAGTAAGATGGCTCTGGAGCACATGACTCCGGTGGTGCTGCTGACCGATGCGTTCGTGGCCAACGGTTCAGCCGCATTCAAGCTGCCCAACCTGGCCGATTACCCTGCCATCAACCCCCCATACGTTCCTGAGGAGCTCAAGGGCAAATGGACTCCGTATATGCGTGCTGAGAACGGCACACGCTATTGGGCTGTGCCGGGCCGCGAGGGATTCACACATATCCTGGGCGGTCTGGAGAAGGATAACCTGACCGGCGCCATAAGCACCAATCCTGAGAACCATGACCTGATGACACGCCTCCGCAAGCAGAAGATTGACAACATCCGGGTTCCGGACCTGGAGGTTATAGGCGATGTGGACGACGCTGACCTGCTGATAGTGGGATTCGGAGGGACATACGGACACCTGCGTGCCGCAATGGATGAGCTCCGCGCTCAGGGCAGGAAGGTGGCTCACGCCCACTTCAAGTACATCAACCCGCTGCCCGCCAATGCAGCTCAGGTGCTCACCAGATATAAGAAGGTGGTTGTGGCCGAGCAGAACATGGGTCAGCTGGCCGCATTCCTGCGAATGAAGGTGGACGGATTCACGCCCTGTCAGTTCAACCAGGTCAAAGGCCAACCGTTCGTTGTTTCCGAACTGGTCAACGCATTTAAGGAAATCCTCAATAAATAATTGAGAATTAAGAATTGAAAATTGAAAATTATGGAATATACAGCACAAGATTTCAAGAAGGGACAGCCACGTTGGTGCCCCGGATGCGGTGACCATTTCTTTCTGGCATCGCTGCACAAGGCTATGGCCGAAATCGGAGTCGCTCCATACAATACAGCGGTGATATCAGGTATCGGCTGCTCAAGCCGTCTGCCGCACTATATGGCCACCTACGGCATGAACACCATCCACGGACGTGCCGCCGCCATAGCCACCGGCTGCAAGGTGGCCAACCCTGACCTGACCGTATGGCAGATTTCAGGCGACGGTGACGGTCTGGCCATAGGCGGAAACCATTTCATTCATGCCAACCGCCGTAACATAAACCTGAACATGATACTGCTCAACAACCGCATATACGGCTTGACAAAGGGTCAGTACTCGCCCACCTCACCCCGCGGGTTCGTGAGCAAGTCCAGCCCTTACGGTACCGTGGAGGATCCGTTCCGTCCGGCTGAGCTATGCTTCGGTGCACGCGGACATTTCTTTGCACGCGCCGTGGCCACCGACGCTCCCGGCACCGTGGATATCCTCAAGGCCGCATACAACCATAAAGGTGCATCGGTCTGTGAGATACTGCAGAACTGCGTGATTTTCAACAACGGCACTCATGATGCAGTATATAACAAGGAGGGCCGCGCCAAAAATGCCATCTACGTAAAGCACGGCGAGCCGCTGGTGTTCGGTGAGAACAATGAGTTCGGACTCGTTCAGGAGGGTTTCGGCCTCAAGGTGGTCAAGATAGGTGAGAACGGCATCACGCTGAAGGATATCCTTGTTCACGATGCCCACTGCCAGGACAACACCCTGCAGCTCAAGCTGGCCCTAATGGGCGACGGCGACGGATTCCCCGTTGCTCTGGGCGTGATCCGCGATGTGGATGCTCCCACCTACGACGATGCCGTTACCGCACAGATTGAGGAGGTCAAGGCCGCCAAGAAGTACCACACATTCGCTGAGCTCCTGGAGACCAATGACATCTGGGAAGTGAAATGAGTGCAAAAACGTGCAATTGGGGGCAGACCCCTTTTGCACATTTTTTTATATCTTTGGGCATGTTTATGTTTAACCAAATTAAAAATTTGTGTTTATGGAAATCATTATTTCAATCCTGGTAGGCGTTCTGGCTGGTTTTCTGGCCGGCAAGATCATGAAAGGCGGCGGTTTCGGCTTTTGGGTTAACCTTCTGGTCGGTATTGCCGGCGGTATTATAGGCGGCAGTGTTCTCGGCTGGCTCGGCATTCATTGGGGCGGCTGGTTCGGCACACTCCTCACAGCCATTATCGGTGCCGTCATCCTGCTCTGGATAATATCACTCTTCAAGAAAAAATAAAAGAGACGTGCAAAAGGGGTCAAGCCCCAATTGCACGTTTGCACACTAGAAGGAGAGACTGAGGGAGGCTCCGAGAGCGAGGTCGTTACAGGCTGTCAGCATGACGGAGGGGTTCAGCTGCAGGATATTCCTTATCCTGGAGTTGTGGGAAGAGTCATAATCAGCCTGTCGGGCATTGAAGGTCCTCTCCACACAATTGAGGCGCGATATGCCTATTCCGCTGAAGATACTCCCCAGACAGATGAGGAGGTCCGCACCGCATGCATAGGCATAGAAGGTGCCGCTCTGATGTGAAAAGTCCTTGTCCCTGTCATAATAAAGGATGGAGAGCAGGGTACACCCTATCCCTAAGGTAAGGCCGGCTCCTCCGATGTTGAACTGATTGCGGGCTCCTATATAGGTATGGTACAGGTCATCGTCAAAATAACGGTCAAAATTGGCATCCGACAGTTCCATTCCGTTATACTTCCAGCGGTACGTTTCACCATACCGGTAAATGGGTCCGGGCCCCGGCTCCTTTTCCCTGTATGACCAGATGATGTTATTGATATCCCTCATGGGGAATGTAAGGACATTGCCGTCAGCAGTCCTGATTCTCACGCCGCCGTCAGGGTTCATTTCCTGCACAAGACCGGTGACTTTCCTGCCGTCCTTCAGGAAGAGGGCGTTCGTCGATTGTGAATGACAGTATGTCATACCACAACAGAGACAAAGCATTACAAACAATAATCGTTTCATATTCCCGATGCTTTCTACTCACCACAAAAATACAAAAAAGAGTCAAACCGGAAAGTGTCCGCCCCGTTTTTATTATGGCGGAGCCATCACGCCTGAAAGGCGGCTTTTCGCGGCAGCGAAATAAGAAAGGTCCAGGTACGGATATAGGCGGCTTGATGCCGCCTATACTCAGTACCTCCGCTGGGAATCGAACCCAAATTTAAAGTTTAGGAAACTTCCGTTCTATCCATTGAACTACAGAGGCGGAACAGATTTGATGAATTCCGGTGCGAAGATACTACATTTTTGCTAATTTTGCATAACCAACCAAATAACCTGATTACTCTATTATGAAAATTTTGCCCAAAAGGACCATTCCGGTCATACTGTCCATTATGCTGACCGGTATTTCACAGGCCAAGGATAAGGCTCCCGGCTATCCTATAAACGGTGTTCCGTTCACGCAGGTGAAGGTGACACCGGACAGTTTCTGGGGGGAGCGCATACGTCAGAGCCGCGAGGTGACTATCCCGCTGGCTTTCAGCAAATGCGAGGAGACGGACCGTTACACGAACTTTGAGCATGCCGCCGCCAAGATGGCCGAGACGGCACGGGGTGACAACAGCAGCAACTACAGGCCCACCCAGTTCCCATTTGATGACACTGATGTTTACAAGACGATTGAGGGTGCCAGCTATCTGCTCCAGACCTATCCGGACAAAAGACTTGAGGCATATATAGACAGTGTGCTGGATATTGTGGCTGCGGCACAGGAGCCCGACGGCTATCTCTACACCGCCCGCACCATGAACCCTGCACACCCGCATGACTGGTCAGGCCCCACCCGCTGGAGCGCGGAGGAGAGCGGAAGCCATGAGCTCTATAACCTGGGACACATGGTGGAGGGTGCCATAGCCCACTATCAGGCCACCGGAAGCCGCAAGTTCCTGGATATAGCCATACGTTATGCTGACTGCGTGTGCCGCGAGATAGGCTACGGTCCCGGTCAGAAGGTGGTGGTGCCCGGACATCAGATTGCCGAGATGGCGCTGGCCAAACTCTATCTGGTAACTGGCGATAAAAAGTATCTTGACGAGGCCAAGCTATTCCTGGATAACAAGGGCAAGACTGCCCGTAAGGATAAGTATGACCAGTCTTACAAGCCGGTGATAGAGCAGGATGAGGCTGTGGGCCATTCCGTACGCGCCGGTTATATGTACTCCGGTATGGCCGATGTGGCAGCTCTCACCGGAGACCAGTCATACGTGACTGCCATTGACCGTATATGGGACAACATGGTGGGCAAGAAGATGTACCTGACAGGGGGTATAGGCTCCACCGGAGGCAGTGAGGGATTCACGGAGAACTATGACCTGCCCAACATGACCGGTTACTGCGAGACTTGCGCCGCAATAGCCAATGTCTATACCAACTACCGCCTGTTCCTGCTGCACGGTGACGCCAAGTACATGGATGTTCTGGAACGCGCTTTATATAATGGCGTGATAAGCGGCGTGAGTCTGGACGGCGGAGGGTTCTTCTACCCCAACCCGCTGGAGAGCCACGGACAGCATCAGCGTCAGGCCTGGTTCGGGTGCGCGTGCTGCCCGAGCAATATCTGCCGTTTCATTCCGTCGGTCCCCGGCTATGCATACGCGGTGAAGGACAACAGGGTATATGTAAACCTCTATCTCTCCAACACGCTCACCACCAAGGTGAACGGGCAGAACCTGCAGCTCACACAATCTACTTCATACCCCTGGGAGGGAAGGATAGAGCTTACCGTGGACAAGGCTCCGTCCCGTCAGTTCGCACTCAGCCTGAGGATTCCCGGATGGACGCGCAACGAACCTGTACCCACAGACCTGTACCGTTACGCTGATGGCAAAACACCCGTTTTCAACGTTTATCTGAACGGTGAGAAACAGGAGATTACAGCTGATGCCGAGGGCTATGCGGTGATAGAGCGCAAGTGGAAGAAGGGTGACAAGGTGGTCCTGGACCTGCAGATGGAGACCCGTATTGTGGAAGCCAACAGCCAGGTGCGTGAGGACCGCGGAAAGATTGCGGTGGAGAGAGGTCCCATAGTATATTGCGCTGAATGGCCGGACAATGATTTCAACGTGCTGAGCACCACCCTTTCCGACAGGGCGGCATTCACCGTGGTCCCCACCAGCATGACAGTGGAGGGCAGGCAGTACGGCATGAACGCCATAGAGACAACCGCTCAGGACAACTATACCGGTAATCCCGCCCACAACCGCAGCGTGAAGCTGCGCCTCATCCCCTATTACGCATGGGCGCACAGGGGTAACGGTAACATGGAGGTATGGATAAACCGCCAGTCAACCAGCCCGGCTGGCCGGCAGACAAGAAGATAAAAGGAAAAGTATGAAAAGACATTTATACATCCTGCTGGTTGCGCTGACTCCCGTTACGGTATTTGCGCAACAGATTGACCAGGAAGAAGCCAGAGAGATTGCCCTCAATTTCAGCAACAGACAGGACGGCGCATTGAAGGCCGCATCAAGGGATGCAGGGACCGTGACGCTTTCCTATACTGCAAAAACCGGCAAGAAGAATGACTTTTATGTTTTCAACTATCCGGACGAAAGCGGTTTCATAATAGTTTCGGCAGACAACAGGACTGTCAGCCCCGTGCTGGCTTACTCGGACCAGGGTTCATTCGACAGTGAGAACATTCCCTCCAACGCAGGCAGGGTTCTCTCATCATACCAGGAGCAGATAGGAGCGTTGAGGCGCAGCAAGGCGCCCTCCAGACCGACGGTGAGCGACCCCATCGAGCCGACTGTACTGGTGGGTCCGCTGGTCAGCACCAAATGGGACCAGGGGAGTCCGTACAACGGGATGTGCCCCATCGACCCGAACAACGGAAGGAGGAGTGTGACAGGATGTATAGCTACCGCTATGGCGCAGATCATGAACTATTGGAAATGGCCGGAGAAAGGGCATGGGTTCCACTACAACTACAGCGATACGCTGCTCCGCGTAAACTATGACGAATCAGTCTATAACTGGAACATGACGCTTGATAAGTATTACCCGGAGAGTGATTCACTGCGGATCCTGGATATCCAGAAGGTGATGTTTGACTGCGGTGTGGCAGCCAATATGCAATACGGCTCAGGCGGCAGCGCGGCATTCGACGAAAGCCTGAAGAAGGCTCTCACTACCTATTTCAACTACTCTTCCGCTGTACGTCTGGTCAAATATGAGGATGTGTACTGGGAATACGATGATCCGGATTCCGTATGGGTCAGCCTGATAAAGAACGAGCTTGACAACAGCAGGCCGCTGGTCATGAGCGGCCAGGACCTGGTTTATGGAGGAGGTCACGCCTTTATTTGTGACGGATATGACGACCGCGGTTACTTCCACTTCAATTTCGGGTGGGGCGGTTATCTGGATGCCTATTTCCTGCCCACAGCCATCAACCTGTCCGACGGCAGCAGCTACAACTCCTACCAGACCATCACGATAGGGATAGAGCCTGACAGGTCAGGGACTTATCTTGACGGTTATCCTGTGTGCAGGATTGAACAGGGCCAGGCCATCCTTGAGGATATTATTGAACCATACGATACTCCGCATGTGCTGGAAATCCCGTCACAGGTCGTTGTTGACAACAGGAAATATCCGGTTTCAGCTATTCTGAACCAGGCTTTCGCCTTTAACCCCGCCATCACAGGCGTGACGATTCCCACATCGGTGTATCAGATAATGGACTACGCTTTCTACGGCTGCCCTAAACTTGAATCGGTAGAACTGCCCAAATCCATTGTGTTTTACGGTTACGGCACATTCGGGGGCTGCGACAATCTCAAGCAGCTTACCGTCCACAGGGATAACCCTTACTACTACTCGGCCAACAATTCCGTGATAGACTGGGAGTACAACAAGATCATACAGGGCTGTAACTATACCAGGATACCGGCACATATAGAGGTGATCGGAGCAAATGCATTTGAAGGGTTTAACGGGCTGGTGACTGTGGTCTTCCCCGCAAGCGTGACCGACATAGAATCCGAGGCATATTACAACTGCCCCAATCTGGCATCGGTCACACTGGGCGAGAATATGGCAGCCATAGGAAGGGACGCATTCGGGGAATGTCCATCCCTGAGGAATGTGTATTCCCTCTCCTCTTACCCTCCGCAGATACAGGAGACCTCTTTCCCCGCAGGCGTGACTGTCCACGTGCCTAAAGGAGCAAGTGAGGCTTATCACAAGGACGCATACTGGTCAGCATTCATCATTGTGGATGACATTGCCGACCCCACCAAGGTGGTGCCGATGGAGGCTGACGGTGAAGAACCCGCCTATTGGGACCTCATGGGCCGTCCTGCCGACAGGTCCGTGCGCGGAATCCGCATATCCAACGGCAGAAAGTTCCTGGGAATGTGAGAAATGTGAAAGAGGACGTTCCCCTTTCACACATTACTTCTCACCGAAGCTCAAGTCACCGGCATCGCCCAGACCGGGAACGATATAGGCGTGGCGGTTGAGTTCCGGGTCAATGGCTGCACACCATAGCGTGGTGGTGTCCTGCGGGAACATCTTAGTGACATAGTCAACGCCCTGCTGGGCGGCTATGACGGCGGCCAGATGGACACGGGCCGGAGTTCCCTTGAGCAGGAGGGCACGGTATGCCAGATACATGCTGCTTCCTGTGGCCAGCATGGGGTCCACCAGGATAAGAGTCTTGCCGTCCAGTCCGGGTGATGCCAGATACTCGATGTGTATGTCAAAGTTCACCTCATCAAGGTATTTACGGTAAGCCGACACGAAGGCATTCTCACAATGGTCGAAATAGTTGTGGAATCCCTGATGGAAAGGCAGTCCTGCACGGAAGACGGTGGCCAGCACTATATCCTCCTCCGGAACGTTGATGGTGGAGATGCCGAGCGGAGTCTGCACATCCCTGGTTACGTAATTAAGTTTCTTGCTGACCTCAAGGGCCATTATCTCACCCACTCTCTCCAGATTGCGGCGGAACCTCATCTGGTCATGCTGGACGTTCACGTCACGCAATTCAGCTATGAACTGGTTGAGAATGCTGTTACTTTTGTTAAAATCAATAACTTCCATATATTATGATTAAAAACACTCCTGTCCGGAACAAATCGTGTCTCAAAGATACATACATTTGAATGAAATCTGTCCTTTTTTCACTTTTTAGTTAATTTTTCTTTAATGAAAAGAATATTCAACCCCAAAAACGTTTTACATTAATTAATTAGGTAAATTCGTGCCCTGAACATGTTTATAAACCTAATTTGACAATCAGTGATAATGAGTTTGATTTCAGGAAAAAGGACTGCGCTGATGCTTTTGGCTTCAATCTGTGTCAGCGCACTCTCAGCTCAGCCGGGAGGCATGCAGCAGGCGCCAGCAACAGTCGTCAACGCTGACGGCACAGTTACTTTCAACTATCAGAACCGCAATGCCAGGGAGGTTAAGCTCTGGACCCAGTTCAGCGGCACCCAGACAATGACCAAGGGCGCCAACGGGACATGGACCATAAAGGTGGGACCTGCCGTTCCCGATATATACCCTTACCATTATGAAGTGGACGGAATAAGCGTGATGGACCCGCAGTGCGCAGAGTGGTTCCCCAACGAGACTTTCAAGAACAGCCTTCTGGACATGCGCGGTGACGGCGGTCTGATACATGCCCTCAAGGATGTTCCGCACGGCAGCGTGGATTACCTGAACTACTGGTCACCCGGCCTGAATATGTTCATCCCGGTAATCGTCTATACTCCGCCTTTCTATGACAAGGCAGAGAACCAGAACAGGAAATACCCTGTGATGTATCTTATAAGCGGTACAACCGACACCGAGGAGGTATATTTCAAGGTGGGTAAGATGAACCTCATACTGGACAACCTGATTGCCGAAGGCAAGGCCAAGGAGATGATTCTGGTACTCCCCTATGGCAACCCCACCCTGCTCAAGACGGAGCGTGAGCCCCAGCGCCAGGGCGGCGGAATGGGCGGATTCGGTGGTATGGGCGGATTCGGAATGGGTGGAGGCTATAACTTCAACCAGGATTTCACGGATGTACTGATGCCCTTCATCGAGAAGAACTACCGTACCATAAATGATGCCGATCACCGCGGAATAGGCGGTTTCTCACGCGGCGGCAACCAGGGTCTCTCCATAGGACTCAACAATCTGGACAAGTTCTCATACCTCTGCTCATACAGCTCGTTCACCCAGGTGAATGACAGGATGTTCGAGGATGCCGACGCTTTCAACAGGAAGGTGCATCTGTTCTGGTCAGGTATAGGTACCGATGACTTCCTGTACGGTAACTCCAAGGACCTGATGCAGATGCTGGACAAGCACGGAATAAAGAACGTGAAGGTGTTCACGCATGACAAGTTCGGACACACCTGGATGAACGCCCGCTACTGGCTGGACAGGTCATTCCGCCTGCTCTTCCAGGACCAGAAGGTCATTGATGCGGCAGTGAAGGAGAGCATGAGCCTGGAGGAGGCAGAGAAGGTACGCCTTGAGAAGCTGGGCGGTGCGGAACCGTCACGTCTGACAGGTTCACTCATGTCGAGTCTCTTCCCGCAGGGAGTCAAGTCACCCGAGTACAATGCCGACGGAAGCGTGACATTCCGCTGTCAGGCCCCGAACGCAGAGAAGGTGCTGCTTGAGTGCCAGATGTTCAGCGGCACAAAGGAGATGGTGAAGGACGAACGCGGGGTATGGTCTATAACAGTAAAGCCCGATGTTCCTGACATTTACCCGTACTGCTTCCAGATAGACGGCACACAGGTGGCTGACCCCAACAACATGCATATTTTCCCCAACGAGGGTTTCAAGAACAGCCTTGTGGATGTACGCGGCGAGGCTCCTTCAGTACAGGACATCCAGGATGTGCCGCACGGCAAGGTGTCATACCGCTACTACTATTCCAAGGCGTGCGGAATAGAGCGCCCCATGTGCGTATATACTCCCGCAGGGTATGACCCCGCAGGCAGCGAGAAGCTGCCGGTCCTGTACCTCATACACGGTATGACGGACACCTATGAGACCTGGTTCAAGGTGGGACAGATGAACAACATACTGGACAACATGATAGCCAAGGGTCAGGCCAAGCGCATGATTGTGGTAATGCCATACGCCAACCCCTATCCCGAGATGATTGCCCAGGGTAAGGCTCAGGCCTACAACTCAATGGACGTGCAGCTCACCACTAAGGAGTTCGTAGAGGAGGTAATGCCTTTCATAGAATCTAACTACAACGTGATAAAGGATGCCGACCATCGCGCCATAGCCGGTTTCTCACTGGGAGGCCGCCAGACTCTGGCAGCAGGATTCGGTAATCCGGACAAGTTCCACTACGTGGCAGCTTACGCACCCGCCATATTCGGCAACGAGTATGAGACCAACTTCCAGAACGGCACATACAAGCCATTGGCCGAACTTCAGACAAAAATCAAGTTTTTCTTCCTGGGTACAGGCAAGGATGACTTCCTTATTCAGGCATCACGGGGTCTGAACAAGTATGTGATTGACAATAGTCCTAAGATGGAAAAGTTCAGTGCTATTGCCGAATTCATGGACAGCTTCAATTTCAACTCCACCGACGGAAAGAATGTCTTCAAGTATTCATTCTACAATCCGCACGGCGGCCACACCTGGATGAACTGCCGTGACTATCTGGAACTGACCGTTAAGGAACTGTTCAAATGACGTTAATACCCCTCCCCGCATAATACATAACCAATATAACAGACAAGACAAAATGAAGAAATTAACATTACTTATGGCAGGCTTTACCTTGCTCGCGTTTGCAGCCTGCAACAATGATGAAGAAGGAGAAGGAGGTGGAAGCAACACCATTACTGACGCCTACGGCCGCAGTATAGAGTATGTAAAAATAACCCCGACAGTCCTTACCATCACCGTGGAGGGAAAACTCTCCGGTTTTGAGCAGACTGACATAATCCAAGGTCAGATAGGTATTATCTACTGCCCCGAGAGCAGTGATGCATCAGGTCTGTTTGACGAGTGGATGAGCTCCGGCACTCTGGACAAGACCCTCAAGATGGGCGGAAAGGCCAAAAAGAGCAATGACGGAACTGTCTCAGCCACCATTGAGGGACTGGAAGAGAACACCTCCTACAGCGCATGTATCTATTACAAACCATCCAGCGGCAAGAAACGCCTGATAAGTCCCACATTCACCTTCAGGACAAAGGCTTTCGATGTCAAGGCTGTGACGGAGGATGTGTCCGATGCAAATTATTTCAGCGTGACACTGAACGGGGTAATCAACGGTCTGGATCCCGCAGATGCCAAGTCCTGCCGCCTGGGATTCGTGGTATCCGAGGAGGAGAACCCAACAGTGGAGAACAGCAGGCTGGTAGAGATAGAGAAATCCGGCGACAACCGTATAGCCTTCCAGCTCAAATCCCTGAGACCGTCCGTACAATATCACTACAGGTTATTCATCCAGCCTCTGGGACAGGATGAATTCATCTACGGCAACAACGTGGCTTTCAGGACAAAGAGCACTGATGAAATGGCTGTTGACCTGGGCCTGAGCGTGGAATGGTCCACAATGCTTCTCGGTGCCGAGGAGCCTGGAGCACGCGGTAACCTCTATTTCTGGGGCGATGTGAATCCGGCATCTGCCAGCAGTCCTATACTATCGACAGAGAACGGACTCCGTAACAAGGTGTTTTACGATAACGTGACAATGAACGGAGGCGGCAGATTCAGTATCAGCGGCACTCAATATGACGCTGCCACATACCTGCTCGGTGAAGGCTGGCGCATACCTACAAGAGAAGAATTCGAGGAACTGCTGGCCCACTGTTCACTTGGGGTGGAGTATGATCCTAACGGTGAAAGAGTGGATGGAGGAACCCTCACGTATGATGGAAAGACATACCAACTTGGTGTGGTTCACATCAGTCAAGACAACAAGATGAAGATAAGCTGTAACGGCAAGAACATCATCATTCCCACATGTGACTACGGTTATATGACCACCAAACAGGACGGAACAGGTTATTCTTTCACCAAAAACGGGACCTCTTATTATGTCAGTCTGTGGTGTGCCAATGCCATAAACTCAAGCGGGCCGTTGTATTTTGAGACTAATGGAGCCTGGGTTTATCAACCGGAAATATATGAAATCGTAACTGGAGGTTTTGAGCTTTCATGTTATACAAGTACCCCCACTTACGCATACTCCATCCTGCCGGTACGGGACAAGAAATGACATAACTGCTGCAACGGCTGTCTTTAAGAAGCAGAGGGGTTTTATAACTCCTCTGCTTTTCTTATTTTATTGTTATTAAATATTAAAAGAAAACTCATGAAAGACAAAAGAGATTATCTTTGCAGGCGATTTACAAGGCAGATACCCAAATCCGCCCTGTTACACTCCGAAGCGAAAGTAAAGTGTTTAATCAAACTGATAAAAAACAATGGCGAAAATTGATTTAAGCGTGTACGGAATCAACGGTTCAACCGTGATTGCACACAATCCTTCCTATGAGGAGCTGTTTAAAGAGGAGACAAAGGCCGGTCTCGAGGGTTTCGACAAGGGCGTAAACACCGAGCTGGGCGCAGTAAACGTAATGACCGGTATCTACACCGGCCGTTCACCTAAGGACAAGTACATAGTAAAGGATGCTCAGAGCGAGAGCAAGGTATGGTGGACAACCGATGAGTACAAGAACGACAACCATCCCATGTCAGAGGATGTATGGGCCAAGGTTAAGGAGATTGCCATCAAGGAGCTCTCAGGCAAGGACCTTTATGTAGTTGACGCATTCTGCGGAGCTAACGAGGCTACCCGTCTGGCTGTACGCTTTATCGTTGAGGTTGCATGGCAGGCACACTTCGTAAAGAACATGTTCATCCAGCCTACAGCTGAGGAGCTTGAGAAGTTTGAGCCTAACTTTGTTATCTATAACGCATCAAAGGCCAAGGTTGAGAACTACAAGGAGCTGGGTCTGAACTCAGAGACCTGCGTTGCCTTCAACACCACCAGCCGCGAGCAGGTTATCATCAACACATGGTACGGCGGCGAGATGAAGAAGGGTATGTTCTCAATGCAGAACTACTATCTGCCCCTGCAGGGTATCGCTTCAATGCACTGCTCAGCCAACACCGACATGGAGGGTAAGAACACAGCCATATTCTTCGGTCTGTCAGGTACAGGCAAGACCACCCTTTCAACCGATCCCAAGCGCCTGCTCATAGGTGATGACGAGCACGGATGGGACGACGAGGGCGTATTCAACCTGGAGGGTGGCTGCTACGCCAAGGTTATCAACCTGGACAAGGAGTCAGAGCCCGATATCTACAACGCTATCCGCCGTGACGCTCTCCTGGAGAACGTGACTGTGGACAAGGACGGCAAGATTGACTTTGCCGACAAGAGCGTTACCGAGAACACCCGCGTATCATATCCTATCGACCACATCGAGAAGATTGCCCAGAAGGTTAACGGCAAGAGCGCCGGTCCCGATGCCAAGAACGTTATCTTCCTGTCAGCCGATGCATTCGGCGTACTGCCTCCCGTATCAATCCTGACCCCCGAGCAGACCAAATACTACTTCCTGTCAGGTTTCACAGCCAAGCTGGCCGGTACAGAGCGCGGTATCACCGAGCCCACTCCTACATTCTCAGCTTGCTTCGGCCAGGCTTTCCTGGAGCTGCATCCTACCAAGTATGCAGAGGAGCTGGTCAAGAAGATGGAGAAGAGCGGTGCCAAGGCATATCTGGTCAACACCGGCTGGAACGGCACAGGTAAGCGTATCTCTATCCGCGACACCCGTGGTATAATAGACGCTATCCTGGGCGGTGACATCCTGAACGCTCCCACCAAGAAGATTCCTTACTTTGACCTGGAGGTTCCCACACAGCTCAACGGTGTGGCATGGGGCATCCTTGATCCTCGCGACACCTATCAGAACCGCGCCGAGTGGGAAGAGAAGGCCAAGGATCTGGCAGCACGCTTCATCAAGAACTTCAAGAAGTACGAGGGTAACGAGGCCGGTAAGGCTCTGGTTGCTGCCGGACCTAAGCTCTGAAACCTTATGCCCAAAGCATAACAGATATCCTGAAACTCTTTCCGGTCATATCTGCCGGAAGGAGTTTCTTCATTTACGAAATCAAACTGTATAAAAACCTTTTATGAAAAAACTACTCTTCACAATATGCGCATGTATGGTTGCTCTCATCGCCAATGCCCAGCCTATGGGCGGAGGAAGACCGATGGGTGGCGGAAGACCTATGGGAGGCGGAAGGCCGCCCATGATGATGGGTAATATGGAAAAGCCCTTTTATGAAGCAGAGTCCGATTCAGTGGCAAACGCCCGTATCATAGACGTGGCAGGACGTCTGGACCTGAACGAGAAGACTCTTGACAAGATGTTAAAGCTATACGGCCAGCAGTATGAAGAGCTTTGCCGTAATCTTCAGATGGCGGTCATGGAGTATCAGATAAACCTGAACGGCGGATTCCGCGGACGTAACAACATGGGAGCACAGCAACCCACCAACGTAACGTTCGATACGGAGTCAGCCCGGGAGACATACGACAAGATATGCCAGAAATACGAGAAACGTTACAAGAAGGCCCTCAGCGATACACAGTATCAGGTCTGGGGGACTCTCTCATCAACCAGACTGGACAATAAGTTCAGCAACCTGCTGCAACATGTTCAGGAAAACACTCAGAGTATATTCTGAAAAAACAGACAGAACAATTTAGTGATGGGTAATATAAAGATAGCACTGATAGGCTACGGCAAGATGGGGCACGAGATAGAGAAGGTGGCCCTGTCAAGAGGACATGAGATAGTTACCAGGATTGATGTGGACAACCTCCAGGATTTTGGGAGCAAGGAGTTCCGCAAAGCTGACGTAGCCATTGAGTTTACAGCACCTACCCAGGCATACGACAATATCATGAAGGCTTTCAAGGCCGGTATCAAGGTGGTAAGCGGAAGTACCGGATGGATGTCAGACCATCTGACGGAGATGAAGAATCTGTGCCGTGACGGAGCCAACACCCTGTTCTGGGCAAGTAACTTCAGCATTGGTGTGGCCCTGTTCTCCAAGGTGAACAGCTATCTGGCCAAACTCATGAACAGCTATCCCATGTATGATGTGTGCATGTCCGAGACCCACCACATCCACAAGCTGGATGCCCCGAGCGGTACAGCGATAACTCTGGCCGAGGGAATTACGGATGTCCTGGACAGGAAGACCGGTTGGGTGAAAGGGACTGTCCTGAACCCTGACGGTACAGTGACTGGCTCTACTGAATGCGCCCCTGACAAGATCAGGATTGACTCCGTCCGTGAGGGCGAGACAGCCGGAATACATACGGTGACATACGATTCCGATGCTGACACCATCCGGATAATCCACAGCGCCAAGAACCGCAGCGGACTGGCACTGGGGGCCGTTCTGGCAGCTGAATATACAGTGAGCCGCCGCGGATTCCTCACTATGGATGACCTGATGAGCTCTCTTTCATAATTTAATAACCAACTGTGACAGCCTGATGAAAAAGATTACGGAAATAAGCAACAGGAACTGGATCAAAGCCATCATCATATCCCTGCTGTATATAGCATTCCTCATCTGGGTGAAGAGCTGGCTGGGACTGATAGCGCTCCCGTTCATATTTGACGCTTTCACTTTCCGCATCATAAGGTGGGACTGGTGGAAGAGTCTGAAGAACAAGACCCTGTACCAGATAATGGGCTGGATAGACGCTATAGTATTTGCACTTGTGGCAGTCTATTTTGTGAACATTTTCCTGTTCCAGAACTACGCTATCCCCACTTCATCGCTTGAGAAGTCACTCTTGGTGGGAGACCATCTATATGTGAGCAAGGTGGCCTACGGACCACGCAAGCCTATGACACCGCTCACCATGCCTCTTACCCAGAACCAGTTTCCGGGCGGCGGCAAGAGCTATTTTGACAAACCTCAGTGGCCATACGAGCGCGTAAAGGGTTTCGGCAGGATAAAGCTAAATGACATTGTGGTGTTCAACTACCCTGCCGGCGATACAGTGATAGCCAGCTCCGACCCCAGGATAGCAAGCGCTGACTATTACGGCATGATAGTCTATCCTATAGGCAAAAGCCACTGCAAGGAGGTGGAGATGGACAGCCTGAGTCCGCTGGAGCAGCGGCGTGTCTATGATTTCTACTACAGTGTGGGGCGCAAGTACGTGGTACAGAACGAAAAGTCTTTCGGCAAGATTATTTCCAGACCTGTGGACCGCCGCGAGAACTATGTGAAACGGTGTGTGGGACTGCCCGGACAGACTCTTGAGATAAAGGACGGCATAATATATCTGGACGGAGCGGCCAACAAACAGCCTGATGCCGCACAGACCAACTATCTGGTTACACTGCTGCACCCCATCCCGGAGTCATTGAGAGAGAGACTGCATCTGAGCGAGGAGGACCTTCCGTCATCCGAGAACCGTCCCGGAAGACATCTGTTCCCTCTCACCCGACAGGCCATGGAACTGCTGGCAACCCAGAGCGGAATAGCTGAAAGCATTGAGCCTTACAGGAGCACTCCTGAGGAATCAGAGTGGCTCTTCCCGCAGAACATGAACACCCACTGGACTATTGATGACTACGGTCCGGTGTGGATTCCGGCCAAAGGCGCATCAGTAGAGCTTACCATAGAGAACCTTCCTCTTTACGAACGTATAATAAAGGTGTATGAGGGCAATGACCTCAAGGTGGAGCGTGACGGAAAAATCCTGATAAACGGAGAGGAAGCCCGCAGCTACACCTTCAATATGGACTACTACTGGATGATGGGGGACAACCGTCAGAACAGCGCTGATTCCAGATTCTGGGGATTTGTACCAGAGGACCACATTGTGGGACGTCCGGTTTTCGTATGGCTCTCACTGGATAAGGACAAGAACTGGGGACAGAAGGGTAAGATCCGCTGGAACAGGATGTTCCACAGGGTAAGCAAATACAACTGACGGGTTACCGGATATGAATAAGCCTCTGCTCTGCTCGGCATACATGCCGCCCATACATTTCTTCACCGCTATGGCAAGTAGCGGTGAAGTCTTTATTGAGCAGTATGACAGCTACTGCAAGCAGACCTGGCGCAACCGCTGCCTGATAGCATCGGAGAGCGGACCTCTGGCTCTCACAGTACCCGTAGTCAAGCCGCTTCCCGGACAGGTGATGAAGGATATAAGGATAAGCGACCACGGGGAGTGGCGCAGGAACCACAGGAATGCTCTGGAGTCATGTTACATGAACAGCCCTTTCTATCTCTATTATATGGATGACCTGCTTCCGTTCTACGAAAAGAGATGGGAGTTCCTGATAGACTACAACACTGAAATAACACAGAAACTGATAGAACTGACCGGAATCAGGACAAGGCTGATACTGACTGACCGCTATGACAAGGTCACGCCTCATACGGACCTGCGCGCTATGGCGGAACCGTCGGCTATACCATCATCAAGGGTGAAGCCCTACTGGCAGGTGTTCCAGTCAAAGAACGGATTCCTGGAAGGGCTTTCCATACTGGACTTGCTGTTTAATATGGGACCTGAGACAAGGCTGCTGCTCAAATCAGCAGTACCTGTCAGCGCTGAAGATAGGCAAGAACCTTAGCGGTCACTGTTTCAGGAGCTATCCCTGTCAGACACCGGTAGTCACCATACCGGCACTTCTTCTTGCCGTAGATGGAACAGGGGCGGCACTTCAAGTCAATCTGCACGCAATCCTCCTCCTTCTGTCCGTATCCCATGAAACCGGCTGCAGGATGGGTGGCTCCCCATACTGACACCACAGGTGTTCCTGTGAGCGATGCTATATGCATGTTGGAGGAATCCATGGAGAGCATTACATCAAGACGGCTTATCAATGCCAGCTCACCCTCCATTCCCAGACGGGTGTCTATAAGGGTCACAGAAGGATACCTGCCTTCCCATCCGGCCACAAGTCCCCTCTCCTTCCCGTACGCGAAAACGAACTGCCGGCATGGGCCGGAGGCATCAATCGCGGCAATGACCTTCTCCATGAGGTCCGTAGGATATATCTTCCCCTTATGGGCGGCAAAAGGAGCGACACCCACCCAGGGGGTACTCTTGTCTCCCGTGAATGAGGAGACGGCGGAAAGGTCAGCTCCCTCAGGTGGAAACAGTGAGCTGAATTCAAGCCGGAAGCTGAATCCCAAGCGTTCCAGCACCCTGCAGTATCGCTCTGCGGAGGTGGGACGCGGAGTCAAGTCCTTGAAATGGTATCTGGTAAGCCTGTAACGGGAAAGACGGTCCTTGCGGATGCGCCTGACCGGAACACCGCGCAACCTGAACATAATACCCAGGGAATAGGTTCGCAACACTCCGTGAAGGTCAGCCACAGCATCGAAACCCATCGGCTCAAGCATCCTGAAGAGGCGACGCACACCGCCCCGTCCGTGATAATCTTTCCTGAGGTCAACCCCTATGAGGGAGACATTGGACGGCAATCCCCTGAAGAAAGGAAGGAAGCGCACGGATGTGAGTACAGTGAAGGAGGTCCCCGGACAGGCAGCGGCAAGGGAACGGACCACAGGCACGCTGATGGCGACATCGCCAATGGCCGAAAAGCGCACCAGCAACACGTTACGGAAACCTCTGTCCCGCCTATCTCTCACTCCGGCCATAAAGGACAGGATTCAGGGCGGGGTCATTATACATCTTCATCTGCTTATATACTTTCATGTATTTGGCACCACTTGCGATATCATCCAACAGCATGTCTATGGCCTGTGAGAGGTCTTCCCTCTGCTTGAGCAGGATATCCAGTTTCTCACGGCATGAGGTCTGCTGCTCCCTCTCCACATCAGTGCGGGATGCCTCTATTGACATGTGGTAAATCTTAAGCGTCAGGATGGAGAGCCTGTCAACAGCCCAGGCCGGACTCTCGGTGTTGATGGTGGCGTCAGGACTGACCCTGACGTCCTTGTAGCGGTTCAGGAAATAGCTGTCTATGAGTTCCACTACATCAGTGCGCTCCTGGTTGGAACGGTCAATGCGCCTTTTGATGGAAAGGGCTTTTACAGGATCAATGTCCGGATCACGGATTATATCCTCCAGATGCCACTGGACCGTGTCAATCCAGCACTTCAAATAGAGATAGTAATCTATGCTTCTGACCGGAAAAGGATTGGATACGGGAGTGTCCACATTGTCCTTGACATGATAATCGGTGATGGCTCGGTTGAATACCGCAAGGCTTCCACTGCTGAATGACATATTATGCTTGTTTATTCATGCAAATGTAACTGTTATTTTCCTAACTGCAAATCCTTGGGAACAAATCCGCGTTTCACATAATTGGCAGTTCTGTGCACGTTCTTGTCAAATACGGCCTCCGGTGCTTGCTGTAAAGGCTATATTTAAGTTTCTTTGCAACTCTAATTGTTTTTATAAACCTTTAAAAAAGAAAACTATGGCAGATTCACAGATTGCTGAGAGAGTTAAAGCTATCATCGTTGACAAACTGGGTGTTGAGGTATCCGAAGTTACCCCCGAGGCAAGTTTCGCAAGTGACCTTGGTGCAGATTCACTGGACACCGTAGAGCTCATCATGGAGTTTGAGAAGGAGTTCGGCATTTCCATTCCTGATGATCAGGCTGAAAAAATAACAACTGTAGGCGAAGCTATTGAAATGATTGCAAAGGCTGTTGAACAGTAAGCCTTAACAACCATTTTCATATTGCAATGGAACTCAAGAGAGTGGTCGTGACGGGGCTTGGTGCCGTTACCCCCATAGGCAATACCGCCCGGGAATTCTGGGAGAACGCCTTGGCCGGGTTGAGCGGTGCTGCGCCCGTTTCATATTTCGACACTGAAAAAATCAAGACCAAGATTAAGTTCGCCTGTGAGGTGAAGGGGTTCGAGATAGGGGATTACATGGACCGCAAGGAGGCACGCAAACTGGACCGTTACGCACAGTATGCCATAGCCTCAGCGGTTCAGGCCATCCGGGATTCCGGTCTTGACCTTGAAAAAGAGAACCTTGAGCGCATTGGTGTCATAACCGGTTTCGGAATGGGAGGTGTGGATTCCTTTGAAGAGGGCAACGACACTATCCACGAACAGAAGAAACTGGGACAGGAGCTGAAGGTTACACCTTTCTTCGTTCCCAGGATACTGGGCTCCATAGCTGCCGGACAGATATCAATCATGTTCAAGCTCCAGGGACCCAATTACGCCACTTCATCGGCATGTGCATCAGGGACACACGCCCTGATTGACGCAGTCAACCTGATCCGTCTGGGACGGGCTGAGGTGATAGTGTCCGGAGGAGCCGAGGCGGCTGTAGGGGACTGCGGACTGTGCGGATTCGGAGTGATGCACGCCCTTTCCAACAGGAATGACTCCCCTGCTACGGCATCACGCCCCATGAGCGCGAGCCGTGACGGATTCGTGCTGGGCGAAGGCGGCGGTATGCTCATCCTTGAGGAACTGGAGCACGCCAAGGCCCGTGGTGCCCGTATCTACGCTGAAGTGGCCGGATGGGGCGCCACAGCTGACGCATACCATGTAACGGCTCCCGATCCTGAAGGAAACGGTGCCAGAAGGGTCATGCAGGAGGCTCTTGACGATGCAGGACTCACCCCTGCCGACATAGACTATATCAACATGCACGGCACATCGACCCCGCTGGGTGACATTGCCGAGTGCAAGGCCATCAAGTCAGTGTTCAAGGAGGATGCATACAGGCTTAACCTCAGCTCCACAAAGTCCATGACAGGACATCTGCTTGGAGGTGCAGGTGCAATTGAGGCCATAGCCTCCGTACTGGCCGTAAGCAATGACATCATACCGCCCACAATCAACCATGAGGAGGGCGATGATGACCCGGAGATAGACTATCGCATGAATTTCACATTCAACAAGGCCCAGAAGCGTACTGTACGCGCAGCCCTGTCAAACACCTTCGGGTTCGGAGGACATAATTCATGCATTATTTTCAAAAAGTTCAAGGACTGAATTGAAAAGGAGTGACTCCATAAAGGGAATGATCAGGAATGCGGCATTGGCAACCTCTGCTATTGCCGCATTTTTGGGTTGCGCCGCTGTGGCCAACCCCGACGGAGGCGCGTATGACGAGACTCCGCCACGCATAGTGGGCAGTAGTCCCGCCATGGAGTCAACTGAATACAAAGGCAAGAAGGTGACCATTGATTTCAATGAGTTCATTAAGCTTGAAAATGCCGTTGAAAAGGTCATTATCTCACCTCCGCAGCAGGAGCAGCCCGAGATCAAGGTGAACGGCAAGAAAATCCAGGTGGAGTTTTTTGACACCCTGCAGGCCAACACAACCTATACAATAGATTTCTCTGACGGAATTGTGGACAACAACGAGGGGAATCCTCTCGGCAATTTCTGTTTCCGGTTCACTACCGGCGAGCAGCTCGACACGCTTGAGGTGTCAGGCTATGTGCTTGACGCAAGGAACCTGGAGCCTGTCAAGGGAATGACCGTAGGACTGCACAGTGACCTGTCTGACTCAGCCTTCATGACCAAGAAGTTTGAGCGCGTGTCACGGACTGACGGTAACGGACATTTCGTCATAAGGGGTATGGCTCCCGGAAAATACCGCATATATGCCGTTCAGGACATGGACCAGACGTTCAGTTACTCACAGCGCAATGAGATGATAGCGTGGATGGATTCCGCCATAGTTCCCACACATGAGATGCGTATCAGGATGGACACCATCAGGAAAGCCGATAACAGCGTGGATACTGTATTGACTGTCCCATATACACGGTTCATGCCCGATGACATAACGCTGCTTGCCTTCCAGCCCACACCTACAATCCAGTATCTGTCCGGATATGAACGCACCACACATGAGAGATTCTCACTGCAGTTTGCACTCCCGCTGGATTCCATGCCTACTGTGAAAGGACTCAATTTTGATGAAAAGGATGCCTATATAGTACAGCATACAGCCAGGTTTGACACACTGACGTTCTGGATGAAGGATACCACCGTATATTACATGGACACGCTCAAGGTAAGCGTGGCCTATCTGGCTTCCGACACCGCCGGGATACTGGTACCTACGGTTGACACACTGAGGCTCATACCCAGGAAAAGCCGTCAGGCCATCCTCAAGGATGCTGCAAGAAAGGCCGAGAACGATGCCAAGGAACTGGAGAAAAAGATTAAACGACTGGAGAAAGCAAATGACTCCATTGGCCTTCTTAAAGCACTTCAGCCCGAGAAGATATTCCTGAAGGGAACTCTTACAAGCGGTTCACTGGGACTGGACAAACCTGTCACACTCACATTCTCAGAACCTGTCACCTTCCTCTCAGACACTGCGGTTCACCTGTACAAGAAACAGGACACAATCTGGACCCCTGAACCGTTCCAGTTTGAACAGGATACCATTGACATCCTAAAATACAACATATTCGCAGAGTGGAGACCGGAAGAGACTTTCCGGATTAATATCGACTCAGCCTCTATCCAGGGTATCTACGGACTGCATAATGACAAGATGGAGAGTACCATCAAGTTCAATCCGCTGAATATGTACAGCACGCTCACGGTAAATGTCCAGAACGCGCGTCCCGGATACAGGGCAATGCTGCTTGAGTCAGGCGGAAAGACCATCAAGACCGCACCGATAGAGAACGGAAGCGCTGATTTTTTCCTGATAAACCCGGGTAACTACTATGTGGCGCTTCTCAATGACCGCAATGGCAACGGAGTGTGGGATACCGGTGACTACGAGGAGCACCGGCAGCCTGAAGAGGTCTATTATCTGAACCACAAGTTCCAGCTCAAGGCGGACTGGTACCATGAGACAGAACCCTGGAACCTGAAAGAGGTTCCCATGTTCAGGCAGAAACCGGATGAACTGGTCAAGCAGAAGGGTGACAAGACCACAAAGGACATACACAAGAAGAATGTGGAACGAGAGGAGAAAAAAGCCTCACAGGCAGCTGCCGAAAGCAAGAAAAAGGAGGAGCGCAAGACCAAACGGCGCAATCTGTTCAGCAGGGACAAGGAAGAGTAGAAAAATCCTGACAAATCTCATATTGTCAAGCATAAATATTGCACATATAGATTATTGTTGGTAATTTTGGGGTAAAACCTTTCATATTAACATTAATTACTGACAATATGAACAGCAAGAAACAGGTTACCGGTTCTGAAAAGATGGACTCGCTGGACCGGAAAATCCTCAGTATCATTTCACAGAACGCCCGTATTCCGTTCCGCGATGTGGCCGGACAGTGCGGAGTCTCCAGGGCAGCCATACACCAGCGCGTCCAGCGTATGTTCGATGAGGGAGTGATAACAGGTTCCGGCTATCATGTCAATCCACGCAGCATAGGCTACAACACATGCACATACGTGGGGCTGACTCTTGAGAAGGGCTCGCTCTACCATCAGGTTGTGGCTGAGCTCGACAGGATTCCCGAGGTGGTGGAGAGCCATTTCACCACCGGCCGTTACACCATGATGATAAAGCTGTATGCCCGTGACAACTCACACCTGATGGAACTCATCAACGGACACATACAGGAAATCAAGGGTGTGACAGCCACCGAGACCCTGATATCCCTTGACGAGAGCATAAAGAAGGAGATTCCCATCACTGACTGAACTCTTCCGCACACCCAACCGTATGAACAAGTCTCAGGAACTTGAAGCCCGGCTTTCGGGGCTGTTCCGGGGCACCGGGATCCTTGATTCCGATGTCCCCGTCATTGGTATAAGCGGGAACTTCAGGGACGGTGACTGCACTCTGGCTCAAGGCTACTGGGAATCAGTATCCGCAACCGGCGCCATACCGGTCATCATCCCACCCGTAGATGACCCTGAAGGCATAGTCTCTCTGATTGACGGTCTGGACGGGATTGTACTTTCCGGAGGTGCCGACATCGATCCGGAATACCTTGGGGAGGAGCCGTTGGACTGCATAGGCATAAACCCCCGCAGGGATGCACCGGAGATTATGCTGGTACGGCTGGCGCATGAACGGCACATACCCACATTAGGAATATGCCGGGGCATACAGATACTGGCAGCGGCACTGGGAGGAAGGCTGTATCAGGACATAGCCACACAGCATGACCGGCATGACGTGGAACATGACCAGAAGTCACCACGCCACGAGACATCGCATGAAGTACTGGTTGAGAAGGACTCCCTACTCTACTCACTCCTGTCCCGGGAGAGAGTGGCGGTCAACTCCTTCCACCATCAGGCCGTGAAGGAGGCTCCCGCAGGGTTCCGTGTCACAGCCACCGCTCCTGACGGGATAATAGAAGGAATAGAGACAACGGACTTCAATCCCGTTTTAGGTGTACAGTGGCATCCTGAATGCTTCATACTGAATGATGACGCCAGAATGATGCCGCTCTTCCGCTGGCTTAAGGAACAGGCACAGCTCTACCGCAAGGCCAGGCGGCTGCACTCAAGGAATATCATACTGGACAGCCACTGTGACTCTCCCATGTTCTTTGACCGGGGGGCACAGTTCAGCATCATGAACCAGGGGATAGAGGTGGAATATGACTATGTGGGCGAGGACTCGCCGGACGGCTCCCCCACCTTCATCTACAATCCGCTCGTGGACCTGCACAAGATGACCATCGGACGGCAGGACGCCAGCTTCATGGTGGCATACCTCAAGCAGCATGAGCGTGACCCGGAGTCACTACGGGCTGCCACCGCCAAGGCCGGCCGCCTGCTGCGGCTCATAGACGAACGTATATCCGGATGCGCCCCTTACGCAGCCATCGCCCTCACACCGCAGGATGTGCTCCGCAACAAGAGCAAAGGCGTGAAATCCATTGTCAAAGGCATTGAGAACGGTTATGCCATAGGGCTTGACATAGACAATATAGATCGTTTCCGCCGTCAGGGTGTGGCCTACATGACTCTGTGCCACAACGGTGACAACGATATATGTGATTCCGCCAAGGGCCGTGCCGAACACGGGGGACTCTCCGCGTTCGGGCGTGAAGTGGTCAGGCGCATGAATGAGGTGGGCATGATGGTGGACCTGTCACACGCATCGGAAAAAAGTTTCTATGACGCGTTGGAGTGCAGCGTCAAACCCATAATCTGCTCCCACTCGTCAAGCCGTGCGCTGTGTGACCATCCCCGTAACCTGACCGATGACCAGCTGCGTGCACTCGCCGCAGCCGGAGGAGTGGCCCAGGTCTGCATGTATGACGGGTTCCTCCGCAAGGGAGGCGGCGCCACCGTGAATGATGCCGTCCGGCACATCATGCATATAATCACCGTCATGGGGGTGGAACACGTGGGAATAGGCACCGATTTTGACGGAGGCGGAGGCGTACCCGGCCTGGAGGATGCCACCTGGCTTGTCCAGCTGACCGCCCGCCTAATGTCCGAAGGACTCACGGAACAGGACCTGTCCCTTGTATGGGGAACCAACTTCCTGAACGTGTGGCGCAACATCACCGGCAACAGCTCTGCTGGAATCTGTCTTGTATAGCTGTCCACCAACCAAGTTGACGGGTTATGAAGCATAAAAGAACAAGGTGGTCCGGAAAATTTTTCCGGACCACCTTGTTCTTTATAATACAGCTGGCTGGATTACTCGAAGCTGACCAGCTCAACCTCGAATATCAGTGCTGAATAGGGAGGAATCTCACCGTTGTTGCGTTCACCGTAGGCAAGGTCATAAGGTATGTAGAACTCATACTTGGAACCGGCGTTCATAAGCTGAAGACCTTCGCTCCAGCCCGGTATAACCTGTGTCAGACCGAAACTGCGGGTGGAACCTTTCGAATCATCGAACACCTTACCTGAGACAAGGGAACCGCGGTAGATGACACTGACCCTGCTATCCAACGTGGGTTTGGGGCCGGTTCCCTCTTTCAGGACCTTGTAGAGCAGACCGCTTTCAGTCTTCTTCACACCTTCCTCTTTCTCCTTCCTGGCAAGGAACTCCTCACCTTCAGTGCGGTTCTGCACGAACTGCAGTTCACTGAAGTATTCATACAGACGGTTGGAAGTCTCATCGGCCTCCTCAAATGACATGACATCCCAGTTACTGAGCATACCGTCAACGAATCCTTTAAGGTAGTTGTTCCTGTTGAATTCAGTACCGCTGTCCTGTCCGAACATCTGGCCGCTGAGTCCCTCGTATGCCTCACTCATCTCACTGACACCAATCTCATAGCCTATGCTGTAAGCAAGTTTGGCCTGGTCATCGGCATTCTTGGCTGCATCCAGGAAACCCTTGACGAATGATTTCATTACGGTTGAGTCAATGCCTGACTGAATAAGCTGGTTCTTGTAGGCACGGACGGCGCGTCCCATACCGATTGAATATGAAACAGTGTCAACTGCATCGTTCATAACCACCTTACCGGGTATTGAACTGCCACAGGCAGACATCATGACTACTGCCACGACTGCTGCCAAAAGATTGATTTTTTTCATTCTGACGTTATTTTTGGTTTATGTACATTTTCAGAGCTGCAAAGTTAGGACTATTTTTTTAAAAATAGCTACCTTTGTTTCTTGATAAAAATCAATCTGATTAATTTATATGGATATTTATATCAAAAACCTGGCCCGGACAGTGGAAGCCGACCCCGGAATTACCTTCCAGGAGCTTTTCGGCAAGTTGGAAATAAAGCTGAAAGGCTGTCCGCTGTGCGCACTGGCCAACGGCAAGCTCTGTAATCTCTCCGAGAGAATCTATAACAATGCTGACGTGGAGTTTCTGGACGGTACTGACACTTTCGGGGCAAGGGTCTATACGCTCGGACTGGTTTTTGTACTCTCCAAAGCAGTAAGCGAACTGTTCCCCGGCGGGAAAGTTAGCGTTTCTAACGCCGTGTCCAAAGGTATCTATTGCAAGATCAGCATTGGCAGGGAGATTGACTATGACACCGTATCCTTAATCAACGAGCGCATGGGCAGCATCATAGGACGCAACATCCCGTTTGAACACCATAAGGCCCACACCTCAGAGGTGATTGAACTTATGAAAGGGATGGGACGTGACGATGTGGTCAGACTACTGGAGACAACCGGACGTATTTACACGGCATATTATACACTGGAGGAAAAGGCTGACTTCCTGTTCGGGATACTGCCTCCGAGCACCGGAAGCCTCAAGGTGTTCGGTCTGGAGCCTATGGGCGACGGTGTCCTCCTGAGACTGCCGGACAGGAACAACCCGGGACATCTGGAACCTTTCGTTCCTCAACCCAAGATGTTCGGTATTTTCAACGAACATCATGACTGGATGAACATTCTGGGATTCTCCACTCTGGGCGAGCTCAACAAAGCCGTAATGGCAGGAGAGTCCACCATGCTGATAAACATAGCCGAAGCTCTGCAGTCCAGGAAGATTGTGCATATTGCGGACAAGATTGTGGAGAGACGCAACGAGGGTAAAGGTCTCAAGCTGATAATGGTGTCAGGTCCTTCATCATCAGGAAAGACCACATTCAGCAAACGTCTTTCCGTACAGCTTCTGGCACACGGCATTACACCCAAGGTTCTCTCACTTGACGATTATTTCCTGGATCGTGACCACACTCCCCTTGACGAGAACGGGGAGCATGATTTTGAATCCCTTTATGCCATTGACCTGCCCTATTTCAACAGTCAGCTCAAGGATCTACTGGAGGGCAAGACCATCCAGCCGCCCACATTCAATTTCCGGAAAGGCGGAGTAAGGGAATTCACATATCCCAAGATGCAGCTGGGCGATAACGATGTCCTGCTTATTGAAGGAATACATGCGCTGAATCCCGAACTCATGCCTGACATTCCTTCCGAGGCGAAATTCCTTATATACGTGTCTGCGCTGACAAGCATACGTATAGACCAGCATAACTATATCCCGTCCACTGACAACCGGCTGCTGCGCCGTATCATACGCGACCATAAGTACCGTGCATATTCCGCACGTGACACCATAAGCCGCTGGCCTTCAGTCCGTGCCGGTGAGGAGAAATGGATTTTCCCGAATCAGGAGAATGCCGATGTGATGTTCAACTCCGCCATGCTGTTTGAGATAGCGGTGATAAAGGATATGGTGGACCCCATTCTGGCAGAGGTTCCGCAGGACTGCCCTGAATATGCCAAGGCGAGCCAGCTGAGGGAGCTGCTCAGGCTCTTCAAGACTATTCCGAGCGAGAAGCTGCCTCCCACATCACTTGTGCGTGAGTTTATAGGAGGTAGCAGCTTCCACTATTGAATGAAGTGATGTCAGAGTTAGGCAACATACAGTCACAGGTCCAGACCCAGTCACAGGTCCAGGTTCAGTCCCTCTCACCCCAACAGGTGCTGGAGGCCAGGCTGCTTGCTCTCTCCACGCTGGAGCTTGAGGAACAGGTAAGAATGGAACTTAATGACAACCCTGCTCTGGACGAAGCAGGATTAGCTCCTGTCCCTGATGAACAGAACACCGGCCCTGATACGGACTATAACGAAAACGGGGACGAGGATGGTGAAGAGTCTTTCCGGGAGAGTGATTCAGAATACGATTCCAACTCCGACTATGATTATGATGACGACGGATGGTACGAACGCCCTGCAGGCACGAATCCGATAGCGGAGATTCCGGTATCGGACACTATATCGTTCTATGACATACTGAATGAGCAGTTAGGGGAGCAGGACCTTGACGAACGGCAGATGAAGATAGCCCGGTACATTATAGGATCCATAGACAATGGCGGCATACTGGACAAGGACCTACAGTCAATTTCCGATGACCTGGCTTTCTACCATAACCTGGATGCGCCCGTTGAGGAGATAGAGAAGGTCCTCAAGGTTATTCAGGAGTTTGATCCGGCCGGCATAGGCGCAAGGAACCTTCAGGAGTGTCTGCTCATACAGATCCGGCGTAAGCCTGACTCAGAGGACAAGGCGCTTCAGGAGAAGGTTATCAGCGATATGTTTGACGAGTTCACTCATAAACGTATTGACAAGATAGAGGCCCGGCTGCAGCTGAGTCCTGAAAGGATGAAGGCTGTAATGGATGAACTGCTTAAGCTTAATCCCCGTCCGGGGAGTTCACTCGGCGAATCCGTGGGCAGCAACCGTCAGCATATAGTTCCTGACTTTGTGGTTGACAGTTATGACGAGGATATCCGTTTTACGATGAACAGCAGTAATGTGCCGGAACTGAGGGTGAGCCGTGAGTACTCCGAGTTGTTGGAGAACCAGATAAAGGGAGGCAACAGCAGCCAGCGTGATGCAGCGCTTTACATAAAACGGAAACTGGATTCAGCCCGCGGATTCATACAGGCCATAAGGCAGCGCGAGCAAACTCTTAACCGCACCATGCAGGCCATAATAAACAGGCAGAGGGTGTTTTTCCTGGAAGGTGACGAGTCTAAACTCAAACCTATGGTACTCAAGGATATAGCCTCCGATACCGGATATGACATATCAACCATTTCCCGTGCCACAAGCGGAAAATATGTCCAGACCGGTTTCGGCACATTCCCTCTGAAATTCTTCTTTACCGACAAAGTGAAGAGCACAAGCGGTGAGGAAGTGTCAGTCAAGGAGATACACCGGATACTGAAGGAACTTATAGACACTGAGGATCCTGCTGCACCGCTCACCGATGAGCAACTGGCTGAACGACTGTCCGAACGGGGATACAAGGTGGCCCGCCGCACGGTGGCCAAATACCGTGAACAGAACGGCATACCGGTGGGGAGGATGAGAAGAAGATAAGGTCTCTTATTTATTATAAAAAGCTGATATAACGAAATGAAAGATATGAAAGCAGTTGTAAGCATTATCATGGGCAGTACTTCCGACCTTCCGGTCATGGAGAAGGCTGCCACCTTTCTGGACAAGTTACAGATTCCGTTCGAAATGAACGCTCTTTCAGCCCATAGAACCCCTTCCGAGGTGGAGGAGTTTGCACGCGGGGCGGCCGGACGCGGAATAAGAGTCATAATTGCGGCTGCGGGAATGGCAGCTGCTCTCCCGGGCGTAATTGCCGCCAATACGACTCTTCCTGTGATAGGTGTACCTGTCAAAGGTATGCTGGATGGACTGGACGCCATGCTTTCCATCATCCAGATGCCTCCCGGAATACCAGTGGCCACAGTGGGTGTGAACGGGGCGCAGAACGCTGCCATTCTTGCCGCACAGATCCTGTCACTCTCCGATGAGGGACTGGCCGGAAGGTTACGCGCTGAAAAGGATGGACTAAAGGATAAGATTGTAAAGGCCAACGAGGAACTGGCACAGGTAAAATACAGCTATAAGACCAACTGAGCATGTCCGGATACAGCCGTAGGAAAACTGTCAGCGTCAAGGTGGGCAACACGGCAATAGGCGGAGAGAACCCCATACGCCTCCAGTCAATGACCACCGCATCCACAATGGATACCCAGGGATGCATGGAACAGGCCATACGAATCATCAGCGCAGGTGGAGAACTGGTTCGAATGACTACTCAGGGCACACGTGAGGCAGAGAACATGCGCCTCATCAGGGAGGGCCTGAATGCGCGGGGGTACAGCACTCCGCTTGTGGCCGATGTGCATTTCAATCCCGCTGTGGCCGATGTGGCAGCACGAATCGTGGATAAGGTGCGCATAAACCCGGGCAACTATGTGGACCCTGCCCGCACGTTCAGACATCTGGAATATACTGATGCCGAGTATGCACAGGAGATAGAGCGCATACGGGAACGTTTCATACCTTTCCTCAATATATGCCGTGAACACGGAACAGCCATACGTATAGGCGTGAACCACGGTTCCCTGTCTGACCGCATTATGAGCCGTTACGGCAATACCCCAGCCGGAATGGTGGAGAGTTGCATGGAGTTTCTGCGTATATGCGTGGAACAGGAATTCATGAATGTGGTGATTTCCATCAAGGCCAGCAATACAGTGGTGATGATTGAGACCGTACGCCTGCTGGTCAAGGAGATGGACCGCGAGGGAATGGCATTCCCCATTCACCTGGGAGTGACTGAGGCCGGAGAGGGCGAGGACGGCCGGATAAAGAGCGCCATAGGTATAGGGGCACTCCTGGCTGAGGGTATAGGCGACACCATACGCGTATCACTGTCCGAGGCTCCAGAACGTGAGATTCCGGTGGCACGCAAACTGGTTGATTATGCGGCTGTCAGCGCTGGAATCCGTTCGTCGGCGAAGATTGAGAATGGCATCCTTGGGCTGAGTTATGAAGACTATTCGCTTGAGGATTTCCAGCTGCACGCGGCAATGGATGCCGGTGCACTGCTGATAGACGGCAAGGCAAGTGACCTGAAACTGAGTAATCCCAACATTCCTGCTGAACAGATACGTTCCACCGAGGATGCCATTCTGCAGGGAGCACGTATCCGTTTCAGTAAACCTGAGTATATTTCCTGTCCGGGCTGCGGACGGACACTGTACAATCTCGAAGAGACGATAGCACGCATAAAAGCCGCCACCGGACATCTGAAAGGGGTGAAGATAGCCATCATGGGCTGCATTGTAAACGGCCCGGGCGAGATGGCTGACGCTGATTTCGGATACGTGGGTGCAGGCCGCGGCCGCATAAGCCTGTATCGCGGCAAGGAGTGCATAGAGAAGAATATTCCCGAGGAGAATGCCGTGGAGCGCCTCCTCAAACTTATAGAAAACACGTTACACAATTGATTATGGAACACAAACTGACAATCTACAACACTCTGACCAGAAAAAAAGAGTTGTTTGAACCTATAAATCCGCCACATGTGGGAATGTATGTGTGCGGTCCCACCGTATATGGTGACCCGCATCTGGGTCATGCCCGTCCGGCAATAACATTCGATATACTGTTCCGCTACCTGCAGCACTTAGGTTACAAGGTACGCTACGTGCGCAACATTACGGATGTAGGGCATCTGGAGCACGATGCTGACGAAGGCGAGGATAAGATAGCCAGGAAAGCACGTCTGGAGCAGCTGGAGCCCATGGAGGTGGTGCAGTACTATACCCTGCGCTACCACAAGGCTATGGAGGCTCTGAACGTGCTGCCACCCAGCATAGAACCGCATGCTTCCGGTCATATAATAGAGCAGATACAGCTGGTCAGGGAGATACTGGAGAACGGATATGCATATGAGAGCCAGGGAAGCATCTACTTTGACGTGAACAAGTACAACAAGGACCACCACTACGGCATACTCTCAGGACGTAACCTGGATGATGTGCTGAATACGACACGTGAACTGGACGGTCAGGAGGAGAAACACAATCCCGCTGATTTTGCACTGTGGAAGAAGGCACAGCCAGAACACATCATGCGTTGGCCATCACCATGGAGTGACGGATTCCCCGGCTGGCACTGCGAGTGCACCGCTATGGGACGCAAGTATCTGGGTGAGAGGTTCGATATACACGGAGGCGGAATGGACCTGATATTCCCTCACCATGAGTGTGAGATTGCACAGGCGGTGGCCAGTCAGGGGCACGATATAGTCCGTTACTGGATGCACAACAATATGATTACCATAAACGGACAGAAGATGGGCAAGAGTCTGGGCAACTTCATCACCCTGAACGAGTTCTTCACCGGTCAGAATCCCAACCTTAAACAGGCCTACAGCCCCATGACCATAAGGTTCTTCATACTGATGGCCCACTATCGCGGCACTGTTGATTTCAGCAACGATGCGCTTATGGCTGCCGAAAAGGCTATGTCACGATTAATGGAAGCGTATAATGCCATTGACAGGATTCAGCAGGCTGCAGAAAGCAGCGCAAGCGTCAAGGATATAAAACTGAAGTGCTATGAGGCGATGGACGATGACCTGAACACTCCGATAGTGATAAGCCATCTGTTCGATGCCGCCAAAATCATCAACCAGGCTGTGGATGGACATGCACAACTTACAGCAACCGATATTCAAGAACTTAAATCTCTGTTTGATACATTCTTGTTTGAGATTCTTGGGGTCAAGGCCGAAGAGGGTGACGGAAGCGGGCGAGAGGAGGCATTCGGCAAAGTGGTGGACATGCTGCTTGAACAGCGTGCCATTGCCAAGGCCAATAAGGACTGGGCCACCAGTGACAAGATACGCAATGAACTGACCGCACTTGGATTCGAGATAAAGGATACCAGGGACGGCGCAACATGGAGACTTAACCGATGATAATTATGAGAAATCATGCCATAACAATACTTGCTTTCTTTCTGGCTATATCCTGCGGAGGACGCAAGATTACTCCCCAGACATCAGCATCCGTTCAGGAAACCCCAATCCCTGAGTTCAATGCAGACAGCGCGTTCAGTTATGTCAAGTCACAGACTGATTTCGGTCCGCGTGTACCCAATACCGACGCACAATTGAATTGCGCCGCATGGCTGATGAAGAAACTGGATGGTTTTGGAGCACAGACAATGCTTCAAGAGTTTGAGTCAGTTACCTTTGACAATACTAAAATACGTTGTTGCAACATTATCGGCAGCTACAATCCGGATTGTCCCACCCGCATAATCCTATGTTCTCACTGGGACAGCCGTCCCTGGGCTGACAATGATCCTGACCCAGCCAACCACAAAACCCCTGTTGACGGAGCCAATGACGGAGCCAGCGGTGTGGGAGTGATTCTGGAAATAGCCCGCCAACTTCAGGCAAAAGCCCCACAGGTTGGAGTTGACTGCATATTCTTCGATGCCGAAGACTGGGGGCCCGGTGATGACTTCAAGGGGGCACATTCCGAAAAATACTGGGGTCTGGGCACTCAATACTGGGCAGCTAACCCTCACAAGGAGAACTACAAGGCGAAATATGCCGTTCTGCTTGACATGGTGGGCGGAAAAGGAGCCAGATTCTGTGTGGAGAGATATTCCGAGATGTATGCAAAGAGTGTTGTGGACAAAGTTTGGAATGCGGCTTCGAAACTGGGGCACGGAGCCCTGTTCATGAAGGTTAGCGGAGTCTATGTTACTGATGACCACTATTTCATAAATACAATAGCCAAGATTCCGGCGATTGATATTGTTCCTTACACGCCAAGTGCATCAGGCAGCAGTTTCGGACCTACGTGGCACACGGTTCAGGATAATATTGAAAACATTGACAAGAACGTTCTCAAAGCTGTAGGGGAAACGCTTTTGCAGGTGGTTTATAACGAAAAGCTATGAGCATTGACGAAATTCAGGATGAGATCATAGAGGATTTCAGCATATTTGATGACTGGATGGACAAATACCAGATGATAATAGATCTGGGTAACGGTCTTGAACCTCTTGACCAGCGCTTCAAGACCGATGACAATTTGATAGAGGGATGCCAGAGCCGGGTATGGCTTCATGCATTCATGCAGAACGGACTGCTGTTGTTCGAGGCCGACAGTGACGCGATTATCACTAAAGGGCTTATAGCACTCCTTATCAAGGCTCTGTCCGGGCATACCCCGAACGAGATTCTGGAATGTGAAGTATATTTCATTGAGGCAATCGGACTCAACCAGCATCTTTCACCTACACGCAGCAACGGGTTGCTATCCATGCTGAAGCAAATCAAAACATACGCACTGGCATACTCCGGAAAATGAAGAAAATACTGTATATAATGTTAATGACTGCAGCCTTAAGTGGCTGCAACGCCTCCAGCGGGGAATTCGGAATGAGTGTCCGGAAGAACATGATATCATGGAACAACGGAAAACTGGTGTTCTGTACCGAAATGAATCCGGACGGAAGGAAGGAATACAATGACGTATTCCGTGCATCAATACGGACAAAGGAAGGAAAGACCATCCAGATGCCGGAGGACAGGACCGGACTTGGATACGGAGCTTCATGTCCGATGGGGATAAGCGGACTCTACAAGCCTGAGAACGGATTGTCAAGCGCGGAGATTCTGCAGCAGACAAAGGAACGTATCATTATACACCTCAAGTACAACAAATGGAAAATACTGGATACGCCTGTTACGCTGGACAAACAGATTACACTCTTCCATGACAGTCCGATAATGGCAGTGATAGACTACTATGAGGGTGATTTCGAACTTCTGAACGTAGCTGCAGGACTAACCTCCTACGGTGCATTAGACATTTCCGAAACAGAGAACGGCTACATATTGACGTATCCTGACAGCATAACGGGGATAATAGTCATGCCCGATGCCGATGAGAGAACAAAGAACAGGGAACTGGACAATGTCTTGCTCAGAAAAGGGATTGAAAACGGGCAGATAATGCACTATTATGTAGGTTTGAGTGACCAGGGAATGGATTATCTGCTTGAGAAACTTGCAGAAATACTATAAATATGCCAGAAAATATGCAGAAACCTAATAAATAATGCATAAATGCTTTGGATATGCTGGAAAATGTGCATACATTTGCACAGAATAAAGAGAAAAGACAATGAAATCATACTACACCTCCTATTTCTATTATTATTGCCGCGAATGAAAGCGGGGCAAGGAGGTATGATTTCTGAATATCATAACATCAATCACAGACCTGCCCCACAATGAGGCGGGTTTTGTTTTTGAACGGATAACGACAAAAGACTATAAAATGAACAGCAAGTATTGGAACGAGGAGATTGAGACCATGCCCCGTAAGAAACTGGAGAAGTTTCAGACGGAACGTCTCAAGAAAACCGTTGAGATTGCAATGGGTAGCGATTTCTACGCTCCCAGATTCAAGGAACTGGGCATTACCCCGGATAGTATAAAATCCGTAGAGGACATAAAACGCTTTCCTTTCACAACCAAGAATGACCTGCGTGCCACATATCCATTCGGCATAAAGTCTGTTCCTCTGGAGAAAGTGGTACGTCTGCACTCTTCAAGCGGAACCACAGGCAATCCCACTGTTATCCTTCATACGCAGAAAGACCTTGATGAGTGGGCCGATGCGATGGCACGCTCCATGTACTGCATCGGTCTGCGCAATACCGACATCATACAGAACACTTCCGGTTACGGTATGTTTACCGGCGGCCTGGGTATTCAGTATGCAGCCGAGCGTCTGGGTGCTCTGACTGTTCCCGCAGGTGCCGGCAACAGCAAGCGTCACGTGAAGTTCATAACCGATTTCGGCACTACCGCACTGCATTGTATCCCCAGTTATGCAACACGTCTGGCCGCCGCTTTCCAGGAGGAGGGTATTGACCCGCGCAGCACTACGGTCAAGACTCTTATCATAGGGGCTGAACCCCATTCTGAGGCACAGCGCAAGCGCATTGAGGAGATTTGGGGAGCTAAGGCATACAACAACTTCGGAATGAGCGAGATGTGCGGTCCAGGCGTGGCCATTGAATGCCAGGAGCAGAACGGAATGCACATCTGGGAGGATAACTATATTGTTGAGATTCTTGATCCCGAGACTCTGGAACCCGTTCCGGAGGGAGAGTTGGGCGAGCTGGTACTGACCACACTCAACCGTGAGGCGATGCCGCTGTTCCGTTACCGCACACGTGACCTTACACGCATCCTGCCGGGTGACTGCCCGTGCGGACGCACACACGTACGTCTGGCACGTTTCCAGGGCCGCAGTGACGATATGCTCATTGTCAAGGGCGTAAATCTCTATCCCATCCAGATTGAGAAGATACTCATGCAGTTCCCGGAACTGGCATCGGACTACCTTATTACAATTGAGACCATCGGTGATAACGATGAGATGACCATTGAGGCAGAGCTGGCACAGGCTACCGATGATTTCGGAATGCTGCAGAACCTGACTAGGGAGATTACCCGCCGTCTTAAGGATGAGCTCCTGTTTACACCTAAGGTCAAACTGGTGGGCAAGGGCGTAATCCCGCAGTCCGACGGCAAGGCCAAGAGAGTGAATGATTTGCGTAACAACCATTAAACAGGATATTATGAAAACTATAAAGCAGATATCAATATTCCTTGAGAACCAGCGCGGAAAGTTGAGTGACATTCTTACCGCCCTCAAGGACCAGAACATAGAGATCCAGGCCGCATCTGTAGCTGACACAACGGAATACGGCATCCTGCGCCTCATCACGTCAGATCAGGTCAAGGCTGCCCGACTGCTTTCTGCAAAAGGGAATCTGGTAAATCTGAACGAGGTCCTGGCCATCCAGGTGGAACCTGATACTGCCGCGTTTGCCGATGCCGTTGACGCACTTACCAATGGAGGGGTGTCAATAAGTTACCTCTATACTTTCCACAAGGACGGCAAACTGGTGCTCATCATACGTCCCGCAAGTCTGGAGATAGCTGAACGCGTGGCGAAAGAGAAGGGGCTTACCCTTATTCAAGGTTGGGAATGACGGTCGTCATTCCCTTTTTTCTGGATAATTATTAACACCTAATACATTTAGACCATGTTTCTTAAAATTGTCATTCTGGTATTGTTTTTCGCCGTGATGATAGGCGTGGGTATCTATTGCCGCAAGAGCGCCGCCAATGTGCAGGGATTCGTTCTTGGAGACCGTAAGGTGGGCTCCTGGCTTACCGCTTTCGCTTTCGGTACATCCTATTTTTCGGCTGTGATTTTTGTGGGTTACGCCGGACAGTTTGGCTGGAAATACGGACTATCGGCAACATGGATAGGTCTGGGCAATGCCCTTATAGGCTCACTTCTGGCCTGGAGGATATTGGGCCGACGCACACGTCTTATGACACAGTACCTCAAGAGCGCCACAATGCCTGATTTCTTTGGACAGCGTTTCAACTCACAGGCTCTCAAGGTGGCTGCATCGGTAATTGTGTTTGTTTTCCTTATTCCCTATACCGCATCTTTGTACAACGGACTGTCACGTCTGTTCGGTCTTTCATTCGGTATTGACTATAGTTGGTGTGTGCTTGGAATGGCCGTTCTCACCGGCATTTACGTACTGGTGGGAGGCTATATGGCTACTGCCGTGAATGACTTTATACAGGGAATGATTATGCTGGTGGGTATTGTTGCTGTAATACTGGCTGTTCTGAACGGAAACGGAGGTTTCACTGCTGCAATCGAGAAGTTATCACAGCTGCAGAGCGAAAGCGCTCCTGCCCTGAACGGAGCATTTGTATCGTTCTTCGGCCCACAACCTTTATACCTGTTAGGTGTGGTGCTGCTCACATCGCTTGGCACCTGGGGACTGCCCCAGATGGTAGGCAAGTTCTACGCCATCCGTGACGAGGCTGCCATACGCAAGGGTACTTTCATTTCAACTTTCTTTGCCATCATAGTGGCCGGCGGATGCTATTTCCTGGGCGGATTCGGCCGTCTGTACGGCAATGTGATTGAGTTCGGCCCCAACGGGAACCCCGTTTATGACAGCATAGTTCCATCCATGCTCCAGACTCTGCCCGACCTCATGATAGGTGTGGTTATCATCCTGGTGCTCTCTGCATCAATGTCCACGCTTTCATCGCTGGTTCTGACATCGGGTTCCACTCTTACGCTCGATATCATCAAACCTCTCAGAGCCAAAAGCGGCAAGGAGATGAGCGAGAAGTCACAACTGCTCTCCATACGTCTGCTGGTGGTGTTCTTCATAGTGGTATCATCGGTTCTGGCCATCATCCAGGCCAAGAGTTCCGTTACGTTCATCGCTCAGCTGATGGGTATATCCTGGGGTGCTCTGGCCGGCGCTTTCCTGGCTCCGTTCATGTACGGACTGTATTGGAAAAAGACCACCAGGGCATCGGTATGGGCCAGCTTCATAGTAGGTGTAGGCATCATGTGCGGCTGTATGTACGGAACATTCACCAAGACCACGTTCATAAGCCCCTTCTTCAGTTCACCCATCAATGCAGGTGTACTTTCTATGGTTTCGGGTCTGATCATAGTTCCTATAGTAAGTCTCTTCAGTAAAATAAAGGATAAAGAGAGTGTTGACAAGATGTTCAGCTGTTACGACCGTCAGGTTACTGTACATGCATCAACATCTCTTATGGATGAAAAGAGTTAAGAGTTTGGAGTTTTTGAAACAGTGAGAGGAGAGATAGTTTATCCCCGAGTTTTTGTAAATTTGCTATCAGATATTTGATAAAGTAATAATGAAAAAACTTTTACTTGGCGATGAGGCCATAGCGCAGGGTGCCATCGATGCCGGACTGAGCGGCGTTTACGCTTATCCGGGCACACCCTCAACTGAGATTACCGAATACATACAGGGTTACTGCAAGAAGAACCCTGCAGAGAAGATACACAACCGCTGGTGTACCAATGAGAAAACAGCCATGGAGGCCGCTCTGGGCATGTCATTTGCCGGCAAGCGTGCACTTGTGTGCATGAAACACGTTGGCATGAACGTGGCAGCTGACCCGTTCGTGAACTCATCAATCACCGGAGTCAACGGCGGTCTGATAGTCCTTGTGGCCGATGACCCCTCAATGCACTCCTCACAGGATGAGCAGGATACCCGCTACTACGGCAAGTTTGCCCTGATACCGGTCCTGGAGCCATCTTCACAGCAGGAGGCATACGATATGATGTCATACGGCTATGACCTGTCGGAGTCTCTAAAACTGCCGGTGCTGATGCGTACCGTAACGCGTCTGGCACACTCACGCGCCGTTGTGTCTCTTAAGGAAAAACGTAATCAGAATGACCTTAATCCGGTAAGCGGAGTCCGTGACTGGGTGCTGCTGCCCGCTATCGCCAAGCGCCGCTACGCTTCACTGCTGGAGCGTCAGCCGGAGATCATGCGTCTGTCGGTGGAGTCACCGTTCAACAGCTTCAAGGCCCAGGCCAAGCGCTTTAAGATGGGTGCCATTGCCTGCGGTAACGCTTTCAACTACCTGTCAGAGTGCTATCCCGAGGGCATTCCTTTCCCTGTACTCAAGATATCACAGTACCCCATACCGGCAGAGACCGTTCGTACACTTGCCGAGCAGTGTGACTCAATAATGGTTATTGAGGACGGCCAGCCATTTGTTGAGGAGCAGGTGGCAGGCATTCTGCCCTCTGACTGCAAGATTATCGGCCGTCTGACCGGAGAATTGCCCCGTCAGGGAGAACTCAATCCTGATATAGTAAAGTCCGCCTTAGGTCTGGCTCCGCTGCCGCATCCGGATGTTGCCAGGAACGTGGTAGCTCGTCCGCCCGCCCTCTGCCAGGGATGCGGTCACCGCTCAGTATATGAGGCCATCAATATTGTCCTTAAGGACTACAAGACAGCCAAGGTGTTCGGTGACATAGGTTGCTACACACTGGGTGCCCTGCCTCCCTTCCAGGCTCTTGACAGCACGGTGGATATGGGTGCCAGCATCACCATGGCCAAGGGTGCAGCCGACGCAGGCGTGTTCCCGGCAGTGGCCATCATAGGTGACAGCACATTCACCCACTCCGGCATGACCGGTCTTTTAGATGCCGTCAATGAGAACTCTCCCATAACAATCATCATATCCGATAACCTGACCACCGGCATGACCGGCGGACAGGACAGTGCCGGCACCAACAAGTTCGAGGCTATCTGCCGCGGCATAGGCGTTGACCCGGATCACCTCAAGGTGGTTGTTCCGCTGCCCCAGAACATGGAGGAGATTACGCGCACACTGCGTGATGAGATTGAGTATCAGGGCCTGTCGGTTATCATACCGCGTCGTGAATGTATCCAGACACTTGCCCGCAAGGCAAAGGCAAAAGCTGCAAACAAGTAATTCCGCAAACAGATGAAGACAGATATAATTCTTGCAGGCGTAGGAGGACAAGGTATCCTCTCTATCGCAACAGTTATAGGTCAGGCCGCACTTGAGGAGGACCTCTACATCAAGCAGGCCGAGGTTCACGGAATGAGCCAGCGCGGCGGTGACGTGCAGTCAAACCTGCGCATCAGTGACCAGCCCATTGCAAGTGACCTCATATCGCTGGGTCAGGCCGATATCATAATAGCCATGGAGCCCATGGAGGCTCTGCGTTACAAGCATTACCTGAGTAAGGACGGCTGGGTTATCACATCATCCAACCCATTTGTAAACATAGGCAATTATCCTGATAAGGATGCCATCATAGCCGAGCTAAAGGAGCTGGGTAACGTAATCCTGATAGATACTGATGAGATTGGCAAGGAGCACAAGATGCCCAAGGCGGTCAACATGATCCTTCTGGGTGCAGCATCAAGGGCTCTTAAGAGCATTAGTTTTGACAAACTGTGCCAGAGCGTACGCACCATATTCGGTGCCAAGGGTGATGCCATTGTAGAGATGAACATAAAGGCCCTTGAGATAGGCCGTAACTGTGAATAAAAACACCGATGAAAACGATTATTCCCGCAAATGTAATAGATGATTTCCTCAAGAGTATAGAGGTAACGGATATGAACAAGGCCTCCATCCGTCAGGTGCTGGCCTGCGCCATGAATGCCGAGAAGGTGACCGGCACGGAATTCATACATTTTGAGATGGGTGTACCCGGAATACCGGCCGCAGCCGTGGGTATCCAGGCACAGAAAGAGGCTCTGGACCGCGGAGTGGCCTCCAAGTATCCCAACATTGAGGGAATAACCGAACTCAAGGAGCAGGCAGCCCGTTTTGTCAAGGCTTTCATCAACACCGATATCCAGCCCTCTCACTGCACTCCCACTTGCGGAGCCATGCAGGGCACATTTGCAGCCTTCCTGCTCTGCTCGCAGGTTGACCCTAAGAAGGATACCATCCTTTTCATCGACCCGGGATTCCCTGTCCAGAAGATGCAGTGCCAGGTTATGGGTGTCAAGTTCGCCCAGTTTGACGTAGCCGGTTTCCGTGCAGAGAAACTGGGACCCAAGCTGGAGAGTTATCTGGCTAAAGGCAACATCTGCTGCATAGTTTACTCCAACCCCAACAACCCCAGCTGGATGTGTCTGACCGAGGATGAGATAAAAACCATCGGTGGATTGGCCACAAAATATGATACCATCATACTGGAGGACCTGGCTTACATGACAATGGATTTCCGCCGTGACGGTCTGGGCATTCCTTTCCAGCCGCCTTATCAGGTCAGTGTATCTCACTACACAGATAACTACATCATGATGATAAGCGGCAGCAAGATTTTCAGCTATGCCGGCGAGCGTATAGCCGTGGCATGCATATCGGACAAGCTGGCCGAGCGTCACTTTGAGACTCTGCAGAAACGCTACAACATATCCCGCTTTGGTGCCGTATATGCATACGATATGCTTTACGCAATGTCTTCGGGCGTAACCCACTCGGTACAGTGCGCTATGGCCGCCATGCTCAAGGCCGCATGTGACGGTACATACCGGTTCCGTGAGGATATCCGTGAGTACGCACGCCGGTCGGAGAAGATCAAGGAGGCTATGCTGCGCAACGGTTTCCATATCACTTACGATAAGGACCTGGAGGAGCCGGTAAGTGACGGGTTCTACTTTACGTTTGGCTACAATCTTCCTGACGGCACACCCATGGAGGGCGGACAGCTGATGCATGAGCTGCTCTACTACGGGATAAGCGGAATAGTACTGTCATCGACCGGAAGTGACCGCCAGGGCATGCGCGGCTGCTCATCAAATTTCCGTGATGACCAGTTCCCCGCTCTGGAGGAACGCCTCCGTCTCTTCAACGAGGCCCACAAGTAAAAAGTTCTGTGCACCGTGCATCTTTGCAGAACTGGAGACTTTTAAAAAATAAACTCTTGGCATAAAGACGTATTTCGCTTATCTTGGCGTTCTATATACCGGCACAGGCACTTATGGATATGGTGGCTGCCCTGCCATCGGTAAGGCGTACGGTATTCAACATGTACTGCATAGACGGTTTCGGCCAAACCTTCTGATCAGTCGCGGCGGAAGAGGTCGCGGGTATAGACCTTGTCCTGGACATCATCCAGGCAGGAGTCATAGCGGTTGGCTATGATAGAGTTGCAGCGACGCTTGAACTCGTCCAGATTATTTACCACCTCACTCCCGAAGAATGTATCACCGTCCTTGAGCGTTGGCTCATAGATTATTACCTTGGCTCCCTTGGCCTTGACACGCTTCATCACACCCTGTATGGAGCTCTGGCGGAAGTTGTCAGAGTTGGATTTCATGGTAAGGCGATAGACACCCACCGTAATCACCTTCTCGGATGCCTCGTTCCATGCGCTGTTGGCGGTATAGTAACCGGCTTTCTCCAGCACGCGGTCGGCAATGAAATCCTTACGGGTGCGGTTGCTATCTACAATTGCCTGGATAAGATTCTCGGGCACATCATTATAGTTGGCCAGGAGCTGCTTGGTATCCTTGGGCAGGCAGTAACCGCCGTAACCGAACGACGGGTTGTTGTAGTGGCTTCCGATACGCGGGTCCAGGCCCACACCGTCTATGATGGCACGTGTGTCAAGACCCTTCATCTCAGCGTATGTGTCCAGCTCATTGAAGAAACTTACCCGGAGGGCCAGATAGGTGTTGGCGAACAGCTTCACGGCCTCGGCCTCGGTTGTTCCCATATAAAGGGTATCAATATTCTCTTTGATGGCTCCTTCCTGCAGCAGACGGGCAAATGTGTGGGCAGCCTCCTCCAGACGCTTTACGTTTTTATCGAATCCAACGATGATTCTGGAGGGATAGAGATTGTCATAGAGGGCCTTGCTCTCACGCAGGAACTCGGGTGCGAATATGATATTGGGCACAACTACCTTCATGGTGCCGTCTTGCAGACGCTCGCGGTATGAGAACTTCTCACGGACGCTCTCGGTATAGCCTACGGGAATGGTTGACTTGATTACCATTATGGCATCAGGATTTACCTTGAGCACCAGGTCTATCACCTCCTCCACATGGCTGGTGTCAAAGAAGTTCTTCTTGCTGTCATAGTTGGTGGGAGCGGCAATGACCACAAAGTCCGCATCGGAATATGCCTTTTCACCGTCCAATGTGGCGGTCAGGTCCAGTTCCTTCTCTGCCAGATACTTCTCAATGTAATCATCCTGTATGGGCGATTTACGGCTGTTTATCAGGTCAACCTTCTCCTTGACGACATCTACTGCTGTGACATGATTCTTCTGCGCCAGCAATGTGGCCAGTGAAAGGCCCACATAACCTGTTCCTGCTACTGCTATCTTCATATTTCCAAATGATTGTCCATGTCCGGAATACGGACATGCAAAATTAGCCTATTTTACAATAAAATCAACAATTATCGTTAACTTTGGCGTCCGAGCGACAAAAACAAATTTGTCATGAAACCAAGATTAATTGCATTAATGATGGCTACGACCCTGACATTCTATGGTGGAGGCGGACAGCAGGACACAGCTGCCCAAAACCCTGAAACCAAAGTTGTGGTAAAGACTACCGCAGGTGACTTTACCGTCAAACTCTACAACGAGACTCCCGCACACAGGGATAACTTTATTAAGCTGGTGGAAGAGAAATTTTACGAGAACACTTTGTTTCATAGGGTAATACGTGATTTTATGGTGCAGGCCGGAGACCCTGAATCAAAGGATGCTCCAAGATTCTCACAACTGGGTACGGGAGGTCCAGGTTACACTATTCCAGCCGAGTTCGTATATCCCAGATATTTTCATAAACGCGGAGCACTGAGTGCAGCACGTCAGGCCGATCAGGTCAATCCGGAAAGGGAATCATCAGGTTCCCAGTTCTACGTGGTTACAGGAAAGCGGTATTCCATGAATGAATTGAGGGACCTGGAACAGAAAATGGGCGAGAACGAGGCTCAAAGTGTGTTTGACCGTCTGTGCGCCCAGAACCGTGATTCAATTTTTTCCCTACAGAACGCCAATGATATGGACGGGCTTATGAAACTGCAAAACGAGTTGATAGCCAAGACGGAAGAGATAATGAAAGAAAAAGGTGACTTTGAGTTCACTCCAGAACAGCTTTCCGCATATACATCGGAGGGAGGAACCCCGTTCCTTGACAACCAATATACGGTTTTCGGAGAGGTGATTGACGGAATGAAGGTGATTGAAAAAATAGAGAAGGTTTCTACCGATGTTAACAACCGTCCTGTCAGGGATGTGAGGATTCTTTCAATGGAAATAATCAAGTAAACGATATGAAAACTGTTATGAAAAAAAGAGTTATTCTGATTCTGGCAACACTGTTAATGGTGCTGTCTGCAGGAGCCAAGAAAGGCCCCAAATATGTGTTTTATTTCATAGGTGACGGAATGGGTACCAATCAGGTTATGGGTGCCCAGTACTATCTGGCCGATGTGGAAGGATTCTACGGTATAAAGAAACTGGGATTCACAGAATTTCCCTATACGGGTCTGGTGGTTACCTATTCCGCGAACAGCAATGTTACAGACAGCTCTGCCGCCGGAACAGCACTGGCTTCAGGCCAGAAGACCGACAACAACGTTCTGGGTCTTTTACCGGACAGAAAGACTCCCGTTGAGACAATTGCTGAAATGGCGCATAAGAAAGGTGTCAGGGTAGCCATTGGCACATCAGTATGCATCGATCATGCTACTCCCGGTTCATTCTACGGACACAGACCTCACCGCAACAACTATCATGAGATAGGTACTCAACTGAGCGAGTCCGGATTCGACTTTTTCGGTGGAGCTGACTTTCACTCGCCGTATACATCGGACAACAGCGATGAAGGTAATTACGTGCAAGCTGAAAAAGCCGGCTATACAATAGCCCGCGGATACGATGACTACAAGGCAAAAGCCGCCAGTTCCGACAAGATGCTACTACTTGAGAAGAACCCTAACAGCGACCATTATCTCTCTTATGCGATAGACAGGAAAGAGGGGGAGATGTCACTGGCCGACATTACTGAGGCTGCCATAGATTTTATGATGAAGGACCCCAAGAAAGGATTCTTCATGATGATGGAGGGTGGCAGGATAGATCAGGCCTGTCATTCAAATGACCCCGGCGCATATGTCCAGGAGATGTTTGACTTTGACAAAGCCATAAAGGTGGCATACGATTTCTATCTCAAGCACAAAAAGGAGACTCTGATTGTGATAACCGCTGATCATGAAACCGGAGCCTTAGCTCTTACTGCCGGAGATTACAGGACTAACATGAAAGTGCTGCAGTATCAGGATATGAGCAAAGACGCATTCACAGCTATGCTTGAAAAAAAAGGTCGTGAGATAGGCGATATTCTGACCTGGGAAGAGGTGGAGGCTGAACTTAAACAGCACTTCGGTTTCTGGGACAAGGTCAAACTCTCACAAAGACAGACTGACCGTTTGCGTAACACCTATGTGGAAACTTTCGGCATGGGACCGGGAGAACTTAAGGAAGGAGAATATTTCCAGGTCAGCAAACTGACTGATGCCGCAGCCAACGTATTGACCGAAGCGGCCCAGATAAACTTCGGTGTGGGATGTCATTCAGGCAGCTATGTTCCTGTTTTTGCAATAGGAGCCGGCGCAGAACAGTTCACAGGGCAGATGGACAATACGGAAATACCCATGAAAATAAAGAAACTGGCCGGATATTGATTCAATCATAATCCAGATAAGGCTTCAGACGCTCAAGGTCCTGACTGCTGAACTCTTCCATAAGTGAGAGGCGGTCAGGACTTTTTATGGGCCCAGACTGTCTCCTAAGTTCAATAATGGCTCTTGCCTGATAGAAATTGATGTATGGGTGTCGGCGTAATTCTGACAAAGAGTTGCTGTTGACCCGGACCTTTCTTAAAGGTACTGTATCAGTCACAACAAACCACTGCATTACAGAATCCGGAAGTCTGTCAATCTCAGCAAGCTGTCTGACGGAACTATATCCGCCCAGCTTGTCTCTGTATTCTATTATTCGCATAGCGAACCAAGGACCTATCCCCGGAAGTTTTACAAGAGAGACAGAGTCAATGACGTTCAGGTCAAGAGGGGCGACAGGTCTTCTTTTCCGGACATATTTAATTGGTGCATCCTTTGGTTCTGAAGTCCTGACCGATCCTGAGGATACGGGAACCGCACTTTTTATGGAAGACGAAGTAAATGAATGTCTGTACTGTCTGTCATCATTTCTACGGTTGGATGGACGTCTTATAGTGTCAATCTGCGGTGTCAGAATGGTATCGGGTGACAATGTCTGAGTGATACCGTTGATAGAGTCAGCCATCCGGTCCTGTTCAAAACTGTTTTTTCCGGACGAAATGTAGTATTTCAAAACAGTTGTCACGATGATAATGACCAGAAGCACCAAAGTTGCCGCTCTGTCTGGCTTGCTGAAATAAAATATGTCTTTTATCATATCAGAATGGTATTATTTCTATCTTTGAGGCATGAAAGATTACTTCAGAACCTACCCGTTTTCGACTCTCATTGCCGTTGTCATAGTATTCCTTTCACTGTTCAACCCTCCTCATACCCAACTGGATAGTGTAAGCAACATAGATAAGATTGCTCACTTCGTTATGTACGGAGGTCTGGAACTTGTCATCTGGATTGAATTCTTTAGGAAACATAAAGACCAACCACAGATTACAGCCATACTTGTAATGATACTACTACCAATTCTTCTGGGTGCCGGTCTTGAACTGGCACAGTCCGTATTAACAAACTACCGTAGTTGCGAATGGGCAGACATCATAGCTGACTCTGCAGGGGCTGTAGCAGGTGCATTGGCAGGATTGACAGTAACGAAAGCCTTTCCGGAAGATAAGTAGGAAATCACTCCCGCTTCCATGTCTTGTAGGGATTAGTGGCCAAAAAAGCATTATAATAACGATGGTCCCCAGTAACCTCTTTCCCTATGAAACCCGGTTTCTCAAAGATTTCATCCTCAGAACCCAATTCCACTTCAGCAATCACCAAACCCTCATTTTCACCGTAGAATTCGTCTATCTCAAAAACATGAGGTCCAGAATGCACAAGATACCTGCGCTTCTCTATTGCACCGTTCTGTTTTAAATCAAACAGCTCTAATGCATCCTTTATGGGAATAGGGTGATTCCATTCATATCGACTCATGCCACGGCTGTCCGATGGTCCCTTGATGGTCAGGATAGCTTCCTTGTCAGTTATTCTCACACGTACCGAGCGACCATTTTCATGGGCTATATAACCCTGACGAATCTCATAGGAACTGAAAGCGGCATCCCTATATGAAGTTCCTTTGACCAGAAATTTTCGTTCGATTTCAATTGCCATGATATAAAGATTTTCTTGTTAATAATTCAGTTTTGCTGTTCTTGGGATTCTGCAAATGACATAAGGTATGACTTGATGAATCCGTCTATGTGTCCATCCATGACACCTGTGACATCGGATGTCTGATAGCCGGTTCGATGGTCCTTTACCCTGCGGTCATCAAAGACGTATGACCTTATCTGTGAGCCCCATTCTATCTTCTTCTTTCCAGCCTCTATCTTTTCCTGTTCGGCAAGACGATGCTGAAGTTCCTTGTCATAAAGTATGGAACGGAGATGCTGTAACGCCCTCTCCTTATTCTTGGGCTGATCACGTGTTTCCGTATTCTCAATAAGTATCTCCTCTTCCTCACCGGTGTAAGGATCCTTGAACTGATAGCGCAGACGGACACCCGATTCCACCTTGTTAACATTCTGGCCTCCGGCACCTCCGCTTCGGAATGTGTCCCAACTCATAAGGGCAGGATTAATGTCAACCTCAATAGAATCATCAATAAGAGGTGTTACGAAAACACTTGCGAATGAAGTCATTCGCTTTCCCTGGGCATTATATGGAGACACCCTTACAAGCCTGTGGACGCCGTTCTCCCCCTTAAGATAGCCGTATGCATACGGGCCTTCTATCTCAAGAGTGACCTGTTTGATTCCGGCTTCATCGCCGTCCTGGATATTGGCAACGGTAACCTTGTACTTGTTATCCTCACCCCAACGCATATACATACGCATAAGCATCTGTGCCCAATCCTGACTCTCAGTACCTCCGGCTCCGGAGTTGATTTTCAAGACACAGTCCATCTGGTCTGCCTCCTCACGGAGCATGTTTTTCAATTCCAATGATTCCACCGCTGAAACAGCCTTACGGTAATTCTCATCCACATCCTGTTCAGTCACCAGTTCCTCCTTGTAGAATTCCATTGCAAGCGAGAGCTCATCGGCAAGGGCTTTCACCTCCTTATAGCCTTCTATCCATCCCTGAAGACTTTTGACTTTCTTCATCTGTGCTTCGGCTTTTTTCGGGTCATCCCAAAAACCGGGAGCCTGAGTACGCAACTGCTCTTCCTCTACCTGAATCATCTTGGAATCTATATTCAGGTAGCGTTTCAAGGCTTCAGTACGGTCAAGTACGTCCTTAAGTTGTTCTGCGGTTATCATTTACTGAAATAAATATCTGCAAAGATAGTATAAATAATCAACATTCTACTTCTTCAACCAAGGGGAGGGATTCAAACGGGTACTCTCCTTATGAAGCTGAAAATGCAGGACAGTAGTGCCATCCTCTGCTGTCTGTATGTTTCCTATGGCATCACCTGTCTTCACTTTCGAACCGGACTTGAGCCGGGTATCACTTAGATTGCAATATACTGAAATATATGATCCATGACGAATCAGAACCCCTATCTGGCCCTTGCCTTGTTGGAAAATAGACGATACGGTACCGTCAAATACCGCACGAGCCTGAGCTCCTTTGTTGCCCTGAATGTCCAAGCCCAGATTGTTCTGCTTAACATCCTTCATGCCGGCTACATTCTGTACACCGTATTCCCCCACAATAAGGTATGGTCCGGTTATAGGCATTGGAAGTTTTCCTTTATTGCTTTCGAAACTGCCTGTAAGCTTAAGGTCCTGTGCTGGCTGTTCCCTCATCTGGCCAGAAGTGTTTTGCTGTTGCCGTTCACTCTTCAACGCAAGCTCTATCTGCCGGTCTATCTCCTTGGAGAGTTGGTCCATACGCTTCTGTTTGGCGGCAATCTCGTTCTTAAGCGATGTACGCTGGCTCCTGAGCCTGTCTATTAGTTTTTTCTGCTCTTGCTCCTCCTTACGCAGAGCCTGTTCATTTTCAACTCTTATCTTCTCTAATACTATCTTTTCTTTTTTTAGACTGTCAATCCGCATCATGCGGTCCTCCAGGGTATCCCGTTTTTCCCTGATTTCATCGGCAAGAGTCCTGAGAGAACCGCTGTACTCGCTGATATATCTGGCCCTTCGGTCCAACTGTCTGAAAGATTCAGCTGAGAGCATGAAAGTCAATACATTCAGTCCCCTATGCTGCCTTTGGTAGAAGCGGCATGCATCAGCATAACTCTCCTTACACGATTCATATTCCCTGTTCAATGAGGTCACCTCAGCTTGAAGACGGTCATTCTCCCTGTTAAGCTCACGTATCTCAGACCTTGTCTGTTCAAGAAGTCTGGTACGTTCTTTGAGACGCGCAGTGATGGCATTGAGTCCGGATACCCTGCTGGAAATGGTATTCTCAGTCTTGGTCAGGACCTGCTCCTGTTCAGCTATCTGTTTCTGCATTTCCGACCGCTCCTTACGCATCTTGTCAATAGAAGGGGTGGTCTGTCCTATTGCATTCAAGGTGAACAGGAATGTCAGTAACGATATAATTTTTCTTTTCATAATGATAATCTCTCTGTCAACTCTTCCAATGATACCTTGGTCATACGTCTGCCAACCCCTGTTTCATCAGGCCAATTGCTATTGGCAACAGAAACAGAGGAGAGTGCCATGGAAACAGAAACAGTGCTTGACGCATCCGCCATATCAAAATAAAGCATCATGGGAAACACAAAACCATCAGATACGGACCTGAAATCAGAATAATGAACAGACAGTCCCCTTCCTGAAACTTTATTGGAGGTAAGGACCAGATTCCCGTCTGTGTTAACATTGAACCGATAATGATAAGTGTTCTCCACGAATACAGAAGAGCCGTTCTGCTCATCGGTTGTACTGAAAACGATATTTCTCAGAATATCATTCTCATCCGCAGCTCCCGGAGAAAAGACCCGGTTCCATAGAATGGCCTGGATTACATTGAAATCCAACCCTAACTCGTTGCGAAGAGGAAGGTCCGCATAATGACATATTGCATACCTGTTGGAAGAACGGTCCATCACTATTACTTTTTCAGGAAGCATCTCTATTCTCACAATCTCTACAAGACCGAGAACAGAAATACTTATCTGGATGCTATGGTCACGACGCATTCTGAGCTGACCGCTGGCTTTATTTCCGGAAAGGTTAAACGAAAGGCGGGCTGTCAGTTCGCTGGCTTTCTCTACCTCAGAGAGCTGCCGGATTGTCTCCGTATAGGAATCAATCGTACCGGAACCGGATTTACCTATCTTTCCTGTTGTCCGGCAGCCAATCAGCGATAATGCGAATGCTGACATCAATATTATTCTCAAGAATCCGGCGGTTATTCTCATCATTCCAAATATTGTTCTTCCCTAATCTTCCTGTCAATGGTTTTGGACTCGCTTTTGAGCTGGACTGCGCGATGCCAGTTCTCAAGTGCTTTTTCTTTTTCCCCACACATGAAAAGAGCATCACCATAATGTTCATATATTTCCGGATTGTCCTGATCCAAATAACGCAAGGCCTTCTCAAGCCATGAGAGTGCCTCCTGATAACGGTGCATCCGGAACAGTATCCATGCGTATGTATCAAGATATGTGGCATTCAACGGTTCTTTTTCAAGAGTCCTGGCACTCATATTTAGAGCTCTTTCCAAATCATTGTCCTCAAGAGACAGAAAATATGCATAATTGTTCAGGACTCCGATTTCATCGGGGTTATGAACAAGTGCAGAATCATAATCAGCAAATGTTTCCTCCATCATGCCCATACTATGGTGAAACTGTCCTTTAAGACTGTAAAGCTGGGCTTTTCCATCGTGCCCGGAAACTTGAACTATACCATCGTTCAACATAGCGAGTGCCTTATCTGTCTCTCCCTTGAGATTATCTATGATGGCATGAAAGTAATAAGGTTCGTATTTGTCGGGTTCATGCCTGATGACAGTGGCACAGAACTGCTGCACGATTTCAGCTCCGGCAAGACTGGACGCACTTTGAAGCAACCTCTCTATCATCTCTTCCGGTCTGTCCGCCTCATAATAAGCTGAATCACTCTCACCCATAAGCAGGTAACAGAGGAAACGTTTTCCTTTAAGTTGCTCCTCAACATCCTCCATCTTACCATATCGGTCAAGCATCCGCAACTCCTTGCTGAACTGTCCGGTCTCTTCATAAAGGTCTGCCAGCTCAAGAAGGATGTCTGAACGTCCGGGGAACTGGACAACCATCTTTTCCAATTGGCCGATAGCATTCTGGGTCTTGTGTCTCATGCTGTAATTGACAGCAAGCAGACGGTGATACCAATAGTTATCAGGGGCTAACCGGATGGCACGTTTGAGCAGTTGTTCGGATTTCTCGCCTTCACCGGTGGATAGCAGATACTGAGCCATATTGTAACATGCGGCAGCAGATGAGGTGTCTGTCTCAAGACAGTAATTCATCAGGTCCATGGCAGCATCATAATAGCCGGCATCTGCCTTCTTGACTCCTTCATGAAAGAAATAATTGGATGCGTAACTGTCAAAAAGGGGCTGTCTGGAAAGTACGGAAGAATGGGAGACACCGCAAGAGACCATCAACTGGATGGTAAAGATTAGGATCAACAACGATGGAACAGCTCTTTTCATACAATCTAATCACATGCCGCTATGTCCGAATCCACCGGAACCACGCTCTGTTTCTCCAAGGATAGATACATTTGACCACTCTATCTTTTCATAACGGGCGATTATCATTTGCGCTATACGGTCGCCATCATTGATGACAAAATCCTCCTGTGAGAGATTAATCAGTATAACACATATTTCACCACGATAATCCGCATCAATCGTTCCGGGGGAATTGAGAACTGTGACACCTTTTTTTATGGCTAATCCGCTACGTGGCCTGACCTGCGCCTCATAACCGTCAGGAAGCGCTATAAAAAGACCGGTAGGTATCAGACGACGTTCCTGAGGCTTGAGAACTACCGATTCGTCAAGATTAGCCCGAATGTCCATTCCGGCAGATAAAAGGGTGGCATATTCAGGTAACGGATGATGCGAACGATTGATTATCTCCACTTTCATATCAATGAATCTGTTTTATTCAGCGAAAATAGCAAATATACTGCCAACTGATGTAGAATTCCTGTAAAAAACCGCTAATTTTGAAACAAAACATACTCTTGATAATGAATTGGGAAAATTTGATATCCGCAAAACGTCTGGGAATGGAGAGTATAGAACCTGCTCACAGGGACGACCGCTCGGCTTTCCTCAGGGATTATGACCGACTGATTTTCTCATCCCCCTTCCGCCGGCTCCAGAACAAGACACAGGTGTTCCCGCTCCCCGGAAGCGTGTTTGTCCACAATCGTCTTACACACAGTTTAGAGGTATCCTGCGTAGGACGATCACTGGGCAACAATGTGGCACGCGGAATAATACTTGAGCATCCCCAGCTGGCACAGACCAACATTTCCGAGATAGGTAATATTGTCTCGGCCGCCTGTCTGGCTCATGATATGGGTAATCCGCCGTTCGGCCACTCTGGAGAGAAAGCTATATCGGCCTATTTCACCGAAGGAAAGGGACAGTGTCTGAAAGAGCTTTTTGCCGATAAACCCGGTCAGTGGACTGACATCATTAACTTTGAAGGCAACGCAAATGCCTTCAGACTACTGGCACACCAGTTCATAGGACGCCGTAAGGGAGGTTTCGCAATGACTTATTCCACACTTGCATCAATAGTAAAATACCCATACGCCTCTATCCTTGCAAACGGAAAGCATAAGTTCGGGTTCTTTGACAGCGAAGCCCCTATCTTTGCCCGAATTGCCGATGAATTGGGTATTATCCGTCTTTCCGCATCAGATGAACCCCTGCGTTACGTTCGTTATCCTCTTGTATGGCTGGTAGAAGCAGCCGATGATATCTGTTACCTTCTGATGGATCTGGAGGATGCCCATAAACTGAAGCTGATATCAACCGAGAAGACTGTTGCCTTGATGATGAATTTTATAGAACCGTCTGACCGGGAGCATGCCCACTCAATCCTAAATATGGTCACTGATGTTAACGAGCAGGTCTCTTACCTCCGTTCAAAACTGGTAGGAATTCTTATCGATGAGTGTACCCAGGTATTCCTTGAGAACCAGAATGCCATACTGGAAGGGTCATTCACAGGTTCACTTATCAATCATATCAGCGACACTCCCAAGAATGCGTACGCTGAATGTGCTGAGCTGTCCAAGGAGAAGATTTACCGCTCACGGGACGTACTTGAAGTTGAACTGGCTGGTTTCCGTATTATAAGTACTCTGCTTGACCTCATGATAGAGGCAGTGCAAAATCCAGAAAGGGAGTATTCCAAGCTGCTGATCAACCGTGTATCTAGTCAGTATGATATCAATGCCGAGGATATTTATAACCGAATTCTTGCTGTGCTTGATTACATAAGCGGCATGACCGATGTATATGCATTGGACATTTACCGCAAGATCAACGGCAACAGCCTTCCCGCAGTATAAAAGAACAGGGTGACCGGACTGAAGCCTATCACCCTGTTCCACTATCAAGTCTAATCAATATTTACTGCCTTGAAATCTCAACCTCAAGGAGACTGTCCTTTGAGTTCTTAAGACGCTCATATTCTTCTTTGTCACCGACAATAATCTTATCAAACTCGCGCATTCCGGTTCCAGCAGGAATCAGGTGACCGCAGATAACGTTCTCTTTCATGCCAAGCAGACTGTCGCTCTTGCCGTTTATGGCAGCTTCATTAAGAACCTTTGTGGTTTCCTGGAATGATGCAGCGGACATAAAGCTCTGGGTGGCCAATGCAGCACGGGTTATTCCCTGAAGAACCTGAGTTGATGTGGCAGGAATGGTGTCACGAACCTGAACGAGACGGAGATCTTTACGCTTAAGCATTGAGTTCTCATCACGGAGTTTGCGGGCTGTTACTATCTGACCGGCAAACATATTCTGTGAATCTCCGGGATCAGTCACTACTTTCTTGCCCCAAATGCGGTCATTCTCCTCCATGAACTCCAGCTTATCAACGCTCTGCTGTTCAAGGAATCGGGTATCACCTGGTTCATCAATCTCAACCTTGCGCATCATCTGACGTACGATTATCTCAAAATGCTTGTCGTTAATCTTCACGCCTTGCAGACGATAAACATCCTGAACCTCATTTACGATGTACTCCTGTACAGCTGTGGGACCCTTGATGGTAAGGATGTCACTCGGAGTAATAGCTCCGTCTGAAAGAGGTGTTCCAGCACGAACATAATCACCCTCCTGAACAAGAATCTGCTTGGAGAGAGCTACCAGATACTTCTTCTCATCACCAGTACGGGATACAACTGAAATCTCACGGTTACCTCTCTTTATCTTGCCCATGTGAACTGTTCCGTCAATCTCAGAAACAACAGCAGGATTAGAAGGATTACGGGCCTCGAACAACTCAGTGACACGAGGCAGACCACCGGTTATATCACCAGCCTTACCCTGAACGCGAGGAATCTTGACAATTATATCACCGGCTGCAAGGGATACGCCATCCTTAACCACGACATGACCACCAACAGGGAGGTTGTATGAACGTAACGTCTTTCCTTCGGAATCTACAATATCCGCCGTAGGAATCTTGGTTTTGTCCTTGGTCTCAATTATAATTATCTCTTCTAAACCTGTTGACTCATCGGACTCAATTTTGAAAGTGACGTTCTCAACAACATCCTTGAGTCTGACAGTACCGGCATCCTCTGTTATGATAAGAGCATTGAAAGGATCCCATTCAGCAATCAAATCACCTTTCTTGACCGTACTTCCATTGGCTATATATAATTTTGAACCATAAGGAAGGTTGTGAGTTGAAAGTGTAATACCCGTGTTCTGATCAATAAACTTAGCTTCACCAAGACGGCCAACAACAATGCTGTACGATCCGGAATCCAAATTCTTGTCATCTACAACATTAACGGTACGGACTTCCTCAAAATCAACGCGACAATCATATCTGGCAGTAAGACGTGAGTTTGCAGCAATATTGGAAGCTGTACCACCAGCATGGAAGGTACGAAGTGTAAGCTGTGTACCCGGCTCACCTATGGATTGTGCAGCTATGACACCGACGGCCTCACCTTTCTCCACCAGACGTCCGGTTGCAAGATTGCGGCCATAACACTTGGTGCAGACACCATGTTTGCTTTCACAAGTAAGCACAGAACGAATCTCAACACTCTCGATAGGTGACTCATCTATCTGTTTTGCAATGGCTTCGTTTATCTCCTCACCGGCAGAGACAATCAATTCACCAGTAGTGGGATGTATGACATCATGAACGGAGACACGACCAAGAATTCTCTCATAAAGGGATGCAACAACCTCCTCGTTCTCCTTAAGGGCTGTGCAGACAAGACCACGCAATGTGCCGCAATCTTCCTCAGTGATAATAACATCATGTGATACATCCACAAGACGACGTGTCAGATAACCGGCATCAGCTGTCTTAAGGGCTGTATCGGCAAGACCCTTACGGGCACCGTGTGTAGAGATGAAGTACTCCAGCACAGAAAGACCTTCCTTGAAGTTGGAAAGAATCGGGTTTTCAATAATCTGAGCTCCCTCGGCACCTGCTTTCTGCGGCTTAGCCATAAGACCACGCATACCGGAGAGCTGACGAATCTGCTCCTTGGATCCGCGGGCACCGGAATCAAGCATCATATATACCGAATTAAAGCCTTGATCATCCGATGAAATGGTCTTCATCAGAACCTTGGATAAGTCCTCGTTGACGTGTGTCCAAACATCGATAACCTTGTTATAACGCTCATTATCGGTAATAAGACCCATATTATACTCTGCCATAATGCCTTCAACCTCCTCATTACCTTTGGCAACAAGTTCCTCCTTCTCTTTAGGAATGATAATATCTCCCAAATTGAATGACAGACCGCCTTGGAATGCCATCTTGTATCCAAGGTTCTTGATTCCATCAAGGAATTCGCAGGCACGGGCAACACCAACTTTCTTGATGACATCAGATATGAGGTCACGCAAAGTTTTCTTGGATATGATATAGTTGATGTAACCTACCTCATCGGGAACTATCTCGTTCACTATGACACGACCCACGGAAGTCTCAACAAGATGTATGAGAGGATTGCCCTGCTCATCAATATCGTTAACCATAACTTTTACAATGGCATGGATATCGACCTTACCCTCGTTATAAGCTATAAGAGCTTCTTCAGGTCCGTAGAACACAAGACCTTCACCCTTTGCGCCCTTACGAAGTTTAGTGATATAGTACAGACCTAGTACCATATCCTGTGAAGGAACAGTGATAGGAGCACCGTTAGCAGGGTTCAGAATATTATGAGACTGAAGCATGAGCATCTGCGCCTCAAGAATAGCCTCGTTACTGAGCGGAAGATGTACGGCCATCTGGTCACCGTCAAAGTCTGCGTTGAAGGCGGTACAAGCCAATGGATGAAGCTGGATGGCTTTGCCTTCAATCATCTTGGGTTGAAAAGCTTGAATACCAAGACGGTGCAGTGTAGGTGCACGGTTCAGGAGAACCGGATGACCCTTCATTACATATTCCAGAATATCCCATACGATAGGATCTTTGCGGTCAACAATCTTTTTGGCGGACTTTACGGTCTTTACGATACCGCGCTCTATGAGTTTGCGGATGATAAAAGGCTTGTAAAGCTCTGCTGCCATCAGTTTGGGAATACCGCACTCACCCATCTTGAGTTCAGGACCTACAACGATAACTGAACGTGCCGAATAGTCAACACGCTTACCCAAAAGGTTCTGGCGGAAACGACCCTGCTTACCCTTGAGGGAATCCGAGAGAGACTTGAGCGGACGGTTGGCCTCACTCTTGACGGCACTAGCCTTGCGACTGTTGTCAAAAAGGCTGTCAACGGCCTCCTGCAGCATACGCTTCTCGTTACGGAGGATAACCTCTGGAGCCTTTATCTCAATAAGCCTCTTAAGACGGTTATTACGTATAATTACCCTACGGTACAGATCATTGAGGTCAGATGTTGCAAAACGTCCACCGTCAAGAGGTACCAGAGGACGCAGTTCAGGAGGAGTTACCGGAATCACCTTGAGAATCATCCACTCAGGATGGTTCAACTCACGGGAGGCACGGAAAGACTCAACCACCTGAAGACGCTTCAAGGCCTCAGTCTTTCGCTGCATGGAAGGATTGTCTCCACCTGCACGTGCACGAAGTTCGTAAGAGAGTTTGTCGAGATCCAGATCGCAAAGCAAATCATAAATAGCCTCTGCACCCATTTTGGCAATGAACTTGTCAGGATCATTGTCATCAAGGTATTGGTTCTCCCTTGGCAGCTTTTCCAATATATCTAAGTATTCCTCCTCTGAGAGAAGGTCCAGACGGTTACTGCCCAAAGTATTCTCAGAAGCCCAAGCGCCCGGTCTGATTACTACGTAACGCTCATAGTATATAATTGAATCCAGCTGCTTGGTAGGAATACCCAGCAAATAACCGATCTTGTTGGGAAGCGAACGGAAATACCAGATATGTGCTACCGGAACCACCAGCTGAATATGGCCCATACGCTCACGACGCACCTTCTTTTCTGTTACCTCCACACCGCAACGCTCGCATACAATACCCTTGTAACGAATTCTTTTATACTTTCCGCAATGACACTCGTAGTCCTTGACTGGGCCAAATATACGCTCACAAAATAATCCGTCACGCTCAGGCTTGTATGTGCGATAGTTTATGGTCTCAGGCTTGAGGACTTCACCACTGGAATTTGTCAGAATCTCCTCAGGGGAAGCAAGACTAATGGTTATCTTGGAGAAATTGTTCTTGATCTTTGTATCTTTTTTGAAAGGCATAGCTTCTAACTTTTTAATGGTGATTACTCAAGATTGATGCTAAGTCCCAAACCGCGCAACTCGTGCAGGAGTACATTAAGCGATTCAGGGATGCCAGGTGTCGGCATCGGATCACCTTTCACGATTGCCTCGTATGCCTTGGAACGACCGGTTACATCATCAGACTTGATGGTCAGGATTTCCTGAAGCACATGTGAAGCACCAAATGCCTCAAGAGCCCATACCTCCATCTCACCAAAACGCTGACCACCAAACTGAGCCTTACCGCCAAGTGGCTGCTGAGTAATTAGAGAGTATGGACCGATGGAACGTGCATGCATCTTATCCTCAACCATATGACCGAGTTTGAGCATGTAGGTGACACCCACTGTGGCGCATTGGTCAAAAGGCTCACCTGTGCCGCCGTCATAAAGTTGAGTCTTGCCGTATCGGGGCAGCCCTGCCTTATCTGTCCATTCGTTCAGGTCATCAAGCGAAGCTCCATCAAAAATAGGAGTGGCAAACTTGACTCCAAGTTCACGTCCGGCATGACCGAGTACAGTCTCAAATATCTGACCGATGTTCATACGTGAAGGAACGCCCAGAGGATTCAGGACAATATCAACGGGAGTACCGTCAGCCAAAAACGGCATATCCTCCTGCTTAACGACACGTGAAACGATACCCTTGTTTCCGTGGCGACCGGCCATCTTGTCACCGACACCTATCTTACGCTTTTTAGCTACATAAACCTTAGCCATCTGGATTATTCCTGAAGGGAGTTCATCACCGATGGTAAGTGCGAACTTATTGCGCTTGTTCTCGGCATCATATTCCTTGTACTTACGCAAGTAATTCACTATCAGTTTAGATATAAGGTCGTTTGTATGTTCGTCATCTGTCCAGTCATTGGATTTGACGGATGAATAATCCAAAGATTCAAGAGCCTTCTTGGTAAAACGCTGTCCTTTTGTGATAACCTCTGTTTCAAGTAAGTCAAAGACACCTTGAGAGGTCTTTCCCTCTGTCAGAACAAGCAGTTTCTTTACAAGTATACCTTTAAGTTCAGCCACCTTATCTTCGAATTCGGCATCAATCTTGGGCAGTCTTGCCTTGTCTGCCATCTTGGAATTACGTGTCTTGATGGCGCGTGAAAACAACTTCTTGTCAATTACCACACCTTTGAGTGAAGGGGAAGCCTTTAAAGAAGCATCCTTTACATCACCGGCCTTATCACCGAAGATGGCACGCAGGAGTTTTTCCTCAGGTGAAGGATCGGACTCACCTTTTGGCGTAATTTTTCCAATTAGTATATCACCAGGCTGTATGTAAGCGCCTATTCTAACGATTCCGTTCTCATCAAGATCCTTAGTGGCATCCTCACTGACATTAGGAATATCAGATGTCAGCTCCTCATATCCGCGCTTAGTCTCACGAACCTCAAGAATGAACTCCTCAACATGAACAGAAGTCAGGATATCCTCACGTACTACACGTTCGTTGAGTACGATGGCATCCTCATAGTTATAACCCTTCCAAGGCATATATGCAACCAAAAGGTTCTTACCAAGGGCGAGCTCACCATTCTGGGTAGAATAACCTTCGGTAAGGATATCACCGGCTTTGACTCGCTGGCCAACCTCGCAAATAGGACGCAGATCAATGGTCATATTCTGGTTGGTACGACGGAATTTAGGTAACTTATACTCCTTTTCAGCGGGTTCGAAACTTACAAACTCCTCATCCTCTGTACGATCGTACAGGACACGAATATATGCAGCATCCACATAAGTAACGGTTCCGTCACCCTCTGCTGTAATCTGGGTACGCGAATCCTCAGCAAGCTGTTTCTCGATTCCGGTTCCCACGATAGGAACTTCCGTCCGCATAAGAGGAACCGCCTGGCGCATCATGTTTGAACCCATCAGGGCACGGTTGGCATCATCGTGCTCAAGGAAAGGAATCAAAGCAGCTGCAATAGATGCAATCTGCTGAGGAGATACATCCATCAACTCTACATCTTCTGGTGGAACAACCGGGAAATCAGCATCACGACGTGCCTTGACACGGGTGCGGATAAACCTGCCGTTCTCATCATACGGAGCATTTCCCTGACCTATGATCTTGCCTTCCTCTTCCTCTGCGGTAAGATACAGAACCTCATCATTGTTCAGATTAACATGGCTCTCATTTACCTTGCGATATGGAGTCTCTATAAACCCGAGATCATTAATTTTTGCATAGATGCAAAGAGAGGATATCAGACCAATATTAGGTCCTTCTGGAGTCTCAATAGGACAAAGGCGTCCATAATGTGTATAATGAACGTCACGCACCTCAAATCCGGCACGGTCACGGGAAAGGCCGCCAGGTCCAAGAGCTGACATACGGCGCTTGTGAGTAATTTCGGCCAGAGGATTGGTCTGATCCATAAACTGTGACAATGCGTTGGTGCCAAAGAACGAGTTGATTACAGCTGATACAGTCTTGGCATTGATGAGGTCGGTGGGAGTAAACACCTCGTTATCGCGTACATTCATGCGCTCGCGTATGGTACGTGCCATACGTGCCAGACCGATGGCAAACTGGTTGGACAGCTGTTCTCCCACCGTACGGACACGACGGTTCGACAGATGGTCAATATCGTCCACCACAGCGTGTGAATTGACAAGTTCAATAAGATACTTTATGATTTCTATGATATCCTCCTTGGTCAATACACCGATACTCATGTCTGTGGTCAGACCAAGCTTCTTGTTCACACGGTAACGTCCCACCTCTCCGAGATCATAACGTTTCTCCGAGAAAAAAAGATTGTTTATGACCTCACGAGCACTCGAATCATCAGCAGGATCTGCATTTCTCAACTGACGGTAGATATAGAGTACAGCCTCTTTTTCAGAGTTGCAGGGATCCTTCTGAAGAGTATTGAAGATGATGGAATAGTCTGATTGACCGGTCTGTTCCTTATGGAGCAGAATGGTTTCGAGGCCTGACTCAAGAATATCATTGATATTGTCTTCTGTAAGTTCAGCTTCACGGTCAACGACAACCTCATGGCGCTCTATTGAAACCACTTCGCCTGTATCGGAATCCACAAAATCCTCAATACGGGTCCTTAGCACACGAGCAGCAAGCTTACGACCAATACATTTCTTTAGGCTGGACTTGTTTACCTTAATCTCCTCCGCCAGATCAAATATGTCAACTATATCCTTATCGGTCTCGAATCCGATGGCTCGAAGCAGGGTGGTTACAGGAAGTTTTTTCTTACGGTCAATATAAGCATACATGACATTATTGATGTCAGTAGCAAATTCTATCCATGAACCTTTGAAAGGAATGATTCGTGCGGAATAGAGAGGGGTGCCGTTAGAATGGATGCTCTGACCGAAGAAGACGCCCGGCGAACGGTGCAACTGGGAAACTACAACACGTTCGGCACCGTTAATTACGAAAGTACCCTGGGCCGTCATGTAAGGAATCGGGCCAAGGAAAACATCCTGAATCACCATATCGAAATCCTCATGATCGGGATCGGTACAATAAAGTTTCAGTTTTGCCTTCAAGGGTACGCTATATGTAAGACCATGCTCCAGACACTCTTCAATAGTGTAACGGGGCGGGTCAATGTAGTAGTCCAGGAATTCCAGGACGAAATTGTTCCGAGTGTCAGCTATAGGGAAATTTTCTGAGAATACCTTATAAAGACCTTCGTTCTTGCGTTTCTCAGGCGGTGTGTCCAACTGAAGAAAATCCTTGAAAGATTTGAGTTGCACTTCAAGGAAATCAGGACACGGCATCGGGTTCCTGACGGAAGCGAAATTAATTCTCTGATTATCTTTGTTTGAAGACATAAAAGGAAGGATATGATGGAACTTGATACTTTAACGCACAAAAAGGTTAAGAACCCTAGGCAGCCCTAAAGAACCGCCGTAGGGGTTACTTAACCATTAACCTGACAGGCAGGCCTGTGAAATTACTTAAGCTCAACTTCTGCGCCAGCCTCTTCCAGAGTCTTCTTCAGTGACTCAGCTTCGTTCTTGGCGAGACCTTCCTTAACAACACTGGGTGCAGCGTCAACAAGATCCTTAGCCTCCTTCAGACCAAGACCGCAAGCCTCCTTGACAGCCTTAACGACAGCAAGTTTGTTTGCACCGAAGCCCTTCAGTACTACATCAAATGAAGATTTCTCTTCTGCAGCCTCAGCAGCGGCAGCAGGACCAGCAGCAGCTACAGCTACAGCTGCGGCAGCGGGTTCAATTCCATATTCATCCTTCAGGATGGTTGCGAGTTCATTGACCTCCTTAACGGTAAGGTTAACCAGTTCTTCTGCTAATGCTTTTAAATCAGCCATTGTGTTATGATTTTAATAGGTTTGTACTTTTGTTTTGATTCTTAATTCTCTCTTTCTCCAAGAGTCTTGAGGACTCCATGGATGGTGTTTGCACCAGACTGAAGAGCAGAAACAACATTTTTGGCCGGAGACTGCAACAGTGCAATGACATCGGCAATAAGTTCCTTCTTGCTCTTGATATGTACCAAAGTCTCAAGCTGATCAGCTCCGATGTAGAAACTTTCTTCTGCATAAGCAGCCTTGAGACCCGGAATACCGGTCTTCTTGTCAGAGACATCCTTGATTAGCTTAGCCGGAGCGTTAGCTACATTGGCAAGCATCAGGGCTGTTGTACCCTTCAGAGAATCATAAAGAGGCGAAAAATCTGTCTCCAACTGATCCATTGCCTTCTGAAGGAGAGTGTTCTTGACAACAACCATCTTCACTTCATTCTTGAAGCACTTTCTGCGCAGGTCGCTTGTAGCGGTTGAATTGAGACCGGTTACATCGACCAGATATATAGCTGAGTAGTTCTGAAGGGTTTCCTTCAAGGACTCAATAATCAAAGCTTTATCTTCTTTCTTCATAACTATCGGTTTAATCAGATTTCATCCAACGACTTAGTATCAACCTTGATACCCTTACTCATTGTGCTTGAAAGATAAAGACTCTTAATATAAGTACCTTTAGCAGCAGAAGGCTTGAGTTTGATGATTGTATCAATAAACTCCTTAGCGTTATCTCTGATAGCATCGGCAGAGAATGAAACCTTGCCGATAGAAGTGTGGACGATACCAGTCTTGTCAACCTTGAAGTCAATTTTACCTTGCTTGACCTCCTTGACAGCCTTAGCAACATCCATTGTCACTGTACCACTCTTGGGGTTAGGCATAAGTCCACGAGGACCAAGAATACGTCCGAGAGGACCAAGCTTTCCCATAAGAGCTGGCTGAGTGATAATAACGTCAATATCCGTCCAACCACCTTTGATCTTCTCTATGTATTCCTCAAATCCGACATAATCAGCACCTGCTTCCTTGGCTGCAGCTTCCTGATCAGGGGTGCACAGAGCGAGAACTCTGACCACCTTGCCTGTTCCGTGAGGAAGTGATACCACGCCACGAACCATCTGGTTGGCCTTACGAGGATCAACACCAAGACGAACATCAATATCTACAGATGCGTCAAACTTGGTTGTAGTTATTTCCTTGACCAACTGAGATGCCTCCTTGAGGGTATAGGCTTTGCCGGCTTCTATCTTAGAAGCGACACTCTTTTGGTTTTTTGTCAGTTTACCCATTTCTTAAAACTTTTTTTCAGTGAATGCCAGGGGTCAGTCTTTAACTGTTATTCCCATACTTCTTGCAGTACCTGCAACCATCGAGATGGCCGACTCAAGTGTAAAGCAGTTCAGGTCGGGCATTTTGTCCTGTGCAATCGCTGCAACCTGTTCCTTGGTTACTGAAGCAACCTTTTTTCGGTTTGGTTCAGGAGAACCGCCCTTAGCTCTGGAAGCCTCAAGCAACTGTATGGCTACAGGAGGAGTCTTGATGACGAAGTCGAATGATTTATCACTGTAATAAGTGATTATCACCGGCAGGGTCTTACCTGATTTGTCCTGGGTTCTGGCGTTGAACTGTTTGCAAAACTCCATTATGTTCAGACCCTTGGAACCCAGAGCGGGACCTACGGGTGGTGATGGATTTGCAGCGCCTCCTTTAATCTGTAATTTGATTATTCCAGCAACTTCTTTAGCCATTTTCCAAAAAATTATATGTAAACACTATACGGAGAACAGTGTAAGCCTGGTAACAGGCAGCTTACAGCTTCTCCACTTGCATAAAACTAAGATCTATAGGGGTCTTGCGACCGAAGATCTTTACCATGACCTTAAGTTTCTTCTTCGCGTTGTCAACCTCTTCAATGACACCATTGAAGCCTGAAAACGGACCGAAGGTGACCTTCACTGTTTCGCCTACAGTGAACGGTACAAGAACTTCCTCCTGAGTCTCCTCCATCTCATCAACAGAACCTAGAATCCTGTTGACCTCCGAAGGACGCAAGGGCGTGGGATTATCCATGCCACCGAGGAAACCCAAAACATTGGGACTGTATCTGAGACGCTGCTTGATTTCACCGTCAAGAATAGCTTCCACCAGAACATAACCCGGCAGGTAGCTGCGTTCCTTAACGACACGTTTACCGTTTCGTACCTGAACTACTTTTTCAGTGGGAATAAGCACTTGGGTAATCATATCCTCCAAGCCATTGTTCTTGGCATCGGCCTCAAGATATTCCTTTACCTTGAGCTCCTTGCCGCTGATAGCCTTAAGGACATACCACTTTTTTTCCAACTCAGCCATTGTTCCAATCAGGGATAAATGAGTTTCATTATTTCCTCAAAGCTTTTATCCATCAGGAATACAACAACAGCAATCATCAGGGAAGCAACTAAAACGATGACTGCGCTGCTGGTCAGTTCCTTACTTGTTGGCCATGTTGTCTTATGGACAAGCTCGTTGTAAGATTCCTTACAATTTTGAATGAATTTCTTGAACATATCTCTATCTTCTTTGCACGGGTGGAAAGGCTCGAACTCTCGACACTCGGTTTTGGAGACCGATGCTCTACCAACTGAGCTACACCCGTAGTCAATGTCAGCACCACAAGGGGAGCTGACATTTATTTGGTTTACAATCAATCGATGATTGCAGTGATCTGACCTGAACCTACGGTACGGCCGCCCTCACGGATAGCGAAACGCAGACCAACGTTGATAGCTACAGGATAAATCAAGGTAACTGTAATCTCAACGTTATCACCAGGCATTACCATCTCAGTTCCCTCGGGGAGAGTAATCTCACCGGTGCAGTCCATTGTACGGATGTAGAACTGAGGACGGTACTTGTTACGGAATGAGGTATGACGACCACCTTCCTTCTGTGTCAGTACATAGATAGAAGCCTTGAAAGTGGTGTGAGGCTTAATCTGGCCCGGATGGCAAAGAACCATACCACGCTTGATTTCAGTCTTTTCAATACCACGGAGCAATAGACCGACATTATCACCAGCCTCACCCTGATCCAGAAGCTTACGGAACATTTCAACACCTGTAACGGTTGTTTCTTTTTCCTCACCGAGACCAAGGATCTCAACCTTATCACCTACTTTAACAACACCTGTCTCAATACGACCGGTAGCAACAGTACCACGACCGGTAATTGAGAATACATCCTCGACAGGCATCAAGAACGGCTGATCAACAGCACGCGGAGGCAGAGGAATCCATTCGTCAACAGCGGCCATCAGCTCCATAACCTTATCCTCCCACTCCTTAACGCCATTCAAAGCACCAAGGGCAGAACCACGGATGATAGGAGTGTTGTCACCGTCAAACTCGTATGCATCAAGAAGCTCACGCATTTCCATCTCAACGAGATCAATCATCTCACCGTCAACATCAGGAGAATCACACTTGTTCAGGAATACAACAAGCTTAGGAACGTTCACCTGACGGGCGAGAAGGATATGCTCACGGGTCTGCGGCATCGGACCATCAGTAGCAGCAACCACAACGATAGCACCATCCATCTGAGCAGCACCAGTAACCATGTTCTTTACGTAGTCAGCATGACCCGGGCAGTCAACATGAGCATAGTGACGATTTTCAGTCTCGTACTCAACGTGAGCGGTGTTGATGGTTATACCACGCTCCTTCTCCTCGGGAGCATTGTCAATCTGGTCGAATGACTTGATCTTGTCAGCATTACCTGATACCCTTTCTGCCAACACCTTGGTGATAGCAGCGGTCAGGGTAGTCTTACCGTGGTCAACATGACCGATAGTACCAATGTTTACGTGCGGTTTGGTGCGCACAAATGTCTCTTTTGCCATAATTTAAAGCTATTTTATTGATTATAAACTTGATGTTCAACTACAAAAAGGCTCCCGCCAAGGCGGTCTCCTCCTATCCTCATTTTAAATTAGAGCTGTTACCGAGATTTGAACTCGGGACCTCATCCTTACCAAGGATGCGCTCTACCAGCTGAGCTATAACAGCGACAATCTTGAGCGGGAAACGGGACTCAAACCCGCGACCCTCAGCTTGGAAGGCTAATGCTCTATCAACTGAGCTATTCCCGCAACATTCATTGCCGTGAACTTTATTTCCAAGGACTGCCCTTATATAATAATAAGGTGGTATCCTCCAAAACAACAGGCTCCGGGTTACCGGCTTCACTGCACCTGAATTGTGGGTGAAGATGGATTCGAACCACCGAAGTCGAGAGACAGCAGATTTACAGTCTGCCCCATTTGGCCACTCTGGAATTCACCCCTCAGAGCCGCTAGTCGGAATCGAACCAACAACCTACGCATTACAAGTGCGTTGCTCTACCATTGAGCCATAGCGGCATTGTTTCAAAGAACCCGCCCCTCGGCTAAAACGAAGAGCGGGTGCAAAGATATTTCAAATTTATTTCTGAACAAAATAAAACAGTGTGTTTTTTATTTCTCACGTTGTTTTTCCTTGTTTTTTTTCAATTGACGGGTCAATGCATCAAGACATTCGTCAACTGCCTGCTCAAACGTATCACAGTTTTTTTCGGCAAACAGTTCCCCATTAGGTATAGTTACGGTGATTGAAGCCTGCTTATTCAGCGATGTCTCGGGTTTAACCACTCTCAACACCACATCAACCTTACGGATATACTCGTGCACTCTTTCGAGTTTTGCACATTTCTTCTCAATGAACGCCTGAAGCTGTTCGGTTGCATTGAAATGCAATGCTTGAATTTTTGTTTCCATAATCGATGGTTTTAGTTATTCAGGCTCGCGGATGAGCCTTTTTATATATTTCTTTAAGTTCCTTGAATGTTGTGTGAGTATATATTTCCGTAGTCTGAAGGCTACTGTGGCCAAGCAGTTCCTTGACGGCACCCAATTCTGCATCGTGGTTCAGCATGGAAGTGGCGAAAGTATGACGCAGTACGTGGGGACTCTTTTTACTGACAGTAGAGAACCTGGATAGGGCATCTTTAACCAACATATAGACCTGATGACGTGGAATACGCAACCCTTTGTCATTAACAAAAAAAGCTTCATCTGTGTGTCCAAAATTAGCTTCTCTAGCTTCAATATAAATGTGAAACATATTAGCCAACTCTCTTCCAAAAGGAATGAAACGCTGTTTATCCCTTTTTCCTGTCACCTTAAGGGTGGAAGTGACAAAATCTATATCATGGTCATCCAGTCCTATCAGTTCTGCCATACGAATTCCTGTTTCATAAAAGGTCGCTATGACTGTCTTGTTCCTGATCCCAATGAATCCTTCTCCCAAATCACCGCTGTCCAACAATTCATTCATCTCTGACTCCTTGACAAATTGTGGGAGAGGCCTCTTGTTCTTGGGACCTGTGACACCCTGAACGGGTGATATTTCCCTTATTCCACGGATTCTGAGAAAACGGTAAAACGAACGTAAAGTACTCAGCTTTCTGTTAACAGTGGTTGTAGCTGTTCCTTTATCCATAAGGTCAACTACCCATAGACGGACCAGATCGCGGTCTACATTCAATAAGTCCAGTTGCGAATCCGTCTCTTTGAGGAAACGCTCGAATATGACAAGATCACGACGATAGGCATCTATTGTCTTTTCCGAATAGTTTCTCTCCAACTTGAGATATTCACAGAAACGGTCCTTGTACATAACAAAAATTCGCCGCTGAATGCATTCAGTGACGAATATAATTCAAAAAAAAACAAAAAGCAAGAACAGAAGAGTAAAATTACTCTTCAGTCTGCTGAAGTTTCTGTACGTAGATGGCGTGCTCCATCTTAAGACGTTTCAGTTCAGACGGTTTGTCAAACTGCTGACGACGACGAAGTTCCTTGACAACACCGGTCTTCTCGTACTTTCTCTTGAATTTCTTTAGGGCGCGCTCAATGTTTTCGCCCTCCTTTACTGGAACAATAATCATTTTTAATTATTAATATTTTAATTTTCGTTTACCTTTCCCTCAAGAATAAGCGGCGCAAAATTAGACAATTTTTCTTCATAAGCAAAAATAATGGAACAAAAATCTCGTTAATAAACTGATGAACGCAAACAAAAGGCTGTTTCACATTATTGCGTTTCTGTTCCTGACTCTGAAAGCAGGGGCACAATATGACGTACACTTCAGTCATTTCTGGGCTGTTGAGACTTTCTATAACCCAGCGGCAATGAACCGAAACAACATGATGAACGTCACAGGTTCACTTTCAATGCAGATGGCCGGATACAGACATGCTCCCATTTCCATGTACATAGGTGCTGATACCTCACTCCCTTTTGACAATGGGCATCACGCGGCCGGTGCCGGTCTGCTGAACGAAACAATCGGACTCTTCACAAACAGGAGAATGCTGCTTGGCTACTCTTATAAACTCAGTCTTGGAAAAGGATGGGTCAATTTAGGAATTCAGGGAGGCTTCATGTCCCAGGAGTTCAACGGTTCCAAGGTTGAGGCCGAGACTGCAGCGGATCCTGCTTTTCCCTCATCTGAAGAGAGAGGGAGTACCGGAGATATCGGTGCCGGAATCATGTATACCATAGGGGAATGGCATATTGGAATATCCGCACAACACCTGAATTCTCCTCATCTGGAATTCGGAAAAGGTTCTGGCACAAGAAGCGAAATGGATATTAGACCTACATTCTATATGAACGGAGGATGCAATATTAAGCTAAACAATCCGTTTATATCCGTACAGCCCTGTTTACTTGTACAGAGCGACTTTGATTTTTTCAGGACGGATTTATCTTCCAGAGTTACCTACGAATATGAATCATTTCTGTTCTACGGAGGTTTAACCTGGTCGCCTGGAGTATCGGTCGCCGTTCTTGCAGGCGGCAGGTTCAAAAACGTACTCATAGGTTATGCTTATGAACTGTACACGGGAGGATTAGGATTCCTAAACGGAAGTCATGACCTGATGATTAGTTGGCAGACTGACGTTGACTTCTTTAAAAATGGAAGAAACATCCACAAAAGTGTAAGATATTTATAATATATAAGATGAAATTGGAAAAACTTGTATCGGCAGGATTAGCGATTGCACTTGTTTCGGTGTATGCCTGTACCAGCAGTGGATATTCCACAGCGGCAGTAGGAGGCGAAGTCACAGGCTCGTCAACTGCTCCACTGCGTGAACCCGTACCTTACGGAATGGTACTTGTAAAAAGAGGTTCCCTTAAGATAGGAGAGGAGGCCAATGACAGCCTATGGGGTTCCACTTTTCCCGTTAAGGATATATCTGTAGAGTCATTCTGGATGGACGAGAACGAGGTTTCAAATGCCAAATACCGTCAGTTCGTGAATTGGGTGAGGGATTCTATTATACGTACCCGTCTGGCAGACCCCGCATACGGCGGCGACGAGTCTTTCATAATCACAGAGGACAAAAACGGTGATCCCATAACGCCACATCTTAACTGGAGCAAACCCATCCCATGGAAGAAACCTAATGAGGATCAGGCACGTGCAATCGAGAGTCTATATTTTATTCATCCTTTTACCGGTGAGAGAATGCTCGATGTCAAACAACTCAACTATCGCTATGAAATATTTGACTATAATCAGGCTGCACTCCGCAAAAACCGTCTGGATCCCAACGAAAGGATTAAAAACACAGACTTGGAAGTTTCAGATGAAAAGGTTATGATTTCCAAGGATACCGCATACATTGATGACAACGGCAACATAGTCCGTAAAACCGTCAACAGGGAGCTCTCCGGTGTATTTGACTTTGTAAACACATATATTGTAAATGTCTATCCTGACACCACATGCTGGATAAACGATTTTCCTAATTCAAACAACGAGACCTACATGCGCCTTTACTTCTCGCATCCTAACTACAATGACTACCCTGTAGTAGGAGTCAGCTGGGAGCAGGCCAACGCTTTCTGTGCATGGCGTACGGAGTTTCTTCTTGCCGGTCTCGGCCCCCAGGCCAAATATATTCAGCGCTACCGCCTGCCAACTGAAGCCGAATGGGAGTATGCTGCACGAGGACGTGAGAACAACCGCTATCCTTGGAAAGCAACCGGCTCAAAGGATAATGACGGATGTTTCTATGCAAATTTCAAGCCAGAACAAGGCAACTATACAAAAGATGGTAGCCTTATAACTACAAAAGTCGCTTCCTACAAGCCCAATTCCAATGGTCTATATGACATGGCAGGAAACGTGGCGGAATGGACATCTACAGTCTACACCGAGGCAGGAATCCTTCAGATGAACGACATCAACCCCGAACTCTATTACAACGCTGCTGTCGAGGATCCCTATTCCCTAAAGAAGAAAGCTGTACGCGGAGGTTCGTGGAAAGATCCCGAAAAGTTCATAGAATCCTCCTGGAGAACTTACGAATATCAGAATGAACAACGTTCCTACATAGGTTTCAGATGCGTGCGTACACAGGTCGGCGCCGCTTCCAATACAAAAAAAGGACGTAAGTGAAAATAGACAAAGAAAAGAATAACAATATGGAAAAAAATGAAAAGAAAGGTCTTCTGACCAGAATACAGGATTATCTCGACTCTCCTAAGGGCAGGATCCTCCTGAACTATCTATACAGTTGGGGTGCCGCCATAGTCATTTTGGGAGCACTGTTCAAACTGACCCATATCAAAGGAGCCAACCTTATGTTGTTTATAGGAATGGGAACCGAGGTACTGGTGTTTTTCATCTCGGGATTCGAGAGGCCATTTATTCCTGAAAAGTATTCCGAAGATGAACAAGACTTTGATACAGGACGGATTCACGGAAACATTATTATAAATGGTGTTCCCAGCTCAATCCCTGCCGACCAGACCGTACAGATGGGAGTTGCCGCTCCCTCAACCGGAATCCCTGTCTCACCTGACACTGCGTCACCAAATGTCATACCTTCTGGCAATGTACTATCCGAGAGTGGCTCTATGGATAAGGTTGCACAACAATATCTGGACCGCATTCATGAACTTTCAGAAACAATGGAGCGTATGTGTCATCATTCTGAAAAGATGGAACAGAACTCAGAAGAAATGGAGCAACTTTCGCGCAATCTTATAAGCATAAATACCTTTTATCAGATGCATCTGAAATCGGCAAGCTCACAGATGGACAACATCGACAAGGTGAACGAGCAGACTAAACGGATGGTAGAGCAGATAGAGGAGTTGAACCAGGTCTATGCGCGCATGGTAGAAGCTCTGAAAGTGAATACTCCGATGGGAAACAAATAAGCAGTTATGAAACGAAAGACAACAGAAAGACCGCCATCAGCACGTCAGAAGATGATAAATCTCATGTACATCGTCCTTCTGGCGATGCTTGCCATGAACATATCATCGGATGTGCTCAATGGATTCACGATTGTGGAGGAGAGTCTTTCAAATAGCACGACGAATGCCTCGCTGCAAAACGAATCCGTATATCGCGAATTTGCGGCTGCCGATGCCATGAATCACGAGAAAGTGGGCGAATGGTATGGAAAGGCTTTGTATGTGAAACAAATCTCAGACTCTCTCTTTAATTTTGCACATGAACTCAAGAAACTGATCGCAATAGAGGCTGACGGCAAAGATGCTGATGTAGACAATATCCACAACAAGGAGGATCTGGAAGCGGCCACACAGGTCATGCTCCATCCCACAAGGGGTAAGGGAGGTGTGCTGTTCGACGCTATCAATAACTACCGTGACAGGATTCTTGAGATGGTAACAGACTCAACCCAGAGAGACATAATAAGCAATAACTTTAGTACTGAAGTACCTGTTAAGATAGGATCTCTCGGCAAAAACTGGCAAGAGTACAACTATGAAAACATGCCTGTTGCGGCCGCCATCACAATGCTTACCAAACTTCAGAATGACGTTCGCTATGCTGAAGGTGAGGTCCTCCACACACTGGTCAACAACATCGATATTGGTGACCTCCGTGTAAATGCCATCAATGCTTATGTAATTCCCACATCACAAAACGTGGTTCAGGGCAACAGCTTTAAGGCCCGCATCATAATGGCTGCCGTTGACTCTACCGCACGTCCGGCCATATATATAGACGGCAGGAAGATTGACTCCGAGGACGGCTGGTATGAGGTTCCCGCAACCAGGACTGGTGACTATACCCTGTCCGGTTATATGGAACTTAACTCCGGTAACGGCACCATCCGTCGGGACTTTACACAAAACTATTCTGTGGTATCACCGCTCGCTACCGTATCGGCAACCATGATGAACGTGCTCTATGCCGGATATGACAACCCCATCAGCATATCTGTGCCTGGCGTTCCCAGCAACATGATTTCGGCCCGACTCAAAAATGGAGGAGGCTCACTTACCCGCAGTGGCAACGGATTCATATGCAATCCCACAAGTGTAGGACAGGATGTGGTGATAGCCGTTACTGCCAATCAGGAAGGACGCCAGCAGAGCATGGGTGAATACGCATTCCGGGTTCGTCAGTTGCCCGATCCCACCCCGTTCATAGAATACAAGGACGAAAACGGCAACACGCAGCGTTACCGTGGTGGTGGTACACCTATCGCCAAGAAGAACCTACAGGCTGCCGACGGCATAGTAGCCGCCATTGATGACGGTCTGCTTAACATAGGATTCCGTGTAATTAGTTTTGAAACCACTTTCTTTGACAACAGTGGTAACGCTGTACCCGAGATATCGGACGGAACACGTTTCTCAAACCGACAGAAGAGAGTGTTTGACCAACTGGGACGTGGAAAACGTTTCTATATCCAGCGTGTCAAGGCTATCGGTCCTGACGGAATAGAGCGTCAGCTCAACACTGCTCTTGAAGTGATAATTAATTGATTAAAAAGAGAAAACGATATGAAAAAGATTGTTCTATTGTTTCTTACATTGGCTATGGCAACCATCGCCGGTGCACAGCCCACACGCAGACTGCAGGAACAGCAGGCTCAAAAGGAGGCCGACAAGAGCCCTACGGCAGTAACTCTGTCTGAACGTGCCCGTTCACAATATACTGCACAGACAGCCATGCCTACCGATCTTACATGGAGACGTGACATTTACCGTGAACTGGATCTCAAGAAGGAAAAGAACGCCGCTCTCTATTATCCCGAGGAGCCATTAGGTGACCGTGTCAACTTCTTTACACTGATACTTAGTCTTATACAGGACGGTAAGATCAAGGCATATGAGTATCGTCTGGACGGTAATGAACTGTTCACCTCGGACAATGAAATTGATCTGGAAAGCATGCTTGACAAGTTCTATATTGACTACAAGAAAGATGATAAAGGCAAGTATTTAATAGATATACCAAGCCGGGACATTGGCAAGTATTACATAAAGGAGAGCCATTATCTGGACAAGCTGTCCAATTATCAGATTAAGGTGACAGCCATATGTCCTGTTCTCATGCAAGGCAATTACGGTGACAAGCCTACCGCATATCCTATGTTCTGGCTCAATTATGATGAGATCAGCCCCTATTTAGGACAGACTCAGGTAATGACCAGCAGTTACAACAACACCAGCAACATGTCACTTGATGATTACTTTGTAATGCGCCAGTATGAGGGTGACATCTACAAGACATCAAACCTGAGGAACGTACCTCTTTCGGATTACTGTGACACAGATTCCGCACTCCAGGCAGAGAGGGCCCGCATTGAGAAGCAGTTAAGGGATTTCCAGAACGGACTGTGGAGTCTGGTTGAAGAGAGAGAAGAAATGACAGAGAAGACAGATAGCAGGAGAACAAAGGAAACTGCCGCCAAGGAACCTAAAGATAAGAAGGACCGGACTGAAAAAAGCCCCAAAAGAGAAAAATTGCCCAAGTCATCGGCATCAAGCGGTGAAAGGCTCTCTGTTCACCGTTGAGAATTTTTCCTATAGAACTTCAATCGTCAGAAGCACGAGAACCATCATTAATGCACTTTTTTATAATGATGGTTCGTGTGTATTAAAAAATGTTATACTTTTGTCGCAAGCGAATTATTAACTCCTGTTTTGTCAAGAGTATTGGATTTGTTCGCAAATAATTACATAAAAGAAACAATATGAAAAAGTTATTAGCAATTTTAGGCTTTGCTGCCATTGTATGCATGCCTGCTTCAGCCCAGTTCTCATGGGGTATCCGTGGCGGTCTCAATCTTGTTAGCAATGATTTGAAGAGCGTAAACGGAGAGTCTGTCACAAACAAGGACAATTACACAGGATTTTTCGTTGGTCCCATGGCCGAATTTCAGATTCCTGTAATAGGTTTGGGCTTGGACGCATCCATCCTCTATTCTCAGAAAGGTCTTCAAATAGCTGAAGGTGAAGATCTCAAGAACCAATCACTATCAGTTCCGGTATATCTGAAATATACTTTCGGACTCGGCAACATGATTGGAGTGTTCGCTCAGGCAGGTCCCCAGTTCGATTACAAAATAGGTGATTTGAGTTCCGGAGAACTTCAAAGCGGAAGTGCTGTAAAAGAGTTCATACTGAATCAGAACACATGGAGCTTCAATGTTGGTGCTGGTGTTAAGTTGTTCAGCCATATCCAAGCCGCCATCAACTACAATCTACCCCTTACTGAAGAAGGTTCCTACAATCTTTATGAAAACGCCACCACCGGTCATTTAGATACAGCTTCTGAACAGGCCAGTGAAGCCTTCGATGCAAGTACTCTTCAATTCATACTGACCTGGACATTCTGAACAAGAAATAAATAGCTTTAATTGACCTTCAAGAGGACCGGACTTCTTTCCGGTTCTCTTTTTTTGTAAGTTTGCACTGTCATGAGCAAATTCGCTGATGTAATACTGCCTGTTCCGCTGAACAGATACTTTACCTACAGCATACCCTACTCTCTTGAGCATCTTGTGGTACCTGGGGTTAGGCTTTACGTCCCTTTTGGCAAGAATCGGCGAATGACAGCAATAACGATAAGAACCCATGAAGAAAAGCCCTCCGGTTATTCGGTAAAAGAGGTGCTCAGTGTTCTTGACCAATCTTTTCCTTCATTCCTCCCCCAACAGATGAAACTGTTCAGCTGGCTTTCAGATTATTACCTTTGCTCACCGGGAGAAGTGATGAAAGCAGCTCTTCCGGTTGGGCTGAGACCTGACAACAATTCAAAACGCCACGCATTCAAGCCAAAGACTGAACTCTTTGTACGTCTCGGCCATAACCCTGATTTACGCAATGACACCTGTCCGGAACAACTTTTCGGCAACAGGGCCAAGGCAAGAAAGGAACTATTTATCAAATACCTTGAACTGTCAGGAATGAATATCCATCCTGAATCACCAAAACCAGTTTCCAAACTCACTCTATCCGAATTCTGCAAATCCTCATCTGTCATCCAGTCACTGGTTGATAAAGATATTCTGGAATACTACGAGGTAGAAACAGGAAGACTTCAACCTTTCATTGGCAGCACAACCAAACCGAACAATCTGAGTCCCATTCAACAGAAAGCTATTGACGAAATTCACACTTCTTTCAGTAACAAAAACGTATGTCTGCTTCACGGAATAACTTCCTGCGGAAAAACCGAAATATATATTCACCTCATTAAAGAACAGATAGACAGAGGAAAGCAGGTGCTCTACCTGTTACCTGAGATTGCCCTGACCTCACAAATCATGCTAAGACTCCAGTCTGTTTTCGGTAATGACATGACCGTATACCACTCACGTTGTTCAGAAAATGTCCGTGCAGAAATCTGGAATCACCAAACAGGACCAGAACCTTATAAACTGGTATTGGGTGCAAGGTCAGCAGTCATGCTGCCATTCAAAAACCTTGGACTGATTATTGTAGATGAAGAACATGAACCAAGCTTCAAGCAGGATGAACCGGCACCACGTTATCATGGACGCAACACAGCCATAATGCTTGCATCCTTTAGCCAAGCCAAGACTCTACTTGGAAGCGCCACCCCCTCTTTTGAGAGTTACCATAATGCGTTGACAGGAAAATATGGACTTGTTACCATTAGCCAAAGATTCAGAGAGACACGGCTACCCACTCCACTAATAGTGGACGTAGCTGAGATGATGCGAAAAAAGTATATGAAAGGTATAATGTCACCGCAACTTATTGAAAAGATAGCCCAAGCTCTCGACAACAGGAAACAGGTAATCCTTTTCCAAAACCGGAGAGGTTATTCTGATACTGTAGAATGTCCGGACTGTGGTTGGGTTCAAAAATGCGATCGTTGTGACGTAAGTCTTACATTCCACAAAGAAAATGGAATGGCTGTATGTCACTATTGCGGGCATAAATACCTTATTCCGGCGTCTTGTCCTTCATGCGGAGGAAAAACCTTACGCGGCAGAGGATACGGCACAGAAAGGATTGAAGAGACCATAAAAAATCTGTTCCCCCAAGCCCGCACCTCACGGCTGGATCTGGATTCTGCAAAAAATGGCTACGAGACTATTCTGTCTGATTTTCAGAAAGGTAGAACTGACATACTTGTGGGAACGCAGATGATATCCAAAGGACTTGATTTTGAAAATGTAAACGTTGTAGGGATACTCCAAGCCGACTCCATCTTAAGTTACCCTGATTTCAGAGCTACCGAAAGGGCATACCAACTTATCATGCAGGTTGCCGGAAGAGCAGGGCGCAAGGAATCGGGAGCCGTGGTTGTTATACAGACAAGACAACCTGATGCCAAAATCTTGAATATGCTGAGGTTTGATGACTGGAAAGAATTCTACTCCGAACAGATTTTTGAACGCAAACTATTCAATTATCCGCCTTTCTCAAGATTGGTAATGGTAACATTGAAATCCCAATCTTTGGATAAAGTTGAAAAAACATCTGCCTTAATGGCAGAGAAACTCACAGGCCTCTTCGGTAAAGAAATGGTGTTAGGTCCGGACGCACCGGCAATATCAAGGATACAATCAAGACATATACGTACAATTCTGGTCAAGAATCCTGCTGAGATACCTGTCCGTCAAACCAGAGCCCTATTGTTGCAGGCAGCAGAAGAATTGAAGGTATACGGAGAACTGTTGAATGGAGTCACTCTTTCCTTCGATGCAGATCCACAGTAGCTTCAGGATATTTTATTCGCGTATGATACATTGTACGCAATTTCTCTTTGAAAACCTCCTTGACTTTCTGTACCTCACGCCAACTAAGGTCACTTTCTCTGAAATACCCTTCCTCTATCTGTGTGTCAACTATCCTGTCAACAAGGTTTCCTATACTCTCCTCCGAATACTCGCTCAAACTTCGGGATGATGCCTCAACAGCATCTGCCATCATCAGTATTGCTGTCTCTTTTGATTGCGGATTAGGACCAGGATAGCTGAAAGCCTCCAAATCAACCTCCTTATCCGGATGCTCCCTCTGATATTTCAGGAAAAAAAATCTTGCCACTCCTTTACCGTGATGTGTTGCAATGAATTCCCTTACGGCAGATGGAAGAGAATATTTCTCAGCCAAAGCAAGACCTTCACTGACATGACTTGTAATTATCGCGGCACTTTCTTCAGGAGTAAGCTTGTCATGTGGATTAACACCACTCTGGTTTTCGGTAAAGAAAGGGGGATTTGCCAATTTGCCGATATCATGATATAGAGCTGCAGTACGGACAAGCTGAGAACTGGCGTGAAGTCTTGTCGCAGCTTCTGCAGCAAGAGCGGATACCTGAATGGAATGCTGAAAAGTACCGGGTGCCTTCTCGGCCAATTCTCTTAAAAGAGGATTATTGAAATTGGACAACTCTATAAGAGTCACATTTGATGTGAAGCCGAATATTTTCTCCAGTACAAACAGCAGAGGATAGACCAGTAGTAAAAGAATACAATTGATTGCAAAGAACACAAACACAGAAAGGTCAATATCAGAAATATTCTCAAGGCGTGTCATCTGAATAGCACTCCATATTGCTGCATAGGAAAGAAATATCAGCATACACGTACGGATAATCTGGGAACGTTGGGATAGTTCTTTCAGGCTGTATATTCCGGTCAATCCGGCAATCAACTGAAGAACCACGTACTCATATGGCAAAGGAGAAGTTATGGAGGTTATCAACACAAAAGAGAAATATGCGATGAATGCTGTTCTGGAATCAAGAAATATTCTCAGCATAATAGCCAACATGGAACATGGGAGAATAAAAACACTCCATGAAGTGTATTGGACATAAAGACTCACTCCTATAGTGAAGATGGTTACCGCAGAATAAAGGAACAGCAACTTGGCTCGCACTTCAATATTGTCTTTCCTGTACAAAATGAGATAAACCAACAGCGTCAGTAGAACAATAACGACAAACAAGATCTGCCCCCCCCATGTAAGTAGCATGAAACGTCTGGAAGTAGCCTTTTCGTTGACCTTTGCAAGATAAGATTCTATTATCTGGCTCTTTTCAGGATTAACTATTTCACCCTGATCTATTATCTTCTGATCCGCTACCACCATTCCTTTATAATGGGATATCTGGCTCTGAAGGGTTTCTAGTTCCAAAGCTGAACGCTGTGAATCATAACTCAGGTTAGGCCTTATATACTCCTCAATATGGTGCTGAAGAAGGGCATATCTGTCATAGGCCATTATATCTGCTTCAGTAACCAACTTGTATGCGTCGCGAGTAGTCCTGACCATACTGACAGGGGTCAATTGGGAAGAGTTTCCAGAGTATATCCTTATATAATCCTTACCCTTGGTATGATCCTCATCCGATATTTGTATGATACCGGCGTCATACACGCTTTCAAGTGTCTTCCTCAATACCTTATATGACTCAGATGAAATCATCCTATACAGGCTGTCATAGTAAAAACCATCGAAATCAGCTAACGCTTTTTCCCTGACATCGGACAAACGGACAAAATATGGAGCGAAGGAAGCACCTATACTGTCTGCCTCAGCCTGCCATGTTTCGTCACTTTTTTCAATGGAAAAATTAAATGGGGCTATCAGCACGTCATATGTCCAAGGCTTTCCCACAGTATAGCTGAAACGCTCGATATGCTTTTTGGGAAGGAAATATACGATCAGCAATGCTGAAACAGCGGAAAGAAGCAGCAGCAAGCGTCTGCTGCCAATAGAATCCTTGTCCGTTTTATCCATGACGGTTATACTTTTATTGTGAACCTGTGCGTAAAAATACAATAATTTCATTAATCATAAAAATTGTGTACTTTTGCGGCCGTAAACAAAGGATATCCGGATATGACTGATAAAGCCGATGGTCGTCGGGTAAGAGTTCGTTTTGCACCCAGCCCCACAGGACCGCTTCACATAGGAGGTGTACGTACGGCGCTATATAATTTTCTGTTTGCCCGTCAGCATGGCGGGGATCTGATCTTCAGAATAGAGGATACTGATTCCAACCGATTCGTACCTGGTGCCGAAGAGTATATACTCGAGGCATTTCGCTGGTTGGGAATCAAGTTTGATGAGGGAGTGTCATTTGGAGGAGACTATGGCCCTTACCGTCAGTCAGAACGCAGGGAAATATACAAGGAGTATATAGATCGGCTGATTAGCGCCGGAAAAGCATATATAGCCTTCGATACTCCTGAGGAACTTGAGGCAAAACGTGCCGAAATACCCAACTTCCAATATGATGCTGCAACCCGCAACCAGATGCGCAACTCACTCACACTGTCTTCCGATGAGGTTAATTCTTTAATTGATGCAGGTAACCAATATGTAGTGCGTTTCCTGATCAATCCTGGTGAGGAAGTTGAAGTCAATGACCTTATACGCGGTAAAGTGACTGTAAATTCATCTGTTCTGGATGACAAAGTGCTGTTCAAATCAGCCGACCAACTTCCCACATATCATCTTGCCAATATCGTTGATGACCATTTGATGGAGATTACGCATGTGATACGCGGCGAAGAGTGGCTCCCCTCTGCACCTCTGCACGTCCTTCTGTATCGCGCATTCGGATGGGAGCATTCAATGCCTCAGTTTGCCCATCTACCCTTGTTACTGAAGCCTGAAGGAAACGGAAAGCTGAGCAAACGCGACGGAGACCGTCTGGGATTCCCCGTATTCCCACTGGAATGGCACGACCCTAAGACCGGTGAAATATCATCAGGATATCGTGAGAAAGATTATCTTCCCGAAGCTGTCATTAATTTCCTTGCTCTTCTTGGATGGAACCCGGGTGATGATCGTGAGATTCTTTCGATAGATGAAATGATTCGCTTGTTCAATTTGGAAAAGTGCAGTAAGGCTGGAGCACGATTCAACTATCAGAAACTTATCTGGTTCAACCACGAATACATAATGCTGAAAAGTGACCGCGAAATAGCTACACTCTTCCGACCCGTATTGGAAAGCCATGGAATCAATACTTCTATCGAACGTATAGAAACCGCTGTGGGACTGGTTAAGAACCGCGTAAATTTCGTGAGAGAATTATGGGCAAACTGCAAATACCTGTTTGAAGCTCCGGAAGAATATGATGAAAAATCTGTAAAGAAATGGTGGAAAGAGAACGCTCCTCAAACAACTGCCGAACTATGCGATTTCCTGGAAAGACAGCATGACTGGAGAGGAGAGGTTCTGGAACCACTTGTAATGGAGTGGATCTCTTCCAAAGGGTACCAGACCGGAAAGGTAATGAATGCCCTGAGAGTGACTCTGGTCGGCGCAGCCATGGGTCCACAGATATTCAGCATAACCGATTTCATCGGACGGGAAGAAACCCTGAAACGAGCGCGAAAAGCTATTTCCGTTCTACCATTAAATTGATTCTGAAATGATCCTGTATCAACTGGTGATTCCCTTCTACGCTGGAGGAATATATATTGCTTCACTGTTCAACAAAAAAGCCCGCCTGCTAATCAGGGGACATAAACAAATATTCAAGACACTCAAGAATCAGGTGGATCCAGACGCCTCTTACCTCTGGTTCCATGTCTCATCATTGGGCGAATTCGAACAGGGACGTCCCCTTATTGAAAGACTGCTGAAGAAACACCCTGAATGCAAGATATTGCTGACATTCTTCTCTCCGTCAGGATATGAGGTTCGCAAGGACTATAAATATGCCGATGTAGTATGTTACATACCCTTTGATTTCAGGTATAGTGTAAATAAGTTCCTGAACTCCGTAAGAATCAAGAAAGCCTTTTTCATCAAATATGAATTTTGGCCAAACTTTCTGGACGAGCTACACCGTAAGGAGATCGATACATATAGCATATCATCCATTTTCCGCCCTGAACAACTGTTTTTCAAGTGGTATGGCAAAGGTTACGCAAATGCCCTGAGAAATTTCAAACATCTTTTCGTACAGGACCGTCATTCTAAAGATCTTCTTAAAAGCATAGGTATAGACTGTGTAACCATAGTTGGTGACACAAGGTGTGACAGAGTTCTTGAAGTCGCATCTACATCGAAACAGTTTCCTATCATAGAAAAGTTCGTGAACGGAAACCCGACATTCATTGCCGGCAGTTCCTGGCCGCAGGACGAGGAACTATTCATTCCCTACTTTAATGGAAAAGATGACTGGAAACTCATTATAGCACCCCACGAGATTCATGAAGAACATCTGACTTCCATAGAAAACCGTCTTGAAGGGCATAAATACATTCGCCTCTCAAAGGCCACTATAGACAACGTAACCGGATGCGACACCATGATAATCGATACAATCGGTCTTCTATCCTCCATTTACCGCTATGGGCATCTGGCATATGTGGGAGGAGGTTTCGGAGTGGGTATTCACAACATTCTGGAACCTGCCGTTTTTGATATACCAGTCATATTCGGTCCAAATAATAAAAGGTTCCATGAAGCCCAGGAGCTGAAACGGCTCAAAGGAGGATTTGAGATAACAGATGCATACAGCCTCAGGATACTTATTGATAAATTCGTCAGTGATCCTGCCTTCATGAAGAAAGCCGGACGCATCGCTGGAGATTATGTGCGTAAGAACAGCGGAACTTCAGACCGCATCCTCGGTGAAATAGGTCTCTATTAAAACATTATTCGGTGTACCAGGATGCATACATGTGGTAATCACGTGCAATGCGCTGGTTTATCTCTTTTGCCTGCTCGGGGTCAACATCCTTTATGTACTTGGCTGGAACACCTGCCCAGATTGTATTTGGCGGAATCTGCGTCTTTCCCAATACAACAGATCCTGCGGCTACTATGGCTCCTTCTCCCACTGTTGCGTGGTCAAGCACAACTGAACCCATGCCTATCAGAGCATTATCCTTAATCTCAGCTCCATGAATGGTCACATTATGACCAATAGATACATTATCACCAATATTAGTAATGGAGCGCTGGTAAAGAGTATGTATTACCGTACCGTCCTGGATATTCGTACCGTTACCTATACGGATAGAATTCACATCGCCACGCAAAACTGTTCCAAACCAGATACTGCAACCATCACCAATTACAACATCTCCTATGACTGCGGCATTTTCGGCAAGGAAGCAGTCTTTTCCTATCATAGGGGTAATACCTCTAACTTTTTTTATTAAAGCCATATTACTTTTGTAGAAATTACAATGCGAAAATAGTGTAAGTTTTTGGAATTAAAATACCAATCATCAGACTAATTGATTACTTTTGCGATTCAAGACAATAACACATATAAAATATTCAGAGCTATGAAGTTTTTGACAAATGAAAAATTAGTCATTTCCGGCGCAGCCGGCATGATTGGATCAAACATGGCACAGACTGCCATAATGATGGGACTGTCATCAAACATCTGTCTTTATGATGTATATCTTCCTGGTTTGGAAGGTGTGGTCGAGGAACTTCGCCACTGCGCTTTTCCTGGTGTGAACATCACCTTCACCGATAAGGTTGAAAAGGCTTTTAAGGATGCAAAATACATGGTTTCATCCGGAGGAGCCCCACGTAAGGCCGGTATGACCCGTGAGGACTTGCTGGTTGGCAATGCTAAGATTGCAGAACAACTGGGTAAGGATATAAAAACCTATTGCCCTGACCTGAAGCACTGCGTTATCATTTTCAACCCTGCGGATATCACCGGTCTGGTAACCTTGGTCTATTCTGGGCTCAAACCTTCACAGATTACAACTCTGGCTGCTCTTGACTCAACACGTCTGCAGAGTGCACTTGCCAAACATTTCAATATTGCCCAGGATAAAGTCACTACGGCACGCACTTACGGCGGTCACGGTGAACAGATGGCAGTTTTCGCTTCAACTGCAAAGATTGATGGTAAACCCCTGACCGACATCATAGGTACTCCTGCTCTCACAAATGAACAATGGGCACAGATGAAACAGGATGTCATCAAAGGTGGAGCCAAAATCATCGAGCTGCGAGGACGTTCATCTTTCCAGAGCCCCTCATTCGTATCAATAGAGATGATAGGCGCAGCTATGGGCGGTGACAAGTTTGAGTGGCCGGCTGGTTGCTACGTGAACAACTCACAGTTCCAAAACGTAATGATGGCCATGCCTTCAACAATAGACGCTAATGGTGTACACTACACCGATGTCAAGGGTACGGCTGCCGAGATGGCTGATATTGATGCCAGCTATAAACATCTTCAGGCTATGCGCGATGAGGTTATATCATTGGGTGTTCTCCCCGCAGTAAGCGAGTGGAAAAAATACAATCCGAACCTCTAATCCTGTATCTATTATAACAAATGAGAATGCAGTGCAATTTATGCACTGCATTCTTTTTTGTTAACGACCTCAAAATATAGCTCTGTAAATCTTTTTGATTGTTAAATGAGAGCAAAAAACTTTTCACATAGGAAACTGGTTGGAAAATGCATGTTACTTTTGTGTAGATATCGTGAATCGCCATGAGTGGATTTTCTAAAACAATGACGAACATGCTGGTCTGCATCTTTTACGTTAATATGCAGATTAATTCAGCTACAACCGTCCATAACTATGCACAATTCCCTGAAACGGGCCGTTATTTAACAGTCTATACATCCTCTGATTATGGACAGCATCCCGTCACTGAGGACATACCGACATTTGAGAACGGAAGGAAAAAGACTTATATCCTGAATGCATTTTCCTTTGCTGCTCTTTCAGTCTCTGCCCTGTTCCTTATTATGTCCGTACAAACCCGAAAAAAAATAAGTGACGAGAGAAAAAAGGCCATTGATGAAAAAAAAGCTGACAACACAGCCATACGCAATCTTGTATATAATCTCAAGACGCCACTTTCCTTAATCTACAATCCCATCAAGGAAATTGTTGAATCCGGCAGGCCCGATATCATTACTACAACCAAACTGAAATCCGTAATCAGACAGGCCGATCTGATGACCCACATGGTCAATATAATAATGGAAGAGACTGATGAGGGGATTGAAAAGAAAGGAATCTGTACTGAATCCGTGGATTTGAATGATTGGATTGGATATCTGACAGATGAGTTTATTGTCACCCATGAAGACAGAAATATTGTAATAAAAACCGAACCTGATCTCTCAATTGATTCGGTCATACTTGACAAAACTATTATATCCGATGCTATTAACGCTGTCATGGAATGTATTCTTTCACACTGTACCGATGACTTCACAATGACTTTCAGGACAACAGGAAAAAAAGGATACTATCTTGTATCAATAGAATGCCTTGATATCGATATTCCCTTTGACAAGGATACATTTTCAGGGAACAATGGCAATGCAAAACGGAATGATGAAAAGAAACAGACGAAACTCCCGGAAGCAAGAATCAGAATGAATCTCTTGGGAGGAGATATCATGGCAAGGTTTGTGTCCGACAAGTCAAGTATATTGTTCCAAATCAGAATTCCTGTAATTCCACAATCCGAAATCAGCCTCACAGAAGGTCTGGCACTTCCATACAGGTACGAATCTGAAAAACCGATTCATGAAATCAATGATAATTCCAAGGAATTTGAAACCAGCAATTCAACACTGCTTATAGCAGATGACCAACAAGAACTGCTTGATTACATGAAAAAAGAGCTTCACCCATTCTTCAAGAACATATATACAGTTCCCGATGGAAAAATGGCGTATGACACCATAATATCTAAAATGCCAGATGTTGTGATAAGCGATATAATAATGCCGCGCATGAACGGGTTTGATTTGTGCAGAAAAATAAAGGCAGATCCTGAACTGTTTCATATTCCTGTAATACTGCTTACTTCGAGGACTAATCCAAAAGTACAGGAATTGGGATACAAGTTAGGAGCCGATGTTTACATAGCCAAGCCTTTTGACCTTAACCTTCTGTATAAATTGATTTGCAGCCAGATAAAGAACCGACAACAGATAAAGAAGCAATATTCCGGAAAACTCTTTTCAGACATAACAACAGCAACAACTCCCAATGCTGCTGATGAAAAATTTATCATTAAGCTCACCAAACTTATAAAAGATAATATAAGCAATCCACTGCTTGATGTATCTTTCCTCGTTGAAAAACTCCACATATCCAGGACCTCTCTGTTTATGAAAGCCAACCATCTGTTGGGACTATCTGCAGCACGTTATATAAAGCAAATCAAGATTGAAACTGCTAAGGAACAACTCATCAAGACGGACAAACAGATAAATGAGATAGCCTATTATCTCGGGTTCAATGATTGCCAGTATTTCAAAACAGTGTTCAAACAAGAGACAGGAATGACCCCTAAACAGTTCAAGAAAAAAACCGAGTTAAACAGAATCTCATGAAAAAAATCCTATTCATGCTTCAAACTGAAACAGTTCCACAAACGCTTACCGAAAATCCTCCTTTTTATATCTTATTGATTCTATTAGTGCTGTTCTTTTTCATCATTGCACTTTGTGTTTGTTTCAAATTACAAAAAAATTCAATAAGTAAAAGCAAAACGGCAGCAATGGAAATGGAAGACAAGATATTTTTTCTTACCAGCATAGTTCATGAGCTGCGTACTCCACTCATCATGATATACAATCCCGTCAAGGAACTGTTAATAAAAAGGAATGTGGATAATAAAGACTATGAACGTATAAAGGGGATATACAATCAGGTAAACAAGATGACATCCATGATCAACTTGATTCTCAACGGTAGCCGGAACAAGACAAGCAAAAAGGACCTGATTCCAGAAACCATAGACCTCAATTCATGGATAAATGAAATTCTGAATGATTATGATCTTTCTTTTTCCGATGACGGACATCGCTTTGTCTTCCTGCCAGATCCCAAGATACTTTCAACACGGATAGACAAGAGTATCATTGAAACCGGCCTTTCCAACCTTCTCAACAATGCTGTAAAGTACAGCCCCAAAGGGTCCGTAATAACAGTTCTCACCCACAAGGAAGGAGAACGTATTTCCATCACTGTACAAGACAAGGGAAGAGGTTTCTACTGCGACTCCGAAGACCTGTTCCGTAAAGACTACAGGGAGAGACCGGATGACTGTTTGCCGGGATATGGTTTAGGGCTTACATACGTCCGCTTTCTGATGGAACTTGCCGAAGGCACAGTAACAGCCTCACATAACGAAGACGGGATAGGTTCATCATTCTGCATGACATTTCCCGTCAGGTTACAAAAGTGAATTCCATATAAATACCATATCATAACGATTTGTAGACTGAACCAGGTAAAGCTGATATAAGCCCCTTCATTTCCAAAGTGAAAAGGATGGAAGTCAGCTTTACATACGGTATGTTGCAATCCACAATAATTGTATTCAAATGAACTCCATGAGCCTTGAGTCTTATGCGCTCATATACCTTGGACTCTTCTTCAGACAAATCGGGAAAGAGTTGCTTCTGGACCGGGATTGATCCTGTTCCTGTCATCCAGTTCATGGCACTCAGGAAATCCTCTGCTGATGTAATCAGACCCGCTCTATTTGTTCTTATCAGCTCATTGCAACCCACAGAGCAAGGATCACCCACACTTCCGGGAAACGCAAAACAGTCACGGTTGTAACTTTCCGCTATCTCAGCTGTAATCAGGGATCCTCCCTTTGCCTTCGACTCAACTATTACAGTAGCATCCGCAAGGCCGGCTATAATTCTGTTCCTCCTGACAAAATTATTCCTTAACGGAACCGTTCTGCTCATGAATTCAGTCACAAGAGCTCCTTTCTCCAGCATGGATTTAGCCACAGACCTATGAGATGCAGGATAAATCATATCCAATCCATGGCCAAGAACCCCAATTGTACAACAGTCATCCGCAAGGGCAGACTTGTGGGCCTGAATATCAATTCCATATGCAAGTCCACTTATGACAACTATATCCGGACATAACCGATGTAGTTCCCTAACAAATGAACCACACATGGCAAGTCCGTATTCTGTAGCTTTTCTTGTACCTACAATGCTTACCATATGCAAGGCATTGAGGTTGGCATTACCCATCTTAAACAGTACCAATGGCGCATCCATGCAATCCTTAAGTCTCGCAGGATACTCTTCATCAGCAAAAGTGATACAACTGATTCCGTGCCTGTTTATGAAATCCAATTCCTCACGGACAAAAGAATAATACCCGGAACAGTCCAGAGCCTCAATTAGACTCTGTCTGACCCCGGGTATCAGTTCTTTCAGATGATCACGGCACTTGAAGATTTCCTTCGCGCTGCCTAACTGTTCATACAGGAATCTGGCTCCTGTACATCCAAGTCCATCTATTCTGTTTAGTGCGAGCAATGCCGTAAGTTCATCTTCCGGCATTTAATCAACTTGTTAATTACTGTCTGTTCTATCAGAAACCTGCAACGGCGCTCTGATATTTTACAAATTCTATATCCTTCTTGATCTTATCCTTTAGAGTAGGATCAAGACTGACAGCCTTCTGCAGATTCTGTGCTACTGCTGCAGCATCGTTGGTGCGTGCAGCGGCAACAGCCAAAAGATATGCGGTATTTGCATCGGCATTCCTTATGGAATTAAGGACCCTCTTGGCGCCTGCATAGTCTTTGGTCATGATCAAAGCAAGAGCCTCTGCATTTGTGTTGCTGCCTCTCAAGGCGGAAAGAGCACGCTCATACTGTCCCTGAGCAATATACATATTACCCAAAGCCTCCTGATTAACCTTGCTGTCTCCACCTTTTGCAAAATAGGATGCCGCATCAGCAGCCTTCTTCTGGGCAAGACAGAGAAGACCCATATTGGTATTGGTCTCCGGAGCAGAAGAGTTCAACTGGAGTGCCTTACGGAAGTTTGACTCTGCAGTGGCCAAATCGCCGTCACTGAATGCAATCTCACCAAGATTATTGAAAGCACGATAATCATTCGGGAATGTTCTGGTGACAGTGGTAAAGATATCCTTCTTTTCAGCCTTGTTTGAAGTCAATGTAGCGGCATAAAGCATCTCTTCTATACTTAGAACCCTTGGATTGGTCTTGTAAGTCTCCTTTATTTCATCATCTGAACGACCTATTATCTGATAGTTCAATGTCAGACGTGCACGACGTAACTGAGGCAAAATATCTGCAGCCAGGTCATTATATACTGCGGAAAGGTTCTTTATTTCAGTCTCACGACGTTCCGGATCATCATACATGGAAAGGACACGGAGGATGAGGTCCTTATCCTGAAGATTTGATTTGCTGACCAGTTCCTTGAAGCCTTCCCAGTCCTGAGCGGTATAGTTGGACTCAACATCAGCGTCTATCTTGGCCTTTTTGATTTCATTCTTGATATAACTGGCTGCATTTGACTCACGCTGACTTGCCAGTTTATCATTCAGCTTGACACCACCATCAGGTGAAGCATATGCTGAAACCTGTACGTTCTCAATCTCATAATTGTTGTCAGCAGCATAATTCTTCATGGATTCCTTCAGTGCCTTCACAGCATCGCTGTTAGTTTCCGATGAACGGACGTTAGCCTGTTGAATGACGAACATTATATTGGCATCCTGAGCCTGCTTTATAATACGCTGGAACGCATCCTGTGAAGCTAAGGTGTTTGCGCCTTTAGCCGCATCGGAATAAAGCTCTGCCGTTGAAATGACACCATCGGCAATCTTTACAGGAGCAATCTCTATCTTCTTGCCGTTCTTTGAAGCGTTGAATGTGACGTAAAGTTCGGATTTGGCCATCTCCGGCTGATACTTGAAAGCATCCTTGAATGTGAATGTTCCGCCATCCTTGTAGTTTACGACCCTATTGTTACCCTGAACTTTCTCGCCCTGAAGCGTAACAGGCTGTCCCTTGACAGAACCTCCTTCCCAGCGGAGTTCCGGAGTAGCGGTACATACAACCTTCTTGGGGAAGAACTTGGCAGGGAAAGTACCTGTCACGGTGTAAGGAACTTCACCGCCTACGGCTTCAAGAATTTCAGGAGTCACGACATAATAGTCCGAAGACATGTCCATACCGGACTTGCATCCGGCCAACACCAGAAGACCAGCGCCCAAAAGCGCAAAACGTAGTGATTTTGACATAATGAATCTGTTTAACGTTAAATGTAATGTCTGTTTTTATCTTAATAACGCAAACATACAAAAAAAGAACTAAAGCCAAGCTATCAGGAATACATTATTTTTCTACTGATATGTTTCTTGGATGATGCATGATTATTTCCTCACGAAGACGTGAGCGGTCAATATGCGTATATATCTCCGTGGTGGAAATCTTCTCATGTCCCAGCATTGCCTGTATCGCCCTCAGATTAGCACCGCCCTCAAGAAGATGGGTGGCAAACGAATGCCTGAAAGTGTGGGGACTTACGTTTTTTCTGATACCGGCCTTTGCGGTCAGATCCTTCACCATATCGAATACCATTACCCTGGAGATAGGCATCCCCCGACGGAAGCTCAAAAAAAGGAATGGTTCGCTTCCGGGTTTAATTTCAATATGGCAACGTTGTGAAAGATACAGTTCTATCTCATGTAGCGCCCTCCCTGATATCGGCACAAGCCGTTGTTTGCTTCCTTTGCCGGTAACCCTCACAAAACCCTCTTCGGGATAGAGGTCAGCCATCTTCAGACTACACAACTCCGATACTCTTAGCCCACAGCTATACATCGTTTCTATCATTGCCCTGTTACGCTGTCCTTCGGGGAGAGTCCTATCTATCGCCTGTAATATGGCATCTATCTCCTGTACTGACAGGACATCCGGAAGATGTCGGCCAATCTTGGGAGATTCAAGCAGTTCTCCCGGATCGTCCTGACGATAACCATCAATGTTCAGGAATCTGAAAAACGAACGCACACCGGAGATGATTCTGGACTGGGAACGGGGGGCTATGCCCAGATCACCCATGGCAGCAGCAAATCCATGAAGGTCATCAAGGGTTATTTCATTCAACTCTATCCCGCATTCATTAAAATAGGAAATAAGTTTTGAAACATCATCCATATAAGCTTCCGCCGTATTCAGCGACAACGATTTCTCCAACAGCAGATACTGACGGTATCTCTTGAGTACCGCAACTTGTTCAGAAGAGGAGTTATGTATACCGTCGGTTTTCATTATTTGAGAAAACAGTATAACTTTGCAGCAGAATGGATTCCCTAAAACGGGCCAGCACAAAGATACAAAATAAAACATGTCATTATCCGGACAGGGCATAGGATATACCGGTGAGGATGTCTTGGAGGATTATATCTCCAGACACATATCTCCGGAGAGCGGACTACTGGAATCACTCTATAGAGAGACAAACCTGGCCATGCTCAACCCGCGCATGGTATCGGGGCATATCCAGGGAAGAGTGATCAAGATGCTGGTATCCATGATAAGACCGTCCAATGTCCTGGAAGTAGGAACATTTACAGGATATGCTACTCTTTGCATTGCCGAGGCCCTGCCCCCGTACGGTAGGATACACACCGTGGAGATTGACGATGAAAAGGAGGATTTTATCCGCAAATGGATAGATAGTTCACCTTACTCTGACAGAATAATACTCCATATAGGTGATGCACTTGAAGTGGTTCCGTCTCTTGGAGAACAGTTTGACATGGCATTTATTGACGGCGAGAAGAGGGAATATCCGGAATATTGGGACAAACTGTTCCCATATATAAAAAAGGGAGGTTTCATCATAGTCGACAACACCTTATGGGACGGTCATGTGGCTGATTCACGCTTCAATGATGAACAGACCGAAGCTATTCGCAAGTTCAATGACATGGTGGCATCGGACCGACGGGTTGAAGTGGCAATCATACCCATTCGGGACGGATTGTCAGTAATAAGGAAAAATGAGAATTGAGATATGGACAGTACTAGACAACAGAAAATTTCAAGACTGATACAAAAGGAACTGAGTGAAATGTTCCTCATGCAGACAAAACTTACGAAAGGACTTATGGTGACGGTAAGCGGAGTCAAGATAAGCAGTGACTTAGGCATTGCCAGTATTTACTTGAGTATTTTCCCGTCAGAGAAGGGAGAAGAGACGGTCCGCAACATAAACTCCAATGTCAAGGAAATAAGATACGATCTGGGGCAGAGGGTAAGATATCAGCTGCGTATCATACCCGAGCTGAGATTTTTCCTTGACAACACACTTGACTATATGGCTCATATTGACGAGCTGCTCAAGAAATAGACTCCGGCTGACGGAATGAAAATATCTCTGTACATAGCAAAACGTTATCTTTTTGCAAAAAAGAGCCATAACGTAATAAATATCATTTCAGCTATCTCTATTGCCGGGATAGCTTTGGCCTCGTTTGCATTGATTTGCACCCTTTCCGTATTCAACGGTTTCCATACCCTCATATCCACCCTGTTTTCCGATTTTGATCCGGAACTGAAAGTAGAACCTGTCCACGGAAAATTTTTCCGGACCGATGATGAGAGAATCTCAGCTGTAAGATCCCTTTCCTTCATAGATGTCTGTTCATTCACACTGGAGGAACAGGTCCTGCTCCAGTACAAAAGCAAGCAACAGATTGCCATAATGAAAGGAGTGGATGATAGCTTCCACGAACTGGCCGATATAGAATCCATTCTGCTTGGCAACGGCATTTATATGCTATCCGATGAAATATGTGACTATGGAATCCTTGGTATCAATCTATTAAGAAAAATGGATTGCGGAGCTCAACCTATAGATCCCCTCACGCTTTATGTCCCCGGAAAAGACAGCAATATGGATATGGTCAACCCCGCCAACTCTTTCAAGTCCGCGCCTGTCTTTTCACCCGGAGTTTTTTTTAAGGTTGATCAGGAGAAATATGATGACAACTATATCCTTGTCTCGCTAGACCTGGCCAGAAAACTGACAGGGAACCCAAACAACGCATCCGCAATGGAACTCAAACTCACCGGGGGTACTGGAATCTTAAAGGCAAAACGAGAACTTAAATCAATACTGGGTGACGAGTTCAGGATACTGGACCGTTTTCAGCAGCAAGCCGATGTATTCAAGGTGGTTAAACTGGAAAAATTCATATCCTATCTGTTCCTCTCATTCATTCTTCTGATTGCATGTTTCAATATAATCAGTTCCCTGATTATGCTCATGTTGGAGAAACAGAATGACGCCATTCTGCTGAAAAGCCTCGGTGCCGGAGAAAAAACAGTAGAAAGAATATTTGTTTTGAACGGAGTCCTGATCTCCCTTACCGGAGCCATAGCAGGACTTTCAGCCGGAATAGTGGCAGTTCTGCTTCAGCAGCATCTGGGACTCATAAAACTCGGTGCTGCCGGAAATTTCATAGTGGATTCCTATCCCGTAAACCTGAAGATAAGTGATATCATTATAGTTTTGCTGACAGTCATTGCAGTCAGTTTCATCTCCATACGCCCCGTAGGACACATAGCACGAAAATTGGTATCAAAGGGTCACTGATTCAGCATTTATCCCATCGTCCATGAAAATGGAGGCGTTCGGAAGGAATGTCTCCACCGATTCTGTAGTCAAAAACCTGCAGGATGAATTCCTGGTGCAACGTGAGTCAATCTCAGGATGGCGATCCAGATAATCCTTCAATGATGAAGCAACATATTCACCCTGGGATACTATCCTGATGTGTTCCGGGACATATCTGCTGATTTTTTCCAACAGTAACGGATAATGTGTACATCCTAAAAGTATGGTGTCAATCTCGGGATCTTTTGCAAGCAGGTTCTCCACATGACGCCTCACAAAGAAATCTGCGCCATCCGAACCCGATTCCCCGTTTTCAACGAGAGGGACCCATATAGGACAAGCCTCTCCCGTTACTATAATATCGGGGAAAAGTTTGTTTATCTCAAGCGGATATGAAAGTGATTTCACAGTACCGGGAGTAGCCAATAAACCTACATGGCGTGTTCGGGTCATGTTACCCAATGACTCCACCGTAGGTCTGATAATACCTAGAACACGCCGGTTTGAATCAATACGGGGCAAGTCAATCTGTTGAATGGTCCTCAAAGCCTTTGCCGATGCTGTATTGCAGGCAAGCACAACCAGATGGCATCCCATTTCAAAGAGTTTGCTGACACATTGCAGTGTAAACTCATATACAACCTGAAAAGACCTGGTTCCATAAGGTGTACGGGCATTGTCGCCAAGATATAGGAAATCGTAATCCGGAAGCATAGTCCTGATATGTTTCAGAATGGTCAGACCACCATAACCTGAGTCGAAAACCCCTATCGGGCCGGGATTGGAAGACAACAGATGATTATTCATTTTTATAACTTACTTTAAAGGCACCAAAGCGCTTCCTGAATTCTCGCCCCCTTCCGAACCTATATCCTTCAGGCCGAGATATCTATAAACCTGATTGGAGATATCCACTCCCCGTTCCGGATCAATATAGAGATATGTCCTTGTCCCGGTATCTATAATATAGTCCAGACCCATGGACATTCCCACGCTGTTCACCGCTTTGATAAGTTTTTCCTTAATTGGAACAAGCAACTCCTCGCGCTTGTTTTCCAACTCTGACTGGACATTGTCACGAAAATCAGAATAGGTGTCCATAAGTACCTGAAGTTCTTTTTGCCTTTTGGCGACGATTGAGGGGGCAAGCTGATTCTGTTCTAGCATGAACTCTACATACTGACGTTCAAACTCTCTCTTGGAGCGTTCTATCTCCTCCTTGAAATCAGACTGGATTTTCATTAGGTTATCCTGTGCCTCCTTATATTCAGGCATTAGCTTCAGGGTTCCGTTGAAATCCATATAACCGAAATTACCGGTCTGACCCCATAATGAAAAAGGCAACGCAACCAGAATCACGGAGACAATCGTTTTTAATGGTTTCATATGCGACAGTAATTGATTTGTCATTTGAAAAACCATAAGGGGGATACAGGCTTCAAAGTCCGTATTCCCCCTTTTTATGGGTTAAAACATAATTATTTTATTCCTAGTTTAGCCTTGACGGCTTCAGTCACATCAGTAGTGAGAGTGGAGTTAACAAACGGTATCACACCATTGGCTACGTCAAAGATGCATGTATAACCACCCTCCTCGCCAACTTCCTTGATGGCTTTCTGAAGTTTGGTCAGAAGAGCATCCATCAGTTCAGTGTGCTTATTGTTAAGGTTAGTAAGGCAATCATCATGATACTGTTCCATTTTCTGCCTACTATCCATAATCTCCTGCTCTCTGCGGGTCCTGATATTCTCAGGAAGAGTCTCACGCTGCTTCTCATAATCCTCAACCTTCTTGGAATATTCATTCATCATATACTGAAGCTCTTCGTCATACTGTTTCTGAAGCGTTTCCAACTCAGTCTGCGATGTCTTGAATTCAGGCATCATCTGAGCCACCTCATTGGAATTGATATTCCCGAATTTCTGTCCGTACATGCACATTGGTGCAAGCGCCAGAAGAATAACCAATAGTTTTTTCATATTTTTATAATTATGTTAGTTACTTTTTCGGCCGCAAAATTAAGCATTTAATTTGAATAGCCGAGTTTACGCAACACTTCGTTGCTTATATCAATCTTAGGCGAAGCATATACCATACTGGAGGCTGATGACCTGTCAATCACCACTTGGTATCCTTCTGCCTCGCTAATCTGTTTTACTGCTTCGTAAATCTCATCCTGGATGGGATTCATGAGGCTCTCTCTCTTTTTGAAAAGTTCCCCTTCAGGGCCGAAATACTGGCGTTTGAGTTCGCTTGCCTGCTTTTCCTTTGCCACTATTTCCTCCTCTTTCTTGGTTTTCTGCTCATCGGAAAGGAAAACCGACTCATTCTGATAGTTCTTGTACAAAGTCTGTGCCTCCAAGGACACCGCCTCCACTTCGGCCTGCCAACGTTTGGAAAGCTGGTTAAGTTGTTCGTTTGCACGTTCGTAAGCCGGTATCCTGTTCAGAATATACTCCATATCAACCAAAGCGAATTTCTGCGCACCTGCGGTGATGCAGAAAAGGCACATAAGTGCTGCAAGTGTAAAAATCTTCTTCATAATATCATCGTTTTTCCTTAATATAACACTATTGTCAATTATGTTAAAACTCCTGTCCCACCACAAAGTGTATCTGACTGCCGCTGTACGTCCTGGAACCGTTGATCGGATCGAATCCGTATCCCCAGTCTATACCCATCATTCCTATCATGGGAAGGAATACGCGGACGCCCACACCTGCGGAACGTTTCAGGTCAAAAGGATTGAACCTGGATATTGAGGTCCAGGCATTACCTCCCTCAACAAACGCAAGAGCATATATAGTAGTTGAATTCTGCATCATCAGAGGATAACGGAGTTCCGCAGTCATACGGGTGTAAGCATAACCGTCCGAATATGGAGTAAGTGAACCATTATCGTATCCACGCAGACCTATTATGTCCGTGGCGTACGTATATGAACCGCCACTCATTCCGTCTCCACCCATAAAGAACGTCTCGAACGGAGACTTCTTGTACTTGTTATAGTGACCTAACAGACCGAAATCCATACGTGTCATAAGCACAAGACGTTTTTTCATTCCGTTTGTAAGGGAAGTATATGTACGGCTTGTAAACTTCCACTTGTTATACTCAATCCATTTATGTTTCTGTTCAAGCTCAGACTGGTAAGTAGCTGACGTAGGGTCTGATGCAAGATTCCTGTAATCCACACCATCAAACAGGGAGTATGGAGGAGTCAGAGCCACAGACAGGGAGAAATCTGAACCGGATGTCGGGAACAGAGGACTGTTTGAAGTGGAGTGACTCAATTCGAAAGTCAGGTTTATATTATTGCAGGTCCCGTTATGTATAAGGAAATACCTCCATTGCTTCAAGTCATAAAGAGTATATGACAGGGAAGACCTTAATACGGTATATACATCCGGCCAGTTCAAACGCTTGCCCCAGCCTATGGACCCTCCGAACATCCTTATATATGTATCAGGGTCATAATATGACTCATAGTTATTGTAATACCCGTTGCCGTAATAGTTGTAGTTTCCATACCCGTAATAGTAGTTGTACATATTCTGGTAGTAGGCGGAATTGTAATAGTTACTGCTAATGTCTGACTGCTTGGAATAATAAAGGTTCACCCAAAGCGAGTTGGGGCGCTTGCCGCCGAACCATGGATCCATAAACGAGAAACTCCATGAATGATAGAACTTACCGTTGGAGGAGCCGCTGATTGAAAAAGTCTGTCCATCGCCCTGAGGCAGGAAATTACGGTAGTTGTCACTCTTGTGGAACAGGTTGTACATGGAGAAATTCGTGAACTTTAGCGATACTCTTCCTATCAGTCCCGTCTGCCCCCATCCTGCAGAGAGTTCCACCTGGTCATTTGGTTTGGATTCAAGTTCCCAGTTAATGTCAACCGTTCCGTTTGACTGGTCTGGCCTGACATCAGGATTGATTGTCGTGGGCTCAAAATGTCCCATATTGGCAATAGCACGATATGAGCGCTCCAGGGCATCCCAAGAGAACACATCACCGGGACGGGTGAACAGCTCCCTACGGACAACATTCTCATATACTCTGTCGTTTCCGTAGATATTTACCCTGTTGATAGTATGCTGGGCACCCTCGGCAATCCTTATCTCAAGATCAATGGAGTCACCCTCCACATTGGCCTCCACAGGATTTATCTGTGCCATAACATAACCACCGTTGTAATAATGCCTTTGGATAGCATCCTCATCGGATTTGGTCCTGTCCTCAAGTTTCTTCTGATTATATACATCACCTCTCTTCATGCCAAGCACATCATTCAAGGTGCTACTGTTATAAACCGTATTACCAACCCAATTTACATTCCTAAGATAATATTTCCCGCCTTCGTCCAGAGTGAGCCAGATATCAACCGTATTGTCTTCGGAATTGGTGGATACACTGTCCCTGACAATATAGGCGTCACGGTAGCCAAGCTCTCCGTATTTTTCCCGGATCTTGTCCATATCACCCAGGAATTCCTCGTTGACGAACTTTTTGGTACGGAAGAAATCAGGCAGATATCCCTTTTCGTTGGTCTTTTTCATAATCCTGCGGATTTCCCTGTCCGATAGGACTTCATTACCTTCAAAATGAATCTCCCTTACCCTGACTTTGTCCTTACGGTCTATGTATATATCAACATACACCAACCCATCTTCATCAACCTCAGAACGCTGTTGGATACGGACATCGGCATCCTTGTAACCCTTCTCGTCATAATATCTCCTGATCAAGGACTCGGAACGGTTCAGGACATTTGGAGTTATCTGTGTTCCGGGAACCAGCTTGAGTTTCTCCTCAAGCTCATTCATCTCACCTTTCTTGATACCGTGGAACACGCACTCCTTCAGTTTTGGACGGTGCACAACCTCTATCTCAAGCCATATCTTGTCACCGGATATCTTCTTAGCCAGAATCCTAACATTGGAAAACAGTCCGTTCTTCCACAAACGCTTCATGGCGTTTGATATCTCAGGCCCGGGAACGGCAAGACGCTGCCCTACCGCAAGACCTGACAGATTTTTCAGAGTCTTGGCGTTCTGGTCATCGCCAGTAACGGTAATATCGGCAATCTCATAACGCTTGGGAGTGCCGGAATAGAGAATGACCGGGTTCTCCTGTTCGAACTCGTCCTCAGTCTGTGCATTGGACATTACGGTCGGCAAGAACAGCAGCCACAGTGCCAATATCTTCCTTCTCATCATTTCACCCTTACTTTATAGACTGCTCAACCTGTTCCCCGGTAAGACCGAAACGGCGTTCCCTATGCTGATAATAATAGACAGCCTTGCAAAGCTCCTCCAGATTGAAATCAGGCCAGTATGTATCACTGAAATAGAGTTCGGTATATGCTGACTGCCAGAGCAGGAAATTGCTCAGGCGAATTTCACCGCCAGTTCTGATCATCAATTCCGGATCAGCCACGAAATTTGTGGACAATGCTTGGGATACCATTTCCTCGTTTATATCTTCCGCTTTAATTTCACCATTGGCTACCTTCTTTGAAATAGTCCTTACCGCATCGGTTATCTCCCATCTTGACGAGTAGCTCAATGCCATTATCAGATGCAGACGATCAAAATGTTTTGTATTCTCTACACAGAGGTTGACCTTCTCCATAACCCACGATGGAATTTTGCTTGTATCGCCAATCACATGGAGACGCGTCTCATTACGAATGAACATCTCCTCCTCAAGATTGTCAAACAGCAGCTGCATCAGGTTATATACCTCCTCATCCGGACGGTTCCAGTTCTCAGTTGAGAAAGTATAAAGAGTCAGATATCTGATTCCTATCTTTATACCGCCCAATAACAGATTCCTGAGCACCTCAACACCCTTAGCATGCCCTGCTGTCCTTTCCAGTCCGCGCTCTTTGGCCCAACGTCCGTTGCCATCCATTATGATTGCCACATGATTGGGTATCCTGTCCTTATCCAACTGCTCCTGATATGTCATAATTCCTGTTGTTATTCAAATAATTCATTTAATCTCATTGCAATCGCAAGGTTTTCTGAACATGTCAAACGTTATGTACAGCATTGTAAAACTGTAGCTGTCCTTATTCTTGATCCCCTTGCCGTTTATCATGAAAGGGTCTTTCATTACTGAACCCTCCTGCATGGTCACCTCCAGTCTGTCCGAAGAACTGAACCGCATGGTCCACTCGGCACCTACGTTGATTCTATCGGAAAGTTTGTAGCGTACTCCCATTCCCAATGGAATGCACAGTGCGAAATCATCCTTTACAGGCTTGGGGGCAAAAACCACGCCCACTCCGGCCAATCCGTAAGGAGCAATCCTGTGACATCCGTCCCAAGGAGTCATGCTGTAACCGCAGAATCCCCATTCCGCCTGTAATCCCGCTTCATAGAGCGTGCGGCTGAACGAAACCCTGTCCTCAGGCAACACCCCGAAAGAATTGCCTGAATCACCGGAAATTCCGGCCGCCGCCATATCGAACTTGAGGGAGAAACGTCTGTTCACGTTATATCTCGCAATAACAGAAGCCATACCGTTTGTATTCCTGTAAAGACGGGTATTTGCATCCCCCATATAGAACGCGCCACCTCCACCAAGACCTAACTCCATGAAATAGCCCTCATCCTGTCCTGCCATACGGCAGCACGTAAGGAGAAAAAACATCATCAGAGTATATCTTGACCTCAACAGCATCATTCAAAGCCTGTTTAGACGGTTAATCACACCTCTCCACACCTGACCGTCACCAGTCACTATCCAGACACCTCCGTAACTATCCGTAGTACATACGACCGACGAGACAGTCCCCTTCAGTTCCTCAGGTAGCTGCATGAAGTTGTTATACGTGGTATAATAGTCGTTATATCTGTCACAAAACCTCCATGTCAGCCCGTGGTCCATAGATTGCCAGAATCCGTCCAGAGGAGTACCCAATGCAAACAGGGAACCGTCATAGCTGAAAACGGCAAGATTGTCAAGGGTTGGCAGCTCAAGGGAACCTCCCATCGCGTCAGTCTGTCTTGTCCAATTGCTGTCACCGGACAATCTTGTCCAGACTGACGGGCATAAAGTTCCGTCCTCCTCCGCAATTCCTGCCAGCACATATCTCACAATATTGCTGTTGGTAACAAGAGTATCACAGAAAAAGCGTGCGGAACGGTCAGGAAAACCGGCGGGAACCTCCCCCTCCCTGAACCAGGTCTGCATATCTGTTGACCTGACCAGCACCCCGTCGGAATCCACAGCCCACATCACTCCTGTCTCGTTTCCGGCCGGAAACAGAAGAGACAAGGTTACACCTGTAGGTGTCCATGTGGATCCGTCCTCAGAGCTGTAAAGGGTTGTTCCGGCAAGCGTATGGAATTTGCCCTTGAAAAGGGTTACTGTTCCACTCCATCCATCAGCGGGAAAACCTTCAAGTGCAACTGGTGCACCCCATGAGGTACTGCCGATATTGCCCCTTATTACATAAGGAACATTTTCAGGAGTGGTGAAGTAATCATAAATAACGTCACCGCGACAGAAAGCAGCTTTCTGTATGTATCCGGACATCAACGGATCAAAAGTGCCGTGCCAACTCATGGAATCGGGATTCACCTTATGGACATTGAGACTGAAACCGTACTCGCGTACAAATGATTTGTCTGTCGATACCGCATAGAACTTGAGCGGACGCGTAAAGTCTATCTCCACATCCGAGCTCCATTTTGTCATAAGTGTGTCCCGGACATCATCATACATAAAATAGACAGTTCCGTATGAACCAATCGTACATGTAACGGAATTAAGAATGGAACCCTGAGCAAGGGAATCCCTGTTATAAATCCTGTTTTCCACCTGGTCAATGGTCATGGGATACATGGAACCGTTCTGACGCACCTCAATGATAGTGTCCCTGCGCTGATAGCTCAAGTCATTCTTCATGACATTGTAATAGCCGAGCCTGAATGAAGTTATGGCGGCATAAGGGGACGTCTCTACCTTGGCGTCATCAAAACAGGATACAGTCAGGGCCAGAATCACCAGTGACAACAGACAAATGCTTTTTTTCATCTTCAAAACCGGAAACACACTATAATTCGTGCAAAAATAACAACAATTTCATTCAGAGCGTGTGTAATATTGTTGTTTTATATTAAATATTAGTTACTAACATCATATTTTCGTAACTTCGCGGCAAACAGGAATGAAATGGACAATATGAAAAAACAAGTGGCACGTGAACTCTTGAGAATAGGTGCCGTCAAAGTTCAGCCGGACAAACCGTTCACCTGGGCATCAGGCTGGCTGTCCCCCTTCTATTGTGACAACAGGAAAGCACTCTCCTTTCCTGAAGTGAGGAATCTTGTCAAGGAATCACTCTGCTCAGCAATCAAGGATAATTTCGGAGATTATGACGTAATAGCCGGTGTAGCGACAGGCGCCATTGCGCAAGGAGCCCTTGTGGCAGACCGGTTGGGAAAGCCCTTCATCTATGTGAGGTCTGCTCCCAAAGACCACGGACTTGCAAATCTGATAGAAGGTTACCTGGAAAAGGGAAGCCGGGTAGTTGTTGTGGAGGATCTCATATCAACCGGCGGAAGTAGTCTCAAGGCAGTACAGGCCCTGCGTGACGCAGGCAGTACGGTTACCGGAATGGTGGCATCGTTTACATACGGTTTCAAGGTGGCTGAGGACGCTTTCACCCAATCCGGTGTCAAGCTTGTTACCCTAACTGACTACAAGTCCATGCTTGAGACAGCCCTTGAATCGGGATACATCAGCCAAGAACAACTTCCAACGCTTGATAAATGGCGTGATAATCCATCGGAATGGGGAAAGTGAGATGAAAAGGATAGAAAGTCAGATAAAGCATATCCCTTATTCTCAGGAACAGGTTTATGCAAAGGTCTCTGACCTGAACAACCTCCAGACTGTTGCGGACAAACTGCCTTCACAGGATGAAATGCACATATCCATCAGGAATCTCAGGTGTACGACAGATACAGCGGAATGCGATATTTCCCCTGTAGGACGTATCTCTTTAGGAATCGTATCAAGGGAACCCTTCAAATGCGTAAAGATGGAAACACTCCAGTCACCGGTAAGGATGACTGCATGGATCCAGATAGTATCCACTGCTCCCGATTCCTGCAAGATCCGTATCACTCTGGATGCCGACCTTAACGTTTTTATGGCCAGGATGGTTGAGAAGCCCATGACTCAGGCTGTCGAAAGGCTTGCCGACATGCTTGCCATGATACCATACTGAAATACAACTGCAATGAAACCTATTTGGGACAAGGGGAAACCCGTCAATGAACTAATCCAGCGCTACACAGTAGGGCGTGACCGCGAGATGGACATGATGCTCGCCAAATCCGATGTTACCGGATCGTTAGCCCACATCACCATGCTCCAATCCATCGGACTCCTTGGAGCCGGTGAACTGAAGATTTTGTCCAATGGACTGAAAGATATCCTGGATACAATTGAAAAGGGTGAATTCACCATTGAGGAAGGTGTTGAGGACGTCCATTCTGAAGTGGAACTCATTCTCACAAGGAAATTCGGCGATATGGGTAAAAAGATACACAGCGGACGTTCGCGAAACGATCAGGTACTCGTGGACCTCAAACTGTTCACCCGTGACAGGCTCCATTCGCTGGTAAACTCTGTCAGAGGCCTGTTTGACATACTCATCAGGCAGAGTGAGAGATTCAGGGATGTCCTTCTTCCCGGTTACACACATCTGCAGATTGCCATGCCCTCCTCATTTGGCCTATGGTTCGGCTCATACGCCGAAGCCTTGACGGATGACATGCTCCAAATCCAGGCGGCATACCGCATGGTCAACCGTAATCCGCTTGGCTCGGCAGCCGGCTACGGCTCATCTTTCCCTATTGACAGACAGATGACCACTGACCTGCTGGGATTCGAATCCATGAACTACAACGTGGTCTATGCACAGATGACACGCGGAAAGATGGAACGTAATGTGGCATACGCACTGGCATCGGTTGCCGCCACAATCAGCCGTCTGGCATACGATGCATGCATGTACAACAGTCAGAATTTCGGTTTCATCAAGCTTCCTGATGACTGTACCACTGGATCCAGCATCATGCCTCACAAGAAGAATCCCGACGTGTTTGAACTCACACGCGCCAAATGTAACCTTATACAGTCCATACCCCAACAGATCACCCTCATGACAAATAACCTGCCGAGCGGTTATTTCCGTGACATGCAGATTGTCAAGGAACTCTTCCTTCCCTCTTTTGAAATGCTGGAAGACTGCATCGCCATGACGGCCTATATGCTGGAACATATAAAGGTACGTGAGGACATCCTGTCCGATCCCAAATATGATGCCATTTTCAGCGTAGAGGAGGTAAACCGTCTCGTGCTTGAGGGAATACCGTTCCGTGAGGCCTACCGTCAGGTGGGAGCATCCATTGAGAACGGCACCTTCAAGGCTGACCGCAACCTGCACCACACACATGAGGGCAGTATAGGGAATCTCTGCAATGACCGTATAACGGAACGCATGGACAAACTCATTTCGGAGTTCTGTTTTGAAAGGGCTGATGCAGCTTTATCACGTCTCATCTCACGCTGATAAAACATGAAAAAAACTCTGTTCCTGGCATTTGCGCTGATACTTTCTGTCGGTTGTGAAAACAGCTACAGCACCATGTCTGTCAAATACCGGGTACGGTTCACTTGCCGCATGGACACTGCCCCCTTCAACCAGTTATCCACACCCGGACATTTCCTTTCCGTCAGGATACTTCCTGACGGAAGCCTTTCCGTGACTGACCCTGACGGAAATGAGAACAAACGGCCTCTCACACAGAAAGAATCATCCTCCTTCATATTGGGACTCGGAGGGCTCATTATAGGGAAACCCCTTTTTGATACAAACGTTTCATCCTACTATGCGTTTGACCTTGGCTGCCCGGAATGCGACCAGCAGCAATACCGTCTGAAAATAGACCTGTCCGGCAATGCAATATGTGCCAAATGCGGCAACACATGGAGCCTCAACAACGGAGGGTTCCCGGTGGATACTAGCTCAGGCAAGGTCAGGACGCTTTACCGATATCCTGTAAAAACTTCAGGCAGCTCTATAACCGTTTCAAATTGACAAGAATGATAATTCTGATAACAGGAATCTCCTCCGGTTTGGGAAAAGCTATGGCAGAAAGGCTGTCGGAAGAGGGTCACACCGTCTATGGAACCATCCGACGGGACTGCTCCGGGATTCCCAGCGTTCATTACCTCAAGGCCGATGTCCGTGATGAGGTCTCCGTCAAAGCTGCCGTATCGGCCATCCTGGAAAAAGAGGGATGGATAGACGTATTCATCAATAATGCAGGCATGGGAATTGGAGGCCCCCTGCAATGCCTTCCCACGGAACTCGTAAGCCAACAGATGGACGTCAATTACATGGGATTCGTGAGATTCCTCCGGTATATTATCCCGTCAATGACCGCCAGGAAACAGGGTAGAATAATCTGCATCAGCTCTATTGGAGGACTGCTGGGACTTCCTTTTCAGGGAGCTTATTCCGCCAGCAAATTCGCTATAGAAGGTTACTGCGAGTCCTTACGTATGGAACTGAGACCTTTCAACATCAGCGTAACCACCATCAATCCCGGTGATTTCGCCACCTCCTTCACCTCTAACAGGATAAAACCTTCCTATGAGGAGGTCATGCACCTCTATCCCGGTTACGCCAGATCCATGGAATCCATCGAAAAGGATGAGACAAGCGGACTTGACCCCGGGAGACTTGCCTGTAAAATATCCCGTATCATCAGGAGAAACCATCCCGCAACACGTTATATTGTGGCCACACCAGTACAGAAAATGTCACTGGCTCTGAAGAGACTCCTGCCCCCGAGACTGTTCGAACGGATAATAGCCTCCTACTACAAGCTCTGAAAACATCCATATAATGACGGAAAACAATACGGCCGGGCAAAAGTCCGGCCGCCATATTAAATTTATGTAAAAAGTTGATTGTCAGTATTCGTCCTCGTTAAAGGTGCCAAGAACACTTGATAGAATATTTATTATCAGCAAATTAAGTATATGAATCAGGCATCGGATAGTGACCGGATAGCCAAACACATACTGAATCAGGTTGTTTCTCTTTCATACGTCCACGTGGATTTAGTATAAAAAACTTGAGGCTTACAATGATTTCTTGAGACTCCAGTTTCCCATGGTTTGACCGTTATGGGTAATTTCATACTCATGGAACACCTCGTAGCCGCGTTTTGTATAAAAACACAGGTTCTCCCGGTTGTTGGTGAACAGCACCATAGTCTTGCCTCCGTGCTGGCGTACGTAATCCTCCAGATAAGACATGAACTGAGTACCTATGCCTTGACCATGAAACGGCGGATCAACCTCAATCATACTCAGGTACCATACATCAGGATTGTTCTTCTGATAATCATGACACGGGGTACTGGCCTCCTCATCCTTTGCCAGGAAAGTATGCAGGTGCTTCCAATTGGTAAGAAAATACATCTTCAGATAACCGCTCAGAATGAACTTGAGTACCGATGGCTGCCTGTAGCCCGGTGGCTCAAGTGCCGCCTCAGCCACCATCCGGCCGTCCAAACGTGCGGTCAACATATGTGAGCCCTTAAAATTTCCTTTCCTGTTAATGGCCAGGAATCGAGCCAACCCCCTTTGCCGCTCCTTAAGGCCAGGGAAGAAGATGGTTATGTAGATATAATCGAAATATGCTCTGGCGGCCAGTTCTGAAGCCACCTTAATCTCCTCCTTTTTTAATTTCTCATATTGCAGCATACCATAATCCTTTTAGTCACAAACTTACTAAAAAGAACAAGACGCGACCAACCTTTGCGGCCATTATTTACTATTCCTTTTTTTAGGAGGATTTTCAAATTGGATGGATAGTCAAATGGATAGTTTTGGATAAAAATCGGTGCATTTTCCTGCAAAATGGATAGTAAATGGATAGTAAAAAAGCAGTGGGACTACCCACTGCTTAAATTATAACGTATTGATTATTATATATTTATCTTTTAATTCTATCAATATTCGTCCTCGTTAAAGAAAAAATCCTCCTTGCTTGGGTAATCGGGCCATATGTCCTCTATGCTTTCATAAATATCGCCCTCATCCTCTATCTCCTGAAGGTTCTCAATAACCTCAAGAGGGGCTCCTGAACGGACAGCATAATCAATAAGTTCATCCTTGGTTGCAGGCCAGGGTGCATCCTCAAGTTTGGATGCAAGTTCCAATGTCCAATACATATCTGTTCGTGTTTTAAGGTTTACTATGTTTGGGGTGCAAAAGTATAAAAAAATATGTAATCCAAAAGTTCTACCAAATATTTTCACTTACACCTGCAAAAAAGTTTATCCTGCGTGCCAGAACGAACAGGTAATCAGACAGGCGGTTTATGTATTGAAGTAGTTCTGGGGGTACTTCGGTATCACCGCTCAGAGCCAGTATGAGACGCTCCGCACGACGGCACACGGTACGGGCCACATGGGCGTATGACGCAGCTTCCGTTCCACCCGGCAGGATGAACGAACGCTGCTCGGGAAGCCCCTCAGTGAGAACATCTATCATATTCTCAATCCGCTCTACATCAGGAGCCATAATCTTACAGCTGTCAGGAAGCTGGAATGATGTGGTATCAGTTGCCAGACAGCCGCCTATATTGAACAGTTTTTGCTGAATCCACCGTATGTTTCCTGCACTTTCCGCTTTCTCGTCCATCACTGAAAGCATAAGCCCAATGAACGAGTTGAGCTCATCGATGGTGCCGTATGCCTCCAGGCGCGGATCCGTCTTGCTTACACGTTTTCCTCCCACCAGACTGGTAGTTCCCTTATCGCCGGTACGGGTATAAATCTTACTCATAACACGTAGTGCTGTTTGGTCATTTTGGGGTCAAAAAACAGCAGACCTGCCTTTTTCATCTGGAAGGTCACTCCTATTCTCTCATCTTTGATAATCTCATTCCACCACTCTTTTTTCGGTTTCTTGCCCAAGTCGTCCACAACTATCACCATATCGGGTGTGGCGTAAGGCAGAACCATCTCCACAATCTGTCGCCATAGAGAGGTGTGGGCTATATGTATGAACTTAGGAATGTCACCGCTGTCCAGCATATCCTGAACGGTCGGTATCACATCGGCAGCTAAATATTCAATGTTGGGAAATACCTTAAGGCTGCGGCGCACCTCTTTCTGGGCCGGATGCGGAAAATCGACGGTCACAACCCTTGACTTACGGGAGACCGATGCCAGATAACCGGTACTCACCCCTGCACCTGTACCCACTTCAAGTATAAACCCGGGATTAAACCGGTTGACCAGACGGAACAGCAGCTCATCACGGCTCTGCGGATACTGAGGCAGATACTGAGGTGCCTTCTCCCAAAAAGGATAAAGGTCCTCATACGCATAATATGGAAGTCGTTCGTTAATGACATTCTCAATAAGATCATACGCCCAGGGGGAGTGTACTCCGAATCCGCGTCCTGTCAGCCAGCGGTTTTCTGTCAGTTTCATGTTCAGTCTGCTAATAATGCCCTTATGGAGGCCACGCCTACCACTATATCAAGCTGTACGGGTTTGTGGGGAGGATCCTTCGTCACATAGGCTTTCAGCGTCTCACGTTCCTTACCGTACTTGCGGTCACGTACTGATATGACCATGCAGTCATATTTCTTACGGTCATCGGCCTTTACTGTCTTGTTACCCTCATAGATAATATACTGGTCCACCACCATATCACCGTTCACCATAGGAAGGGTCCTGGTATAACCGGGATCCTTTCCGCCAGTGTCAATGGTGCGTGCAAAAGTAAGCATACTCAGCATATCGAAAATCCGGCTTGACCTTTTTTCAGTCCTTTTTCCGGAAATCCTGCCTGTAAGAGCATCCTTGGTGAGCAAATCCACCACATATTCTCCGTTCTGCACGGAAAAGGATGCAGTCTCTATATTGTGCTTGGAACCCTCATTCACAATCTTACGGTAGAACAAGCCCTGACCGGTCAGGCTGTTATAGGACTCAATAGTATCACGCAGGGAGAAAATACGGTCTGTGCCGCGTCCTGTGGTCATTGTGAGACGGGACATGCGGGCACTCTTCCCATCATACGTGGTGACACCTTCCGAAAGCCTCGCTTTTCCTGCACTTACGTTTACGAATCCGACGCTGAAATACAGGTTATAGCTTATATCCTGGGCATTGATGGACAATACGGAAACGGAGAGGATCAGGATAAAATGGATCTTGAATCTGAGTCCGGGAAACATGATTCTCTGCAATAGGGATTGAATGGTGCTCGAAGCGGGACTCGAACCCGCACAGCCGATAAAGGCCAAGGGATTTTAAGTCCCTCGTGTCTACCATTCCACCATTCGAGCATTTTCGTGATGACAACGGTTCGTTTGCGGGAACAAAAGTACTTGGTTTGGCGGTATTGTCCAAAAAATAAGGAAAAAAAAAGGCACGTTAATTTTAACAACTCATAAAAAACATTACATTTGTGGTTCTTAAAAAAACAAATCAAACAGCATCTTATCATTAACACAAACAAATATTTAAACCTTTATCTCTATGAAGAAACTTTTGTTTTTGGCCGGTATCCTGACCTTGATGGCCAGCTGCCAGAGCACTACGGAAAAGTTGAGTCCTGTCCTCACCATTGAAGGTGGCCAGGTACAGGGCATCAGTGTGGACCGCGTAAAAGATGTTTTCGTGTTCCGCGGCATACCTTATGCTGCAGCACCCATCAGGGAAAACCGTTGGAAGGCTCCACAGCCTGTAACTCCCTGGGAAGGTGTGAGGCTGTGCAACCGTTTTGAGCACCCCAGCTATCAGCACATACAATTCAAGGGTGGCTACTACACAGAGTGGGGCTACGGTGATGAAGCTCCCTTCAGTGAGGACTGCCTTTATGTGAATGTATGGACCAAGAAACCCGGACAACCCGACGCCAAGCTTCCTGTTGCCCTCTGGATACATGGTGGCGGTTATCGTGAAGGCTGGAGCTCAGAGCCCGAATTCGATGCCCAGGAGTGGGCCGGCAAGGATGTGGTTCTTGTTTCTGTGAACTATCGTCTTGGAGTATTCGGATTCCTCACCCACCCGGAACTCTCAGCCGAGAGTGAGCACGGTGTCTCCGGCAACTACGGAATCCTGGACCAGATAGAGTCCCTCAAGTGGATCAAGAAGAATATCGCACAGTTCGGTGGTGATCCTGACAACGTCATGATATTCGGTCAGTCGGCCGGTGGCGGCAGTGTCCGCACCCTTTGTGAGTCGCCGCTTGCACGCGGTCTGTTCAACAAGGCTATCATCATGAGCGCAGGTGGTCTGACTGTTCCCAACGCCGGTGGAGGCATGGGAGGCGGCATGCGTGCCGGTGGTATGCGCGGCGGTATGGGTGCATTCCCCGGTTTTGGTGGTGCAGGCGCTGCTGGCAACACCCAGCTTATCGCAGCTTATAAGGCTCCTCAGGCACCTGAAGGTCTGAACGCACTTCAGCGCGCCGAGTTTAACACCAAGGTAGTTATGGACTGGGCCGGTTACAACACACTCCAGAAAATGCGTAATGCCGATACTGAGGTCATGCATTCTGTCGGCACCATCTACGGAAATGCCACAGGCAATATGGCCAGCCTCACGGGCTCTCCCATCATTGACGGCTATGTATCAAAGGAAAGCTTTGATGCTGCTGCCCTTGACGGCACTCTGGCTGACGTTCCCTATATGATAGGTTACACCCTTAATGATATGGGAAACATGTCCGCCGGTGTTGCTGCATTCTGCCAGAACCGTCAGGAGAAAGGAAACAAGGCATGGGCTTATGAGTTTGCCCGTCCGCTACCTGATGACGGCTCACATCCTGAAGTATCCCAGAGACTGAGGGGCGCCTTCCACTCATCTGACCTCTGGTTCGTGTTCAAGTCACTGCAGCACTGCTGGAGACCCTGGACTCAGGGAGACTGGGACCTCTCCGAGAAAATGCTTACCGCATGGACCAACTTCTGCAAGTACGGTGATCCCAACGGCAAGGACGGAGGTGAATGGGCACCATGCACCAAAGAGAATCCCAATTTCATGATATTCAAGCTGGATAAGGACAACAATGAGGCTTCGGAACTGGGAGCCCCCATCACCAGCCTGGACTATTAATCTGCATTTAGGCATATACCACGTGGATTTGCTGCGGAATCCACGTGGTATTTTTGTGCAGTACAAAAGGATAATAAAAAGGCAGGCCATCCGTCTGATGACCTGCCTTTTTATTTGTTTATCGATGGAATCAGTCTTTCAGCTTAGCCACGATGAACTCGCGGTTCAGGCGTGCTATGTTGCTGATGCTGATGCACTTGGGGCACTCGGCCTCACAGGCACGCGTGTTGGTGCAGTTACCGAATCCCAGTTCATCCATCTTGGAGAGCATTGCCTTTGCACGACGCTCGGCCTCAACCTTACCCTGCGGCAGCAGAGCCAGCTGGCTCACCTTGGCGCTGACAAACAGCATGGCAGAGCCGTTCTTGCAGGCAGCCACGCAGGCACCGCAACCGATGCATGATGCGGCGTCCATAGCCAGATCCGCCTTCTCCTTGGAGATGGGGATTGCATTAGCATCGGGTACACCGCCGGTGTTGATTGACACGTAACCGCCGGCCTGCATGATCTTGTCATATGCACGGCGGTCCACCATGAGGTCACGGATTACCGGGAAACCGGCTGAACGCCAAGGCTCAACAGTAATGGTCTCACCATCCTTGAAACGGCGCATATAGAGCTGGCAGGTGGTAGCACCTGTGGCAGGTCCGTGCGGATGACCGTTTATGTAGAGTGAGCACATACCGCAGATACCCTCGCGGCAGTCGTGGTCAAATACCACGGGCTCCTCACCGGCATTGATGAGCTGCTCGTTCAGAATGTCAAGCATCTCAAGGAATGAGGTATCGGTAGGGATATCCTTCATTTCATACACCTTGAACTGGCCCTTCTCCTTGGGACCTCTCTGGCGCCATATTTTCAGTTTGAAGCTTATATTCTTTTCCATAGTGATGCTTTTTTATCAGTTCTTGTAATTACGGGTCTGAACCTTGATGTACTCATAGTTGAGAGGCTCCTTGAGAAGCTCAGGTGCCTTGCCCTCACCCTGATAGTTCCAGCAGGCAACATATGAGAACTTGTCATCATGACGCAGAGCCTCACCCTCAGGAGTCTGATGCTCCTCACGGAAGTGACCGCCACATGACTCCTCACGGTTAAGTCCGTCATAAGCCATGAGCTTACCTATCTCGATGAAATCAAGCAGACGGAGAGCCTTCTCCAGCTCGACGTTAAGAGTCTGGGCATCACCCGGAACACGCAGGTCGGACCAGAAGGTCTTCTCCACCTCATCCAGTTTTTTGAGAGCGGTCTCAAGAGACTCCTTGGTACGGCCCATACCTACATACTCCCACATAATGTGACCAAGCTCCTTATGAATGGAATCAACAGAGCGCTTACCGTTAATGCTCATAATCCTGGCAATCTTCTCCTTGACGGCCTTCTCGGCAGCATCGAACTCAGGCAGGTCTGTGCTGAAGCGCGGAACCTGAATCTGGTCAGCCAGATAGTTCTGGATGGTGTAGGGGAGAACGAAGTAACCGTCGGCAAGACCCTGCATAAGTGCCGATGCACCCAGACGGTTTGCTCCGTGGTCTGAGAAATTGCACTCACCGATGGCAAACAGGCCGGGGATAGAGGTCTGCAGCTCGTAGTCAACCCAGATACCGCCCATTGTATAGTGGATGGCGGGGAATATCATCATCGGGTTCTCATACGGATTGACATCGGTAATCTCCTCATACATATCAAACAGGTTACCGTACTTATCAGCCACGGCCTGCTTACCCAGACGCTGTATGGCGTACTTGAAATCCAGGAACACGGCCAGGCCGGTGTTGTTTACACCGTAGCCCTTGTCGCAACGCTCCTTGGCGGCACGTGAAGCAACGTCACGCGGCACCAGGTTTCCGAATGCGGGATAGCGGCGCTCCAAATAGAAGTCACGATCCTCATCGGGTATATCATTAGGATTGAGTTCACCCTTCTGGAGTTTTTTGGCATCCTCCAGTTTCTTGGGAACCCAGATACGTCCGTCGTTACGCAGAGACTCTGACATCAGTGTCAGCTTAGACTGCTTGTCACCGTGTACGGGAATACATGTGGGATGGATCTGTGCAAATGCTGGGTTGGCAAACCATGCTCCCTTGCGGTAGCACTGCATGGCGGCCGATCCGTTACTGCCCATAGCGTTGGTTGAAAGGAAATAGGTGTTTCCGTAACCGCCTGTGCCGATTACAACGGCGTGAGCTGAGCAACGCTTGATCTCACCTGTCACCAGGTCACGGTAGATGATACCGCGGGCACGCTCCTTACCCTCATCGTCCTTGATCATAACCAGGTCAAGCATCTCGCAACGGGTAAACAGCTCAACGTTACCCTGATGCACCTGATAGCTCAAGGCAGAATAGGCACCCAGCAGTAGCTGCTGACCGGTTTGACCGCGGGCGTAGAACGTACGCGATACCTGAGCACCACCGAATGAACGGTTGGCCAGAGTGCCGCCGTACTCACGGGCAAAAGGAACGCCCTGTGCCACGCACTGGTCAATTATATTGTTTGATACCTCAGCCAGACGATATACGTTAGCCTCACGTGAACGGTAGTCACCGCCCTTGATGGTATCGTAGAAGAGACGATATACGGAGTCACCGTCGTTCTGATAGTTCTTAGCGGCATTGATACCACCCTGAGCGGCTATCGAGTGAGCTCTACGGGGTGAATCCTGAATGCAGAAGCACTTAACCTTGAAACCAAGGTCACCAAGTGTGGCGGCTGCTGATGCACCGGCCAGACCTGAACCTACAACGATGATGTCAAGCTTACGCTTATTGGCGGGGTTGACGAGTTTCTGATGAGCCTTGTAGTTGGACCATTTTTCAGCCAACGGGCCTTCGGGAATTTTTGAATCTATAGTAGCCATATTCAAATGCATTTACCGTTTAACAAAGACTCTTGAAGAAATAGAAATATACAACGCTCAGGAATCCGAGAACAAGCAGTGTGGCATATATGATACCTATTACCTGCCAGCGTTTCTGCCATTTGGTGCCGCTCCAGCCTACAGTCTGGAACATGCTCCAGAATCCGTGTGAAAGATGGAACCAGAGAGCTGCAAGCCATGCGGTATAGATGAGCACATTGTACCACTTGGAGAATGTGTACCGGATAAGTAATGCGCCGTCGGTAGGTGAAACTTCCTGTCCGTTGACAACGGCCTGTGAACCTATTAGCTCCTGCAGCTGCATCCTGGACCAGAAATGCATCAGGTGAACCAGCAGACCTATGCATACGATAAGACCCAGCACAAGCATGTTCTGTGAAGCCCACTCAACAGACTTGGGCCTCTCTGTGACAGCATATCTCTCACTGCCGCGTGCCTTTCTGTTCTGAATGGTCAGGATAAAGGCATAAACAAAATGGAGGGCCATAAGAACAGCCAAGCCTACAGTACCTACCAGTGCATACCAGTTGGCTCCCAGGAATTTGCAGATGGCATTGTATGCATCGGCCGAAAAAAGGGCCGCGCAGTTCATTGCCATGTGGAATGTCAGGAACAGGATCAGAGCGGCACCGGTCACGCTCATCACCACTTTACGTCCGATTGAAGAATCAATTAACCACATAAAAATTGAATTTGTTATTAGTTTTTTGTTGTTTTCGGCAAAATGTCCGCAAATGTAACAAAAATGCGGACATAAATTAACAATCTGCCCTATTATAATGATTAATAACGGAAAACCCTGTATGAATGGGGTCTTAAGCTGACTCTGAAAGTAGAGCTTGCATTCCGGCTGTTAAACTGCATCTCCATGCCCCCTCTTATATCTGTTCCCTGCAGTAAATCAGTCACATGATCAACCCTGGGCCCATCGGAGGTCTGGATTCTGACTGTAATGTCAACGTCCTCATCCAGAAATGATTCAACAATGAAGGTATTGTTGTCATAAACGAAGAGCGATACTCCGGACGGCCCCTGAATGGAGACAGGCATCGTCCTTGAGCTCAAAGTCTGACGCAGACTGTTCAGGACAGGATTGGGAAGATTGTAAAGGTCCGCAAAATTATCAGGAACCACCAGCAGATAGACCGTACCTTTGGAATATACATCTCTGTGCAGGAACGGCCAACCCAAGCCGGAGTCCATTCCTGAGATCATCTCCCACGAGTCATTGGTCTTGTACATGACCTGCTGCATCAGGATGGGTTTGGGCACATCCAGCATCTGCCCTCCTGTCATGAAGCTGCTCACCAGAGCCTTACGGTCCGTATATTCCAGATCCACGATTTTCTCTATCCCGTGTCCCTGCATAGCGCGCAGGAATCCGGCTGTTATCAGGATGTCTTTTCCGGAACGCAAGTGCTTGTCCATCTTTTTTATTATATCGGGATCAGCCTTGGCCTGCTCAGTCAGTATCACGAGATTGGCATCGGAGGGGAACTCAGGAACTATATCCATGGGTATTCCTATCATGCCGAAATAGTTCTGGAGAAACTCCTCACCGGTTGACTGGTAAGGTTTATAGCTTTTTATACCTATAGGATTGCCCAGGAAGCCGATGGTACGGTCAACCTGCTCCATCGTGAAACCGGCAGCCCTGGCCATTGTGGTGGGAGTGACTGTCTTGCCGTTCAGGTTGACGGGTTTCATCATATCATCATAGCTGAAACTGGTTCCGCCTTCCTCCTGCCAGGGAGCACGGTATGAGCTGCGTAGCGGATTGAGCATCTGACGGTAATCAAACATGGTCATCTCCGGAGCCTTGGCAAAAACCGTAAGCCACAGCTGCTCGCTGTAACGGTCAATATAACGCATTCCGCCGGTATCCACCCAGCCGCCACCGTTGTGACCGGGGTTCAGATTATCGAAGTATCTCCATATCAGATAGCTCTCATACGGCTGCAGATGCTGGTTGCTGCGGACCGCATCACGTGTCTCTGTTCCGGTATAGATACCGTCAAAATGTTTAGGGCCGAAATCCAGGTCAAAACCCAATGCCGGGAAATGGTCATACCAGTTGGGGTATTTGATTATCACTTTCACATTCTTGTTCACCTTTCTTGCCGGCCCCAAAATGACATTCATGGCAGCATCATCCATCAGCTCAAGCCTGTAGTCCGTCCATGAACGGTCACCCTTGGCTTCCACACAATAGTCGCATTTACAGTCCGTGAAAAAGAAATCATCCAGAATGATCTCATCGAACAGACTTGCCGTAAGCTCTATTATCTCCCTGGCTTTGGCCCTCTCCTCAGGGTTCTTATAGCAGAATGTCTGGAATGAGTTAGCCTCACTGATAGTATAGGTGATTCCTCCGGCCACTTCCACTCCACGGTCCCTGAAGAACTTGATTATCCGTTTCATGTCTTCGGCCTTGACAATGTTCAGGTCACGATGAGTCTCAAGATATATCTTGTCAACCTTCATCTGTGAAGAGATGATGTTCCACGTGGAATCCAGCCATGTGGGGTCAACCATACGCTGAACCTCATAAGCACGGGTATAGACTGAAACTTTAAAGTTCCGGTAGTTTCCGTTTGATGCCGGAACAGCAGAAAAACACATTGCGGACAGACATAACAGTGAAGCCGCAAGGATTGTTTTGATTGATTTCATCGGATATTTTGTTTAGGTTAGATAATGCTTGTCAGCAACTGGATATTCTTTTGCAAATATAACAAAAGTTGCAGATTTGTTGGGCAACAGGATGGATTGAAAAATTATTATACGCCGACACCCATGATATAGTCATTCATGTAAAAACCGTTGCCAATGGGGAAATCCCCTTGCCGTAGTATAGTCAAACCCTCCTTTAAGTAGAATCCCACGGCAGGGTTATTTCTGTTTACATTCAGCTCTATCCTGGCTCTAACACCCGAATGATTATCCCTGACATGCTGCTTGGCAGTTTCCAGAAGCCTGTGCCCAAACCCTGAACCCTGAGCCAATGGCATAACGTATATCTTCTCCAGATGCCACACCTCAGTTCCATCCTCATCAACACTATCCTTCCTGACCGACACATAACCTTGCGGTTCATCCTTGACCCGAGCAATGTAATAAACATGCCCTCTATCCACCTGATCCTTCAGATTAGGCAGAGAATACATCCATTCCATCATATAATCCATCTGCTCCGGTGATAGTATAGTCTTGTAAGTCTCCCTGAAAACCACCTCCGCCATCTCATGAATGGTTTGCAGGTCTTTTTCGCAAGCACGCTTTATACTGATATCCATTTCCTGAATGTTTGAGGCAAATGTACTACAAATATACCAATGTAAGATAATAGGGATGCTTCTCTTTACAGCTGCTTTCCAGTTGCAGGGAGCCGGACACCCGGCGGTGTTTCCAAAACAAACAGAAACACCCCTGTTTTGTTCCAATAATTTGCAGTAACTTTGAAACTCGTATGGACTTCAAGTATGATGTAATCGTAATTGGCGCCGGACATGCCGGATGTGAAGCCGCCGCCGCTTCCGCTCAGATGGGTTCCAAGACCTGTCTGATAACCATGGACATGAACAAGATTGCCCAGATGAGCTGCAATCCAGCCGTTGGCGGGATAGCTAAAGGACAGATTGTAAGAGAGATAGATGCTCTTGGCGGTCACATGGGTCAGGTCACAGACCAGACAGCCATACAGTTCCGCATACTGAACCGATCCAAAGGCCCCGCCATGTGGAGCCCACGTGCACAATGCGACCGAGCCAAATTCATCTGGGCCTGGCGCAGCGTCCTGGAGAACCAGTCAAACCTGAATATCTGGCAGGACACTGTGACCGAACTATTGGTAAAAGACGGACAAGTTGTTGGTTTAAAGACACTTGAGGGAGCCGAATTCTCTTGTAGATGCGTGGTTTTGACCGCTGGAACATTCCTTAACGGACTGATGCACATAGGACGTGTTACCATGCCCGGCGGACGCATATCGGAACCCGCATCATACCTTCTGACCGAATCCATAACCCGTCACGGAATACGCACCGGCCGCATGAAAACCGGTACTCCCGTTCGTATAGACAGCCGTAGTGTACATTTTGAAGAAATGGAGCGTCAGGAAGGCGAGAATGATTTCCACCGTTTCTCGTTCATGGGTAGTGAGCGGCATCTCAAGCAGATGTGCTGCTGGACCACCTATACCAATGGGCGTGTACATGAAGTGCTCCGTTCCGGACTGGCAGACTCACCGCTGTTTAACGGCCAGATAAAAAGCATCGGTCCGCGTTACTGCCCCAGCATAGAGACCAAACTCGTGACATTCCCTGACCGCGACCAGCACCAGCTGTTCCTGGAACCTGAGGGCGAGAACACCACCGAGATGTACCTGAACGGATTCTCGTCATCTATGCCAATGGATATTCAGATCCGTGCGCTAAGAGAGATTCCGGCATTCCGTGACCTTGTAATCTACAGGCCGGGATACGCCATAGAGTATGACTTTTTTGACCCCACACAACTCAAGCACACCCTTGAGTCAAAGCTTGTATCAGGTCTCTTTATGGCCGGACAGGTGAACGGCACCACAGGATATGAGGAGGCCGGCGGCCAAGGCATACTGGCAGGAATCAACGCCCACATAAGCTGCCACGGAGGAGCGCCATTCACTCTGGCGCGGGATGAAGCATATATAGGGGTTCTGGTGGATGACCTCATAACAAAAGGTGTCGATGAGCCTTACCGTATGTTCACCTCAAGGGCGGAGTATCGCATACTGCTGCGTCAGGATGATGCTGACCTACGCCTGACCGAACGCGCCTACAATATAGGTCTGGCCACAAAGGAGCGTTATGACCTGATGTGCTCCAAACGCAATGAGATAAACAGGATAACAGAGTTTGCCAAGGGGTTCTCTGTAAAACCCGCCCTCATAAACCATGCGTTGGAGCAGCTTGGAACCACGCCTTTGCGTGAAGGATGCAAGCTTGCTGACCTGATAGAGAGGCCCCAGCTGACTCTGGAAAACCTGTCTCAGAATATCCGTGCCTTAAAGGAAGAACTTGACAAAACACCGGCCGACCGCAAGGACGAGATTATTGAAGCTGCGGAAATCCTGATGAAATACAGCGGATATATAAACCGCGAAAGGCTCATTGCCGATAAGATGAAACGCCTGGAGGACATTCGCATAAAGGGGCGTTTTGATTACAACACACTGCAATCACTCTCCACAGAATGCAGGCAGAAACTTATCAGGCATGACCCCGAAACTCTGGCCGAAGCAAGCCGTATTCCCGGCGTTTCGCCCAGCGATATCAACGTTCTGCTTGTATTATTGAACAGATAGACAGAAAATGTTCCACGTGAAACAAAAAAATACACTATGAGTAAAGAGTCACTTATAAGCCATCTGCGAAACATTCCCGACTATCCAATGGAGGGAGTACAGTTCAAGGACGTAACATCATGGTTCATGAATCCTGATGACTTGAATGAGATTGTAGATTCGCTCTATGAAATGTATAAAGACAAGGGAATAACAAAGGTTTGCGGTGTTGAATCAAGGGGATTCATCATCGGGGCAGCCCTTGCGTACAGACTGAACGCCGGTTTCATTCCTATCCGCAAGCCAGGTAAACTTCCTTATGAAAAGGTAAGTATAGAATACAAGAAGGAGTACGGGTTTGACAGGGTTGAAATGCACAAGGATTCTGTCAGTAACGATGACACCGTACTCATTCACGATGACCTTCTGGCCACAGGTGGTACACTGCTTGCGTCTTATGAACTGGTTAAGTCATTCAAGCCAAAGCAGATTATGATAAACTGCATAATAGAGCTTACCAACTTCCACTCAAAGGAAAAATTCCCCAAGGATTGTCCTGTTGACAGTTTTATAGAAATAGACGAATTTGAAGGAATAAACTGACTTGAAAGGCAAAGAAGCATACGAGAAGCGGCTGAAACTGATTGTCCTTAACCTGCCCGAAAAACCGGGCTGCTACCAATATCTGGACGAGCAGGGGACGGTCATATACGTTGGTAAGGCTAAAAACCTCAAGAGAAGAGTGTCATCATACTTCGTGAAAGAGAGCCAGACCGACAAGACACGTATGCTGGTAAGCAAGATATCGGACCTCAAATATATAGTGGTGGAAACGGAATGGGATGCATTCCTGTTGGAGAACAACCTGATCAAGAGGTATAAACCCAGATACAACATTCTCCTGAAGGATGACAAGACTTATCCTTCCATCTGTATAACAAAAGAGGAGTTCCCAAGAGTATTCAAGACGAGAAAGATTATACGAAACGGCTCGGAATACTGGGGGCCGTACAGCCATGTAGGTACATTGAACGGACTAATAGAAATCATTCAGAACGCATATAAGGTCAGGACGTGCAGACTTCCACTTACGGAAAATTCCATTAAAAACGGAAAATTCAAGGAGTGTCTTGAGTATCACATAAAGAAGTGTCCTGCTCCATGTATCGGCAATATCAATTCAACGGATTACAACAGTCAGATCAGCGAGATAAGGGAAATACTGAAAGGAAAAAGCGGAGAACTGACAAGAGCCATGCTCAAGAGGATGAAGGAACTGGCATCCCAAATGAGATTCGAAGAGGCCCAGTCAATCAAGGAGAAATATGATACCATCATGGAGTTTCGAGATAGAAGCCGGGTGGTGGACACCGGACTGGACAACGTTGACGTATATAATATTGACCAGGACGATGATGTGGTATTTGTCAATTACATGCATGTGGCGGATGGTTGCATAAATCAGGCTTTCACATTCGAATACAAAAGGAAGATGGACGAATCTCTCGGTGAAATGCTCATAATGGCCATTATTGAAATGAGAAACCGATACCACAGCACGGCAAAGGAAATCATAGTTCCTTTTAAACCTGACACAGACTATGCCGGAGTTGAATGGACTGTCCCCCAAAAGGGAGAAAAGAAAAAACTGCTGGACCTGTCCGCACTGAACGTTAAACAATATCGTGCAGACAGACTCAAGAGAAGCGAAAAACTCAATCCGGAGCAGAAACACCTGCGGCTCATGAAAGAACTGGGGAACCTGTTGGGTATGGATAGAACCCCCATAAGGATAGAGTGCTTTGATAATTCCCATATCTCCGGAACCGATGCTGTGGCGGCATGTGTGGTCTATGAAAACGGAAAACCGGACAGAAAGAATTACAGACTCTACAATATAAAAAGCGGAGCGGGGGGAGATGACTACGGATCCATGCATGAAGTGTTGTCAAGACGATGGACAAGAACATTGGCGGAGGGTAATCCGTTACCTGATCTCGTAATAGTGGATGGAGGAAAAGGACAGATGTCTGTGGCAAAGGAAGTAGCTGATAATCTGAATATTGACATAAACATAGCCGGACTTGTAAAGAACTCAAGACACCGGACTGAAGGCCTGTTATCCGGATTTCCGCAGGCTGAAGTAGGAGTAAAGGCTGACAGTGAACTGTTCAGACTGTTGGAACAGATGCAGGAGGAAGTACACAGGGTTGCCATCTCATTCCACAAAAAGAAAAGGAGTCAACGGCAGACTCATTCTGAACTGACGGAAATAAATGGAATAGGAGAAAAAACGGCAACAACACTCATCAGGAAGTTCAAGAGCGTCAAAAGGATAGCCGGAGCGGATCTGAATGAACTTATAAGCGTTATTGGAGAATCAAAAGCTAAAACGGTATTCAATTGGTTCAGAAATGAAAGCAGTAGCTCAGAGAGTAACTGAAGCCAGCGTTACTGTAAATGGAAAAGTAACAGGAGCCATAGGTAACGGATTGCTCATCCTGTTGGGAATAGAGGATTCGGACTCACAAGAGGATATAGAATGGCTTTCAAAGAAGATTGTCCAGATGAGGATATTCAACGATGAAATGGGGGTAATGAACCTTTCAGCTGTTGAGACTGGGGGAGAATTCCTGGTTGTAAGCCAATTCACCCTTATGGCCAGTACAAAGAAAGGAAACAGACCCTCATACATCAGGGCATCAAAAAGGGATTATGCGGAACCCATGTATGAACGGTTCTGTACCGCCATAGAAAATGAAACCGGACAAAAGGTCCGGAAAGGTATATTCGGAGCTGACATGAAGGTAAGGCTTCTGAACGACGGTCCCGTTACAATCATAATAGACACTAAAAACAAGGAATAGATATGGAGCCACAAACAGACCGTTACAACGAAGTGTTTTCAAAGTATCCGGAAAAGATCAACCCTGAATGGGTGAAATCCACGGTAAAAACGGCAGAAAACAAATCAAACCCTAAGCAGGACAGAGAAACTCTGATCAGATTGTTCAACTGTATAGACCTAACTTCACTGAAGACAACCGACAATGAGGATACAATCCTTTCACTCGTTGAAAAGGTCAATTCTTTTGAAGAGAAATATCCGGACCTTAAGCCCGTGGCCTCGATTTGCGTATATCCATGCTATGCAAGGATAGTAAGCCGGTCACTTGAAGTTGAAGAGGTTAAGACATGCTGTGTGGCAGGAGGATTCCCATCGGCACAGACATTCCCCGAAGTGAAGATAGCAGAGACATCGCTCGCAATACATGACGGAGCTGAGGAGATAGATATAGTCCAGAATCCTGGACATATACTGAACGGCGATTATGAAACTCTGGCCCAGGAAACTGATGAACTTAAGGCCGTTTGCGGAGATAAGACACTGAAAGTCATAATTGAGACAAGTGCACTCGGTAATTTGGAGAATGTCAGGAAAGCCAGTCTGACAGCATTATACTCCGGAGCGGATTTCATCAAGACATCAACTGGTAAAGACGATCACACAGCAGATCCTGAATCATTTTGCGTAATGTGCAGAACTATCAGGGAATATGCCGATGAAACCGGAAGAATTGCAGGTATTAAGGCGGCAGGAGGAATAAACAGTGTGAAGGAAGCACTCATTTATTGGAACATCGTAGGAGAGGTTCTGGGAAAGGAATGGCAAAACAGTTCCCGCTTCCGCATAGGAACAAGCAGACTCGCCAACCTGATTTTATCAGAAATAACCGGGAAAGAATGTTCTCACTTCTGACGATGAGTGATGAATTCCAGATAATCGCTGAAACAGACTTTCCAGTCACCGGGAACAGATGACGGAACAAATGACATGGCTTCCTCCCTCAATTCTTCCATCCTGGATTCGGAATAACTTATTCCTCCGTTGAAAACGGTATAATCGGATACTTTCCTAATCTGTTCAGGAGTGGCTGAAAGGGAACGGATGTCCTTTATGGCATCTGTCCAATCTGAATCACTGTTATTCAGGGCATGGATTGAGGGCAATGTGAATTTGCCTTCGCGAAGGTCATTGCCGGCCGGTTTACCGGTAACAGCACCATCCTGGTAATCAAGGATGTCATCCATTATCTGAAAACACAATCCCGCCAGATGACCGAATTTCCTGAAAAGCAAGACATCCTCATCGGAAGCACCGCTGAGAAATGCGGATAGTTCCGCTGCTGTTTCAAAAAGATTAGCTGTCTTCCTTGAGATTATGTCAAAATAGAGTTCCTCGGACAAAACAGGACTGTTCAGTGAATTCAGTTGTATGATTTCACCTTCAGACAGACCTTCTATAAGACGTGAGAGGCACTCTATTGACCTTAGGTTATCTGTAAGGGATATTTCCTGCAGAGAACGGGATACCACAAAATCGCCCAACAGTACAGCAATCTTGTTTCCGAACAGGGAATTTGCCGATGGATTGCCTCTTCTGGAGTCACTCTCATCCACCACGTCATCATGGATAAGACTGCCCTGATGCAAAAGTTCAACAGCTGATGAAAGATGATACACCTCATCCGGAACTAAACCGTAGCATTTTGAAATAAGAAGGATAAGGATGGGCCTTATCATCTTACCTCTTGAATCAATGAGATGAGCCAGTAGATTATTGACAACTTTATTCTCACAGGTAAAAAGGGAAGTATAGTGCTTATCAAATCTCAAATACTCTTCCTTTATTGGAGAAACAAGTGATTGTAACGTAATCAGAGACATAGCATATCCTTTATTCCACCACAAAATTATAAATTATCAGTCAAAAATAGTACTAAATTAGTACTTTTACATTCTACTACCTAATAAGGAGAAAATGGAAAAATTATTCTTGATTGATGCTTATGCCCTGATTTACAGGGCTTACTATGCCTTCATTCATTCACCCAGGATTAATTCCAAAGGCCTGAATACCTCAGCAATCCTGGGGTTTACAAATACTTTGGAGGATATACTTCTCAAGGAACAACCCACACATATCGGAGTTGCCTTTGATCCTGAAGGAGGCACTTTCAGGCATGAGTTATATAAGGAATACAAGGCCCAGAGGGAAGAGACCCCGGAGGTTATCAGGGAATCTGTCCCCATCATAAAATCAATCCTGAACGCATATAGGATACCCATTCTTGAGGTGCCGGGATTTGAAGCTGATGACGTGATTGGCACATTGGCAAAAAAAGCCGATGAAACGGGAATCAAAACCTATATGATGACTCCCGATAAGGACTACTGTCAGCTTGTGACTGAAAACACCCTCTTGTATAGGCCCAAATACGGAAACAATGGGTATGATATAATGGGTCCGGAACAGGTCAAAAAAAAATACGGACTCAACTCGACCGGACAAATAATAGATATGCTCGGACTTATGGGTGACAGTTCCGACAATATTCCGGGATGTCCCGGAGTAGGTGAAAAGACTGCTATCAGGCTGCTTTCAGAATTCGGATCAATTGACGGACTGCTGGCCAACACTGAAAAACTGAAAGGCTCCCTGAAAGAGAAGATAGAGAATAACAGGGAACAGATTATATTCAGCCGTCTGCTCGCCACCATCAGGACCGATGTCCCTATTGACTTGGATTTGGAATCTCTCAAGAGAGTAGAACCGGATGAATCCATACTCTACAACCTCTTTGAAGAATTAGAGTTCAGGTCACTGCTTTCCAGATTCAGATACAAGCCTGATCACGTTGCAATAGCCGGCGAAACCACACAGGAAACAAAAAAGGGATTCCTTGGCGGCAATGTCATAAATGTGCAGACTGAACAGAAAAATGACGGTTTTCACGGTGATCTCTTTGAAATATTTCAGCCAGAGATACAGGAAGGTTTCAAAAATTCAAATCTCAAGGACTTAAAATCAGTACAACACAACTATTATCTTATTGATAATGAGGAAAAAGCTGAGGCTTTAGCCGCCCAAATAAATGATAAGGATTCTATATGTTTTGACACTGAAACTACCGGTACTGATCCCATAACGGCTGATATAGTAGGCATGAGTTTCAGTATAGAGCCTCATGAAGCGTGGTATGTGGCTGTTCCTAAGGATGCGGACCAACGACGGAGAATAATAGATATTTTCAAACCCATATTAGAAAATCCCAAAAGTCTTAAGATAGGTCAGAATATAAAATATGATATTCTAGTCCTTTCAAACTGCGGAATTCAGGTAAAAGGAGAGCTGTTTGATACAATGGTGGCTCATTACATCCTTCAACCCGAACTTCATCATGGAATGGATTATCTGGCTGAGGTATATCTCAATTACAAAACAATACACATAGAGGAACTGATAGGACCAAAAGGAAAAAATCAGAAAAACATGTCACAACTGAATCCTGAACAGATATATGAATATGCCTGTGAGGATGCCGATATTACCTTACAACTGAAAGGGATTCTGGAAAAAGAACTGGAAAAAGACGGGACTACCGCTCTTTTCAAAGATATAGAGATGCCTCTTGTAAATGTCCTTGCGTATATGGAGAGGAACGGTGTCAGGATTGACCTTGAATCACTGAAAGAGACATCACACTTGTTCACTGAAAGGATGAAATCCATAGAGCAGGATATCTTCACACAAACGGGGTACAGTTTCAACATCCTTTCACCAAAGCAGGTTGGTGAGGTTCTTTTTGAAAGACTGAAAGTCATGGACAAACCCAAGAAAACAAAGACGGGACAGTATGTCACATCGGAAGATGTTCTGGAATCACTTAAGTCCAAACATCCTGTCGTGGAACTGATTCTGCAATACAGAGGACTGAAAAAACTTCTTGGCACATACGTAGACGCACTGCCGCTATTGGTTAACCACAAGACCGGCAAGATACATACATCATACAACCAGACAGTAACTGCAACCGGAAGACTCAGCTCAAGCAACCCTAACCTTCAAAACATTCCTGTCCGTGATGAAGACGGCAAGGAGGTCCGCAAAGCATTCATCCCCGAAACAGGATGCACATTTTTCTCAGCAGACTACTCTCAGATAGAATTGAGGATAATGGCACATCTTAGTGAAGACCCAAATATGATAGAGGATTTCAAACTCGGTCATGACATACATCTTGCTACAGCCGCAAAAATATTCCATAAAAAACTGGATGAGGTAACAAAAACTGAAAGGAGCAGAGCTAAAACCGCTAACTTCGGTATTATCTATGGAATATCGGCTTTCGGTTTGGCGGAACGTACAGGACTGTCCAGAACGGAATCAAAGGAACTTATAGAAAACTATTTCAATACGTATCCTCAAATAAAGGCCTATATGAATCATTCCATTCAGAAAGCTAAGGAAAAAGGTTTTATAGAGACCATTCTGAAAAGGAAAAGATACCTGCCTGATATTAATTCCCATAATGCTACAGTAAGGGGATTTGCTGAAAGGAATGCCATTAACGCACCTATTCAGGGAAGCGCCGCCGACATAATTAAAATTGCTATGATACGTATTTACAATAGGTTCATTAATGAAAATATAAAATCAACCATGATCCTGCAGGTGCATGATGAACTTAATTTTAATGTAGTTCCGGGTGAAGAGGAAATAGTCGAGAAAATAGTTATGGATGAAATGCAGAACGCATGGAGGATGAATGTTCCTCTTATAGCTGACTGCGGATGGGGTAAGAACTGGCTTGAAGCACACTGAAATCAGGCCAGTCTCTCCTTCATCTGACGCGCAATCTCCCAAATAACTATACCGGCGGAAACTGAAACATTAAGTGAATGTTTGGTACCGTATTGAGGTATTTCCAATGACAAATGACACAAATCAACCACGTTCTGGTTAACTCCCTTGACCTCATTACCTAAAACTATAGCATATCGTGTTTCACTATTTACCTTGAATTCATCCATTTTTATGCTTCCCTGCACCTGCTCAACAGCTATCACTGTATAACACTCATCTATCAATTTTTTTATAGCATCAATACAATTTTTCTCATAAACCCATTCAACAGTGTTTTCTGCTCCAAGAGCCGTCTTATGTATTTCAACCGATGAATTTTCAGGAGTTGCAGTTATACCGCACAGTACCATCCTCTCTATTCTGAAAGAATCCGCTGTCCTGAATATGGAACCTACATTATAAAGACTCCTCACATCATCCAGAATAACCGTCAGCGGCAGTTTTTTGCTTGATCTGTACTGTTCAACACTCATCCTGCCTAATTCATCTATTTCAAGCTTTCTCATTTTCATATCTTTTATTTCATGTGTAAAAATAGTGTATTACATACAATATGCTGTTTATAAAACGTATTTTTCCTGTTCAAAAAATAATGGCAAAAAGTTAAAATAAAATTTGTTTTTTCAAACTCTGCATACTCTATTATTTTTTCCAGAAAAACCATTATGAAAAGAGTGAAACAAATTACAAAAACACTAACAGTTTATAAACAGATTATTTCTTGCATATATATTATTTTAAGTAACAAACAGTAGGAAACAGCAAACTTATTATACTATTAATACCTTATATTTCAATATTTTGAATTGTTTATATTTTACTCATAAATAAATAATTGTGTTTATAAATAAATGCAGTCATAATTCATTTTTTTTATCAACAGTTTTAACAGGATAATATAATAATCAAAAATAATAAATCAAATAAAAACATAAGTATTCATAATACTCATGAGTTACCTGATGCTTACCTTATGACTGAAAAACTGACGCTTTCACTTTTGTTTCCTGCCTCATCGGTTATTATGACATAGTAAATGCCTGAAGAGACGCTGTTACCCTGACTGTCATGCAGATTCCAGCTATATGAGCCACCATATGATTTTCCGATATGAAGCATTTTTCCGTTTACACTTGTGAATCTTACTACGCTGTTTTCAGTAAGACCTGTTACTGTTATCATATCATCATATTCAGGCAATACTGGATTGGGATAAACTGTAATATTGGATTTATGGAGTGATGTTTCAGGATCTCTTGCCGTACCTCCGTATTCAACTATACCTTTTTCAGTACAGAAGAAAACAGAGCCGTCAGTACCGTTTTCAGTAATACTCAATATATAATTTGATGGTAGCGGACTGTTTTCAGTCGTAAAATGTTCCAGTTCTTTTTTTCCGTCCTCACTTAAAAGGAATACTCCGTTGTCAAGTGTTCCTATCCATTTTCTGTTTCCCTGGTCTATATGAATTGAAGTGGTAAGAACTCCATTCAAAAGGTAGTCTGCTTGCGACGTTCCGTCATTTCTCGGAATTTTTATTCTGTTGAATACAGGTTTATCAGTGTTGATGAAAGATTCAGGGTTTTCAAGGATAAATATTCCTTTGTTAGTTCCTATCCACATGATACCGTTCAAGTCAAAATCATAAAAGAAAATATCTGATATCTCTTCCGATATTCCGTCCTGATTGGTGAAAACAGATCCTGAGAACTTTATTTTATCATCATTGTTGTTTCTGACTGTACCTTTTGTATCAATACATACTATTCCCGGAATATATCTTGATGAATTGATCCAAAGTATATTATCTGAGGTAAACCTCATTTGTTTGAATGTAGGCAATCCGGCAATATCTTTATAATAAAGACCAAACCAGTTGCCGTTAGGTTCAAGGACTTTTATTACTGTATCAACTTCATTGTTTGTCATCCATAGGTTACCTCTTGAATCATATTGAAGACTGCTTACGCTCACATAATCATATTTGTGATGACTGAGAATACTTGTAAGTCCGCTGTTATCCCAGGTATGAAGCTTATGAAACTTGTAATTTTTGAATTCGTATAAGCCTTGTCTGGCGGATCCTACGAATAAATGGTTTATGTCATCAGGATCAACGGCGGCTTCAGTAAGATTGATATAATCATGTCCGGTAATAGTTTTCAGGTCTTCCTGGGCATATTTCCACAGGTCGTTTTCCATTATCATAACGGTACCGGGATAATCTATTCCAGAATAATTCTGACATCCGCCTATTGCTATCATCCTATTCTTTTCAGGCCATATTACAGAGTGAATCCAGTTTCTTCTTGGTCCGTTTGGTTTAATTCCGTATGCTTTACATACTAAACTGTTATCATAAAATGAAAATTCTGATAAACCTTGAACACCGCAACTTAACCATACACTGTTATCGTCAAAAAGTGCATGATTTATCTTTATGCCATCAAATTTATAAGTTACAGAACTGTCAGGGGTATAGAAAACATTAATTACGGAGTCCTGAATAAGCAGAAACCTGTCATCCTGAACGGAGACGTTTTTAACATGATCCATTATATTATGGATTGTGGCGTTTTTACGGTTGAATTTCCAGAATCTGTTGTCGTATGAGCGGCACAGCAGGTCCGGACCAAATCTGAAAATATCAGTGAACCGTTGATAATGAAACTGTTTCCAGTTATTTTTATCAAGAAGATTGTCATTTATGTTTCCCAGCATTATACCGTTTGATTCAGTAGCGCAAAAAATGGAATCACCATCAAATGTGAATGAAAGTACGGCAGAATCAAACTTATAAGTATTGGTTATCTCCAGTTTATGGATATTGAATATAATAAGTCCGGCAGCTGAGGATAAATACGCTTTGTCATCAACTATCCTGACTTGATATACAGTCTTGTCAATTGATGATGAGTTACGGAAATCGGTAAAGTTATACAGCTCACCGTTTTCATACAGAATATCAATATTACCGTCTGAATAAACCAGCAGGATACAGTTTTCCGCTTTACAATAATCCATGGCAACAATTTCGGTACCATTCAGACCTCCTGTCTTGTCGTATGTGTAGAGTGCCTGGTCAACAGGATTATAAGAGTATATGGAACCATCGCTAAGAACAAATATCTGTCCGAAAGCTTTAAGGGATTTGATAGCATCGCTATATGCGTAATGTGACCTCCAGTGTCCTATTGGAACACCTGCTGAGATATTGGTAAAAGAAAAAAGGAGCATCGCCGCAGCAGCTGCGACAATGGCTCCCTTTATGTTGTTCCTTATCATAATAGTTTCAGATAATCTGCTAATTTCCTTACGGCGCGTCCCCTGTGGCTTATCAGGTTCTTGCTTTCAGGGGGCATCTCAGAGAATGTAACGTCATATCCGTCGGGGATAAAGACGGGATCATATCCGAATCCGCCGTCTCCATGACGCTCGGTTCCTATCCGTCCGGTTACAATTCCCTCAAATAGAACTTCCTGTCCGTTAAGTAATAACGCAACAACCGTGCGGAATTGTGCGCTGCGGTCCGGTTTTTTTTCAAGTTCATGCAGCAGCTTGCTGACATTAGCCTCTGAGTCATGGTTTCCGGCATAACGGGCAGAGTGGACTCCGGGTGCTCCATCAAGGGCTTTTACCTCCAGTCCGGTATCATCGGCAAAACAGTCATAGCCATAATGCTCCTTTACGTAACGGGCTTTCTGAAGGGCGTTGTCCTGGAAGGTGTCACCGGTCTCCGGGATATCCTCTGTACAGCCTATCTCATTAAGGGAGAGGACTGTAAAACGGTCACCAAGAATCTGGCGCACCTCCTCCAGCTTATGGGCGTTGTTTGTGGCAAATACCAGTTTCATGTTGCTTAGAGAACAATGTTCACAATCTTGCGCGGTACTACTATCACCTTGCGGATGGTCTGACCGTTGATGTACCCTAAAGCCTTCTCGTTGGCCAGTACTGCATCCTGTATCTGCTGCGGGGTGGCATCGGCCGGGAAGTCCAGCGTAAAGCGGGTCTTGCCGTTGAATGAGATTGAGTAGGTTATGCTGTCCTCCTTCAGGTACTCCTCGTTGAACTTGGGCCATGCGGCATCACATACTGTACCGGTATTACCCAGTGAGCTCCACAGTTCCTCGGCAGTGTGCGGAGCAAACGGTGCAATCACCTTGGCCAGGTCTGTCAGCACGGCGCGCTTGTTGCACTTGAGTCCTGACAGCTCGTTTACGCATATCATGAATGCGGCTACCGATGTGTTGAATGAGAAGTTCTCAATATCTTCTGTCACTTTCTTTATGAGCTTGTGGATTGACTTGAGCTCGTCCTTGGTGGCAGCCTCGTCGCTTACAGCCAGCTTGCCGTCGCGGTCAAAGTAGAGAGCCCACACCTTGCGGATAAAACGGTGGCAGCCGTCTATGCCGTTGGTATCCCAGGGCTTGGATTGCTCAAGCGGCCCTAAGAACATCTCGTACATACGCAGCGTATCGGCTCCGTATTTCTCAATGATGTCATCGGGATTGACCACGTTGAACATGGACTTACTCATCTTCTCGACTGCCCAGCCGCAGATGTACTTGCCGTTCTCCAGTATGAACTCGGCGTTGTTGTACTCGGGCCTCCAGGCCTTGAATGCCTCAACGTCCAGCACATCGGCACTAACTATGTTTACATCCACGTGTATGGGAGTGGTGTCATACTGGTCCTTAAGGCCGAATGACACGAACTTGCCCGTATCCTTGATACGATAAACAAAGTTACTGCGGCCCTGGATCATGCCCTGGTTGATAAGCTTGCTGAACGGCTCCTCAACCTCGCTTACGCCCAGGTCCTTGAGGAACTTGTTCCAGAACCTTGAGTAGATAAGGTGACCGGTAGCGTGCTCGGAGCCTCCCAGATAGAGGTCCACGCACTTCCAGTAGCTGTCAGCTTCCTTGCTTACCAGTGCTTTGTTGTTGTGCGGATCCATGTAACGCAGATAGTAGGCCGATGAGCCTGCAAATCCGGGCATGGTGTTGAGCTCCAGTGGGAATACGGTCTTGTTGTCTATGAGTGACTTGTCCACAACCTTACAGTTCTTCTCGTCAAAGGCCCATACCTTGGCGTGGCCAAGTGGAGGCTCGCCTGTCTCGGTGGGCTTGTACTCACTGATTTCGGGGAGTTCCAGCGGCAGGCACTGCTCGGGTACCATTGTGGGTATTCCGTTCTTGTAATATACCGGGAACGGCTCGCCCCAGTAGCGCTGACGGCTGAATATGGCGTCACGCAGGCGGTAGTTTACCTTTACCTTGCCCAGCTTGTTGTCCTGTACGTATTTTCTGGTGGCTGCAATGGCCTCCTTGATGGTCAGCCCGTTCAGGTTGAGTCCGCCCTCACGGATCTGGTCGGGACGGGGTGAGTTCATCATCACACCCTCCTTGGCGTCAAAGCTCTCCTCGGATACGTCGCAACCCTCAATCAGCGGTCTGATCTCCAGGCCGAAATGCTTGGCGAATGCGTAGTCACGGCTGTCGTGTGCGGGAACGGCCATGATGGCGCCTGTTCCGTAGCCGGCCAGCACGTAGTCGCTTATCCATACGGGTACGTCCTCACCCGTCAGGGGGTTTATGGCGTATGAGCCGCTGAACACGCCGGTTACACGGCGGTCGGCTATGCGCTCACGTTCGGTGCGCTTCTTTACGGCTGCTATATATGCATCCACCTCCTTCTTCTGTGCGGGTGTGGTGAGCTGTGCCACCAGTTCGCTCTCGGGAGCCAGCACCATGAATGTCACGCCGAATATGGTATCGGCACGGGTGGTGAATATGGTGAATTCTATGTCAGAGTCCTTTACATGGAACTGCATCTCGGTTCCCTCGGAACGGCCTATCCAGTTGCGCTGGGTCTCCTTGATGGAATCGGACCAGTCTATCTTGTCCAGGCCGTCAAGCAGGCGCTGTGCATAAGCTGATACACGAAGACACCACTGACGCATCTTTTTTTGTTCCACGGGGAACCCTCCGCGAACTGACACACCTTCAACAACTTCATCATTGGCAAGCACGGTGCCAAGTCCTGCGCACCAGTTTACCATTGTCTCGCCCAGGTAGGCTATGCGGTAGTTCATCAGGATGTCTGATTTCTGCCTCTCATCCATAGCTTTCCACTCGGCAGCGGTAAAGCTGAGCTCCTCGCTCTGGGCTACGTCCAGATTTGCCGTTCCTTCTTTTTCAAAGTGCTCAATCAGTTTCTCTATGGGCTGGGCGCTCTGGCATTTGTTGCAGTAGAAGGAGCCGAACATCTTCTGGAATGCCCATTGGGTCCAGTGGTAATAGCCGGGCTCGCAGGTGCGTACCTCGCGGTCCCAGTCAAATGAGAATCCTATCTTGTCCAGCTGCTCGCGGTAGCGGTTTATGTTCTTTTCAGTTGTGATTGCGGGGTGCTGGCCGGTCTGTATGGCGTACTGCTCGGCAGGCAGGCCGTATGCATCGTAACCCATGGGGTTAAGTACGTTGAATCCGCACTGGCGCTTGTAGCGGGCGTAGATGTCCGATGCTATGTAGCCTAAGGGGTGTCCTACGTGCAGGCCGGCGCCTGAGGGATAGGGAAACATGTTGAGTACGTAATACTTGGGTCTGGAGGCATCCTCAGTTACCTTATAAGTTCCCTCCTTAGCCCACTTTTCCTGCCATTTCTTTTCAATTGCTCTGAAATCGTATTCCATTACAGACTAGCTTTTGTTTTCAAGTCGCAAAATTACACAATTTCAGGCAAAAACACTATAGTGTTTCTCATTTTGAAAACGCCGCAGGACTATAGGGGCTGGGGACACAACAGCTCCGGGCTACTCCGAGCCCCTCCAGACCCTAAACGGCGAACTCGTCCTTTTAGTCCCCTTCGGGGCCTAACGTTCCTCGAACAAACGCCGTTCTTAACGGGATCTTCCGTGGGCTCTCCGCTTACGCCCTCCGCTAATGGTCCCCAGCCCCTATAGTCCTGCTCCTGCAAATGGACACTTTGGTGCACACAAAGAAAAAACCGCGCAGCAGATGCCGTGCGGTTTCATTTGGTTTGATTTTATTTAAATTGAATCTTGTGCGGGTTGGGTGATGACGTTGGGATCGGGGCCGTATTTGTTGGGTCCTTCGGTTCCGGGCAGGGCGCAGAAGATTATCAGTATGATGAATCCTACAAAGGAGAGGATCACAAGGAAGGACATGATTCCTGCTGTTCCGTAAATGAGTTTCTGCTCGCGATTAATTTGTTGAGTATGTGCTGTCCTTGCTACAGGAGTGAATACACTTGGATCAACTGCAATGGAGTCACCATTGGCCTTATAGTAGAAAAATCTCTTTCCGCTTTGCACTTGCTCCATATAGTCGGGATATATCCTGATGGTATCTCCGTCTGTATCAGTATATCTGTTATAGTATTCTGCCGGGTTGAAAGAGGTCACGTTTTCAGTTTCCGTAGTCTCTACATTAAAGTGTAACATGGAGTAGATTACAAAAATCACGGCTATAATCATTGGTAAGAGATATAGCAGCACCCATGCTCCTTTACGCTCCGAATCGTGAAGTCTGCGTATGGTTATGCCAACCAATGGTATTATCAGTATAAAGGCAATAAAGCCTACTATCATCAGACTGGCTTGAGGTGTGACAGGGATTTTTGCCATTATCATGACAAATGGAGTAAGGAAAGATAGTACTATTCCCAGTGTATAGAACACTATGGCATAAAACAGTATAAAATACCAGAATTCAGTTCTTGAAGCGCGACCTGTGAACTTGAACATGTTTCTGAAGCCGGATTTGATGGCCTCGCCGAATGTGATTTTTTTTGTTTCCATAACTTTTGCTTTTGATTGGTTATGACGCAAAAGTAGGTCGGTCTCATCGGCCCTGGAAGTATGTTGCGTACCATTATCGTAACATTTCTGTGTTACGGTTTTTGTTACGGTTTCTATATCCGGAAATACCTGATCGGCCCAGAATGGAGTTAGTTTTTCCTTGATACGTTTTCTCCTCATTCTAAGGCTTTCTTTCGATATGGATATACAGTCAGAGATAACTTCCGGTTTAAAGCCCGTTGCAGCAAGCGCGCAGAATATAAGGTCTGACTCTGAAAGGGATGGTGACTCGGCCCTCATCTCCAGGAATACCGGGGCAAAAGTCTTTTCTATACAGCGCGTTACGGCCATTCTGTCATCAAAGGTCAGGCGGTTCTGGCGGCTGCGGTATTCTATCAGCATGCTGGCCTCGGGCATCTGGCGGAATTTTGCCAGGCAGGATTGCAGTTTCTCAATTCTTGAATCCATAATCAGTGTTGTTTGTCGCAAAGATACGCCTTAAATCAGTAGCAAACCCGTATCAAACCGTAGCAAAAACGTAACATTCCAACGTTATTGACTTATAAAAGCACTATCTTCGCTTACAGAAAAATGTGCTTATGAAACAGTTTATTGCTTTTTGCGGATTGGATTGTGAGGGGTGTCAGGCCCGGTTGGCTACCGTTAATGATGACGATGAATTGCGCAGGAAAGTGGCTCGGGAATGGTCGGAGCTTAATAAGGTTGAGATTACTCCCGATATGATCAATTGTACCGGATGTCGTGTTGAAGGGGCTAAGACTCCGTTCTGTGATTCGCTCTGCCCCATACGCAAGTGTGCCCGGGCTAAGGGTTTTGAGACCTGCGGTGACTGCGGTGAAATGGAGAGTTGCTCCAAGCTTGCTATGATTACATCAAACAATAAGGAAGCACTTTTAAATCTCAAACAAAAATTCGCAAATATGTGAACTATTCGCAAATTTGTTGTTATATTTGCATCTGAATAAGAATCTGAGACTATTGAGTAAGAAAAGAATAACCCCGCTTGAAGCCACACATCCAGGGGAGATGATAAAGGACGAACTTAACGAGCGTGGCATGACTCAGAAACAACTTTCTGAGGCGACAGGCATTAAGCCTTCTGTATTGAGTGAGACCATAAACGGTAAGCGCAGCGTTTCACTTAATATGGCTGTTGCCCTTGAAAAGGCTTTTGATATTCCTGCCGATATATGGATAAATATGCAAACAAACTATGATCTGGATATGGCCGATATCGCCGAAAGGGACAACAAGCGTGAGACTATTCCAGTTGTCATTCCTGTCCGTGATCATAACCTCCTGTTGGAGATAGCCCGCAAGTTTGGCTGGGCCTGTATGCTATGATACTTAAAGTTTTACATTCATGAATATAAGACTTGAGCGGCCGGAGGACTATAGGGTGGTGGAGGAACTTACCCGTGAGGCGTTTTGGAATGTTTACAAGCCGGGCTGCGTGGAGCATTATGTGTTGAATCAGTACAGGAACAATCCTGATTTTATTCCGGAGTTGGATTTTGTAATGGAGGAGGACGGGCTGATTATCGGCCATGTTATGTTCTCAAAGGCGGAGCTTGTGTTGGCCGATGGCACACACAAGCCTTCCTGGACTTTCGGTCCTATCAGCATTCATCTGGATTACAAGCGTAAGGGATATGGGCTAAAGCTGCTGAATTATGCTCTTGACAAGGCGCGTGATATGGGTGTGGGCTTTCTCTGCATGGAAGGAAACATTGATTTCTACAAGCATGCGGGATTTGTCCTGGCCAGCAAGTTGGGCATTCATTATCATTCGGAGCCAAAGGATGCTGAGGTCCCGTATTTCCTTGCGCAGGAATTTATTCCCGGCTGGCTTGGCGGCATAGAGGCCATTTACTGTCCCCCGCAGGGTTACTTTGTGGCCGATGCCAATCCCGATGCGTTTGAGGCATATGATGCAACGTTCCCCAAGAAGGAAAAGGCTTTCCGCGAGGGGCAGCTGCCGCAGTTCTGCCAGAGTTGCGGAATGCCGCTTACCCGTGTGGAGGATTGCGGCACCAACGCTGACGGCAGCACCAACTTTGACTACTGCAAGTACTGCTATAAGGATGGGTGTTTTCTTCAGGACATGACAATGGAGCAGATGATAGAGCACTGCGCCCAGTTTGTTGATGAGGTAAGTAAGAACATGCCCAAGCCAATGACCAAGGATGAGTACAAGCAGATGATGTACGGTTTTTTCCCGATGCTTAGAAGATGGCGGCGTTGACTGATGAAATGTTGAGGACCGTGAAAGGCGAGCCTGATGCGCAGGCTGTTTACAGGGAGGTAAAGCAGACTGGCGATTTTGCGGGCTTTGCGCGCCGTTTCATGCATAGCGATGACGGACGTGTGGCGCGTAATGCGTTCTGGGTGCTTACCAAGGCTACGGACCAGGAGCTCTCGCAGTTGCAGGGTATGCTCCATGAGCTGATGGACCTGGCGCTCAAGACGGAACACTCGGCTGTGCGCAGGCTCTCACTCAATATCATTGAGCGTCTGGAGATGAAAGAGGATGACCTGCGCACAGACTTTCTGGATTTCTGTCTGGAGCATATGGCCGATACAGATGAACTGCCCGGTATCCAGTCCATAAGCATGAAACTGGCATATCGTATGTGCAAGTTCTATCCGGAGCTTTTGGATGAGTTCAAAGTTACTTTGGAGTCTATGGAGACCGAGTATTATAAACCGGCTGTGAACTGTGTCCGCAGCCGGATTCTTAACGGTTTATTCAGACGGTAATGAGCTTGTAGTCCATCGAGCCCAGACCAATCTTCCGGGCGTGCTCCACGCAGGAGCGCCAGTTGGTATCGGGGTGGATTATGTGCCAGTGGTCGCCGTGATCATGATTATGGCTATCAATATTTTCATGATCATGGTTTTGATCAAGATTTGATATGTTTCTTGCCAGTACATTGTTATTGGGTATTACGGGTGCGCCGTTTACCAGGTCGGCACTTGCGCAGTCCAGGGCCACCGGATCAAATGATGCCAGCATTCCGATGTTGGGAACCACAGCCAGGTCATTGTAACCCCAGCAGTCACACTCCGGTGAGACATCCATGATAAGGTTTATGTGGAAGTTAGGCTTGCCTTTCAGGGTGGCTTTGGCATATTCGGCTATCTTGCAGTTAAGGATATCAACCTGCTCGTCATTATCCACCACGGCACCATCGTACTGGCAGGTGGCAACGCACTGGCCGCAGCCCACGCACTTGTCATAGTTAATCACGGCCTTGCGCTCTACCAATGAGATGGCGTGACTGGCGCAGTTCTTCACGCAGAGTCCGCACCCGCGGCACTCCTGCACGTCTATATGCGGTTTGGATGCATTGTGCATCTCCTTTTTGCCGGCCACACTGCCGCAGCCCATTCCCAGGTTCTTGAGTGCACCTCCGAATCCGGCCATCTCATGCCCCTTTACATGGTTTATGGACACCACTATATCAGCTTCGGCTATGGCTGTACCTATTTTAGGGGCCTTGCAGTACTCACCGTCAATGGGTACCTCCACGTAGTCCAGTCCTTTCAGTCCGTCGGCAATGATTATCTGGGCACCTGTGCTGAACGGAGTGTAACCATGCTTCATGGCGGTGTCCTGATGGTCTATGGCATTGGACCTCCATCCAGAATATAGGGTGTTGCAGTCAGTAAGGAACGGCTTGCCTCCCAGTTTTTTGATAATCCCTATGATTACCGCGGCGTAGTCAGGTCTCAGGTAAGCCATGTTCCCGAGTTCACCGAAATGTATCTTGACGGCGGTGAACTTGCCGTTGAAATCTATCTTGTCCATACCGGCCTTGCGTACCAGTCTCTCCAGTTTCTGGAGCAGGTTGTGGTTAGGGTCAGCGTTGAGTGTCGAGAAAAATACTTCTGATGCCATAGAGATTTTTTTATTTGGTAATATGTTGAATTTTACGCGAAGGTAGTTTTTAAAACAGATTCTCACTACATTTGCATCCATAATTTGATTGTTTATGCTCCATTTTGATTCTGATTATATGGAGGGCGCGCATCCCGCAGTGATGCAGCGGCTCGTTGAGACCAATCTTGAACAGACCGTTGGTTACGGCGAGGATGAGTACTCCCGCCGTGCGGCAGACCTTATACGTGAAGCATGCGGCCAGCCCGATGCTCTGGTGCGTTTCCTGGTGGGCGGCACCCAGACCAACGCCACTGTGATTGACGGCCTGCTGCACCAGTATGAGGGTGTTATGGCTGCTGAGACGGGGCATATCAACAATTTTGAGGCCGGAGCGGTAGAGTCATCCGGTCATAAGATCCTGATTGTACCTTCACATCAGGGTAAGGTGGCCGCCTATGATATAGAACGCTATCTCAATGAGTTCTATGACAATGAGAACCACCAGCACATGGTATCTCCCGGTGCGTTATATCTCTCTTTCCCTACTGAGTGGGGTACGCTTTATTCGCTTGGAGAGTTGGAGGCATTGAGCCGCGTGTGTCACAAGTATAATATCCCTCTCTATCTGGATGGAGCACGTCTGGGTTACGGACTGGCCGCATCAAAGGATGTCACGCTTAAGGATATCGCCCGCCTGTGTGATGTGTTCTACATAGGCGGCACCAAGGTGGGAGCCATGTTCGGTGAGGCTGTGGTTACAGCTCATCCCGAGCTGCTGCCGCGTTTCTTTACATTCGTCAAGCAGCACGGTGCCATGCTGGCCAAAGGCCGTCTGCTGGGTGTACAGTTCAGCACTCTGTTCACGGATAACCTGTATCTTGAGATATCCCGGAATGCCGTCAATCAGGCCCTGCGTCTCAAGAAGGCTATGATCAGGAAGGGCTTCTCACCATACGTGGATTCACCCACCAACCAGCAGTTCTTCTGCCTGCCCAAATCAGAGCTGGAGCGTATAAGCAAGTTTGCATCGTTTGAGGTATGGGCTCCCTGCGGCCCGCAGCAGAGTGTGGTCCGTTTTGTCACCAGTTGGAACACATCTGATGCCGATATAGACGAATTCATCTCCAAACTGTGATATTTGATTGTCTGTTTACTTAAATACTATTGATATGGGAAAAGAAAGAAAAGCATTGGTGAATGACGAATGGATAGTCGTGGTTCTTGGTTTTATTGTGCTGGCACTATGTGTGCTGTTTCCTGATGTGATGAACAGTTTCAAGATTCCGGGCATTCTGGCCAGCCAGTCTGCCAGCGCTTTGGGAAGCGCTGAAGGGTGGTTAGGCGCTGTTTATATTTTTGTGTTCGTGCTGGCCTTGCTCTATCTGTCATCGGCACTTACGGGAAAGCCGTTCAAGGGACTGTTCCTCTCATTTCTCGTAATATGCCTGCTTACGGTAGTGTCCCTGGCTCTTGCCACCATTCCGTTCTGCAAGAAGTACGGTCTTGAGGCGGTATTGTTTGCCGTGATACTGGGTCTTGTTATCAGTAATTTCTTCAAGGTTCCGGATTGGCTCAAGCCAGCCATCCAGAGTGAGTTCTATATAAAGATAGGTATTGTATGCCTTGGTGCCACAGTCCTTTATCAGGAGGTGCTCAAATCCGGTGCTTATGGTTTGGCTCAGGCCCTGATTGTAGTGCTCTGTGTCTGGTATTTCGGTTTCTGGGTGTCCAGAAAGGTGTTCAAGGTGGATGACGAGATGTCCACCATGCTGGCAAGTTCCGTCAGTATCTGCGGTGTTTCGGCTGCTATAGCCACTTGCGGCACCATCAAGGGAGACCAGAAGAAACTGTCATACGTCATTTCACTCGTGATGGTTGTGGCCATCCCCATGCTTTACCTCATGCCGTTGCTCTGCAACTGGCTGCTTCCGGTATTCTTCCCTGCCAACGAGCTCGCCCAGGCGCAGGTGGCAGGTGCGTGGATAGGCGGAACTATTGATACCACCGCCGCCGTTGCCGCATCGGGCGGAATACTGGGTGACGAGGCCGGTCAGACTGCCGTCATAGTTAAAGCATCGCAGAACGTGCTTATTGGTGTTGCCGCCTTCCTGATATCGATATTCTGGTCTGTACGCGGCACAAAAGGTGTTGAGAAGACATCCGGCAAGGTTATCTGGGAGCGCTTCCCCAAGTTCGTAGTGGGTATGGTGATAGCATCTGTTCTGTTCAGCATCTTTTTTGCCGGCAAGAGTGCTGACGGTATCGCCTATAAGAGTCTGGCCAAAAACTTCCAGAACATATTCTTCTCCATAGCGTTTGTGTGCATCGGCCTTGAGACTAACTTCAGACAGATATTTGCCAGGGAGAACAACCAGTCACTTAAGGCGTTCCTTACAGCTCAGGGCTTCAATATCCTGTTTACCCTGCTCGTGGCAGCCATCCTGTTCGGAGTAATCAAGAACTGAATCTGTCCTTAACAGAATCATTTGCCCTTGAGGATCTTCTTGATGTCGTTCAGTTTGTTCAGGGCCTCTATGGGGGTGAGGTTGTTGACATCTATTGAGAGCAGCTGGTCCCGTATCTGGCAGAGCACGGGATCGTCCAGCTGGAAGAAACTCATCTGCAGGCCCTCGCGGTGCTGACCGGTCTCTGCGCTTGGACGGGATATGTTTCTGCCGTTGCCGCTGTCCTCCATCTCCTTGAGTATGGTGCCTGCACGTTTCACTATGCTGCGGGGCATTCCGGCCATCTCGGCCACATGGATGCCGAACGAGTGCTCTGAGCCTCCGGGCACCAGCTTCCTGAGGAACAGCACACGGCCGTCAACCTCGCGGACCGAGACGTTGTAATTGCGTATCCTGGAGAATGACTGTGCCATCTCGTTCAGTTCGTGATAATGTGTGGCAAAAAGCGTGCGGGCATGGGCTGTGGGGTGTTCATGTATGTATTCCACTATTGCCCAGGCAATGGAAATCCCGTCGTAAGTGGAAGTGCCGCGTCCCAACTCATCAAACAGGACAAGACTGCGGGGTGTCAGGTTGTTCAGTATGCTGGCGGCTTCGGTCATCTCAACCATGAAGGTGGACTCTCCCGCAGATATGTTATCGCTGGCTCCCACGCGGGTGAAGATGCGGTCCACCATCCCTATGCGTGCACTCTCGGCAGGAACATAACACCCCATCTGTGCAAGCAGTGTTATGAGGGCTGTCTGACGTAACAGCGCTGACTTACCTGCCATATTGGGACCTGTGATAATGAGAATCTGCTGGCTGTCGCTGTCTGTCATCACGTTGTTGGATATGTAGCTGTCGCCGGGAGCCATCTGTGTCTCTATTACCGGGTGACGTCCTTCGTGAATGTCAATGATGTGGCTGTCATCCACCACAGGACGCACATACTTGCGCTCACGTGCTACGGATGCGAATGAGAGCAGGCAGTCCAATTGGCTTATCAGAACGGCGTTATTCTGTATGGCGGGCACATATCTGATGACAGATTGTGCCAATTCACCGAACAATCGGGTTTCAAGTGCCAGAATCTTATCCTCGGCTCCAAGAATCTTCTCCTCATACTCCTTGAGTTCCGGGGTGATGTAACGCTCGGCATTGACAAGAGTCTGCTTGCGTATCCATGTTTCAGGAACCTTGTCCTTAAAGGTGTTGCGAACCTCCAGATAGTAGCCGAACACGTTGTTGTAGGCTATTTTCAGACTGGAGATACCTGTCGCCTCCGCTTCCCGCTGCTGTATCTGCATCAGATAGTCCTTGCCGCTGTAGGCAATACTGCGCAGTTCATCCAAATCGGCATTCACACCCTCTGCTATAACCCCACCTTTGCTCACAAGCATAGGTGTATCAGGACGCAGGGTCCTGAGTATCCTCTCACGCAGTTCCGTACAGAGGTCTATCCCGTTGCCTATCTCCTGCAGTTGCCGGTTCTCTGATCCGGAGCACAGCTGTTTGACGGGCTCCATAAGCCTGAGAGCCTGCCCTAAGCTGAGAACCTCACGCGGATTGATGCGTCCCGCTGCGGCCTTGGAGACAAGACGCTCCACATCACCCATGCGCTGAAGGGAATCAGTCAGGGATTCACCCGTATCGGGAAAGCGGAACAGATGGTCCACCACATCAAGGCGGCGGTTGATGGCAGCGGTATCCTTGAGCGGGAAGAGCATCCAGCGGCGCAACAGACGTGCTCCCATTGGCGAGCAGGTACGGTCAATCACATCCAGCAGGGAAGTGCCGTCCTCACTGTTGGCTGAAACCAGCTCCAGGTTACGTACCGTGAACTTGTCCAGACGCACGTAACGCTCCTCGTCAATCATGCGGATGGAGGTTATGTGGCTGATGTTGTTGTGCAGGGTCTCTGCCAGATATTCAAGAATGGCACCGGCAGCCACCTTGCCGTTACGCAGATGGTCCACACCGAACCCCTTGAGGTTACGGACCTTGAAATGGCGGTTGAGCTGCTCACGTGCAAATTCTTCGGTGAAAACCCAGTCATCAAGTTCACGAAGGCAGAATCTGGTGCCGAATGACTGGCAGAACTGCTGGCGGTGTCCGTGCTCTATCAGGACCTCCTTAGGTGAAAAATTGGACAGGAGCTTGTCTATATGGTCAGAAGGACCTTCAGCCATGAGATATTCACCGGTAGATATATCAAGGAATGAAAGTCCCCAGGCTCCTTTCCCGAAATGTACCGCCGCCAGGAAATTGTTCTCCTTGTTCTGGAGAACATTGTCACTCATGGCCACTCCGGGAGTTACGAGTTCTGTTATACCGCGTTTGACAAGAGTCTTGGTGAGTTTGGGATCCTCCAGCTGGTCACAGATGGCCACCCTGCGGCCCGCGCGTATCAGTTTGGGCAGATAAGCATCAAGCGCATGATGAGGAAACCCCGCCATCTCCAGGGCGGCGGCCCCGTTCTTGCCGTTGTTGCGCCGTGTCAGGGTGATGCCAAGAATTTGGCTGGCCTCCACCGCATCCTGTGCGTATGTCTCATAGAAATCTCCGCACCGGAACAGCAGTACAGCATCGGGATGTTTCTCCTTCAGGCTGTAGAACTGCCTCATCATCGGGGTTTCATCAGGGTTATTCTTTGCCATTTTTTCCGGGAATCATTTTTTTCTTTTTCTGAACAGAAAGAGCGTTGCAGCCAGGAGCAGCACAACAAGCACACACAGTGTGATAACAGTGGCCACTAAACTCCCCGGTGCAAATCCGAGCAGGAGCATAATGGGAAGACCCATTATCAGGGCGGGAATATTCTGAAGCACAAGATTGTTTGCTGCCGGTGTCTCGTACCGGGGGTCAATCTCACGGAGCAGTATCATACCGTTGCTGGCTGTGCCGGTCAGCATACCGAACATGGAGAAGAAACCCTCATAAGTGTATCCCGGGTATATTTTGAAGCATACCCTCTTGACATAAATGAATGTGACTACAGCACCGGCCACACAGACGATTGTCAGAGGCAGCCAGATGGCTCTCAGGTTGTCAAAACTGATGGCAGCGGTACCCGCCACTATCATCAGGTCAAAAAACAGGCCTCCCACCCTGTTGAGTAGGAACTCATTCAGGTATTCACGGTGCATCAACCCCTTTTTGCGCAGGGACCTTATGACAATCCTGACCAGAGTTCCGAACATGATTCCCCACAGGAAATTGAATCCGTAAACGAGCGGCTTGATGGTGCTTTCACCTATATTGCCCATATCAAGCCTGTTTATGAGAAGCATGAAAAGGTAAACCAGGAAATATGTGAGGAAAATGATACAGACCACTATGGTGAGTTTGTCAACTGATTCGGAATGCGGCAGTTCATTACCCTTATCATAGTCATACAAGGTATATCTGTTATCATCTTCATGCTCCCTTATGGACAGCTTGTTCCTTCTGGCCAGTATGTTCATATAAATGACACCCACCGCACTGCCTACTATGAACCCCACGGCTGCTATAGAGAGTCCGAAATCAATGCCCTCAAACACTATGTCCTGTGAGGCGGCTGAATTCTGGAAGATGGTCCCGAAATTAAGGGCCTGCCCGGGACCCTGCCCATATCCCAAAGGAAGCAGCATTCCTCCTGCGTAGAAAATGTCACGTCCTGCTGCGGGATTACGCCAGAACAGGAACATGGGTATGGTGACAACCAGACCTATTATTCCCTGGATCATATATGTGGCAACCGTAAGCGTTCCCGTATCTATTACAGTCCTGGTGTTGGAACGGTTGGTCTCCCTGGAAGGTCTCAGGGACATGGATATGAAACCCAGGGCAAGGGCATGATATGTCAGTGTGGCCATGAATTTCTTGTCAATCATCCCGTTGAAAGCCGGCCACAGCTCCAGAAGCAGAATTATGAAACCGCCCAACAGGGCTGTCGGGATAAGGCTCCGGCGCAGGATGTTCACTTTACGGCGCAGGATGTTACCGGCCAGCACGGCCAGTGCCACAATGAAGAACTGGACGAGAGCTGACCAGACATCATCGGCTGCAAAGGATGTCACAGCCATTCCGCTTACCGAAAGAATCATATCGCCTTTTATAGAGTATCAAAGATAATGTCTTTTTTTGACATTACTCAGTTACAGACATTACTTCTTGCGGGAACGGAGCATGAGCCAGACGCCCGCTATTATGAAGGGGACGCTCAGCAGCTGGCCCATATCCAGGCTCATACCCTTCTCAAAATCCACCTGAACCTCCTTACAGAACTCTATGAAGAACCGGAACGTGAAAATGGCGGCTATGCAGAACCCGAAATAGAACCCTGAGCCCACCTTTTCCTTATGCTTGCGGTATATCAGTATGATGACGGCAAAAATGACAAGATATGCTATAGCCTCATAAAGCTGTGCCGGATGGCGGGCAAAATCATCGCCGTTCTGCACGAATATGAAACCCCAGTCAGTCCCGGTGGGCTTTCCCACTATCTCAGAGTTCATCAGATTACCTATACGGATGCAGGCTGCGGTGAGCGGGGTGGCCACACATATCATATCCACGCATTCCAGCAGCCTGACCTTGTATTTCCGGCAGTAGAGCAGTATCCCTATGAATATCCCTATGGTGCCTCCGTGGCTGGCCAGTCCGCTGTAACCCACCATCTTCACCCCTCCTTCAGGCATGAACCTCAAGGGCAGCAGCATCTCTATGAAATGCCTGCCGCTGCTCAGGTAATAGTCCGGCTCATAGAAAAGACAGTGCCCCAGGCGTGCTCCGGCCAGTATCCCTATGAAACAGTACAGGAACAGAGGTTCAAAAACCTCAGGTTTGATACCGCGGTCCTTATAGAACTTCCTGACAAGAAGGTAAGCGGCCACAAGACCCACCACCCACATGAGTGAGTAATAACGTACGGGAAGTCCCAGCAGACGGCATAACTCGCTGTCCGGGTTCCATACAACTGCAAGAAAGTTCTCCATAGCCAAAACTCCTTTCATTTTAAACGTTAAAGCGGAAATGCATTATGTCACCGTCCTGAACCACATAATCCTTACCCTCCACGTAGAGCTTGCCGGCATCGCGTACGGCGGCCTCGGACCCCAGTTCCACATAATCCCGGTACTTGATGACCTCAGCACGGATAAAACCCTTCTCAAAGTCCGTGTGAATCACACCGGCGCACTGAGGGGCCTTCCAGCCCTTCCTGTAGGTCCATGCCTTAACCTCCATGGGTCCCGCCGTTATGAAAGTCTCCAGGTTGAGCAGGCTGAAAGCCGACTTGACCAGACGGTTCACTCCGGATTCCTCCAGACCCAGCTCCTCAAGGAACATCTGGCGGTCCTCATAGCTCTCCAGCTCAGCTATCTCACTCTCCGTCCTGGCAGCTATCACCAGCATCTGCGCGTTCTCATCCCTGATGGCCTCACGCACCCGGTCCACGTACGCATTACCTGACTTGACGCTGCCCTCATCCACATTGCATACATAAAGCACCGGCTTGGAGGTCAGCAGGAACAGGTCATGAGCTATCTGGGTCTCCTCCTTGGAGTCAAACGTTACGGTACGTGCTGACTTACCCTGAAGCAGGACATCGCGGTAGGCGTTCAGCACATCACAAACCATTCTGGCCTGCTTGTCTCCCACGGCAGCCTGCTTGGACACTTTCTGCAGGCGCTGGTCAATGGTCTCCAGGTCCTTTATCTGGAGCTCTGTATCTATGATCTCCTTGTCACGGACAGGATTGACGGAACCATCCACATGAGTAACGTTCTCATCGTCAAAACAGCGCAGCACATGGATTATGGCATCACACTCGCGGATATTACCCAGGAACTTGTTACCCAGACCCTCACCCTTGCTGGCACCTTTAACCAGACCCGCTATATCAACTATCTCCACGGTGGCAGGGACTATACGTCCGGGATGGACCAGTTCCGCCAGCCTGTTCAGACGCTCGTCAGGAACAGTTATGGTGCCCACATTAGGCTCAATGGTGCAGAAAGGGAAATTAGCTGCCTGTGCCTTAGCGCTTGAGAGGCAGTTAAAGAGCGTGGATTTACCTACGTTAGGCAGGCCCACTATGCCGCATTGCAATGACATTTGTCTCCGTTTTTATGAATAGTATGGCAAAGGTAATAAAAAAAGGTCAGAGCATATCATTGTCAATCATCCAGATGATCTCCTCTATCATGGCATCCTCATCATTATGCTCCGGGTCATACTCCTTCTTGAGCGATGCCCCGAAAATGGCCGCAAAAGCCTGATAGAACTTGGCCTTGAAACCACCCGCAAAAGCGTTTATCAGCTCATAACTCGTCTGGTTGCACTCGCGGTCTATAAGCTTGATGAGCAGCTTACCCTGGGAAAGCGTGCATTTCTTCATGATGGGCAGATACTGGTCCCACACCCCCTTCTCCACAGCCTCTATGTGTTCCTGTTTGGCCTTGTCATCAGGGAGGGACTGCAGGTACAGGTAAGTCTCCACCAGAATGGCCTTCACCTCAAGCGCTATAGGATACATCTTCATCACGTTCCGTTCCAGCTTGTCATATTTCCGCTGCTTGCGTACGCTGGAGAAAGTGCGGCGCCCATATATAGTGACCTCATACAGCTCGTATGAAGGAATAGTATCACCCTTATATACTGTGGCCAGAGCCACAAACACTTTCTCCCTTTTCAGTGAGTCAGCTGACTGTGAAAATGAGGGCAGTGTCAGGACAAAAGCCGTAATTATGAGCAGAATTCTCTTTTTCATCAGGACAAAAGTATCAATTATCGGAATAATCAATACCTTTACAACGTAAAAAAAGAATTAAGTATCGTGAAAAGCATCATAATCATCTGCGTTTCATACGCCCTTTCAAGGTCAGCCAGTGTCTTAGGTTCAGTCAGTCCCGATGATTTGAGTTGGGAGAGTGTGCTGGAAGAGTTACTTTCAGATGAAAGCCTCCCGGAATCAGCCATGGAACAGATGGCGGATTTTTACGAGCAGATGCGTTCCTCGCCTCTGAACATTAATACGGCCACAGCCGGTGAACTTGAAAGTCTGGGGATCCTTTCCCCTTCACAGATTGAAGCTATCCATGCCTATATCTACATGTACGGTCCCATGAAGACACTGGGAGAGCTCCAGCTCACCGGTGGCCTGGACTGGCACACCCGTCAGATACTCCGTTTCTTTGTCTATGCAGGTGAACCGGTATCGGAAAAAGTTAAGCCAAGTGTGCGTGAACTCATCCAATACGGACGTAATGAACTTACCGTCAGCATGAATGTTCCGCTCTATATGAGGGACGGTTTCCGTGAACACACAGCTGAGGAGCTTGCCCGATATCCCAACCGTTCCTATCTTGGGAACAAGTTATCCCATACAGTCAGATACTCTTTCAATTGGAGAGGCCGTATAAGAGCCGGTTTCACTGCCGATAAGGATGCCGGTGAACCTTTTGGCGGGAGGAACGGCACAGGTTATGATTTCTGGTCACCTTATCTGTGTATTTCCGATGCAGGTCCCTTCAGGAAAGTTCTGGTTGGTAATTACAGGGCGGTATTCGGGAAAGGACTGCTTTTGGGATCTGGTTTCAGTCTCGGAAAGAGTATGGCTCTGTCGGAGTTGCAGTCCGGACAGACAGGATTAAAACCCCATTCATCAGTCTCCGAATATGGTTTTTTCAGAGGGACAGGATTGACGTTGAGTGTAGGAAAGACTCTGTCAGTCACAGTGATGGGTGCCCATACTCCGGCTGACGCCATAGTAAAAGGTGACACGATTGTCTCCTCCTTCAAGACAGACGGCTATCACCGTACGGAACTGGAATGGTCACGCAAGCACAATATAAGGGTTGCTTCCGTTGCCGCTAATGTCAATTACCGTTACAACGGCATCTCTTTCGGGGCTACTGTCCTCAAGGAGGGATATTCTCTTCCTACCGCAAACGGCAATGGATATACCGGTGTGTCAGCCGATTGGTCAGTCAGACGGCCCGCATTCGGCAGTTCGGGTGAGATAGCCTTTTCAGATGAAGGTGCGGCTGTCTTGACGGACAATTATTTAAGGGTTGGCAGGAAGCTCGTATTGAATATGCTTTTCCGTTCTTATAGCCCTGCGTTTAATGCTCCGCATTCTGGTGCCCTCTGCGAGTCCGATGTAAGGAACGAAACAGGTGTACTGATAGGATTCACACATTCAGGAAGGAGTCTGAAAAGTGACGGCTACGTTGACCTGTTCCGTCATCCCGAGCGTCGTACGGGAGCCGACGGCCCCTCTGACGGTATGGAGATAAGGATCAACACAGCATGGAAAGCCTCCCAGTCCGATAACATCGACGCATTCATCAGATTAAAATCCAAGCAGAAGGACTGCAAGCCTACAGGAACGCTTGAGTATTGCATTACTTGGAGGGGTCGGTTGCGTTGGGACCACACTTTCAATAAGGCGCTGTCATGCCGCACACAACTCCTGTGGTCAAGGTACAATTTCCTATACGAGCCTTTGTCAGAAGGGTTCGGGTTCTCCTTTTCATCTGATTGGAATCCGTCTCCGAACATTTCCGCATCCCTTCAGACTGTGCTGTTCATGACAGACAGCTATGACAGTAATATATCTGTTTATGAAAAAGGCCTCAGATATTCATTCGGGTTCGTCACGCTTTCCGGACATGGTGGTAGGATTGTGTTGAACTTCAGGTACAGGCTTTCCGAACGGCTTCAGTTGAACCTAAAGGCATCATCACTTCTCTATTCTGACCGAGAAGAGATAGGTGCATCCCAGCAGAAAATCCGTTCTTGGCACAAGGAGGACATAAACGTTCAGTCTATATGGAAGTTTTGAAGGAATCTTATTAATTTCGCACCAGAAAAAGAAACAACAGTCCCCAAACAATGGCAACAGTACTATATGATTCTCCGGTTTTCGGTCCTGTCCACAGCAGGCGTCTCGGTGTATCACTGGGTATTAACCTGATGCCTGCTGACGGAAAGATATGCACATTTGACTGCATATACTGCGAGTGCGGACGTAACGGCAGTCATCATCCCAGGCATCACCGTCCGTCCAGGGCAGAGGTTTATGAGGCATTGCGTTCCGCTCTGATGAGGATGAAGGCTGAAGGTCCCTTTCCTGATGTGCTCACTTTTGCCGGTAACGGTGAACCTACCGCAAATCCTGAGTTCCCCGGTATAGTGGATGATGTGCTGGCGCTGCGTGACGAGTTCTTCCCCCGGGCCAAGGTGAGCGTACTCAGTAACGGTACCCGTGTGACTGATCCCGCCGTTTTCAGTGCCCTGCTCAGGCTGGACAACAACATTCAGAAACTGGATACCGTGGATATGGACTACATCCGTTTGATAGACAACCCTGTGGGTCATTATGACCTGGATGCTGTCATAAAGGCTCTGTGTGATTTTAACGGTCATGTCATAATACAGACCATGTTCCTGACCGGTACGCTTGACGGTCATGATATGGACAATACCACTGACCGCTATGTGCTCCCGTGGCTTGAGGCTCTCAAACGGATTTCTCCCAGCATGGTGATGATATATACCATTGACCGTGAGACTCCTGTCAGTACCTTGAGGAAGGCTTCCCGGGAATCACTTGACCGGATAAGGGACCTGCTTGTCCGGAACGGTTTAAAAGTGTCAGTCTCATATTGATTATGGGCATGAAGAATATCATATTCAGGATGGTGTCCATCCTTTCCGTTATGGCCGGTGTAACCGCTTCCCATGCGGCCGATGTCAGTACCGTGACGGAGCGTATAGACCAGATAATATATGATGAGTTACCTGTGGGCACGGATATAGGGGTTTATGTTTATGACCTTACCACTGACTCCGTCCTCTATGCTTACAGGGAGAATGTACTGTTCCGTCCTGCCTCCACCCAGAAGGTCATAACATCCATTGTGGCGCTCCATTCACTGGGGACAGGTTATAATTTTGAGACTACCCTGTGCACGCAGGGACAGATTCTTCCTGACGGTACACTGGACGGTGACCTCTACCTGGTGGGAGGTATAGACCCCGCCCTGAGCGAGCAGGAGCTCCGGGATATGGTGGTGAGGCTGAAGCAGGCGGGTGTGCAGCGCATAAACGGCCGTGTTTATGCCGATGTTTCCCAGATGGATTCTGTCCATTGGGGTTCCGGATGGTGCTGGGATGACTCTCCCTCAAGTTTCCAGCCCTACATATCACCGCTGATGGTTCATGAGGGTTCCGTTTCCATACAGGTTATTCCCACGGACAGAGGCCGGGCTCCCAGTGTGAAGGTTACCCCTGCCAGCAGTTTCATAAAGGTGGATAACAGGTCTCTCTGTGGTGTTGACTCATTGGGAACGTTTTCAATCAGCCGTGACTGGATACATAATGACAACACGATAGTCGTTTCCGGTAACTGCCGCCGCCGTGAGACCAAGGAGCTGAGCGTGGTAGGTACGGCTGAGTTCACCTTCACTCTTTTCAGGGAATATCTTGATGATGCAGGTATCAGCTACAAAGGGTATGGGTCCGGTGTGGCTCCTGTTATGTCAAGTACATTGGTCAAGGTTACACACTCCCTTAATTCTGTAATGAAAGAGGCGCTCAAGGAGAGTAATAATCTGTATGCTGAAGCCATGTTCCTCCAGCTGGGCAGGCTTGTGAAGCCTTCCGGAGCCGGATTCAAGGATGCATCGGGGTTCATTGACAATTTTGTGGCGCGCAAGTTCGGGTTCGCTTCACATGAGTATAACGTGGTGGATGGATGCGGGCTCTCCATGTATGACCATCTTACTCCTTCATTTATGGTGAATATGCTCAGGCTTATCCATAAGGAACCGGCTCTTTTCCCTCATTTCTATCGCAGTCTGCCCATATCCGGTATGGACGGAACCCTCAAGACCAGGATGGACTCCAAATCAGCCATCAACAGGGTTCATGCCAAAACCGGGTCCGTTACAGGTGCCTGTTCTCTGGCCGGTTATCTCACCACAGCAGGCGGTCATGAAGTGGCGTTCTGCATAATGAATGAAGGAGCCATAAAAACGGCCCCTTCACGTAAGGTACAGGATTCAATCTGTACCGCCCTTTGTGAACTCAAATAATCCGTCCCTTCACTTTAGGACAGGAATCAGAGCTGTTTGAAGGTGTATCCCTGACTTTCAAGCCATTCTATGGCCTTGGGTAGGGCATATCTCAGGTTCCGCTCGCTCCTGAGTGAATCATGGAATACTATAATGGAGCCGTTCCTGGTGTATTTCTTGACTATGTCAAATACCTTGCGTCCCTTCAGTTTCTGGTTGTAGTCCCTGGTTATGACATCATAGAAAACAATGTCATAGTCATCCTTCATATATCTGTAAACCCATTTTTTCATTATGCCGTGCGGTGGACGGAACAGGCGGGTGGTAAAATAATTGTCACACTTCTTCACGTTGTCAATAAAGTCCGGAGTCCTCATCCTCATGCTCCGTACGTGATTGAAGGTGTGATTACCAATCTTGTGTCCACGGTCCGTAATCATCCTGAATATTTCCGGATACTTCTGGACATTGTTACCCACAACAAAGAAAGTGGCTTTTATTCCATGCTTGTCCAGCAGGTCCAGGATCCACGGTGTAACTTCAGGAATGGGTCCGTCATCGAACGTCAGATACACCGAATGCTCTTCCGGGTTTTTCCGGAAGAGACCTTTCGGGTAAAATTTGCTTAAAAAGGTTGATGGTTGCTCAATGAACATGTTTATCTGGTCCTCTTTTGGAATTCCCCATACATTTCGTCGAACAGACCTACAGTTTGAGCAAATGTTTCCTTGTCAACTATCTTTTCCATCTGAGGAAGAGTGTAAGAGTATATGATAGAGGCACATTCATCAAATGAATCAGACATCTGCTTAAGCTGGCGGTTGTTCATGCTCAGATACCATTTCATTTCCATCAACTGCTCGGCAGTAATGTCTGAAAGTATGGCAAGAGCCTTTTTGGGCTGTTCCAATGCAATCCACATCCGGGCTATTCCCACCTCAGTGGGCAGTCGGAGGATCCAGTAGGGTATGGCATCATAGGGAAGGTTTTCATCAAGATACTCCAGAACCTTGAGAGCCTTTTCCTTATCACCGTCATTGATGAGCTGACCTGCAAGCTGGGCGAATATGCGCCTGTGTGTCCAGCACATACGGCGTATGGTCTCATCCAGATAGACATTGGGGTCAGCAGTCCCGCCAAACTTGAAATTCATCAGGTTGTCATACATCTTCTCCGTGTCAATGGCGGCTCCGGAGTTGTCTTCCGCCACATATCCGAGCTTGTTCCAGTCAAACGGGGTTATCCTGTATGCAAGACCTTCCAGAACCAGGTAGTTGCCCAGGTTCAGGTAGTTGTTTGTGGCCACAGTCGTGGCAATGAACAGAGGCCTTTCCCAGTTGCACTGTGCAATAAGGTCAAGCATCATGAGCTCGTTCTTCATAAGGTTGGACTTACCCTTGAGCGATATGATCATGCGGTCAGGCATCCTGGACTTGGTCTCCTCATCGGTTTCACCGCGGTACTCCTTGGGAATCATCATTCCGGAACGGAGAACGGCATCCTTGTCAATCTTAAACCATATTGTGTCAGTGGGAATGGGTTTGCCCTTCTTTACATAGTTGTCCAGAACGTTCCTCAGTTCAAATTCCTGGTCAATCCATTCCCTTTCGGCATCAGTTCTGGCCTGCTTGAGAGAGTTGTATTTTCTCTGGGCGTCAATAGCCACGAACTCATTGGTCCCGGTCTGGTACTCTATCTTCCTGAAGGAGATGGGTAACGCAGGGGAGTCGTATGCCGGACGTTTCATCTGGTCTATGTACCAGTCTGTCATGAGGTAGCTCAGGTTACAGCAACGGGCATCGGTACGGAACCCCTCAGTCTCCAGGTTATACCATAGAGGGAAGGTGTCGTTATCACCGTTGGTGAAAATGATGGGATATCCCTTTTCCGGAAGTGTGGAGAGATAGTTCTGACCGAAATCGCGGCATGTATAACGTCCGCTGCGGTCATGGTCATCCCAGGTCTGGCTTACCATCTGTATGGGAACCAGGATGCAGAGCAGGGAAGCCACAACGGGTGCGGCTTTCTTTCCCAGCAGTCTTGACAAGCCCTCGGATATGGCGGTCACACCTAATCCTATCCAGATGGCGAATGCGTAGAATGAGGCTGCGTAGGCATAGTCACGCTCACGTGGCTGCATGGGGGTCTGGTTCAGGTAGATAACTATGGCAAGTCCGGTCATGATGAAGAGTGAAAGCACCACAAAGAACTGATGCAAGCCTCCCTTGCCCTTGCCGAATTGCCAGAACAGGCCGATGAGACCCAGTAACAGCGGCAGGCAATAGAACACATTCCTGCCTTTACCTTTGAGATAATCCGGCATCAGTTTCAAATCACCGCCAATGAGATGACGGTCAATGAAACCTATTCCTGTTATCCAGTTACCGGTCTGAAGGTCACCGTGCTGGTTCTGTATGTCATTCTGGCGGCCGGCGAAATTCCACATGAAGTAACGCCAGTACATGAAATGCACCTGATAACGGAAGAAGAACTTCAGATTCTCCAGCTGGGTGGGTATGACGGCCTTCTCCTTGTTGCCGCAGGCATCATAGATATAGGTCTTGCCCTTGATTCCTCCAGCCCAGTTCTTATAGTCCTTTATATGATCACTGTCCCTGCTGTACATGCGCGGGAAGAGCATGTTCTGTGCATAGACATAGTCACGCTTGTCATCCTTCACGTAATAACTGTCCTTCTCATCGGCACTGGCTTTCTCCAGACGTCCGTAGGCCTTGCCTTTGGTGACGGACTTGGGAGTGCAGTAATTGCCGTTTGCGCGTTCCCAGACAAGTCCTGAGCTGTAGGCCTGTCCGTATAACAGAGGTCTTGAGCCGTACTGTTCACGTGCCAGATACTCTCCGAGCGAGAACACATCCTCAGGTGAATCCTGGTCCATGGGAGGGTTGGCGGTGGAACGGATCACTATCACCGCGTATGATGAATAGCCTATTGTTATCATCATGACACACAGCATGATGGTGTTCAGTATGGTGGGTGAAGGTTTTATGCTTTCAGGGACACCCTTGGCAAACAGATATATGGCTCCTGCTATCAGGATTACTATTCCGAAAAACACTCCGGATGCCTTATGTCCATAGAACGGGATACCGGCCATAGCTATGGAGAGCAGGAATGAGAGATACATGTTCAGCTTCCTGTCCCCGCGCTGGGTCTCATAGACGCTCCATATCAGTACAGCTGCAAGCAATATGATATAAGTGATGAGACCGGTATTGAAGGGAAGGCCCATTCCGTTGACAAACAGCAGTTCAAACCAGCCTCCTACCTTTACGATACCGGGAACTATGCCATAGAGCACAGCCGCTATAATCAGTCCTGACAGTATGACTGCCAATATTCCTCCTTTCCAGTTGGGGTTATTGGCACGCTTGAAATAATATACCAGGACAATGGCGGTGATACAGAGCAGGTTGAGCAGGTGAACACCTACCGATACACCAATCAGATAGGCAATGAGTACAAGCCAGCGGGCGCTGTGCGGCTGGTCAGCGTTCTCTTCCCATTTGAGTATGAGCCAGAATGTTACTGCGGTGCAGAAAGAGGAGTAGGCATAGACCTCACCCTCCACGGCACTGAACCAGAAGGTGTCACTCCAGGTATAGGCCAGAGCGCCCACGATACCGGCACCGAATATAGATATTGACTGCCACAGGTCCGGTTGCCTGTCACCGGCAATAAGTTTTCTGGCAAGCATGGTGATGCTCCAGAACAGGAACAGGATACATAGTGCACTCAGCACGGCTGACATTATGTTGACCATCATGGCCACCTTGCCGGGATCACTTGTGAACTGTGTGAACAGATTGGCGGTCAGCATGAAGATAGGTGCCCCTGGCGGGTGGCCAACTTCAAGCTTGTAGCCGGTTGTTATAAACTCAGGACAGTCCCAGAAGCTGGCGGTAGGTTCTATGGTCATGCAGTAGGTAACTGCCGCCACGATGAATACCAGCCATCCTATGACAGTGTTAAGTCTTTTGTAATTCATCGTTATTTAATGTGTTTGTCAGTCAGGAGTGCCAAAGATACTCATTTAAAGGTTAAAGGCTCGAAAATGACAGTTATAATTTGTTACAGTGAAAACAGCAGGCTCAAAGGTCCTGTCCTATGTCCCTGCGGAAATGTTTCTTCTCAAAGTCAATCATACTGGCACCCTTGAAGGAGAGAGCAAGGGCCTCTTCCTTGTCTTTACCGTATGAGCTCACGGCAATGACGCGTCCTCCTGCCGTGACAACCTGTCCTTTCTGATTGAGAGCGGTTCCTGCATGGAACACTATGCTGTCAGTGATCTTGTCCAGACCGGTGATTACGAATCCCTTGTCATAATGCTGAGGGTAACCGCCTGAAACAAGCATGACGCAGACAGCTGAGCGTTCGTCCTGTTCCAGAGTCTTGGTATCCAGATTCCCCTGGGCTACCCCCTTGAACAGCTCCAGGATATCGCTTTTAAGACGTAACATAACCGTCTCGGTTTCAGGATCCCCCATGCGTACATTGTACTCTATGACCTTGGGCTCACCGTCCACGTTTATGAGTCCGAAGAAAATGAACCCTTTATAATCCAGCCCTTCAGCGGCCAGACCTTCCACTGTGGGACGTACTATCCTGTCCTCCACTTTCTTCATCCACTCTTCTGTGGCGAAGGGAACGGGTGATACGGAACCCATGCCTCCGGTGTTGAGTCCGGTGTCATGCTCTCCCACGCGCTTGTAGTCCTTAGCCTCCGGAAGTATCTTGTAGTGCCTGCCGTCCGTCAGTGCGAACACGGAGCACTCTATTCCGCTCATAAACTCCTCTATTACCACTCTGGATGAAGCATTCCCGAACATTCCCTGCAGCATCTCCTTCAACTCCTTCCTGGCCTCATCCAGGGTGGGGAGAATGAGTACGCCCTTACCGGCACAAAGGCCGTCGGCCTTGAGGACATAAGGTGCTTTAAGTGTCTCCAGAAAAGCCAGTCCGTCCTCAAGTGATTCAGCCGTAAAGGTACGGTATGCGGCCGTGGGTATTCCGTGACGCTGCATGAACCTTTTGGCAAAGTCCTTGCTGCCCTCCAGCTGTGCGGCCTCTTGGGAGGGGCCGATGACGGGAATGGCCGATATGAGCGGGTCTTTCCTGAAAAAGTCATATATACCTTTTACCAGCGGATCCTCCGGTCCAACCACCACCATGTCTATTCCCTTGTCCAGGACAAACTCTCTGATGGACTGGAAATCATCGGCTCTGACAGGGATGTTCTCTCCCACGTTTGCAGTACCGGCGTTGCCGGGTGCGATATATAGCTTGTCCAGTTGCGGACTCTGGGCAATCTTCCAGGCCAGAGCGTGCTCACGGCCTCCGCTTCCTAATAACAGAATATTCATCTTTTGCTTCTTGTTGTCTTGTTTCCGGTTTTGAACGGCCTGTTTCCTGCGGGACGGCCTCCTTCTTTACGGAAAGGTCTGTTCTGGCTCTTCCGGGCAGGCCTTTCCTTCCTGAATGATCTTTTTTCCGTAAGGTCCATGGACCCTGTACCTCTTGCTTCCTGTTTCTCTGCCAGCCGGGCTTTGTGACGCAGGGTGGTGCTACGGCGCGTAGGTGTGTTATCCTTCCTGAGACGTCCCTCTCCTCCCCGGAAATCATTGTAACGTCCGTCAAAAATCTCGTATTTGCGCAGTTCGCAGGGTAATGCACCGTTGAAAAGGGGTATTTTGGCAGATGCCTTGAGCCCTATCTTGTCAAAGCATTCGTAGTGGTAACTTATTATCCAGGCCTCTCCTCCTACCAATGCATGTTTGAGCCTCTCGCCTATCATCTCATACAAACCCAGCAGGTTTTCATCAGTAAGACGTTCTCCGTAAGGAGGGTTGGTAATGATTACCGTGCGTCTTTTTACGGGCTCAAAGTCCTTGAAATCACGCTGCTCAAACTGTATGGTGTCCAACAGGCCTGCAGCTTTGGCGTTACGTTTGGCGGTAAGTATTGCCTTGGGGTCTTTGTCATAACCCTTTATGCTGAATTCGAATGGACGTTCTGAGGAGTCATCGTTATATATCATCTCAAACAGGTCACGGTCAAAATCCTTCCATTTCTCAAAGGCAAAATGGCTTCGGAACAATCCTGGTGCCATGTTCCTGGCAATCAGTGCGGCCTCAATGGGAATTGTTCCGGAGCCGCACATGGGATCCACGAAATCGGACTTGCCGTCCCATCCCGACATGAGAATCATCCCTGCTGCCAGTACCTCGTTCAGCGGAGCCTCCATTGCCTCCTGACGGTATCCGCGTTTGTGCAGGGACTCTCCTGAACTGTCAAGTGAGAGTGAACAGTCATCATGCGATATGTGTATATGGAACGTGAGGTCAGGGTTTGAAACGCTTACGTTAGGGCGTTTGCCGTACTTGTCACGGAAAAAATCGGCAATGGCATCCTTCACCCGGTACGCCACGAACTTGGAGTGCCGGAAATCCTCGCTATAGACCACTGAATCAACAGCAAAGCTGTCACTCAGGTCCATATATTTCTCCCAATCCACCTTGCGGCAGACATCATACACCTCATCGGCACTGTCGGCCTTGAAGTGAAGGAAAGGTTTAAGAATGCGGATTGCGGTACGCAGATGGAAATTGGCCTTGTACATCAAGGCCTTGTCTCCCTTAAAGGACACCATTCGGTTTCCAATGGCCACCCCATTGGCTCCCAGATCAATAAGCTCTTTTGCAAGAATCTCTTCCAGCCCCTGGAAGGTCTTGGCTATCATTTCAAATTCCGTCATCTAATAGTGATGATATTTCAGACTGCAAAGATACGAATTTTAAATTGAGAATTGAGAATTGAGAATTGAGAGTTGCCGTCCGGCGCGTGTTCCCAATTCTCAATTCTCAATTCTCAATTCTCAATTCTCAATTTCTTTAGAGTTTGACTGAGATCTTTTTCCCAGTGTAGCTAACCGTCTTGGGCTCACTCTGCTTTCCGTCCCTGACAAGAACTATGCGGAACTTGCGGTTCTGTATCATGCCGGGGAATGAACCTTTACGCGCTCCTATGGTCAGGCTGTTCTTGCCGTTATAGCTGAATTCTATCGTTGAACAGGCACCTTTTTCATAGTTGTAGTTGTCAAACTCATCCTCGTACAGACAGAATGTACCATTGGCTCCGGCATAGACGCGTATCTCCAGGTCATCCCAGGGCTTCTCGGTAGAGTACTGTACATCGGGGCCGATAGGCAGGATGGTGCCGGCCTTTACAAAGAGCGGGATGCTCTTGATATTGACCTCACGTTCTATCTCCTGACCGCCATTATACAGCTTCATTGTCTCAAAGTCATACCACTTGGTACCTGCGGGCAGATAGACCCTGGTGCTCCTGGCCTCCATGAAATCTACATCGCCTATTCCGGCACGGCTCTGGCTCTGTGCTCTTTCAGGGGTATATTTGGCCTCCAGAACCGGAGCCACCAGCAGAGAGCGTCCGAACATGAACTCGTTGTTTATGTTCCATACGTTACGGTCATTCCTGAAATCCATCATCAGGGCACGCTGGTAGGTGCCGTTATCCGCGGTAACATCATGTGCCAGAGAGTAGATGTAGGGAAGGAGTGAATAACGCATCTTGACCGCACCCACTAAGGCATCAAATACAGGCTCTCCTGCCTGGCCGTAATAATAAAGTTCACGGGGGACCTCTGTTCCATGGCTGCGCATCATGGGGCAGAACACGCCGTACTGCATCCAACGGACATACAGCTCCTGATAGAGCGGGTTCTTGGTGGCGCTGCCGTCCTGGGAACGCTCGTTGTAGCTGTTGGCAAAGAATCCGCCCAGATCGCTGTTGAAATTAGGGTTACCCGTGAGGGCGAAGTTCAGACCGGCGGGAACCTGGTTGCGGAGGCTGTTCCAGTTGGACTGGACATCGCCGGACCATGTGTTGGAACCGTAGCGCTGCTGTCCGGCAAACACTGAGCGGGTGAGGATAAGCACACGCTTGTCACTGCCGTTCTCCATGGCACGCTGGTTGTCATACACGCCGCCCACTGCCATGAGCGGGAATGCGTTGCGTACCCTGCGCCAGGGACCCATTGCTGTGGGCAGGTCCAGGTCAGTCTCCTTAAAGTCCATGTGGTCAGGCTCGGTTGAGTCCATCCACCAGCCGTCAATATTAAGGTCATACAGGCGGGTCAGGTGGTTCCAGTATATGTCACGTGCCTCCTTGCTGTAAGGGTCATACGGACGTACACCGGATGGGTAGTCCCTGCGGGGAGGCCAGTCTGACAGACCGCTCTGCGGCCAGGTCTGGATGTCAATGAGCAGGTTCTTGGGCTCCAGTTCACGATAGGGTTTGGTCATGGGACCGAATGATGACCAGATGGAGATCATCAGTTTGGCGTTCTGGTCATGGATATGCTTGATCCAACGCTCAGGATTGCTGAAATCCGGATTGTTGAACTCCATAGCGTTCCAGAGATAGTTGTCACCCCAGTACTGCCAGTCCTGTATCATAACATCAATAGGTACTCCTATGGAGCGGTAGCGGTCCAGCACCTCGGTAAGCTCACGTGATGTCTTGTAACGCTCACGGCTCTGCATGAATCCGTAGCTCCAGAGCGGCAGCATGGGTACCGTGCCGGTAAGCTGGCGGATGCCCGCTATCACGCCGTCGGCATCACCGCCCCAGATGAAATAGTAGTCCACGCAGCCGGCGTTCTCTGAAGAAAAGGAGAACTTGCCCTCCTCTATGCCCAGTGTGGTGGGAGAGTAGTTGTCCCAGAACAGGCCGTACCCCTTGATGGACTGGATTATATTGCAGTAGTCATCGGTGTTACCCTGAATCATGCGGCGGTAGTTTCCGCTCTTGGCCATCTTACCGTCCTGCTGTATCCCGATACCGTACAGAGGTTCATCGGCATCAAGGCTGAAACCCTGGTCCACCGGTATATCGGCATAATCCGGACGTGTAATGGCCACGTTGCCGTGACCGTAACCGTTCTCAGCCAGCAGGACCTTGCCTTTGTTGTCAAGAAATGTGACGTCATTGCCCGATACCTTTACCGTCAGGGCCGAACTCTTGTAGAGAGTGGCGCCATCCTTACCGACAGTGACGATTGACTTGACCTGCTGTGGCTCCATTGTAACGGAGAGACTCTGTTTTTTATTCGGATTGTCAGGGCCGGTCTTGTAGATTCTTACTATGGACGGGCTGAAGAATGTAACCTTAGTGGTCCAGTTATCAGCCTCCTGGGCATTGCAAAAGGCAGATATGCCTGCCAAAGCAAGGAATAGGGTAAGTAATTTTTTCATTTAAGATTGATTTTATGATCGGATTTTACAAATACGGGAATGCGGTCAATGGTAACGGGAACATCCACGTACTCCCCTCCCTTGTAGATTCTGGAGTCTGTGGAGTCAAAGAGTTTCCAGCCGGCTTCATACCTGGGCAGATATACGCGCATGGACTTGATACCCGATTCGGTAACAGGGCATACCAGCAGTGAGGGTCCGAACATGAACTCTGTCTGCTGCTTAAGGGCCTCGGTGTCACCCGGGAAGTCAAATACCAGCGGACGCATCATGGTGTAGTTCTCGCTGCTCACCTTTCTGGCGCAATCCAGGATGTAGGGCTGGAGCCTGTCACGCAGTTCTATCTGCTTGTGGAAATTGGCCTGTGTCTCTGCAGAGTAGTTCCAGGGCTCGGTGCGGCTCATGTAGCCGTGCACACGCATGAACGGCAGGAACACGGCAGTCTGAATCCAGCGCATCATGCGCTCCTGATAACCGGCATCGGTGTACTGGTTTCCGGGACGGAAGAATCCGCCTGCATCATACGTCCACCAGGGCTGTCCGGTGGCCATCAGGTTCAGACCGCCTGCAATCTGGCGGCGCAGGGTCTCCCAGTCATTGCCTACATCACCTGACCAGTTGATGGCGCCGTAACGCTGTATTCCGGTAAATCCGCTGCGGGTCAGGATCATAGGGTCACGACCCGGCTGGTCCTTTATCAGGCCGTTATATACGGTGTGGTTAACCATGTTGGGATATGCGTTGCGATAGAATTCACCCGGAATCCTGCCTCCTGCCACCATGCGGCCCTTCAGGTCATCGTTCTCAGGCTCTGTAGCGTCCTGCCACCAGGCGTCTATACCTGTGGGGAGCAATCTTTCGCTAAAGTTCTTCCAGTAGGCTGCGGCAGCATCAGGGTTGAAGAAATCTATCCAGTCAGTTCCTTTTATGTAATAACCGGCAGCGTTCATCTCACGGCCCACCTGGCTGTTCTTGTCTATCTTGGACCATACGGAGAGCATCAGTTTCATGTCCATGCTGTGCAGCTCATCCGTCATGGCCTTGGGATCAGGATATTTACCCTCATCAAACTGCATGGCGTTCCAGCCGTACTTGCCCCACCACTGCCAGTCCTGTACTATCACGCTGGTGTGGTAGCCCTCGTCCTTCAGGCGGTGGGCGTTCTCCAGCAGCTCTCTCTGGCTGTCATAGCGCTCTCGGCAGTGAATGTAACCGAATGCCCAGTCCGGCATCTGCGGAACCTTACCGGTCAGGTTGCGGTATGAACTTACTATCTCATCGGCAGTGCCGGCAAATACGGTGTAGTCAAGAGCCACGGCTACGGGTGAGCTGAATGTGGTCACATCAGTCACCTTGCGTACGCCCACTGACGGCTTGTCACCGCGTGAACCGCTCACGAAAATCTTGTGTGTACCTTTTTCAAGATGTGTTATGGCCGATGATGTGGGAGGCAGCCATGTATTGTTGGCATTGATAATGGTATCACCGTCCACTGTAAGCAGGTGCTTGCGGGCCATTGACTGGCCTACGTCAAGCAGTATGGAATAATCACCGCTCTCGGTAATCTCCAATTCACCGTTGAAATCATTGAACTGGCGGCGTTCCCTCACGTTTCCGGCGATACCGGTTGCGTTTACCGTTACGGTTGTGCCGTCAGAACCGCCTTGCTGTAGCTCCACTACAAAGTCCGACGGGTTGTAATCAGTCAGTCCGTAGTTGTTCCACAGTATTCCGTAACCCTTATTGGATATGACCATGGGAATGGAAATCTGGGTGTTCACCTGTGTGAGACGGCGGGTAAGTCCGCGTATGTTCAGGTAACCGTCCTGGAACTGGCCGGTACCGAACAGGAACTCATCCGGTGCTGTCTTGAATGACTGTCTTACACTGAGTGAATTGAAATCACCGGTCTTGCCTGCCTCAATGAAACGGGCATCCTCCGAAAGGATTACCTTTCCCCTGGAGTCCAGGAATCTTATCAGCCCGGTACGGGTGTTGACCACGGCGCGCAGACCGTTGCCATGTGCGCTGACGGTAACTTTATTGCCGCTCTGGTCAAACTGACATGCCTGGTCTTTTTGCTTTTCAGTGTAGATAAGGTTTTCAAGTTCAGGGAATTCCATTCCCAGCGGAATGTACTGTACACGGATGGCGTCATCGGCCATAGGGGTTACGTAAAGTGTTCCGTCAGACATTCCTATTGAAACGGTGTGATTGTCTGATTTAACCGGTGCCTTCTGGCAGGCTGCTGACAAAGTCAAAACAGAAAGTACGGTTAGAAAGAAGGTTTTCTTCATTTTGGTTTATAAATAAGGTTAGTGCAACAAAGATAGTGCAAGACTGGAAAAATAAAAAAAAGCTTGCCTGTTTTTTGTAATTTGACGCCTGTCTTTTCCATAAACGTTAAACATAGTCGTAAACTGACACTTTATTTCCCGGAAACGCTATATTTTTGCAGGCATATAACCAAATATCTGTTGACCATCCTATGAAAAAGAAATCAATCCTTATTGCGGCGTTTACTGCCTTTTTAGTTTCATTGTTTGCCGTTCCGGGGAGTGCCCAGACACTTCAGGTTCCGCCTCCACAGGTTCCCGGGTATATTGTTTTTGCCGGTGATACCATCCGTTTTGACCGGGCAGACCTGCGCGAACGCATGGACAGGGAGCTTATAGCCTTCACGTATTCGCACAATATGTCCACCCTCATGATTAAGAGGGCTAACCGTTATTTCCCGCAGATAGAACCTGTCCTGAAACGGATGGGGATACCGGATGACCTGAAATACCTGATGGTCATAGAGAGCAATGTCGATCCTCAGGCTGCGTCAAGTGCCGGAGCCGCCGGACTGTGGCAGTTCTTACAATCTACAGGCCGTTCATACGGGCTTGAGGTCAATTCCAACATTGACGAGAGGTACAATATAGTCAAATCCACCGAGGCCGCGTGCAAATACTTGCTTGAGGCTTATTCCAAGTATGGGGATTGGATGACTGTGGCGGCCAGCTACAATGGCGGTCAGGCGGGAATGGACCGCCGCATAGAGAGCCAGAAACAGAAACACGCTTTGGACCAGTGGCTTGTGGACGAAACCTCACGTTATATGTTCAGGATCCTGACAGCCAAGATGATGTTCGAGAACCCCCGTCTGTTCGGTTTCAGGTTTACTCCCGCAGACCTGTATCCCTACATTCCGCCCAAGCGTCAGGTCACCGTGACAGACCCTATCGATGATCTGGTGGCTTTTGCCGAAAGGAACGGAGTGACATTCGCGGACCTCAAGCGCGCCAATCTCTGGCTCAGGGAGAGCAAACTGAACAATGCCTCCCACAGGACATACATTATAGACATACCGGACACTGAGGCGCTGCGTTACGATCCCTCAGGAACAAAGGTCCACACTCCTGCCTGGGTAAGGTGACAGCCACAGTGCGGTCAGGATTTCAGAAATCCGCATCAAGTACGTAAGGTGTGCCGCTTGCGGTTATTCCCGCACCGGTCACATTGAAGTTAGTGCTGTAGGAGTTGTTGTAGAATTCAACGCGGGCATTACCGAGTGAATCCGTGATTACGTTGGGGTTCCAGTATAGCGTGCGGCGGTAGTCCTTGCGTCCCTCTATGGGGCCGTCGGGATACTGCGGACTGTAGAACTGGACCGGATAGTCAAATCCGCGGAGGGTGGTTATGCGCTGCCCCTTGTTTCGCTTTTCCTGCTTGGTCCTTATCTTGTGCTCGTCCTTGAGCAGGACATCCACAAGGGTATAGCGTTTGTTGCCCATCATACCGCGCATGCTCATGATAGCATTTGTGTTATTGTGGGCTCTTATGGCATCCATATACAGAGGGACAGATTCGGTTATGTCTGTCAGATATGCCGGGTCATCAAATATCAGCACGCTTATTATATCTTCGGTGTCAATGTTCAAAGGGGACTCATAATAATAGAGTCCTGCCAGTTTTTGGGAGTCATGTATGTACCAGAACGTGGGATAGCGGGTCAGATACACCATACCGCCGCTACTTCCGTTATAGGCATCGCTCTCATAGCCTCCCCCTAAGGACGAAAGGTCCACCATGGAGTATTTTGTACTTATGCTGCTAGTTGAGAACGGCCCTTTTGACACGGTGTATCCTTTGCCCAGCAGGTATCCCAGCAGGTCAGTAGGATACTCACCGAAATCCAGTTCCAGCTCCACTTCCTTCTCCACATCGTAGGCCTTGAACGTGAAATAGTCAATGTACTTGCGCGGAGCGGTAATCTCCACCTCCGGTAACTTGATGGCATCGGTCTCAGGGTCTTTCTCGTACGGCTCGTCCTTCCTGTCCGGGAACAGGATCCTTCCCTTGATGGCTTTGGTGCTGAAGTTCAGTTCAGAACGTTCAAACGGCCTGACCTCAGGCCTTTCTGCACGTTCAAGTTTTATCTTGGCACCCATCTCTCCGCCCCTGTCACCGTCCTTTTCAAGCAACACCACCAGGTCCGCACCTCCGTAGAAATCTATCGTGTTGAACCCGAAATAGCCTATTTCCTCAGTAGTGTACTTGCCGTATTCCACCACCGAGTCATTATCCAGCGGAACGATGGACACGTAGGTGTTGACCCCCTCCAGTTTCTTCTTGTCATTCCATACGGAGGTTATCCACCCGTTCACGCTGATGCTGTCCTCCAGGCGGTACTTTTCCACGAAGTACCGGTTGTTGCTCATGTACATCCACTCATAACGTTCCCATCCCTGCACCAGCATGAGCAGGTCCATAGCCTCGCGATGCTCCTCGTCATCGGACTCGAAATAGTACTGCGGGTCGTTTATCAGCCCCTTCAGGTCCGACGAGAGCAGCAGCGATGTGGCCAGGTCATCGGTGTATGCCGTAGCAGCGGAGTTGGCATCCCTCACCGACACCGCGAACCTGTCGCGGAAAGGCTGGCCGTACTTGTCCCTAAGTTTGAACGATACGGAAACAGGGGCGTATGGCGCTATCTCCTGTCTGTCGAATTCGGCTGTGAGCTGCGGCAGCCTGAAATCACTCCGGTGGTTGAAGAAGAAGCGGGTGGAAAGGATATTTCCCCTTTCGGTATATAGTGTGAGCTGGCATACCCCGAGAGGCCAGTCGCCAGACGCCAAAGCAACACGTCCGGCACCTTTCTCTATCCTCTCGTAACCAATCAGTTCCCCCCGGCATGTGACTGTGACTGCCATGTCGTAGCTACGTGCTTTCTCTCCCTTTATAATGTCCACGAGCAGAGAGTCATCGTTTCTGTCCAGCATGAGCGCATAGCTCTTCTCTTCAGCTTTCGGCAGGTTGACCTTGTACCTTTTGGCTCCGTCATCGAATTCGGCCTTCAGGCTTTTCCAGTAATCTTCGGGTATCACTATGCTTCCCATACCGTCATGCACAGTCTCTGCCGTCAGTTCTCCCATCGTCCGGTCTCCCGATATCACCAGCCGGCCTTTCACGGGATTGCCGTCTGCATCGGTTGCCTTGAACGCCAGCCGGCTCCTCTTTCCTTTTATCAGGCTGCCGCCCTCGGGAAAGACCGCCACATTCACTTCCTTTGTCTTCTCCGGTTCGGGACGGTAGTTCTCCGTTTCGCTCTTGTAAGGCTCGAACACGGGGTTGGTGTAGTCACCTTCCATGAATGGGGACTTGAAAACCGGCAGAACCCTTGAGAACACTATTCCCGGATTGAAGTTGAGCATGTACTGTGTGTAAGCGCGCACCTCATAGTATCCGCTGGGATAAGGCAGGAGCCCCCTGAGCTCACGCGCCTGCCCCACCGAGCCGTCCATCAGGTTGAAGCAGCCGTCCGCCTGTCCCGCCCGTATCTTGAGCTTGAGCTGCTGCAGCAGCACTCCGTTGGGCGACAGCAGATCCACGTACAGCACTGTGCTGCGGGCCCTTGTCAGCTTGGAGGCGTTCACCACGAACGCCTTGAACCAGATGGTCTCACCCTGGTAGTAGCTGGTGTTGTCAAACATGAGATATACCTTCTCCTGAGCGAATATCTGGTTGAACTGGTGCACGTTCCCGGCATATCGCATGAGGTCGTCACGCGTCCACTGCTGCTGCGCTCCGGCAGTGGAACACAGGCAGAAGAACATGATGATACCTACAAGTTTCCTTAACATAGCCGCTCTATACTCAATATTGGTACAACGTCATAAAATTACTATGTAAATTACTCATAGAAAAGGGAAATTCCCTATTATTATGGAGGGATTTCCCTATTTTTCACTCAGAGGGTACAAGTTTCGCCCGAATTGCCCGCCTATAGTAAGGTAGTAGCCATACCCATTGAGTATGGCTATAGCGAGCCTAGACCGAGCCTAGACCGAGCCTAGACCGAGCCTGGACCGAGCCTGGACCGAGCCTGGACTATGGGTATAGCGGTAAAACTCCGGTTAAAGGTTATGCATCATCATTCCCTGCCTTACTGCCAGCCTTATCCGTGAAACCTCGGGGGATTTAACCTTGATCCGTTTGTTCAGTATCCTTTGTCCTATGCTCTTCATCTCATCAAACCTACCCTGTTCCTCATACAGGCAGAACAGTCCGTACAGCGGAACGAACCTCACCGGGCACATCCTTGAAGCCAGCAGGTAATGCTGCTCCGCATTGTCTGTATCGCCGCACAGCGATTCTTGCTCGGCCATGAACAGTACAGTGTCATAGTTAGCCATAAGTTCCAGACTTTCACCAGCTATCTGGAGGGCTTGCCTATTCTTGCCGGCATCGGCAAGGATATATGCGTAGTTGTACAGGAAGTAGGGGTCCTGATAGAGCCGTTTGTACAGAGCGGCATATTCTCTTTCCGTCTCTTTGACAGTACCTGTAGTAAGTGAGGCCTTGCCCCACCTGTGCTGGGAGACAGCCCAAGGTATGAACAGGGACAACCCTGCAACTGAAAGCAGGAGAGTACAGGCAGAGAAAAACCTTATTCTGCCGTCTATAAACTTCACGATGGCCTCCCTGAACACCAGCACTAAAGAACATGTCAGAGCTATTGACGTGAGCGGATAGCGGAAGGGATATGAGAACAAGGCCAGCACCGCTATGCCCGCAATTACAGACAGACCTACGAACCCGTCCCGTGAAGGATGTCTCATGCAGAACCTGACAATCATCACTGCAATGCCGATGATGACAGTTACGCCAGTTATCCCGAAATTCACCGCCAGCAGGACATACTCGTTGAGCGGGTGTGTCACGTTGTCGGCCAGCATGTCCATTACCTCGGACGGGCAACTGTCCAGGAACAGAGCCTGGTATATCATGTACTGTGAGCGGAACCCGTGCAGCCCGTGCCCCAGGAGAGGCCTCTCCTTTATCATGTCCCAGCAGACATTCAAAATAAGCATCCTGCCCGTACTTGATGCTCTCTTTTGCACCGAGAGCGCCACAGCAATGACAGCCACAGCGGCAACCGCCGCAACCAGCAACGCCTGCCTGAGCCTGACGCCGTCCGTTCCCTGAACCAGGAACAGGACAAGGGCGACACCTACCGCAATAACACCGGCCCTTGAGCCGATTACTGCCAAAAGTATCAGGGACAGGAGAAACACGGCGTACGCAACCAGCTTGGCCAGCAGGGGATGCCTGAAGTTCCCTGCCAAAGAGATATATCCCATGAACGGCGGGCAAACCGTCAGGGCCGCAGCCACTCCGGCAGGATTGTCAAAACCGGCAACCGCCGCAAAGACTCCAGCCCCGCCACCGTTTGTGTGCTTCAGGACACCGGACAGCTGCAGGACGCAGTGCAACAGTACTACAGTACCTGCAATAGCGAAAGGCCAGGACATATCGCTTGCACCTATGGTTCTTCCACTTTTATTGCTGTGCGTAAAAAGAGCTGTTATTGAAACAACCAGTATTGACACCAGGACAGCTCCCCCTGCACCCACCCATTTCCCCATGATGGCGCAGTCCGGCACGCTCCTGTCCAGGGAACAGACCGATGCGAACACTACTATAAGCAGCAATAATCTGATAAGATGCTTCATTCAATTCTTGTTTCACACCTTAATAAACGACCATTCCAGTTGATTCAGAAATCCGCATCCAGCACGTATGGTGTGCCGGATGCTGTGATTCCCGCACCGGTGACAGTGAAGTTGGTGCTGTAGGAGTTGTTGTAGAACTCCACGTGGGCGCAGCCGAGTGAGTCCGTTATCACGTTGGGGTTCCAGTAGAGGGTGCGGCGGTAATCCTTAGTTCCCTCGATGGGACCATCAGGATACTGAGGACTGTAGAACTGGACCGGATATTCAAAACCTTGCAGTGTGGTTATCCGTTGACCTCTGTTCATTTTTTCCTTTTTGCTTTTCAGTTTATAGTCATCCTTCATCTTGATGTCAACCAGTATGTATTTCCTGTATGTCTGTGAATGGCCCC